>JAABUO010003312.1_pt1 | contig 19214 bp, 18 predicted proteins | sample 5559291 | NCBI WGS metagenome assembly JAABUO01 (sample SAMN10711878, study PRJNA513372) | rock metagenome | isolation source: Antarctica rocks | place: Antarctica: Victoria Land, Finger Mt sud
ATATGCAAACATCATCATTGACAAAAGTTCTGATCAGTTATTCATCTTGTAATTGAAATATATTTGTGAATAGTGCTCAAGTATCTGATTCTGTCTTTCTGTTTGATCGTTGATTTGCGAATGAAATGCAATGCTTAGCTTTCGCTTCACTTTGAAATGTCAACATAGAGTGATTCAGAAATGATTAATAAACAGTGAGTTTCAATTCAATATAATGCTTCACATCATTTCATGCTGAGATACAAATTCTCGTCATAGCAGATTCTCAAGTCTTTCAACGTTCAAATCTTTAATCGTCGAAATATAAATTGCATGCTTGATCAACTTATCTATTATTATCAATATAGCATCGCTTGTTTTTTCAATGTATGAATTCTTCGCAGAGAGCATATTTATTATGAAATTCATGATCATCGTGTGAAATGAATTCACGCTCTCTGAAGATATAGACGTCAGCTTCTCATAGAGCTTATAATGATGCACTTGCATTCGCTGACAGTCTGAACAGATGCAAACATATTTCGTCATCTTTTTAAGCATTTTTGATCAGTAATATTTTCTTCTTATTGCAGTCTTGATACAAGCGTGTGCAAAATGATCTGCTTCGAAATCATCATGATTCATACGCAGAATCTCATTTCTTGTAGCAGAGTCATTGAGTACATAAACTGCGAAATCATGACGTAGCAGTTCATCATTTCTCATACTTCATTTTGAAAGCTCATTCTTTCTAGATGCAAATTGTTGACGTCACTTCTTATTTGTAACAAAGATGTTTCTTTGTTGTAACTTCAGCAATCACGCAGTTATTGATTCACTCATCTTCAAATAGAATCTCTTCGACTTCATAATCTGATGAATCAGAAATCGAGATGATGCAATGTCTAGAATTCTGCAAGATCTAGCGAGTACTTTCTCATTCAAACACATGACTCGAGTATTTGCAATAACTATGTCATTCAGTTGCATCATCAATGCTGCGAGTTTAATTGCTGTCGAAACTTCTTCATTTTCTAGCAGCTCAGATTGACATTTCTGATTGCAAAGTTTGTTTCGCAGAGTAGATAGAAAATAATCATTATTTTTCTTACTATCATTCAATTTTATGATGTTGAGTCTTCTTGACGATGCATTTGCAGAGTTTAATTTGTCTCTGCGATATTTTATATGAAAGTCAAACGCAGTTAATTTCTCAGCTCAGCGCATCTATTGTGCATTGAGCTTCTTCATCATCATAAAGTAACGAAGATTATTGTGATCTGTTATCACACATATGAGTCGCTTGCTACTCTGAAGATAATGTTGTCAGTTCTTAAAATTGAGAACTATAGCATACAACTTTTTGTTGTGTATGTCTCATCATACTTCAGCTTCTTTGAACTTATAACTATAGTATGCAATGAGATGTCATTGATCAGTCTTGCTCTTCTGACTAAGCACGTCTTCAACTTCATGATTGAATGCATTAATCTTCATGCGAAGATTTGCATTTCAATCGTAGTGTTTCAAAATGAGAACATTGACAAAGATTATTTTCAATCTTTCAAAAGCTTTTCTTACTTTCAACGTCATTGCAAAGAGTGAATGCATTGCTCTCTTTTTTGCACTTTTGATTAAATCTGTTAAGAGCGTGATGATTTGAAAGAACTTTTTTATAAATTGTTGATAAAATCTTGCAAATTTCAAGAATACAAGAATGTTCTTTGCAGACTTAAGCTCAGATCAGTTAGTGATTACGTCAATAGAAGATTGTTTCATCTGAATATCTCTTCACTTTATCACAAATCTCAGAAAGATAACTTCATTACGATTGAAAGTGCATTTTGACAGCTTGACATACAGTCAATATTTCAGTAATGCGCGAAGAATCTTACATACATGCTCTCAATGTTGCTCTTTCGTCTCAAAGTATACTAAGACATCATTCAGATATATCACGCAGCAAATATTCATAAATGACTTAAGCGCATGATTTACATAGAATTGAAAGATTGCAGAAGCATTTGTCAGTTCAAAGAGCATCATCTGATACTTAAACTGATCATAATATGTATGAAAAGTCGTTTTTCATTCATCGCTCTTGCGAATTCAAATGCAATGATAAATGTTGTGAATATCAATTTTGATAAAGTGTCTTGCATGAGTAAAGTGATTCAGCGTCTCAGACAGTAGAAACAATGAGTAATTGTTCTTTACTGTTATTTCATTGAGATCATGATAGTTCATGCATAATCAAAGACTTTCGTTCAACTTCTTTACAAACAACACAGATGCTTCTGCAGAACTACTTGATGAACGAATTCATTTCTTCTTTAACGTGCTGTTTAGATAGTCTCGTATCACAGCAAGCTCATCTCATGTCATTTTATAAATAAATTTGATGCAAGATATTTTCTTTTTCATCAAATCAATGAGATGTTTCATCTGATTATGCATGTTCAAACTATCAGAAAGAATCTCAGAAAATACTTTCTTAAGATCTTGAATAGCAAAGAGTATCTTTGATTCTTTCGCTTGAAGTGCATTGCATCTTGCAGTCTGATGATCTGCATTCTGTGATAAGTCATCTGTAGATAGCAGCTGATAAAGTAGAATTATATAAGTCTCTTCTCTTTTCTTAGCTGCAAGCATTATCAGCTCGACAAATTTCAATGTCTTGCACAGACTAACTTGTATTTGCTTTGCACGCTGAGTGCTGTTTTCTCGATATGATCAGTAATGCTTGCGTCAGCGAATATTTGAATTGATCTCATCTAATCACAAGTAGTCAAGAATCATATCATATTCTTGCATGTTCACAACATGAAACTCAATGTTTCAGCTCTTGCGAACTTTCTTGTGATTGATCAACTCAATATCGATCTGATGTGTATCATAGCAGAAAATTCAATAATCATTGATCATTTGAATCTGTTTCAGAGTTGCATGATTCTTCAATAACTTATGCTCTTTTATTTATGATTACAATATAAAGTTTTGCTCAATCTCAGAATCAATAAAACAGTGAGCTTCATGCACTCTCTTAAAGACATTTGTCAATACTGATATTATCAATGCATGTGACAATCATCTTTTCGTAATTATATTTAATGATTTGATGATGAACATCAAACTTTCTCTTTTTTCGTTTCTTCGTCATGATTATGAGTTTCTTGTCTAAATGCGTAGTTGAGACACATCAAATTATCAATCTTGTATCTCAGCTTCTTGCATGATCAGCATGTAAGATTGAAGAAAGCAGCATCTTGCTTGAATTCACTGAACTTGAGTGTTACATCATCTTTAAACTGCGTGCTTGAAGCAGAGAACTTTGAATTCTTTGTTGCAGCGACAAACTTCGTTTTCTCATGCAAGAATCAAAAACTCTTCATAGACGCTGCACTCTCACTTTGCTGCGAATGTAGCTTCGACAATGCATCAATGTCTTGCAAATGCAAGTCAATGTCTATAAAATGCTTTAACAGATCAACATAATTGATAGAGATGTATGAGATGCAAAGAAACTCATTCATGATGATTTCATTAATCTTCATTCGCAAGTACATCATGCAAGTTTCATTGAATATATGATAGTTCAGATCTGCGTACAGTCTGATAAGATATTGCTTGAAATTCGCGACGTTTTAATCGACTCGCTGCTTCACAGTCTTAAGTTGATGTTCTGTTTAAAAGTTGCAAATTTCAGAATTGCTAAGTTTAACACGCAAGTATTCAGTGTAGTACTTTCAGTTGAGTATCTCATCATGATTATGCATGCTCATCACATGATTTCATCACTGATTGCAAGACTTCTCTGACAAGTATGATGCAAATCATTGCAACTTCTCTTCTTTCGTGATGAAATCAAATGATGTCACAACTATGAAGTCTTTGCAGTCTTGCAGTCAGAACATCAAGAAGTTGTAGTTCATGATGCTCTGCTCTCTAAATTCGCAAGATTGATTAGCATGCTTACGTGCATCACTTCAATAATGATCATCACTATGTTAACATTGATGATCAGAAATTGATTGAATCTCTTGCTTGAGTTTTGATATGTAAAGTTGCAAGACAAGCAGTATGTTCTGCATCTTCAAATTCTTTAACTGCTTGCATACTTCGCTTGCTGATCATCAAGAAATATGATCTATCTGTTCATTAAATTCTTGCGACTTGAACTTCTCATCTGCATGTTCAAATGCATGATTCTCAGATCTGTTCTGATGAAACGATGAATTCTCAGTATGAAAGAAGTTATCACTTCTTTCAATCATGCAACTTTTAATGAGTCGCTGCGTGTTTAACATCTTTTACTGAGCAGCTTTGTGTGAATGAAGCAATTAAAACTGTGAGACAACAAGATCTCTTTACGTGAAACTTCGTAGTAGAAGATAATAAGATAGCACTTTATTGATGATAGAACTAATTACTAAGAAACGAAAGCGAAAGCTTGCAGAGTTTTCATCTTTTGTCAAGTCATTACTTCTATTCACTCGTTAATCTCTTTGATCTAATCTCGCAAGCTAGTCTTGCAGACACGCATTGTTCATAGTCAATGAGATGCGTTTTCACAGTCGATGATTTAGTCATGCTATTAGCAAAAAACCTGAAGCAGAAGAAGTCAAGCAAGAAACTATCAAATAAGATGATAAAGTTCTTTTGTATACAAGAACTTATAAACAAGCAGATGTATTATTTTGATCTTTCAATCATTTATAGAGTTCATTCTGTCTTTCATGTATTTCTTTTAAAATTGTATAATTGCAGACTAAATGATAACTTTATATTTGATTATTTTGTATTCAAGCTTATTGATGATGAAAAAGAAAGAAAATCTTATATTATAAGATACAATGAAAAAAGTATTTCATTGAATATAATCAATGAATATCAAGCGAAAATATGAAAGATGTTTCAAAGCTTATAGAAGCTTTCAAAACGAGGCTGAAACATGAGCGAAAAGCATAATCATTCATTTTCAAGCATAAACTCATTATTAGAAAAGAAAAATCACTGTATTATAATAGTTTCGCTCTTTAATGAGATGATCACATATGTAAATCAACAGATAGAAGAAAAAAGCGCAAAGACATTCAAACGCGCTCGACAAGAAAGCGTAATCATCATGACATAACAAACATTATATAATCATCACTTTATCAAACATTTTTCATATGAAACAAGATTGCAGACTTCTTCTTCTTTTTCATTGTCAGATTTACATTGAGATATGAAGATAAAGATTTGAAAGATGACAAATTGTGCTAAAATATATCAGAATAATTAGAAATGTTGACAAAATGATATATAATCAAAATTGAATATATCACAAAGCGCTTTACATTCAGAATTTCTCTAACAATGTCATTGACAATCATCATCTTTTTAAGAATGAGCTTTTGAATCTTTAAAGATTCAAGTTTGTGAACTCTTTTAAGATAATTCTTTACATGAGTCGCTGTTATTAATTTCTTGTAAAGAATTTTCTGATGAGCAGTGAATATCTTCAAAGCGACATTCTCTTCTTCATTCTCAATCGCACTATCATAAATTTTCTGCAGATGAAAGAATTTATTGACAGTCAAAATGCAAATGTCAAGAATCTAAACATCAAATCATGAGCATTTAGCAAATGTATCATATAAGTATACTCATTGTGATACAGAAATTCTCATTACTTGCATAGTAAGCACACTTCTTATACATTGTCTTCTTTTGAAAGATGACATTACACAGCGATGCTTTATTCTTGATGTGTAGAACTTGAGCACACTTTATACAAATCACTTTATTTAAAATTTCAAGATCAGTAATACTTCTTTCGCTTATTCTCACGATTGACAGCTGAAAAGCATCAGTAACAACATCAAGAAGTGAAATAAGTGAATCTCATCATCATTCTTCAATTTTATGAAGTCTGTGAGTTTGATAAGATTGTCAACGAAGCGTCAGCAATCATTTCTTCTTTCATTGTCTTTCGAATTTTCTCTTCAATAACTGAGATGTACTTGAAAGTTTGAATAGTAAAAGTGATGAACTTTCGATCAGAATTTAATGACATCTGCATCATCACAAGTGATTCAGCATCAACAGCATCATCAACATCATATCTGATCAATGTCTTTTGAACAGACTTATGATACTGTTAATTGCAGTAATAATCATGAAATTTCAAGTTGTAATATTACTTACTTTTGTAATGATCTTGACTTAATCATCAGTTGACTTCATCATCTTATGATTCTCTTTGAGCATCATTGCATGTTCATGATTCATGATTTAGATCTCTTACTTTTATGATACAGATATATTCAAAGTTTATCAAAAGTAATCATACAATGATAAAGATATGATCATGATTGAAAAAAGATGAAGTTGAAGAAAATGAGAAGTTGAAAGAAACTGAAAGAATGATAAATAAATCAACAATTATTATTCACTCTTGTTTATGCTTTATCATCTCAACAACATCATTTACTTGAAAGATAAACAATGTTTATGTATTATTTACAGATCATCATTGTTGTCATCTACATCAACTACACATCACATATACTATTTACAATGTCATTTATACGCATTATAATCAAAAATGAATGATCATTCAATTGAAAGTTTCTCTTTTTCTTATTTTCTTACAGAGATTTGAAGATTTTTATCGAAAGCTTCTAGAATGAATCAATGAGTGCACATCATTATTTATTAAAGTAAACAAAGACATTAATTATTGAGATCAAGAATGAACTCACTTAAAAAAGAAAACAATTGTCATGATGAATTAACTCATAAAGATTAAATCAGAGATTAAAGTCAGAAGTTGAGTTGAAGATCAGATCTGAGTTAACTTTAAAACTTTATGATTCTGTCAAGATTAGACTGATCGCGTTGAGTCGAGTACTCAACTTGAAAAGTGTCGAGTCGAATTGAAATTTTTTTGAAAAAGTGTTGAGTCGAGTTAAGAAGTTGAACTCAAGCATTCAAGTCGAGTTGGGAAGCTTGATCTGATAACTCGACTCGAAAACTCGATTCGATTCAACAAGATATTAAATAGATGTAAATAGCTTGATTGAACAGTCTTTATGATCTTCTTCATGACTCTCTATCATGTATCTTCGTCATGACTTTCTATCATGTATCTTCGTCATGACTTTCTATCAAAGTCAAACGATCTTCATGTTTTTTCTTCATGTTTTTCTTTATGTTTCTCTTCATGTTTTTCTTCATTTTTTCTCTATGTTTCTCGTCATGACTCTCTATCAAACGATCTTCATGTTTTTCTTTATGACTTTCTATCAAACGATCTTCATGTTTCTCTTTATGACTCTCTATTAAAAGATAATGCAAAAAGATAATGCAAAAGTCAAAAATCGAAAAATTTTCTATATTTAGTTCTCTTGACATCAAGCTTAAGTTCTTGACGAGTCAAGTTGAGTTGACTCAATTTTCAGTTGAGTCGAGTTGCGTCAAGTTGAAAATATGAGCAACTCAACTTGAGTTAAGTTGAAAATGTGAGCAACTAGACTCGATCTCGATTTGAGTTCAAAATGTCAACTTGAAACTCAACTCGATGATCAGTTTAGTCAAGATATCGTTTAGACTACGTCATATCTTCGACTTAATATATCATGAATTATGTTGTGCTTGACTTGACAATGCTTGACAAACTCTCTATAGTCGATTGATTCTCTCAAGTTATCAAGAACTTCTTAATAATTAACTTTATCATAATATATTGTCATGATGTCAGATCATTAATTCAATTTAAAATATAAATTGTTGATGTTTTAAATAATCTTGATTCATTGAATCTGTTTCATAGTTTAATGAATCAAGTCATCAATCTAGTCATCATCATCTTAATTTAGTTTCAGCAATTCTGTTTCAATCATCTCAGTCATGTGCGTGAATCTTTGCAATCTTAAGTCATAAAATTACTGTTTAGTCTTGATTCTGCTCGATTCATGTATATAGAAGTTGAGCTTTCATTCTTTTCTTTTGCTCTTTGTCTTTCATCTTGTACATTATCTGATGTATTGTTTTGTATCTAGATTTTATCAAAGTAATAATAATATCAATCTTTTATATTGATAGTATTTCTAGTTTAGCTCAGTTTCTAACATTATGAAAGATCTACACTTTCTGCAACGTTTTCATACATTAAAATCTCGTCTAGTTACTCTTTTGCTCAAATGAAGTCATCTTACAATCTTTTGATTGACGATGAGCGTGCTGTTGAACAGTTCGTTCAAAGTATGATCGAAAATTCAGTCGAGATCTTTCACGCAATGCGTGAGCTTCAAAATCAAGTTTGACAACATGATGTTATCATTTCATTCTCGTTCATCGTTCTCAATTCTTTAATCTATATAGAGTTGAATTCTCAGTCTTTCGCGATTATAGCTCAAATCATTGCACAAATCTTGAACAATCAATCTTCTTTTGTCGTTCATCTCTTTGCAAACTCTGTCGCTGTCTTCATTACTTCTAGATTTGAAAAGCTTCTTGACATATCTGAGTATGAGAAGAACAAAGATTGATTGAATGCATGAGAGCAGAGTCTGATACAACGCATGAACGTGAACGATGATCATTATTTCTTTCATCGAGTCAAGATCATTTATGTCGAGTCATGATTCATCATAGATAAGAAGATTCACAATTTAATGAGTCAATATCAAGTCAATGATCTCTGTATCATTTTCATCTTCACAGATTGATAACACAAGTTGCATCATTGCTGTGACAATTCTTTCAAGACAGAAGATACTCATCTATATTTTCGTGAAATTTTGAAGCAAGACATGAATAGCTTTGTCAACTATTACAATCTCTTCTTTCAAAAAAAAGAATGTTCTTTGATGAAAGATTTCTTGTTGATTGACTGTCTGAAACGTAATGTCAATTATTTCACTTAAGTCGTTGTTTTCTTCTGATGAAATTTCAATGAAATTCAATTATTCATTTTTCATCAATAAATTCAAGCATTCTCTGACATTGATGAAGAGTTTCAGCAGCTTAAGCATCATCAATCTCGCTTCGTCTTCGTCATCATTTTATTTGTCAAAGTCAAGAACATCTTTGCGTTGACTAGTAATTCTTTAAGTTCAAAGATCATTATTTTTGTGACTGTTGTTTTGACAGTATCTTCATCTTTCTTTCTCTTGTCTCTTGATAAGTCAATGAATTTAAGCTTCGTCATTATCATCATTCAAGATAAGACTTTGATCGTTTTTGAAGTCAAGAAAATCTGCAATAAGTGAAAGCTGTGCTACTACTGCAAGTTGCAACATTCGAGCAAAATCACTAAAGAATGCTCAAATAAGAAGCTCTTCACTCTGTATATCATGAACATTTACAACAATGATGTCATCAATATAAATGAAGAAGTTTCGCTGCTTACGAGAAAAGTTTAGTTTCTGAGCTAAGTCGCGCTCAAAGATCTGTATATATATCATCTTGTCTACTAGTCTCAATCTTTTCACTCTCACTTCAATCATATAGAAAGTTTTCTGCTAAATCTGTCTTGAAACTCTTTGAATTCGATTCGACATTTAAAGATAATCACATGATAGTATTCTGTATTCTACGTCAAGCTCAATCTAAAGTTCTCATTCTCGCTTTGATTGATAATGAAGTCTTTGCTTATGTCTTTATGAATAAATTCTTTGCACAACAACATCATCTCTTCTTGCATCAATTAATTCATTCTCGCAGACTTCAAGAATTTGATGATCAAGTCACTTTAATCAATGACATTATTCATGTCATTGAAATCACAATGATTCTCAATGAACACATCAAAAAACTATTCTTCTATATCATTGAATTAAGTCAATATCTCATCATCATGAGTTTATCATGACTTTATCATCACGTCATTGATGTCAATTTTGAACACAATATTCTCATCTTGTCTTTCTTCTTCTGTTTTAATTATTGTTGCTCATCTCTCGTCAAGATCTATGATCTTAATCAACAAGAAGAAAATTTCTTATTCAAAGTTAACAAAGTAGCTTTCTCTCAGTCTCGCTCTCAATTCACTCACAAGAAGCAACTCAGTTCATGAATTACTCACAAGAAGCAATTCAGTCTATAGATCATTCACAAGAAGCAATTCAATTTACAGATTGCTCACAAGAAGCAATTCAGCATTCAATTCGCTTGCAAGAAGTAATTTAGTTTCTCATTCACTTGAAAGAAGTAACTCAGTTTTCAGTTCGCTTGCAAGAAGCAATCTAGTCTCTCATTCACTTGAAAGAAGTAACTCAGTTTTCAGTTCACTCACAAGAAGCAATTCAGTTCTCAATTCGCTTGCAAGAAGTAACTTAGTTTTTCATCTGCTCACAAGAAGTAATATGATTCTTCGTTCGCTCATGAGAAGTCAACTAATATTCAGCTCATTTACAAGAAACAAACTTCATTCAATCTTGTCTTTTATCTGAAACAAGAAGCTTCTAATTGTATTCTTCAAGTTATTCAAAAAGAATACTCATCAAAAATCAAGTGTTGAAATTCTTTTCTCTTTAAAACTTCTGTTGTTCTTCAAGCAGATCAATTCAATTGATCTTTTATACAACTTGATATAATTGAGTTGAGAGTTCGAAGCTTTGATCATGCTGCTCATGTCAAAGACATTGAAGTGTTTAGCATCACTTTAAAGAAAATCAATGTCTTCTTGAATCTTGAGTCAATCTCATCTTTTAATCTAGATTCTGACGAGTCAAAATTGCGTCACATGACTTTGACTGTCTGTTCAAAGAACAGCTCAACTCTTACTCAGTTCTCATCTCATTTTTAAGACAGTATATATGATAAAAATCATCATCTGAATCTTCATCAAATGAAAAAGAAATTTCATTTGACTGCATTCACGACACAAGAAAATCTTGAAGTTTATTAACAAAGTAAGAACATTGATTCAGTCACAATTCTATCATTCAGATATTTCAAGTTTCTAGATGTTTTCTTCAAGAAGAATGTTGATATCTTGTCTTTGCATCAAGCTCATGATCATGTCATACATCTTAAAGAAGATGCTCAATTCTCAATCTTCGCTTTGTATGACATAAGTTGTGACAAAATTCTAGAACTTCATCATTATTTGAATGAGAATTTGAGCAAAGATTTCATTCAAGTCAGTCGCTCTCAGATGATCATCTTTGTTCTCTTCATCAAGAAACTTGAAGAAGAACTTTGCTTCTGCATGAACTATTAAGATCTAAATGCTATCACAGTTAAGAATCAATATTCTTTGTCTCTGATCTCAGAAACGCTGAATCATTTAAGTCAAGCTAAAATCTTTATCAAGCTGAATATCATTTCTGCATTCAATTGACTTTGAATCAAAGAAGAAGATGAAGCTTTCATCGTCTTTTGCACTCGATTTGAATTATTCAAGTATCTAGTCATGCTCTTCAATTTATGTAATGAATTTGTCTTCTTTCAGAAGTACATCAACAATACTCTTTGCAAACATTTAAATAAGTTCTGTACAGCTTATCTGAATGACATCTTGATCTATTTCAACAATGAACTCGAGCATGAAATTCATGTCAAGCTCATTCTGCAAAAGCTGCAAGAAGCAGATCTTCAAATGAATATAATCAAATGCAAGTTTCACGTCACTCAAGTTTCATATTTAAAATTGATAATCATCATTGAAGAGATTAAGATGAATTCTTCTAAGATAAACATCATTGTCAACTGACTCATCTTGATCAACGTTAAAGACGTTCAAAGTTTTCTAGATTTCACGAACTTCTATAAAAGATTCATCTATGATTATAGTAGAATAATTATCTCGCTCATTCATCTCATCAGAAAAGATGTACTTTTTGTCTGATCTCAGAAATGTCAGATTGCATTCAACATTTTTAAGAAAGTCTTCACTTTCAAGATTATTCTTTGTCACTATAATTCAGATCACAAGATTGTGATAAAAATCAATGCTTTGAACTATGTGTTCAAAGACATTCTCTTTCAGTATGATGAGAACGAGATTCTTCATTCAATCATTTACTTTTTGAAGAAACATAACTCAATCAAGTGTAACTACGAGATCTATGATAAAGAACTTATAATCATTGTTTGTGCTTTCAAGAAATGATGATCAGAGTTCAAAGACTTTATTTATTCTGTTGAGATGATCACGAATCACAAAAATCTTGAGTATTTCATGTTAACTAAGCAGTTGAGTCATTATCAAGCTCGTTGAAGTGAGTTTCTGTCTAAATTCAACTATTGCATCGCTTATCATTTCAACAAGATCGATGATAAGTTGAATGCTCTGACATGTTATTCAGAAGATTTTTCTAAAGAGAGAAATACATTTGATTCTTGACATCAATATTAACATCAGACAATTCTGAAAACTCATGTTTTAGATCTCAATATTGTTAAGAATCTCACTTTTAACATTTTTGACATCAAAGTCATGAAGTTTCAGTCATAAATCATCGCTCTAGATTCAGTTTAGTTACATCTGTTTTCAATTATTTCAGCATTCTTGCAAATTTTAATTTTTATGAATCTAGAAATTGAAGAATTTGATGTTGAAAACATCAAGTCTCAGCTAAATCAAGACATTCTGAATCTTGATGAAGATTTTGCTGATACTTTCACTCAGACATTGTGAAAGTAAGTTGAAATCAATGACAAATTCACAGCTCAGATAATTGAAGTGCTTTGCAATGAAGCACGACATCACAACAAGATCTCTCTAGTTGAGTGTGAAGAACATGAGAATCATCTGTACTTTTAAGAAAGAAAGTATGTGCTCAACTCAGATAAACTATGTCTTTGTATCATTCAGCTCATTCATGATAGTGTCATCAATGATCATTTAGAAAGAGCAAAAAACTATGAATTGATCAATCAAGTTTATTGATGATCAAACATTTATAAGTATGTTCAACACTTCATATGAAACTGTCATGTATGCACACGTTTCAAACTCTTTAGACAATGAACTCAAGAATGATTGTGTTTTCTTTCAATCTTTAAACGTCGTTGATGTGATATCTTCATCAACTATGTAAATTCTTTATCGCTCAGTATTTTTATGAGTATCACATATAAATATGTTCTAGTCTTTATTGATTATTTTATCAAAATAAGACATTTAGTTCTCATCACTTCTATGAAAGTTGAAGAAGTTATCAACTGCTTTTATGCTCATGTTTGAAAATATCATGATTTACTTGAGTTCTTCATATCTGATCGAGACACACAATTCATCTTCGATGTCTGAAAGCATATGTGTAAAATGCTGAAGATAGACGTTAAGTTATTAATGATGTATCATTTTGAGATTGATGATCAAATCGAGAGAGTCAATGCTGTCATGAAGCATTATCTTCGAGTCTTCGTCAACTACATGCAGAATGACTGAGCTAAGTGACTTTCTGAAGTTGAATTCATCGTCAATAACACATCATCATTAATCACTTTAACATCATTCTTCTTGATCAATTCAAGTCAGAACTCATGTCTAGACTTTAAATTTTCTGAGTCTTTGTTCAAGAATCTTACGTCTCAAGCTTGAAACAAGTTAATCAATGTCAAAAAGTTCATTAAGAAGATGAAGAAATTAACTGAGCATCTGCGAAATAAGATGCTTATAGCTCAGATTCTCTATGAATTCAATGTTAATCTCTTTCGTCGTTCTTGTTTTAAATACTTCGTCAAAGATGAAGTCTGACAGAATGCTCATAATTTTAACATCGTTTGCTTCGCTGTCAAGTTAGATGATCATAACGTTGATCTCTTCAAGATTAAGCGTGTCTTTAAGAACAATTCTCTGATCATTGAGTTAAATTTTTCAGCATTCATGAAGATTCATTCAATCTTTCATGCCATTCTTCTGAATCATATTGCAAGTAACTTTCTTTCAAATCAACATTAGAAATCTTGAGAATTGATTATTTTCAAGAATGACGAAAGATTCTGATATGTAAACAGCATACTAAACTTCAAGCATGATAGATGCTATAATTCATTCTTGCTCAAGTATTACATCGATTAAGAAGATCATTTTTCTACTTGAGAGTCTTTTCATTTTCTGAATAATTGTGAGCAAGCGCTTGATGAATATCATCTCGTCAATTCTGTCGTTGAAGAATCACATGTACTGTCGTGTATGATGTCTCAATGTCAATATCAAGAACTTTAAGTTCAATCTTCATCATCTCAATTCAATCTTGATCTAACTCAGATCTTGTCTAAATCTGACTCAAACATCTTGTTTAAATTTGATTCAAATGTGACTCAGATGTATTCTAGTCTCGCTGTGCATCATCACATTAAACTACGTTTCATCTTTTTCTTACTCAAATCTGACTCAGATCTTGTCTAGATTTGACTCAAACATTTTATTTAAATCTGACTCAGATGTGATTCAGATGTGTTTCAATTCTCATGCATCATCACGTTAAAATGCGTCTCATCTCGTTTCACTCTTCAAACATCTTGCTCAGATCTGATTCAGATGTGACTCAGATTTATTCTAGTTTCATCTGTGCTTCATCATATTAAAATGCATTCACATCAATTCTTGTCTTGTTTCAAGTTTTCATCTTCAATTCTTTCTCATTTCATCTTATTTCTTTTCATCATTTTGCAGAAGCTCAGTCTTGAAGAGAAGAGTTACTGTCATGATGTCAGATCATCAATTCAATTTAGAACATAAATCATTGATGTTTTAAATAATCTCAATTTATTGAATCTATTTTGCAGTTCAATGAATCAAGTCATCAATCTAGTCATCATCATTTTAATTTAGTCTCAACAATTTTGTTTTGATTATCTCAGTTATATGTGCAAATCTCTGCAATCTTAAGTCATAAAACTATTGTTCCTCTTGATTCTGCTTGATTCATGTATATAAAAGTTGAACTTTCATTCTTTTCTTTCACTTTTTGTCTTTCATCTTGTACATTATTTGTTGTATTGTCTTGTATCTAGATTTTATCAAAGTAATAATAATATCAGTCTTTTATATTGATAGTATCTCTAGTCTAACTCAATTTCTGACACATTTCATTAAAACAGATTTGAGAATCACGCATTTAAACATGCAGATGAGATGTTTGAGTTGCAAGAATTTAATGAACAGACAAATTATATTTTTCTTGATGATCAGCAAGCAAAGTACGCAAGCAGTTAAAGAATCTGAAGATGCAGAATGTACTGCTTGCTTTGCAACTTTGCATATCAGAACTTAAGTGAAAGACTTGATCAATTTCTGATCATTAATGTCAACATAGTGATGATCATTATTGAAGTGATGCATGCAAACGTGCTAATTAATCTTGCGAGTTTAAAGAGCAAAGCATCATGAACTATGACTTCTTGATGTTTTGACTGCGAGATTGCAAAGACTTCATAATCGCGACATCATCTGATTTCATCATGAAAGAAGAGAAGTTGTAATGATTTACATCATACTTGTCAGAAAAGTCTTGCAATCAATGATGAGATCATGTGATGAGCATATGCAATCATGATGAAATACTCAACTGAAAGTACTACATTAAATACTTGTGTGCTAAACTTAACAATTTTGAAATTCATAACTTTTAAACAGAATGTTGACTTGAGATTGCAAAGCAGTGAATCAATCAAAGCATTGCAAATTTCAAGCAATATTTTATCAGACTGTATACAGATCTGAACTATCATATATTCAATGAGACTTGCATGATGTACTTGCAAATGAAAATTAATGAAATCATTATGAATAAGTTTCTTTGCATCTTATACATCTTTATCAATTATGTCAATCTGTTAAAGCATTTTATAAACATTGACTTGCATTTGCAAAACATTAATGCATTGTTGAAGTTACATTTGCAGCAAAGTAAAAGTGCAGTATTTCAGAAGAGTTTTCAATTCTTGCATGAAAAGACGAAGTCTGTCGCTGCAATGAAGAATTCAAAGTTCTCTGCTTCAAGCATGCAGTTTATAGATGATGCAACATTCAAGTTCAGTAAGTTCAAGCAAAATGCTGCTTCATTCAATCTTATGTGCTGATCATGCAAGAAGATGAGACACAAGATTGATAATTTGATGTGTTTTAACTATGCATTCAGACAAGAAACTTGCAATCATGATGAAGAGATAAAAAAAGAGAAAGTCTGATATTCATCATGGAATCATTAAATATAATTATAAAAAGATGATTATCATGTGCATTGATGATATCAGTACTGACAAAGATTTCTGAGAAAATGTGCAAAGCTTACTGTTTTATTGACTCTGAGATCAAGTGAAATTTTATATTGTAATCGTGAGTAAAAAAGCATGAGTTATCGAAGAATTATGCAACTCTGAAACAGATTCAGATGATTAATGATCATTGAATTCTCTGTTATGATATACATCAGATTGATATTGAGTTGATTGATCATGAGAAAGTTCACAAAAGCTGAAACATTAAGTTTCATGCTGTGAACATGTAAAAATATGATATAATTCTTGATTACTTGTGATTAGATGAGATTGACTTGAATATTCGCTGACACACACGTCGCTGATCATATCAAGAAAACAGCACTCAGCGTGCAAAGCAAATATGAATTAATCTATGCAAGACATTAAAATTTGTTGAGCTGACAATGCTTGCAGCTAAGAAAAGAAGAAAGACTTATATAACTTTGTTTTATTAACTGCTATTTACAAATGATTTATCACAGAGTGCAGATCATCAGACTGCAAGATGCAATGCGCTTCAAGTGAAAGAATCAAAAATATTCTTTGCTATTCAAGATTTTAAGAAAGTGTTTTCTGAGATTTTTTCTGATAGTCTGAACACGAATGATCAGATGAAACATTTCATTAATCTGATGAAGAACAAAATGTCTTGCATTGAATCTATTTATAAGATGACACAAGATGAGCTCGCTGCAATATAAAACTATTTAAACAGCGCGTTAAAGAAGAAATGAATTCATGCATTAAGTAATTTTGCAGAAACATCTGTGTTGTTTGTAAAGAAGTTGAACGAAAGTCTTCATTTATGTATGAACTATCATGATCTCAATGAAATAACAGTAAAGAGCAATTACTCATTGTTTCTACTGTCTGAGACGTTGAATCACTTTGCTTATGCAAGACACTTTATCAAAATTGATATTTGCAACATCTATCATCACATTCAAATTTGCAAAAGTGATAAATGAAAAACGACTTTTTATACATGCTACAATCAGTTTGAATATCAGATGATGCTTTTTGAACTGATAAATGCTTCTGCAATCTTTCAGTTTTATGTAAATCATATGCTTAAGTCACTCATGAATATTTGCTGCGTGATATATCTGAATGACATCGTAGTATACTCTGAGACGAAAGAGCAACATTGAGAGCATATGCATAAAATTCTTCATATGCTACTGAAATATTGACTGTATATTAAGCTGTTGAAATGCACTTTCAATCGTAACAAAGTTATCTTTCTGAAATTCATGATAGAATAAAGAAATATTTAAATGAAACAATTTTATATTGACGTAATCACTAGCTGATCTGAGCTTAAGTCTGTAAAGAACATTCTTGTATTCTTGAAATTTACAAAATTTTATCAACAATTTATAAAAGAATTTTCTTAAATCATCATGTTCTTAACAAATTTAATCAAGAATGCAAAGAAGAGAAGAATGCATTTACTTTTTGCAATGATATCAAAAGCAAGAGAAACTTTTGAAAGATTGAAAGCAGTTTTTATCAATGCTTTTATTTTGAAACACTATGATTAAGATGCAAATCTTTGCATGAAAATTAACGCATCAAATCATGAAGTTAAAGACATGCTTAGTCAGAAGAATAAGATTGATCAATGACATTTCATTGTATACTATAGTTATAAGTTCAAAGAAGTTAAAGTACGATGAGACATGCATGACAAAGAGCTGTATGTTATAGTTCTTGATTTTAAGAACTAACAACACTATTTTCAAAGTAGCAAGTGATTCATATGTGTGATAACAAATCACAATAATCTTCGTTACTTTATGATGATAAAGAAGCTCAACATATGACAGATGCGTTGAGCTGAGAAATTAACTGCGTTTGACTTTCATATAAAATATCACAGAGACAAATTAAACTCTGCAAATGCATCATCAAGAAGATTTAACATCATGAAATTAAATGATAGCAAGAAGAATAATGATTATTTTCTATTTACTTTGCAAAACAAACTTCGCAATCAGAAATGTTAATCTGAGCTGCTAGAAAATGAAAAAGTTTCAACAGTGATCAAACTCACAGCATTGATGATGTAACTGAATGACATAGTCATTGCAGATACTCAAGTCATATGTTTGAATGAAAAAGTACTTGCTAAATTTCGCAGAATTTTAGACACTGCATCATCTTAACTTCTGATTTCTCAGATTATGAAGTTGAATTTGAAGATAAGTGAATCAATGATTACGTGACTGCTGAAGTTACAACAAAGAAACGTCTTTGTTGCAAATGAAAAGTGACATCAATGATTTGCATTTAGAAAGAATGAGCTTTCAAAATGAAGTATGAAAAATGATGAATTGCTACATCATGATCTTGCAATCTATGTATTCAATGACTTTGCTACAAGAAATGAAATTCTGCATATGAATCATGATGATCTTGAAGCAGATCATTTTGCACACATTTGTATTAAGACTGTGATAAGAAGAAAATATTACTGATCGAAAATGCTCAAAAAGATGATAAAATATGTTCGCATCTGTTCAGACTGTCAGCAAGTGCAAGTGCATCATTATAAGCTCTATGAGAAGCTGATGTTTATATCTTCAGAGAATATGAATTCATTTCACATGATGATCATGAATTTCATAATAAACATGCTTTCTGCAAAGAATTTGTACATTCAAAAAACAAGCGATGCTATATTGATAATGATAAATAAGTTGATCAAGCACGTAATTTATATTTCGATGATCAAAGATCTGAATGTCAAAAAACTTATGAATCTGCTATGATAAAAATTTATATCTCAGCATGAAATGATGTGAAACATTATATTGAATTGAAACTCACTGTTTATTAATCATTTCTGAATCACTCTATGTTGACATTTCAAAGTGAAGCGAAAGCTAAGCATTGCATTTCATTCGCAAATCAACGATCAAACAGAAAGATAGAATCAGATGCTTGAGCACTATTCACAAATATATTTCAATTACAAGATGAATAACTGATCAGAACTTTTGTCAATGATGATGTTTGCATAC
>JAABUO010003313.1_pt1 | contig 19214 bp, 20 predicted proteins | sample 5559291 | NCBI WGS metagenome assembly JAABUO01 (sample SAMN10711878, study PRJNA513372) | rock metagenome | isolation source: Antarctica rocks | place: Antarctica: Victoria Land, Finger Mt sud
GGTCAAGGAGAAGTACGCGGCGATGGCCAAGAAGGAGAAGGAGCGCGCCGACAAGGAGATCGCCGCCTACAAGGCCAAGAAGGAGGGCGAGGCGCCCGCCGCCGCGGCCAAGGACGAGGACGACGCCGACGAGGAGGACGAGGCGGCCGACGAGGAGGACGAGGACGAGGACGAGTAGGGCCGCGCAGCCCTGACGCAGCCCTGCATCAGGCCGCGCGCCCGCCCGCGCGCTCGCACGCTGTGCCGCCCTGCCCCCAGCAGCGGCGCGCGTGTGCGCGAGGCTGCGCGGCCTCCACTGGGGGAGTTTGCGATCCTATTCCTTGTGCCGCGCACAGAGCGCGGCTCGTTACGCGGGCACTGGCTTTGGGGGAGGGAGGCCGAACGTATGGAACTGGTGCCGGCCGAACCGGGGTTGGGGCGGGGCCTGTCGCGCGCGCGCCGTGCGCGCGCGCTTTGCGGGGTGCATGAAACGCAGCCCGCCGCTGAATTTTTGGTCTGCTTCTGACATGCTTCTCGTGTGCGACTCGCGCCGCTTGCGCCCGCCTAATGCGCCGCCGCGGCGAGCGTGTATTCTACACCTGTATAAACCGGGGTCGCGCGTGTTGCTGGTCACGCTGTCCGAAGAGTTTGATGTTCCCAGGACCTGTAATTCAGCCACCGACTGCAGCATGCGTGCCGGCCACTGGCTCACAAAGCCCCAAGACAGAGTTGCTCCTGTGCGCCTAGTGCGCCTGATCAGAACGCTCAGCTCCGATAGCTGAGAAACGGTCGTTCTTCAGCCCAAATTGTGGCTGTATGTGGGTGCAGCCCAGTGCGGAGTTGCGCAGCAAGCTCGATTCAACATTTGCTGAGCAATTGAACTGTAGGTAGGCATGCAAGAATGCAGCAGGCCACCGCTCGAGTGTCTGGTGCTTACATGAAGCTGCCAAAAAGCTTAGTGGATTGGCTGGCCAACCTAACCCTACTGCCTCTTGTAATGCATCTTCAATATAGCTAACAGCCAGGACTCGCAGGCTGCGGTGTATGTTACTTTTGAGGTGTTTCTTTTCAGATACAATATCACGATGGCGACAACAACAGTCACGCAGACCGTTTTCCACCCGTTTGAAAGGAAGATGCAACAGGCCGCTGGCATTGACTTGCTTGAGATAGAGGCCCTTGGTGAGTGTGAAAAAGTTATGACTGCACTCACCTACTTGCACTAGGAAGCGTGTGAGTCATGCACAGTGCATTGCCTCGCCTGCATCGAGTCAAAGCGGCCACAAGAGGCCGGCACTGATGAAGCTGTGGTGGCTCGTGCACAGGCCAGCGCGTCATTCGCCCGTCCATGCCAGAGCAGCACCGCATGTTCTTTGAGGCCCTGCCGATGCTGATGGTGGGAGCGCTGGCGCCGAGCACGGGGCAGGTCGTCCCCCTGGCGCTCACCGGCGCGCCAGGCTTCGTGCAGACGCCGACCCAGACCTCTCTGGCCATCACGCCTGACCAGCTGCTGGACCCAGGTGCCCCTTGCGCTCGTGCGTCCGCCCTTGACGGAAGACAGGCACGCTGTGGGAGCTGGGGGCCACTGCCCGGACAACAACACGCTGCTCTGCACTTGCTAGTGCTGGTGAACCTGGGCTGTGCGGGAGTCACCGCGGGTGTTACATGACTAGACATATGCTGGCCAGTTCTGGCGCACAGACTCGTCATTACTAGGTGTGGCGTGCGCAGCGCTGTTCACGCCGGGCCAGCGCCTGGGCCTGCTGGGCATCGACCTGGCCACGCGGCGGCGCAACCGCGTCAACGCGGCCGTGCGCAGCCTCGCGCACAACACGCTGACCCTGGACGTGCTGCAGAGCTACGGCAACTGCCCAAAGTACATACAGGTGGGGCGCCCGCAACGAGTCCTTCACGCACCCCGATGGTGCTGCCTGCAGAGTATACGGCAGCAGTGGCGGTGGGCATTTTGCAGCACACAGGTCACGCTGCCCTTCTCAACGGCCTGCTGGAAAAGGCCTGCTGGGAAAGCACGCCAGCGTTCCACCCGCCCATGTAGATTTTCCAGGGAGTGCGTCGCATCCCTCAACCGCTCCCCCTTGCGCAGGTCCGCCAGCTGCGCGTGCGCAAGCCGGGCGCGCCCGCGTCCGCCGCGGCGGCCGCGCCGGCGGCCGCCGGCCCGCTCGGCCCGGCGCAGGCGGCGGCGGTGGCCGCGGCAGACACGTTCTTCATCGCCACCTGCTACTGCGCGGAAGGTCGCGCCCCCCGCTGCCTCCCGGCGCGCGCGCATGCCAGGCTGGTCATAATCAACACTGCCCTGACTGGACAGCCAGGATGGTCTGCCTTGAAGGTCGGTGCCAGGTTATGTTCTGCTCTGCGGGATGGGTGTGCACGTAGGCTGCTTGAGACCAGCACGACGTCCTGCACTGTCGCCAGCAGGGGCGAGGCGGAGCAAGTGCCGCGAGTGCACGCGCGTGGCCATGCGGTCAATCGGCAGACTGACCGAGCAGGGGCTGCGCGCAGGCGCGGGCAGGGAGGTTGGCTGCGACATGTCGCACCGCGGCGGCCCGCCCGGCTTCGTGCAGGTGTCGCCCGACGGCGCCACGCTGCGCTGGGCGGACTACACCGGCAACGACCTCTTCAACACGCTCGGTGCGCCGCCGCTGGGGCCCCTGCCCCGTGCCTGCCGGGCGAGCCGCGGCGCCCGTCCAGTGCAAAGGGCCCTGCATCTCTGGCGCGCCAGGCTGCAAGCCTGCTTCGCGCGGGGCGCAGGCAACATCCTGGCGAACGGGCGCGCGGGCCTGCTGTTCATCGACTTTGCCACCGGCGACACGCTCAGCATCTCCGGTGCGCCCGGCCCGCGGCCGCGCTGTCGCGCCCTGCCTTTGTGCACGGCGCCTGTGTGCCTGCGGCGCCGCCCTGCCTGCTAAGCGCGCTGGCGAGCAAATGCCCTGCAATGTGCAATCTGCCAAGACTGCGGACCAGGCAGAGCGGCATCCCGGCTCGCTACTGCGCTATAGCTGTGATGCTTGTCAAGGTCATCCATAGATTATGGCCCATAAGCCTCATTGCAGAGCCTCAGCATGGCACCCTGCAGGGGGTTGTCGGGGCCGCGTCCAGAGCCCACCCTGCGCCTGCATGCGTTCAAAGCATGAGCATGCGTCCAGGGCTGCCGCCTGCCAGGGGCCTCACAAAGGAGGTCACCTATGATCCCGGCCCGAAAACCTGTGCTCGACCAGGGCTGCGCCGGCATATACCTGAAGGACCCCAGCCCGCCGGGCGCGTTCAGCGGGGTCCGAGCCTGACCCTGAGTGACCCTGCGCCTGCGCGCGGCCAGGGCGCGCCAGCATCGACCTGGAGGACCGCAGCCTGCCGGGCGCGGAGCGCGTGGTTGCGGTCGCCGTGGACGGCTGGACGCAGGCGCGCGGCGCGCTGCCGCTCGCCTGCGAGGGCCCGGTCCTCTTCTCGCCCTACAACCCCAGGCGCGCGCCTCCCACCGTCTGCTCACCCACCGGCACATGCACTTGCCAGGGGCTTGCAGAGCGGCAGTCCTCGCCTGAATACGTCCGTCAATTGGACGCTGGATTTGTTCCTGGACGGGCTGAGGCCATGTACGTCGCCATGTGTGTGGCGTGCTGTCGGGCCCGGCTGCGCCGGCCAACTGCTCCTGACCTTTCAGTGGTCAGAGGATGTTGAGCCGTGGCAGGAGCAGGGTCGAACAACATGCTGCACGTCCGTTGGCTGCGCCGCCGAGAGTGCTTCCAAGCCGAGCGGGCGCAGAATACCCTGTCTGGTGTCTGTGACGGACCTTGGCCTGTTGCTGCTTGCCTCACACACCTTTGCAGCGGCACAGCTTCTTGCTCTGCGGCTTCTCAGACACACAGCATGACATCAGGGGCAGCGCCCAGACACCCGAGCGGCGTGCCAACCCTGCAGACCCTGGGTTCAGGGGCGCGGGCGCGGCCGAGCAGCGCCTGTACGCCAAGCTGGTCGCGGTGGAGGACGCGGCGGCGGGCATCAAAACGTTCACGTTCTCCTGGCCGGAGCCGCCCACGCGCGCCGGCCGGCCGCAGCCCTTTGCGTACCAGCCCGGCATGTACGCGTCGTTTGACTTCCAGGCGCGCCGCCGGGCTCGCTGGCCGCCTGGCACGTGCGGTCCAGGAGGTGGATGACAGGATTTCGGGGAAGTGGCTGGAGGCCTGATGAAAGGGCAATGCATAGAGCCGCGTGATGCACAGAAGATGTGCTACGTAGATCGGCATGGGCAGAGCATGTTGATAGGTCCGGGGAGCATGTTGCAGCATATCAGGAGTCCTTGTCTCTGGCCAGGGGCCGGACGTCTGCAGATGTGCCCGCCGCTTGCCCCACAGACCCAGTTTGGACAGAGGGTGGCCGTGCGCGTGTGGCATTTCGTGATAGTTCCTGCAGGCAAGCAGAGGATCCCGCCGTACAGCACAGTAGATGATGCAGTGGCGCCGCCGCGAGCAGGACGTGCCGGGCGCGGGCGCGGCCGTGCTGAACCGCACGTGGACCATCTCCAGCCACCCGGCCGAGTCGGCCGCCAGCAGCACGTTCTCCATCACCGTCAAGCGCGCCGGGCTGGTGACGGCCTACATGCACAGGCGCGCCGCCGCCCCACACCGGCGGGATCGCCGCTGGCCCGGGAGTGGGGTGAAGGTAAGGCCCTGCCGCAGGCTCTGACCTGTCCACGTCGCCGTCGCGTGCGGTGCGCTCGTCATCCTGCTGCACAATATCAGCCTGGCCACAGTACGGCTGTGGCCGGTTTGTCTGCAGCAAGGGCTGCCCTGGTGCAGCGTGTCCTTCATCGATTGCGCACAGCAGCAAGCTGCTCTCTGGACTCCTTTTCGCTCTGTTGATGACCTTCCCGCGCCCGTATCGGTAGGGCTCACCATCGCGGTGCGTGACAGAGGCAGAGCGCGGTGCGGGTCTGCGTTACTGCGGCAAGCCTGACGTGGCGGGGGCCCGTCCGCGCAGCACACTGACGCCGGGGTTCCCGGTCGAGTTCCGCGGCGCCCTCGGAGACTTTGTGCCGGTGGCCGGCTCCGGGCCGGGCCTGCTCATTGCTGCCGGCATTGGTGCGCGCGCCCGCGGCGCACTGCCCTGTGAAGGTCTGCAGAGGCCAGTCAGCGTCAGTGCGGGCATTTGTGCACCACCACCCCCTCGCCCGCGCATGCCTTCATCGCCGCATGCCGCACGAAGCCGGTCCACACCAAGCAAGCTCGGCCTGTACATGAAAAAAAGTAACTGGGCATCCATGTTGTGCTTGGTGTTATTAAATTGCGCTCGAGACAGCAGCGACCTGGCCGCCCACCTCGCTGCTGCTCCGCCAGCTTGCCCTGGCTGTACACAGAGCGCCCTCTTGTAGACCTCCTCCTGAGACTCCATCGGCTTCCCCAGGCGCGCACGCACAACTCGGTGAGGGTCACCCCAACCCTAACCGCACGGCGCAGGCATCACGCCGATGCGCACGTTCATGCTGGAGTTGGCGCGGCAGCGCCGACGCGCGGTGCTGCTGTACTCGGTGCGCGCGGCGGCCGAGGCCGCGTTCGCGGCCGAGCTGCAGGCGCTCGCGGCCGGCTCGGGCGGTGCGCTGCGCGTCGTGCTGACCGTGACGGGGCCCGACCCGGCGTGGGCCGGGCGGCGCGGGCGCATCGACGCCGCGCTCATCCGCGAGCAGGCGCGGTCCCAGAGCACGATGCTTGCGTGTTGCCGATTGCTTGCCGTGGCGCTGCTTGCAGCGCGCGGCGTACCCGCATCGTGCTCACTATGACCCAGCCTGGCTTCCTTGGCCTGTTTCGCGTCGCACTGACGCCGCTTTCGTGGTTCATGTTCACGGACACATTGCAGGCGCTCTCCATGGTCATGCTATCAAGAGTGCGTCACGCGAGGTCACGGGAGGTCAGGTAGCGGGGTTCATGCAGGATCTGCCCAGACCCTACCATACCCTAGACCTGGGTGAGCAACGCCGTCGCGGCGCGCGGCAGGTGCCGGAGCTGCTGGACCCGGAGCTGGCCGCGTACATGTGCGGCCCGGCCGCTTTCATGGCCGGCATCCAGGACGCGCTGCTCGCGCTCGGCTTCAATACCGCGCGCCTGCACCAGGAGAGCTTCAGCTTCTGACGCCCACGCTGCCGCTCCCGGCCGCCTAGCGGTCGCCTTTCCAGGAGGTGCAGCTCTGCACCACTTTGGGACGGACCCAGGGAGGGAGCCAGTGGTCGGAAAGTGCAAGGCGCGGCTGCGCCTGCCCCGTGGTCTAGGCGTGCTTGAATGTGCAGCCTTGCCACGGACACAGCATGCTCGGTCGCCACATGTTTCTGGCACTTCTTGCTCCTGCCTTTTTCCGTGCGTAGTAATGTCACTGCACCCTCTGTCTGCTAAAAGCATGAACACGGACTTTGCTGTGACAGAGCTCCCGCTGCCATTTGGCCCTGCTTTGTGTGACGCTGATGCAGCATGCCAGGCTTTCTGTACGCACAGTCAAGTAGTAATGAGCACTTGCGCAATTGTGGTTTACGGGCGGGTGTTACACTTGGTAATACCCCTGGAGCACTGTGAGGGAAAGCTGCTCGGGCAGTTGCCAGCAGTATGCTTGTACGTCAGATAGTACTTGCTTTCAGATAGCACTGACTACAGTCCTGGCCAAGGTTAGAGTCTTGGCCGATAGCCGATGTGTTGCTGTTCTTGTGGTGGCCTGCGTTGGGTTGCTGCCTAGTCGCTGGATTGTATGCTCGGTTTTTTGCTGCAGCCGGAACCTTGGCAGTAGTTCTGGACAGCATGCTGTCCTGCATGCAGCAAGATTGTGCAGCGCTTCCTGTGGCCAGCCAGGCCTGGCGAAGCATTGCTCTGTATGTAAGGGGTCATGTTTGGCATGCCCACCTAGTATAAGGAGGCGATGTAGCAGAGCTTCAAATACCAGCTCCTTACTGGGGCAAATTTGAATTCAAATCTGAACATGAGCAGGAAGTCCAAACATTTTCCTTGCGCAAGTTGCAACCATGCCACAGCGTTCCTAAACTACAGCAAGAGGAAAGTGGGAGGAGGGCTTTGTAGTTTAAGAAGCAGAGGCAGGCGGCGCCTGCCAGGCGCTGCCGAGGTCTGACCTGGCGACGCCTGGCGGGCGCGGCGGGCCGCCCTGTTGCTAGCGCCCGTGCAAGGCGCGCAGGTGCACCGACCTGTGCAACATGAAAAGTTCTAGGACAGGTACAACTTCGTAACGGCCCTGTCCGAGTGCCCGTGGCCGTGCACGCTATCGATCGCCATGCACGCGCTGCTGAAGAGGGAGGTTGCCGTGCTGTACAATGGTGCAACCGCCATGCTGGGGTGCATAGCCCGCTGCCGGGCGCGGTGCCCCTGGCAGGCTGCGCGCACGGCGCGAGGCTGTGAGCCGCTGGCGTGAGGCGGGGCTGCGCACGCAGCAGCGGGCTGTGCCCCGCACTGCCGCATTTGCACCTTTCTGCAGCTCGGCAATCTCCTTTTTAACGAGCGAGTGCATGGCTGTCGTGCGCGTGTACAGCCGCGGGCCCGCGGACAGGGCCACACGGTGCCATCACGGATATACTTTATCCTTGAACTTCTGTCGCCGTAGATGTCGTTGCACCTTGCCCAGCGAGCAATGTAGAGCTAACAGACGCACTAGTGTATGCCGTGCTCCTTACATTCCTTACATTCATTATCAACAGACAACAACGCGCGGCATACTGCGCGATAACTGAGCGCACCCCTTGTCGCGGCGGGACAACACTTTCATGAAGGACCAGGCTACCGTCACGAGACCCCATGCACAGAGGCTGCTTCGCTTAAGGCTATGCTCGGGTGCGAGTATGGGAGCGAGCAGGACATCCGTTGCCTGCTGACCCGGCTGCCAGCAAGGCATGCGCCGCCCGCACGCGGTGCAGCTGCACGCCCTGTCCGTCCAAGGTGGGGGCGCAGCCCAGGGCAACGCCGAATCAGCGCCCAGCAGCTGCGCCGTCAGCGCGGTCCACCAACGCGGCAACTTTGAGAAGAGAAACAGACCTACTAGTCTCAGACCATGCCAGTGGCTGGGGCAAAAGCAGGCGCTAGTACCTCAGCGTCGGTCTGCCCCGGGCGTGCAGCAGAGCCCCGCCCGCCCCCCTGCACGCCTGCGGGAGCCCGCGAGCGCGCACCGGCGCCGCCGACCCGGGACCCCGCTGCGCGCGTGCGGGCGGGCCAGCGGCCAACGCATGCGGTCTCCTCGCAAAGCTCCCGCCGCACCACCTCCAGCCACGCCTACAGCTGCATCTATGGGGCCACCTAGAGCGAGCCACACACCCAGCCGCCCGCTCCCCGTCCGCGCCAGCTGCCCCTGCTCAGGCCACGCCGACCGCCTCCTCGGCCCGCTCCAGCAGCTCCGGCGCGAAGTTGTTGGCGAACTTGGCCAGCGAGCCGAGCGCGCCCTCGCCCGTGGTCGCCGCCTGGACGCCAAACCCTGCGCGCGGGGCACCGGCCACCCGCCCGTGAGCCGATCGGCACAGGGTCCCAGTCGCACACACAAGATGCGCACATGCGGATTACGGCCCAACGCCAGAGCCTACACTTCGGCAAAGCCTTTTTGCTGGCCGCTCTCGGTGAGGGAGGCAAAGCGCGCTCGCACCCCAACCGTGCACACACAGAGGCAGTGTCGGGCATACCCATGTCGGGCATGCCAAGGTGCGTGTAGGGCATCACCAAGCATGGGCAGCAGGACACCGCTTTGCCAGGACAGGGCAACAGAGGCGCTGTTGCACAAAGGAGGTCATGTAATATGTGGGTGACGTTGGTTGAGAGCAAACGATGGACTTGCGTGGCCGCTGTGCGCGCACCTAGGAATGCAATCATGGCAAGGCGGCCGTGCTTCATCTCGGCGGTCTTGAGCTTGAACGCGCGGTCGTCGTCGCCGCTCGCAAGACCCAGCGGGTCAAAGTAGCCCCCTGGCGCGCCGCAGAGGCGCTCAGCCGCGCAGCAGGCCGGCGGCGACACACACACAGTGCCGAAGCAGGCTCCCTGAGCACATGGACGCCAAGCAGGAGCGTGCTACCGCGCTGACACCCAAGCTCGGGCGCACCGGGGTAGATGCGCGCGTCCGTGTCCAGCTCGCGGTTGCGGTAGATCTCCGCGCCGCCCACCAGGATCGCCTCGATCCAGACCAGCTGCGTGATGGAGAACGGCAGGCTGAAGCCCAGGTACTGCGCGCCGTCCAGCTCCACCTTGCCGGCGTCCACCCTGTGCGGCGCATGCATTAGGGTAGAACTTAGGGTTCACGCCGCGCAAGGTTACGCCCACGCACTGCGCGCCGTCCAGCTCCGCCCGGCCCGCATGCGCCCTGCAACACGCTGCTCCGCTCCGGCCCTGCTGTGCCCGTTCCGCAGACGCTGCCACAGCTGCGACATGCTGCTCATGTTGGGGACGCGCCAGCGCTTGCACAAAACAAGCACGAAGACGCACTGCTGTCATCCGCAAGCAGGTACACAGGTGGCCAGGCACCAGGATGCGCGCAGGCGTGCGCCAAAGCAGGCCACACCACACCAGCTCGCTGCAGACTGCGCTGCGGGACCTCCACTTCCCAGGGGGAGGCGGGGCACACCACGACACGCCAGTCGTGGCCTCAGCGACGACGACGCCCAGCGCACCCAGCATCGCCCAGCGCCTGCGCACGCAGCGCGCCCTCTTGAGCGGCCGGCGAGGGACCTCTGGCAGAGATGGGCTGCCAGGCAGCTTGTGGAAACATTATACCAGTGCGGCAGCTGGAACAGCAGCTGGGAGTGAGCGCAAGCGCGTCACGGTAGGCAGCGCGGGAGCCTGCGAAGGCCGTGCGCACCCGTGGATCAGCTCGGTCTCCCGGAACCGCTCCAGGCCGAACACCTGCGCGGCCCCGGCACCATGCTCGCACCAAGCCGCCCGCCAGTGCAATGCTCGCTGCCAACCGCTTTGCCGAGCTCCACGCAGGCGGCCCGCATGCGGCCCCTGGTGCACGCGTGAGGTGCGCCCGATCCAAGCAGCGCGGGCGGCGGCTGGGCGGGCCGCGTGCCTCGTCGTAGGGCTGCAGCGCATTGTCGCTGACGCCCACGCCGCCGGCCGCCTTCTGGAAGGCGCCGATGATCTGGCCGGCCTGGTTGACCGCCTCGTTCTGGTCGTTCTGGTCGAAGTCCACCTGCGGCCGCCCGGCCGTTTGTCGCGGGACGGCTCTGGCTGCCGTCCGCCGTGGCGAGTAGGCGCCGTCGGGCAGCCCCGCCATGCGCCCGCGTGGGGTACATGCGACCCTAACCTAAATCGTTATGCGCCCGCCCGGCCTTTTGTCGCGTGGCAGCTTTGGCTGCCGCCCGCCGCTTCCGCTGCCAGGGAAACGCGCCACGACGCCGCCGCACACCTGCAGGACGTTCTGCCCAGGCCGGGCGCCCCCTTTCGTCTCATATATGGAGCGCGCCTGGGCAAGGGGCGCGCCGGCAGGTGTTCAGACGCTTTTCGCAGGCCGGGAGGGTAAAAACTTGCCGCGCGAATCTACCCCATGCACTTGCTCGCCGGGAGGCTCTCATGGCCGGCGGGGCCGCGCCTGCAGGTACTCGTTCGGCTTGGCCAGGCCCAGGGGGTCAAAGCCGCGGTCGCCCGGCAGCGTGCCGTCCAGCCAGGCCGGCCGCTCCGTGTTGGGCAGCCACAGGTCCTCGCCTGTGGGGGCGCGGCAGGCACGCTGCACCGTCAGCGCGAGGCTCGCAGACCGCAGCCCGTGGACATGCACAGCCGCTTGCGCAATCAAAGCGACAGGTCTTTGCCCACAGCTCTCCGTCTTGACTCTGCTGCAAGTACCAACTCATGCTCGCGCATGCAGAGCCGCGCAGCATGCGTCGGGAGGAGACAGCGTCGTTCGGCGTGCCAAGTAACAGGAAGCCAAGTAACAGGAAGGAGGGCCGGGAAGGAGGGGACGTCGGTCCGGGGGGGCGGCCCCGGCGCAGGCGGGCGGCGGCGCGGCCGCACCCTGGAACTTCTTGAAGCCGGCCGTGCGCGTGCCCTGCCGGTTGGTCTTGGGCACGGCGCGCTTCAGCGGCGACGCCACCGCTTTCTTCGCCTGCTTGACCGGCCCCTTGGGCAGCTTGGGCAGCGACGGCTTGCTCGGAAGCGCCTTCTTCAGCTGCTTGGTGCCCGTCTGCGCCTTCTTGGCCGCGCCCTGCGCGCCGCCCCCGGCCACCGCTCAGAGTCTGGTCCGCTGCCAATGCCCAGAGGCTCAGAGCATGCTGCCGCTGACAATGCCCGACGCCTGGCGAGGCGCAGCGGGCCGCAGCTGCCTCGTGCGCGCCGGTGCCAGCACAATCTGTCTGCGCTTGCATCTCTTAGTCGGCGCGTCGCACGGTCTGTGCCAGGCATCGGAAACAGTATGCCTGTTGTTGCAACCTCGCTAATCACTGACACCAGGACTACTGACAGACACACCTCACGTAGACGTGTCGGCTAGCAAGGACCAGTACCAGCACACTGCAACAAAGATCTCTGGCTTGGGTGCTGGTCTCGGCGTCCTTTGCTGCGCCCTTCAGCTCGACCACAGAGCGGACCGTGTGCGCTCTCTTGCAGTGTGTGCAAGACAGTGCAATGCCGCCTGCCTGCACGCTGCCTGGGGCTGCATGAAGCAGGCAGGTTGCGCGCCTTGAACAGGGCAGAGACGCGCGTGCCATTGCCGCGGCCCAGGGCAGGCGCACTGCCGCAGAACCGCGCCTTGCCTGCGTCCAGTGCAGCCATTTCGCCAGCCATCCTGCAAGGGCGCGCGGGCACCTTGGTCGCGCTGCGAGGCGTGCATGCACAATCGCACAGGAGCAGTCCCCACACCTATACGTGAACAACAGCACAAGACACCACCTTGTGTCTGGGCGCAGCCACACGCAGCGCGCCTGCCCTGCCTGCCCGCTGCCTGCCGCCCACCGCCTCAAACCGCAAAAGATAAGGTCGTCTGGAACAGGCGACATGTTGCAACCATCCCCACTCCCGCTTCAGCAGCAGACTGGTGGTGACCCAGACAGGTCATATTGTGCCAGGCGCTCAGCGGTGGCGGGGCTTGCGCGGCACATCAGTATTAGCGCAATCCTGCCTGGACGCAGTGGGGCAGGACCAGCGCACCTTGCTGCTAGTAGATCACGGGTATTGTTGGGGGGCGAATGCTTCTGCCTCCGCGGCTCCCCAGGCCCGCCCACCTCCGTACAGTCCATGAGGTGCCTAATCAAGCTCTCGTGCCCCATGGGGCTGGCCGAGCACAGCCAAGATGCAGCCTGGCGCACTTGATAGAGTAGGAGTGGCAACTTGCACGCGCCTGGGATGTCCAATGTAGCGCCAATGCAGCACACAGCGGTGCCATCAGGCGGGTGCAGAGGCGCGGCCATGTAGCACATGCCCGGGCCAGCATGCCCCCCACCACCGCGTGGACCGCGAGCGTGTGGGGCAAGGCCGCGGAGGCCAAGCCCGCCGTGCCGCTCAAGGACGGCGAGGAGGAGTGCGTCATCTGCTTCGACGCGGCCACGCAGATCAAGTTCAAGCCGTGCAAGCATGGCGCCTGCCATGCCTGCGTGGACAAGCTGCGCGCGGCAAACATATTCAAGGCGCGCGCGCCGCGCCCGCCGCGCCTGCCTGCTGAGCATGCTGCGCGGCCTCGGGACCGCCCCCATCGACCCGCAACCAGCCACCGGCTCTTAGAGCCAGTGGCAGGCGGGTGCGCTGTACGCGAGTGTCGACGCACTCAAAGCGTGGCAGTGCCAGCGGAGTGCACACGTTGTGCGGCTGTTGATGCGCGTGTGCCCGAGGCGGTCCGTGCTGGCCGCAGCAGACATGGTCCAGGCACCGGTGCGCCTTGGACGGGCCTCGCTGTGACCCAGGAAGCGCCTCGCGCACAGGTGGACGCAGGCGTGCGGTGCCCCTTCTGCCGGCAGTTTGTGGAGGGCTATGACACGATGGCGGGGTGCGCGCGCACCACGCTCTGCTCCATGCAGCGCCTGGGTGTGCAGCGCCGTGCCTAGTTGTTTTGAGCAGCAAGGACGGCAGAGCGCCCCTTGGGCAGAGCGTACGGTGTCAGTTGCTGCTGTGTGCGGAGGGACGCGCGAGTCTGCGCCACACGCCGTGCTGGCAGGCAGCGCGTCCGCGCCGCATGCTGCTGCAGGCACCAGCGCGAGCCTGCCGCGCCGGCGGCGTGCCAGCTCTCGCGCGTGTGACGCCGCGCGCGGGGCGCCAGGGATGGCGCGGCGCTGCCGTCGCTGCAGGAGGCCAACCGCGCGGCGCGCGCGGCCGCCGCGGCGCGCGACACCAGCGCGCGTCCGCCCGTGCGCCACGCCCCGCTGCACGCCGGGGCTCAGAGCCCCTGGGCGCGGGCTGCCGCCGGGCCCAGTGCTAGTGCCACGAGCATGGGCGGCTGCTGCACCAGGCCTTGCGATCAGCTCGCACCCGGGTCCAAGACTTTTAGCTGCAGGGCTCACGCAGTGCTCTGGGAGCCCGCCGCATGGCCGTGCTGCATCCAGGCAGTGTGCCGGCTCCAGGCAGCCGCAAGCGCTGCCCCCGCCCAAACGCATCGCGCCCCTTTCGCCGCGCTGACCCCAGCTGCGGCGCGCGCAGCCGCCGGAGGCGCCGCCGCCGGCGCAGGCGCTGCTGTCGGACTGGGAGTGCCCCGACTGCCACAACATCAACTTCAGGGCGCGCGCAAAGTGCAACAAGTGCGCGCGCCCGCGCCCGGCCTCGTCCGGCGGCGCGCCCAGCTACAGCGGCCAGCCGGTGCGGGCCCTGGCCGCCTGCTCAGGGGCCGCGCGATGGACGCGGGTAAGCGTGACGGCTGTCGCAGGAGCGCGGTCTGGGCTCTAGCCGTTTGCTTGCACTACGTGGTGGCTGTGTGATGGACACAGAGCCTCCTGCGCCGCGCGACAGGCTGCCCACTGCGTTGGTCTATTGAGCTTGGGAGCGAGGGGTGGCGTCCACACATGAGCAAGCGTGGGATAGTCATAGCGGCCGGGCGCGGTTGAGTGCATGTGGTTCCCCCTACATGTCGGCCTGCGCGGCTTGTCTCGGCTTGCGCGGGGCATGCTGTGCGGGAATGAACGGCCCCCCGCTCGCTGCAAAGCGATCAATGTTTGCTCCGGCAGTGCTGTTGCTGCCTCCCTGGCTGGGGGTCACCGCCTGGCGCCTCGACCACGCGGCGCAGCCATGACTGACGGGTGCCAAAGGTGGGGCAAGGTACGGAGCACGCATGGCCGTGCTCGGCGGCCGCGCGCCCGAAGCCAGGGCCAGGCCAGCACCCCTGCGCGCGCGCGCGGCAGGACGTGCTCAAGCTCGGCGCGGCAGAGCTGCAGGACATCTGCCGGCGGCAGTTCCACCCGGGCCTCGTGCGCGCGTTCGGCGAGGCGGGCATCCAGATCGCGCACGGCATCCTGGCCGGCCACACTGGCGGCACGGTCGAGGCGGTCGCCGCCGCGGCCGGCCACCAGGGCTATGAGCGCCTGCTGCACGTCATCGACCGGCTCGGAGGTGCCCCGCCCCGGCCCGCCGCCCGCCTGCCATGCCCGTCCCGCGCAGACGCGCAGATGCTGGTTTTCTGGCAGTTTGCAGCAGCTCACAGCACCTGCTCGACACCCCGGGCTCACGCGGGCGTGCTTGGCATGCCTGAGGTTCTGCACATCTGGACGCGCGCGCCGCGCAGAGCGGTGCTCCGGCAGGCGGGCTCACGCGGGCGGCGCGCGCCGCGCAGAGGTCAGGTACCTTGGCGGCCTGGCGCTGCACGTGCAGGGCAACTTCGTCATGCAGAACCTGCTGCACGCGGCCGCCAAGCTGCGCGGCGCCGCGGCGCTGCTGCGCGCGCGCGGCGGCACCCCGGACGCCGAGCTGGCCAGGGTCGTGGGCGCGGGCGTGGGCGGCACGGACGCCTTTGGCGCGCCTCCCGCATCTGGCCTATCCGCATTCCCTTTTTCCTGGAGGGGGGGTTGGCAAAACAGCGCCTGGGTGCGCTCACCGTCGGGAGTGTGAACCGGCGGGCGCTCGCCGCCGCGTGCGCGCTGTGCCGCGTGAGGCCCCTCACCCTGACCCTGCATTACACAGCGCAGACCCCGACCCCGCCCGCCTGCTGCCTGCGGGGCGCGGCATGGCATCTGCCGAGCGCGCCGCTGCGCACGGCGCCCTTGCGTCCGGGCGCGCGTGGGGGCAGGGCAGGTCCCGGCATGGACGGAGCTCTGGCCCGCAGCTGTTTCTTGAGAGGCCAGACTCCTGTTGCTGTGCTGGGCCCTGTAGCAGCTGTACGACGGATGGCCTGCCGCGACGCGCAGGCCGGCTGCTCGCGGGCATCGCGGCCGAGCTGCCGGCGGCCGCGCTGCACCCGCACGGCTTCTTTGTGCTCGGCCGCGCGCTCGAGCTGGCCGCGCCGGCCGACGTGCTGCTGCTCGCGCCGGGCCTGACGCGCATCGGGCCAGAGCTGGCGCGCGACGTGCGCGGCGTGCACCACCTGACCAAGCTCACCGAGCTGCTGGCGCGCCGCCCCCAGGGCCCAGCGCCGTTTAATAGGGCCCTACCCTACCCTACCCCTACCCTAACCACATGCAAATGCTGCCATCCCAGCCGCGTCGTGGCACTGCACGTCTGACGCCGCGGCGGCGCTGCCTGCGCCGCGCGGCTGCACGGCGGGCGGAGCCGGCGACGGGGGGCTGGGCGCCGCTCACCCAACGCCCCGCCATCGCCGGGGGCCCGCGCAGCGGCGCCCGCCTGACCGGGCCGCCGCGGCCGCGCGCAGGCGCGGCTGGCGGGCGAGGGCGGGGCGGCGGGCGAGCGCGGGCGCGCGCAGGCCGAGGCGCTGTGCGCCGCGCTGCTGGGCCAGGGCGAGGCTGCGATCGCGCGGCAGGGCGCGCATTTCTTTATCGGCAAGGCCATGGTCGAGCTGGCCGGCGCGCTGCTGCCCGCCGAGCCGGCCGCCCAGGCGCGCCCGTGCGGCCCAGGGTATGAGGTTATGGTCAGGACTAAGCCTTCCTGTACCGAGGGCACTCCTGCGTCACCTGCACATGCGGCGCCGATCCGGGCGTCGCCCAGACTCCCCTCACTGCACACAGCGTCCACGTTCGCGCACAGACAGGGCGTCTCGCCTTTGCGGGCCGAACGCTTGTGCTGAGCCGCCGCCAGCCCCGCCCTGCTGCGCGCAAGGTGGCGAGCGAGCGCTCCCCGCACAGCCGCGGAACGCCTTGCGCGCGCAGCCCGGCGGCCGGGCCCGGCGGCGCGCAGCATCAGGCGCCGCCCGCGCGCGCGCCTGCGCCCGGCGCATCGCCACCTTAGCGTCATCTGCCCCTCTATGCACCGCGCTTGGGTGTCTGTCGAGCCGGGCGCTGCCATGCTGACACCGCTGGCCGGCGCGCGGCGCAGGTGCTGGATGTGTTCGTAAATTCGGCGCTCGCGCTGAGCGAGACAAAGTCCGGCGCCAACACGCTCGCGCTCATCCTCGCGCTGCGGCCTTCCGATGCCACGTGCGCGTCATAGGGTTAGGGTACCTATCCTTGCCTTGTAGTGCTGCACGCGCGGGGGCTGTGCAGCAATTGCGCGCCGCAGGGCGGCGCCCTGCTGGGTGGCAGCGATGTGAGCGTCCCTGCAGCCGGCCAGCACGGGTGCTCTCCTCATGCGGCACGCCTGCCTCTGCCATGGCTGGGCTCCCGCGCGGCGGCTTGACACCCGGACGCACCCGACCACAGTCCCTCCCTGAGCGTGCTCCGGTGACGCGCGGGCGCGCGCGCGGGCGCGCAGCGCGAGCGAGATGGCGTGCGTGCTGGCGTGCACCATCGCGCAGAATCTGCAGCACTACCTGTGCGGCATCATGGTGCGCACCCGCCAGCGGCGCGCCTTCCAGCCTGCTCCGGCGGGTGCATGCATGCGGAGCCGCGCATCCGCCCGCCCCGTGCACAGCGACCCGGCCTGCGAAGTGACAGCCATGAGCCCGGCCCTCGCCTTGCTCTGTTTGCCTCGCTGCACTGTCTTCTCCGAGGCGGGCCGATCCCCTCGAAGGTGCGAGTCAAGCGGCCCATTCGCACCTGGACCGCATGTGGCGAGCGCCGCGCCCGGCAGCGCAGAACCGCAGCTGGGAGCCGCCGCTCGCGCTGCTGGGCCACGAGCTGGTGGCCAAGCTGCTGGCGCGCCTGGCCGGCGATGGCGAGGCCGCCTGGGTCTCCGCGCTGGCGGCCGAGCTGGCGACCGGCGCGGCCGCGCTGCGCGGCCGGCCCGCCGCCCTGCGCACGCTGGCCGGCGTGCTCGCGCTGCCCGCGCTGCCGGACGAAGAGGCGGTGTTCCTGGCCCAGGCGCGCCCGCGGCCCGCCAGCCGCGCGAGGCCCCTGCGCGCTGCCTCCCTCGGAGGTTGAGCGCGTGCTGCCATGGGGCGCGGAGCGTGTGCTGCCTCGGAGCGCTGCGGCGCCGGCCGGCCTGCCCCTGCCGTCCGCGGCGCCCCGCGCGCGCAGGCAGCCGGCCTGCCGGGGCGGACCAGGCCGCGCGCGGCCGCCTGAGGCCGGCCGCCGCGGCAGGGGCTGCGCATCTGGGCGGGCGACGAGGCGGCGGCGGAGATCATGAACGAGCTGGCGCTGCTGCGGCCCGCCTTTGTGGAGCAAATGGCGGCGGCGGCCGGCAAGGCCGCGCGCGTGGAAGCGCGCGCGCAGGCGGGCGCCCCGGGCACCGCATTTGGAACCCCAAATTGGCCCCTGCGATGCGCTGGCCGTGCAAGGCGCCGTGCCATGCCCGCCCGCATCCGCCACGTGCTGCAAACCTGCCTGCTCGGCGCAGCACGCCTGCCTCACTTCCTTTTTTTTTGGAAAATTCACGGCCGGTGCGCAGACGCGCCTTGCCTGGCGCGGCAGCGGTGCCGATGCGCGGCCGCCGCTGCGCCCCACTGCACAGTGAGGCGTGCACAGTGACAGCTCGGGCAAGCGCGCCTGGCTCAGCCAGCTCGCGCCGCGCAGGCCGCCCAGGCTGGGCTGCCAACGGCGCTGCCGCCGCCGCCGCCGCTGCCGCCGCCGCCGCCGCTGCCGCCACCGCCGCCGCAGCAGCAAGCGCCGCCGCCGCAGCAGCAGCCGGCGCCGGCGGCGCAGCCTTCGGAGCAGTGGCCGGCCATATCCCGCGCGCCTTCTGCGGCTGCAAAGGCCAAGGCTGCCGCAGCAGCGGCCGCTGCCGACGATGCAAGCTCGGATGCAGCGGCAGCCTCAGAACAGCGCGGCTCCACAAAGGCGTCCGCCAAGCACGCCGCGGCGACAGCCAACGGCACGGCGGCGATCCAGTTTGGGAGGTTCTCGGCGCTGCGGGCCGGCGACGACGAGGCGCCGTCGGACGGGAGCGAGTCGCCGGGCGCGCCGTCGCCGCTGCCTGATGGGCTAGTGCCCAGCAGCGCCGGCGCGCATGCGCACGCGGCGGCGCTCGCCACCCCGCCGCCGCCGCCGACGCCGCCGCCGGCAGCGGCGGCGCCGCCCGGCGCAGGCGCGGCGGCGGCCCTGCAGCCGGCGTCGCGGCAGGGGGCCGGGCATGGTGCAGCGGCTGCGACGTATTCCGTGGCGGGCCCGCCAGAACGGCCCCCACATGAAGGGCACGCGCAGGCGCCGCTGCCCAACGGGCGGCTGCCCAACGGCGCCGGCACACATCCGCCTGCGGCGGGCGCCGCTGCGCCGCCGCTCCCGCCGCCGCCGCCGCGGAGAGTGGAATGGCTGCCAATCATCAACCTGCCACCCGAGCAGCGGGCGGAGCAACTCCAGCTTCGCGCGGGAATGAAGGCAGCAGCGCGCTGCCACCCGAACTTGGTTGCTTTTCATGCGACCAGGCGCACGTCTTGGGCAGGCAGAGGCGTCTTTACTCTCTAGAACTTTGGACGTATTTGCTGTGCTGCCACGTGAATACATGCCGATGCTGATGTGCATGCATGGGGTGGTGATTCAGCGTTTCAGTGAGGGTGCCAGATAGCACCAGGCCTTTTAACGAGCTACTTGCTTCCACCATCACAGCTCCCTGTAATAGCCCAGGCTCTCAGGCCAGCAGGGTGAAGGGCCGCCTGCACTTCACCCAGACATTCAAAAAACTCACCACAGACCCATACAGGGACCCACAATCCAGACAGACACGCCCGAAAGCCCGAGACATTGAGCGCAAGCACGCCGCTGCGCAGCGCCCGCGCTGCAGGCTGCACCCCGCGCCGCTCACGCGCTGAGCGCGCGCGCCACGCTGCGGAAGTCGTCGGGCGCGAGCGGCGCCACGGACGCCACGGCGAGG
>JAABUO010003315.1_pt1 | contig 19213 bp, 24 predicted proteins | sample 5559291 | NCBI WGS metagenome assembly JAABUO01 (sample SAMN10711878, study PRJNA513372) | rock metagenome | isolation source: Antarctica rocks | place: Antarctica: Victoria Land, Finger Mt sud
TTTGGGTAGGCCAGATAGAACTGGCGTATGTTCTGTAGGCTGCGCTCGGCGAAACCGCGCCCGAACTCCCGACTGAGCACGCGTCCCAGGCGCGCGAGCTGCTGCTCACCGTACCCCGCGCGCTCCAAGCCGCCCTGCTCCTCGCGGACCAGGCGCTCGCCAATGTGCCAGTAAGTGGACACGATTTCCGCGTTGACGGCCGCCGCGGCGCGCCCGCGTCCGGACGCGATGATAGCGCGCAGGTCGGCCAGCAGCGCGTCGTAGGCGTCATCGGGATGGGAGAGGGCGCGTGTTTCGTCGCTCACGCCTCACCACCCCCCGACGGTGCTATTCAGTCCTTCATCGCTCCACTTGGCGTAGACGCGCGTGGTCTCGATGGAGCTATGGCCCAGGTGGCGCGCGGCCATCTCCAGGTTGCCGGTCTCGCGCACCAGGCGCGTGCCGCAGGTGTGGCGCAGCGCGTGGATGCCGCGATAGGGGATGCCGCGTTCCTCAGCGTCGGGAAGCCGCGCGGCCGCGGCCAGGCGCTTGATCCGCTCACGCGCGGGGAAGTCGGAGCGGTAGGGCAGCACGTAGCCGCGGCCGTCGGGGGGCCGGATCGCCCGCAAGGCCGCGATGAGCGTCCCCGAGAGCGGCACCGTGCGCCGTTTGCCGCCCTTGCCCTTCGCGACGACGAGCCGGCGCTGGGGCAACTCCACGTCCGCCCATGACAAGGCCAAGCACTCGCTCACGCGTAGGCCGCCGTGTCCGGCCAGGAGCACCAGTGCGCGGTCCTCGTCCTGGGCAACGGCGAGTAGGGCGTCGAACTCGGACGCGCTGTAGGGGGCGCGCTTCTCCCAGGCCGGCGTCGGGTCCTTGGCCACGCGCACCCCGTCGAAGGGATCGACATCGGTGGCCCCAGCCCAGCGCAGCGCCCCATAGAGGGCGCGTGCGGCGGCGAGACGGATCTGCACCGTGGCGGGCTTGAGGCCGCCTGCTTCGAGCTGCCGCAGCCAGAGCGCCGCAGCGTCGCGCGCGGGCCGCAGCAGATTCTCCTGGCTCCATGCCGCGACGAGGGTCTCGACGCCGTGGCGGTAGTTCTTGCGTGTGTGCGGCGAAACGAGCGCGCCAGCGCGGCCGTGCAGCGTCGTCCACACCTCGGTCAGGCACCAGAGCGCGGCCGCGTCGTGCGCCACGCAGGCCTCCACCGCGCGACGTCGGCGCTCGTCGGGTGGGAACCCTTTCCACGCCTCCGCTCTCTGCATGGTGTCGCCGCCGCTATAGGGAATAGGTGCTAGATTATCCGCGATCATGGCCACACAACACCCCGATATTTAAGCATGTGCAATCTTGTGCGCTGCGGCATCTAGTGTACTTAAGTACGTCTGCAGAATTGTACTGCCCGCTCCCAGGCCAGGATCAGGGGCAAGAATAAGGTTGTAGACTGTCATACCGCTGCAAGGGCGATGGAGCTTGCCCGTGCTCATACGATCCAATGATTCAGTGGTCGTACTGGATAGATGCGCAGCCGCATTGCGGATGGTTTTTAAGTCGAATAAATCACTCTGCACCTCCGCGATAGTGGTGTTGAAAGGTTCACCGTTGTCAAAGAAGAGTCTAGCTAGCTTACGCACATTCTCAGGTTGGCTCCAGTCGACATAACGAAGTGTCCCGATCAAGATTTTGTTAGCGTGATCTTCGCTCGTTGGAAAGACGTATCTTACAACCGCATTCCCTGATGCAGAGGGGGTTCCCATCATAAATAGCACGAAACTTCTCTCAAGGAAAGATTCCCACGCTATGAATATTTTGAGAAATGCCGATTCAGTGATAGTGAGCCGGTCATCGACGCTCCACAAATTCGATCCTGTTGCATCGACCGCATGGGCGGAGGCAATCAGGGCATTGGCCCTGGTAATTGCAGAACGATAGTCCACTAATGCTCTGGAGAGTGGCATAGGGTCTAAGTATTGACGTGCGAAAGGATACGCTCGACGATAAACTGCGTCCTACGCACTCGGACGGCTGCGTCGGTCGTTGCCCGACGGCTGTCTTCAAGGAAACGGCTCTCTGTCTTATCTAAAACGCGTTTATCCTCAGCGTCTGAAGCGTCGGGGTCTGGAAAAATTATTTCGACAGTTTCGAGAGCGTTGCGGACGCGAGAGTATTCACTCTCACTAAAAGGTCTGCAGGGAAGATTGATGTCCTTCAGGCCGTAGTGTAGATGATAGACGGCGGTAAACAGGCTATAGAATACTTGTATTCTGCGAAACTGGGACGTGCGGAGTGAATCCCCAAAAATGTCGGATATAGTTTTCAGTGTTGCCTCGAACTTGTCCGCGAGAAACGTGACATCCTCGTCAAACTTCCTTTCGTAAAGATCGTAGTAATTCTTAATCTGTTTCTTGCTCTTAATCCCCTCAATCATCGCGATCAACAAATCAGCCGCTAGGCCAGCATCACCCATGCGCAAAATCTGCGCGTCCGTGAGGATTTTATTTGCAATCCAGAAGTCGTAAAACTTGTGCCCGAGCTGATCCGCCAAGCTCTTAAAGGGACCAAAGTGGTCGGCGTTGAGGCGTTCCTGCTCGTTTAGGATGACCGCGTACGAATTCAAGCGGCTGAAAACGTCGAGTATCTCAGGATCGGGCATGTTGACCAAGAGGTCGACCGCAATCTCGTAATTCAGGATGTTTGCCTGCACCTCGTCATCCAGATGGCCTAGTTGGCTGAAGTACATTCCCCCATATTGTGGGTTGTGCCTCTTACTAATCTGAAAGCCGTCCTTCAAGTAAGATAAGATCGTCCTCAATCGCTGCTGACCGTCAACGACTTCTCGAATCGAAGATTTAGTCGTTGGATTGAGTTTCTGTCTAATAAAGACTTTAGGGATTGGTTTCCCCCTAACAATCGTATCCATGAGATACGATCGCGCGTTATCTGTCCACACGGATCGTCGCTGCCATCGAGGGTTGAGCTCCAACTGTTTGTTTCGATCCCACTCCAGGAAGTCGTTGATGCTGTATGCTCGCGAGTCGAAACTCTTCACACTATATCCTCTATACAGTCAGTACAGTTCAGTACAGTCAGTCGATGTCTAATGAGCGTAGTCTAGCACATAGGACAAGGGTAGTTGTCCGATTTCTCCACGTTTTCCACGGATGTCCCGCGCCCGCGATACCACCCGCCGGAGGCCGCCCGCGTCCGCTCCCGCGCCGGACGCGTGATGGAGGAGCAGGTGTTCCGTTAGCACGAATGTGCTATAAATGAGAGTGTCGGCCGCCTGGATCGCAGGGAGGGGCCGGCCATCGGGTCAGGACCCCACGAGAGGAGACAGGCATGATCCCCGAGACCGATCCCGCCGCTACCCCCGGCATTTTTACCCGCGTGTGCAGCCGGGCGAGCCTGTGTACCGCCCTGGAGGAGGTCACCGTCCTGGTGACCGCGGCCATCGACGGACGGCGCGTCGCCGCGTCACTAGGCCGGCGCGCGACGGAGCAACTGACCAGGGCCAGGGCGGTGGCCCAGGTCCAGGCCGCCCCGCTCAATGATCTCACGCTCCTGGTCCACCTGACGGCGGCGCGCACCTTCTTAACCGATGGGTGGGCGCCGCCACCGCTCATCGCGGAGTTGAATGCGGCCATCGCGCGTATCCACCACCTCGCCCGCACGGCGCCGGACGTGTTCCGCCCGACGGGGAGCGCGCCCGTGACAACGGTCCTGAGGGTGAAGGGGGCACGCGCACCGCGCACCCTCCCGTGAGGCTCTCCGCTCATCGCTCCCGCGCCAGGCGCGTCAGCATCTCCAGGCCCACCTCCAGGTCGCTCTTGGCCAGCATCTTCTCGATGGTCCCGCCCTTGAGTTCATCCATGAGCGCGAGGATCTGGGCGATCACCACGCGCAGCCGCCCGAGCTGGCCGGTCAGCCGCTCGACCTCGCGGCGCTGCGCAGCCGTGAGCGTCCCTGCGCGCCAGCGCCGCAATTGCTCCTCGTACATCCATAAGTCGTCGCGCTGCTCCGTGTAGACCTCGACGACGCGGCCCACCGTATAGTCGTCGAGCATGTGCGGCCGCGGCCGGCCCTCCTCCAGCGTCGGGTACTGCTCCTCGGCCGATTCGAGCATCCCGTCGATCGCGTCGGCGATGACCGGCAGTTTGTCGATGGGCTGCCACTGCGGCGTCGGGTGGGCGGGGCGATGGGTCATAGCGCATCCTCCCGGTTGATGTCCCCCAGTATACCCCGACGGCGGGGTGGTGGCCCCGAACCTGCACGCACCGACAACAGGGCGACAGGACGGACAAGGGGCACGCATGCGCGAGCGAGCACGGACGGGGAGCGTCGATGAAACGGCCGTTGCCGTCTTCCTGGCCGGCTTGGCGGAGATGACACCCAGGGACATGACGCACCGTGCGCGCGCTGGCTGTGCTCGTGCGCGACGCGCCCGGTCGCCCCGATCTGCCCGTCAGCCCGGCGACGCTCGCGGAGGCGCTGCGGCGGGTGCGCCTGCTCCTCATCGAGGAACCGTAGCGGGCCGGCGCAGACACAGGAAAGGATGGCTTCATGGACAATCACATCCCGCCGACCGGCGCATCCACCACAACAGGCGAGATCCTGGCCGTGCTCGCGGCCGAGGAGCCCCACGGCGCCACCGCCGATCACGTCGCCCGTGCCCTCGGACTGGGCCTCACTGGCGAGGCGGTCGAGGTCGAACTGGAGGAGTTGATGGGGCGCGGGCTGCTCGACCGCCGCGGCCTCGGCCACGGCACCGTCTACACGCTCAGCGCGGCGGGCCGGGCGTGGCTGCGGTAGGAGGTCGCCGTGGGGGTTGCGGTCACACGCGGCGTGTCCACGGCGCGGCGCGGCGGTCGCGGAGGGAGCACCAGCGCCGGGCGCGGGCCAGCGCTACCTCGGCCGGGATGACGACGTTGCGGGGCGCGTCCCGCCGCGCGCCCCGGTAGCGGGCGAGCACGGCGTTCATCCGATATAGCCCTAGCACCACGGCGCAGAGCAGCGCGTACATCACCATGGGACACTCCTCTCCTGTGGCGCGGTCGGGTCCCTACCCGCCACGCTCACAGCGGCCCGTCGTCGCGGAGATCGTCGAGCGGGAATACCTCGTCCTCATCGTCGCCCGCCTCGTCGCGCTCCGCCTCGATCTCCTCGACGGCCATGCGCCGGACCGTCACGGCGGTAATCAGCGCCGTGCGCGCCTGGTGCAGCTCCTCGCGCAACTCCGCTCGCCGGGTCGCGCTGCCCGCCCGAGGCGGGTCCTCGGCGGCCGCACGCACCAACGCGGCGTACTCCTCCCAGCACGCCAGGGCGTCGGCCGCGGCCGCGATCAGGCACCGCCGCCGGAATGCCCCGGCCTCGTCGCTCTCCGTCGCCATGCGCCCCCTTACCTCCTCGCCCTGCGAGACAAAAAAGGGCCGCTACGTGGTGTCGTAGCGGCCGTACCCCTCTATTTTATCATGTCACGGCAGGGGGTTGTTGTCGTCTGTGCACTCCTGCGGCGCGAGCCGTGCCTCGAAGGCATGCATGCCGATGGGCCGCGGAACCGTATCCTACAGCGTTCCGCGTGACTCATCGGGCGGCTTGTCGTCCTGTCGGCCGACGCCACTCAGGAGGGGAGGTGTGATGTCCTCTTCCCGGAGCACGATCTCCAGCATGCGATGCTCGCTGATGAAGCCCGCCTTCTCGATAGCCCTCTTCGACGCGCTATTGTCGGCGGCGCAGGAGCAGATAGGCTGCCAGCCCGCGTCGTAGCAGTGCTCCTTCAAGCGAGCAAGCATGGCGCTACCCAGGCCGCGCCCGCGCGACGCCCGCGCCACCACTATGCCCAGGTCGGCGTAGGGCGGTTGCGCCCGATGGGGGATACACTCCCCCGTCGCCAGGACGCCCTGCCGATCATAGAGGCCGCACAATTCCCCGCGAGCGAGGCGTTCGCGTAGGAACGCCCCGATCCATTCCCCTGGCCCCTCCGTATTCGTGTGGTAGAAGCGCGCGATAGCGTCGAACTCGCCCTCCTCTGCCGTCCTAAAGGCGGCGTCGCCGAGGCCGGATGGCGTCGCGACGCGCGCGTGATCGCGGAAGAGATAGCTATGGAGCGCGATGCCCCGCTGGCGAGCGAGGCAGAGGGAGAGGTACGGGGGCTCGATGGTCCCCGCGATGGCCCGCCGGATGCCGTGGGCCGCGACGAACCACCGGAAGATCTCCCGCGCCCGCGCCCCATCGCCGCCCGCGAGGTGGACGCGCAGCAAGGCGTTGTCGGGGCCGACACACGCATAGCCCGCGTGCCGCCCCCGCTCCCGTATGTCCCAGAACACGGCGTGGGCGATAACCACCTTCTCCCACATGCCGTCCATGGGCGCGACAAGGGTGCGCAGGTAGTCAGCGCGCATCCGCTGTACGACATCGGGGCGCCCGAGCCGGAGACAGGTCATCATCGAAGGCATGGAACACTTTCCTAACGACGTCCTCACACCATCATAACGCGAATGGCGCGGCACACCGCAAGCGACGATGTGGGGCCGGATCGCACGATCAGTCGTGATCCTCGCGCCCACGGAACACACCCAGGGCGCTTGCGGTGTCGCCGTGGCCGCACCCGTCACGGCCGGTTCCGGCGCCGGATCTCGGCCACGACGGCGCCGTGCAGTAGTGCCAGGTCGTCGTCGCCCATCGCGGCTATCTCATCCGCGACGCGCTCCCGCATCTGATGCGGCGTGCCGGTCCCGTCGCGCATGGCCACGCACAGCGGGCACAGCCAGCGGCGGCCGTCCTTGCGCCAGCCCGCCCGCGTCGCCGTCGTCACGGCCGCGCGCACGCTATCGGCGTCGAGCACCACCTGACGCAGGCACTGGCCGCACCGGACGACCGGCCGCAGGCGGATGGCCCCGCTCATGCGCCCTTCCACAGCCGACGATAATCCCTAATCGACTGGCTCATGCTGCTACCCTTACCTGCCCCCTGTGCATCTACCTGTCCACCGTGCATCAGGCGCGCTAATAGCTGCTCTCGACAGGCAGACTGATGGGGCCGCCGATCAGCCGCTCGACCTCGGCCCGCTCCCTATGCCGCCAGCGCGGCGCGTGCAACGCGTCGCCGTCGAGGCCGAACGTCACCTCCGCGAAGCGTTCGCCCGGCGCGCTATGGGTATGGTGCATGTCTACATACGCCTCTACGAAGACAATGCCCTCCTTCGCCTGCGGAAGCAGCCGTCGCCATGCCTGGGTGGCGATGGATGCGGCCGCGTTGGTGACACTCGCGCCTGGGTTGTCGTTTGTCTCGCACGCCAGGACGACGGGCAGGGCGCCCCGGCGCTCAAAGACTTGGAGATAGCAGTGCCCCTCGTGCCCGGTCGGCCCGGTGTAGCGAAAGATCCCGTCGTAGGACCGGAACGCCGGCGTCTGTTCTGGCCCCTCTGTCATCGGTCACGCTCCTTCCCCGCTGCGGAAGGGTCGTCCGGGGTCGTCGAGGCGTTCTTGTTCTTCGCGCCCTTCGGCCGGCCGCGTCGCCCCAGGTGGTCGCGCCGGTACGCCGCGATGGCCTCGGCCGTAATCATGTTGAGCCGGGGGTTGATCCGCTCGGCCGGCAACGTCCCCAAGACGATAGCCGTCTTGACGGTACCGTGGCTAATCCCGAGCTGCGCGGCCGCCTCGGCGGTCGTGAATAACGTTCGCCCCTCGCCCTCGCCCTCTTGCACGCATGTCCTCCCCCTCGTGGTGTCCCCCCTATCGTACCGCGTGGGCCGGGGGAGGCGCACCCCTCCGCGCACACTGGCCACGCGGCCATGCCCTCTGACGGCGTTCGGTTTCATCATGGGTCGATCCTCCGTGCTGCAATAGCCGGCCGGGGCGTCCACCCCGGCCGGCGTCGTCCTATCGGTCGCGCTAGGCCCGCGCGTGGGCGTCGAGCCAGCGGCCCCCCTCATCGGCCAGGCTGTCCCCGGCCATGAGGGTCAGCACCTGGGCCGCCGCGTCGTCGATGATGGCGACGCGCCAGCGGACGTACGCCTCGAAGTGCGCCTCGTCCTCGTCCTCGCCCTCGCGCTCGTCGAGGTCGCCCCAGCGGTGGAATTGGTCGATCACGGCGCTCACCGCCCGGTCGATCACCTCAAACAGCGTCGTCGGGGCCGCGTTCACCGGGTAGGGTTGGGGCTCCTGCGGCTCGTCCTGCGCCGCGTGCGCGTCCCGCCCTGACTGCAAGACAATCATGTGGTTCATGCCCATGGGTGCTTTCTCCTCCGTGGTGGGTAGGCCGGCCTGCGGGGGCGGCAGGCCGGTCCTTGGGTTGCGGGCCTAATACTCGCTCGGCAGCAATAGCGTGGTCGCGTACCGGCCCGCCTCGGTGATGACCCACACGCGCCCGCCGCCTTGTAGGTGGTAGACGCTAAAGATGCGTGCGCCGTCGCGGATCGCGTCCTCATTGAGGCCGTCATCCTCCGCGCTGATCTCGCCCCAATCGCCGGTCCAGTGGCGCGCGAACAGTTGGGGCGGCGTGGTCAGGGCCGCCGCGCACGCGGCGAGCGCGCCGACGGTGGCGCTCAGGACGCCGAGCCCGAACAGGCCCGGTACGGGTAGCTCGACGCCGCACCCGGCGCACAACCGGCGCGCGACAGGGGGCCGGCCGGTCGCGGGGATCGGGATAACCGCGCCGCCGTAGGGCCGGGGGCGAATATCCAGGCGCGCGAAGCAGGCCGCGCACCGCAGACGGGCACGGTGCTGGTAGGCGAGCGGCTGGGGGGCGACAGGGGCGGCAATGGCTGTAATGGTCATGGTGTGCATCCTCCTGATGGTCTGGTGGGGTGCCGTGGACGGGACCGATGCCCACGCCCACGGCTGTTGTCGGGGTTAGAAGGGGATCGCGTTGTCCAGGCCGACGCCGGCGCTGATGGCAATGGCGCGCTTGGTGGGCGGCTCCTGCGTGCGGGCAAACGGGCGGTGGCGCCGGAGCGCGTCCCGATAGGACCGCTCTAGCTCCGTGTGGTGCTCATCACAGAGGCCGCACGTATCGGCGCTGACCTGCCAGCCGTCGATGTGGTGCCGTGCGGTCGCCGGGGCCGTGCAGCCAAGCCACGCGCACACGCCGAGCGTCGGCGTCGCCTTGCGCGCGGCGGCGCGGGCCTGGTCGCCGGCCTTGTTGCGCCCCAACACCGGATCGCACCCGAACTTGGCGCGGTACGACGGGGCCAGCTTCGCTAGCAGGTACTCGCCCCACCCCGCCTCGATAGCGCGGGCGAACCCGACCGCGCCGATGCGGCTGTAATGCGCGCGCCCGTAGCGGGCGAACGTCGCCTGCCCGCCCAGCCGCCCGCGCTCCTGGGGGGTGAGCGCGCGGGGCGTCCCGCCTGACGCGGGGATGGCCGGGGTATAGGTATCCTGAGCCTGTGCTACCATGACATAGAACTCCCTCGTAGGGGGTCTCACCTGCGGGCTGCCCAATACTCTTTGGTCGGAGGGGGCAGCCCGCTTTTTTGTTCCCTACCCTTATATTATACCTGCTACGTAGCAGATATATCAAGGGGAAAAGGGGCTAAAACAGGGGCAAAATAGGTACATATTTAGGCTCATGGGCGCTTTTGATGATGCTGTCCGAGAGGGACGTTTGCACCATAAGGGTGAAAACCAGAACGTTTGTCTCCACCTCTGGCGCTGACCGCCCGTTAGACAGCCGAAACGATCGAGCGGCTTTGCATTATCCCGACCATGGCAGTCGGCGACGAAGCCCGGCAACAAAACGAGTGGTCGCGCGTTGCGAGCACTCAACCACTCTTATTCCTGATTGATCATGTGTTCTGTCGATATGACGTAAGCCAACCACCACGCGCATAACTTCTCGTCGTCGCCACCGCACATCGACATGACATCGGCATCATCAAAAGCGCCCATGAGCCCATATTTATTCGGCCATAACCACTATAGAGCGAACTATTTTCAGGGCGTGGAACTGCGCGGCCGCTGCGGCGGCATGCCTGTAAAGTGGAGACCTCGCCGGCGGCGCGGGGGCGCGCCGAATAATTGTCAGTCGGGGCAGAGGCGCGGAAACGTACGTTTCCGGGGCGCTAGGGGGAGGGGAGCCGCTCTATTCTTTTTCCAAGTAGCGAGTCGTCGCCGGGCGCTCGCTCGCCCGTACCAGGGCGCGTCGCGGCCTCTCTCACCCACGGGGGCACTAGACGTGCTGTGGCGGTGCCGCTATGATCGGCAACGGCCGGTCATAGGTCGAGGTAGCCGCATAGGAGAGCCCCATGCCATCCGCCGAACCCCCGCCCCAAGAGTCGGACGCCACCGCCACGCGCGATGAGCGTACAGCCGGGGCGCTACCCGAAGTGGGCGATCCCGCGCGCCTTCCCGGCCTCTGGCGAGACCGAACCTTCCGCTCCATTTGGGGCGGTCAGACCGCCTCACTGTTCGGGGACCAGGTGACCAATCTCGCGCTACCTTGGCTGATCCTGCTCCAGACACACTCGGCCTTCGCCGCAGGGCTGGTGTGGGCGGCGCGCTACGTCCCCTTCCTGGCGCTGGCCCTGGTTGCCGGCCTCGTCGCCGACCGTATCGAGCGGCGCGCCCTCGCGATCGCGTGCGACGTGGGGCGCGCGGTGGCGCTGGGGGCGGTCGCCGTCCTCGGTCTGCTTGGTCGGGTCCCGCCCCTCTGGGTGCTCACGCTTGTCGTCGTCGTGCTAGGTACGGGGTCACTCTTCTTCGGGGTCGCCTTCCGCGCCTGGCTACCCGATGTGACCAGTGACGACCGGCTCGGCCAGGCCAACGCCGCCCTCGAAGCCTCCGACGCGGCCAGCGTCCTCGTAGGGACGCCCTTGGGCGGCGCGCTCGTCGCCGCGGTCGGCCCGGTATTGGCCGTCGGCGCCGATGCCCTCTCGTATGCCCTCTCGGCGCTCACCTTAGCGCGTATCCCCTCGGCCGGCCGTCCCGTGCGGCCGCCGACAGACGCCGGCGTGGAGCAAGACGGCCGGCGACGCGCCGTGTGGGTCGAAGCCCTCGCGGGGGTGCGGACGATCCTGCACACGCCGGCGCAGCGCCTGCTCAAAGAGGCCGGGACGGCGCTGTACCTGGACGCGGGGGCCATCGAGGTGTTGCTAGCCACGCTGACGCAACTTCACCTGCATCTGCCCGCCTGGCAAGCCGGGCTCGTGTTCGGGGCCGCAGGCGTGGGCGGGCTGCTCAGTAGCGCGGTGGCGCCTCGCATCTACACATGGGGGTGGCAACGCGGCCTGGCGAGTGCGCTGGGCGTCGCCGCCCTGGGGAGCGGGGGACTGGCGTGGGCCAGCGTCCTCGACCCAGCGCGCGGCTTCATCGTTGCCCTCGCGTCCAACCTGGTCTTGGATGGGGCTGTCGCCCTGGGGTTCGTCCTGAGCGGAACGGCCAGCACACTCGTCACACCGCGCGGCCTACGGGGGCGCGTCAGCGCGGCCGGCGCGATCTACGAGGCGCTAGCACGCGGCGGCGCGGCGGTTGGGTTAGGAGCCCTGGCCGCGACGGGCAACCCACTCCCGGCCTTCGTGGTGTTAGCCATCTGTTGCGCCTGTGCCGCGCTCGTCACCGCCCGCGTGCATGTGGGACCAATGGAAGAGTAAAATCTCGCCCCTTCTTTTCCAAGTAGCCGGTGATCGCGGCCGCGCTGTCACACGGAGGGGACGAGCCACGAGCGAGCGCAGCGAGCTGGTGGCGGTGGTCGCGGCCGATCCGGGGCCTCTGCCCGACGCAGCGCCGTGGTGGCGACGCGAGCGCGGCTAGCGAGCGAGCCACGCCGGCGCCGCTGCCGGAGCCCGAGCGGTTAGCGCCCGCGTGCGCCCGTTCCCCAGCAGCTCGCCGGCGATGTCCACCTACTTGGAAAAGAAGCGGCGAGGTTTTGTCACCCCGCTGTTAGGCGTGATGGTAGGTGAAGGTGATGCTCCCCGTACTCAGCGTCAGGGTGTTGTTTATGAGCGTATAGCTGTAGTTGAGGCTGATCGGCCCCTGCACCACGGATATATGCGAGGCATCCGGCCGCGTGTAGTGGAGCGGCGGCGTATCCTGCACGGATTGTCCACCCGCTCCCTCCGGTTGTCCCAGCACAACCGTATCGTTGGCGCTAAACGTGATCGTCCGAGGCGGGTTCATGCCGTTTTGTACTGGATCGTTGGAGCGCCACGACCCGTCGAGTGACGATTGTCCACCGCTCCCGCCGCCGTGCAGCGTAACCGCGAGCGCAAGGACTATCACGACCGCGACCACGCCGACGATCGCGGCCTGGCGCGGCCCTCCGCGCGGGCGTTGCCTGGCTATCATAGCTCGTCCTCCGTCTTAATCTTCTTTGGTGCGCCGGCGCCCGGTCGAAATATCGCGCGGCAGCGGCGATGATGGGGGAGTTGGGGGCGGTCGGGCAACGGCACCAGGGATGAGACACCTATGAAGCGCCTATGCTGTCGCTTGATCCTGTTGTGCGGCGACCACGGCTGCATCGTGCAAGAGGGTGTATGCGCTGCGTAGCGCAGCCCCTACGGTTGCCCACGCTTCGGGAGTAGGTGCCTGACGGCCACCCGTGATGTCGTCGACCAAGTCGGCGGCATGTGCCCGCGCGACGCCAGCCGGCCGCGCTTGCGCGAAGGAGAGGCTATAGACCGTGGCCGCGATACGGGTGTTGGCGTCGATCAGCTCGGGCCGGCCTTTCTCACCGTCGAACTGTCGATGCACTACCCAATAATCGAGCTCGGCATCGCCGGCCGCAACCGCGTCGAACGGGGCACCCGTCGCATGTTGCAGCACGCCGTAGAAGCGTCGGAGCAGGGCGCGCACTTTCGCGGTATCGTGGTCGCGCGGCGCCCACGCGACGGCGGCCCTGACGCTGTAGTACGTCGCGCGCGCCCCGTGCAACGGTCCCAAGTTGAACTGCGAGCGTAGCATCCGATAGACCAGGAGCAGGGCTAGCGGCCAATCCCGGTCGTAATAGGCTTTCCAGACGTGGGCCTCGTAGAGCCCCGTGTTGCGCGGATTGAAGTCGTACAGCGATCCCTTGCGGCTCATGCGCCCTTCCTCCTCGGCCGTGGCCTCAAGGTGCGGCGCTTCGGCGGCCGGCTCTCAGCGCGTTTCTCTAGGTACAACGGTGTCGGCCTCTTGGCGCGGGCGCGCGCGCGCAGGACCTCTACGATCAGGGCCGCGACCTCGCGGCGCCAGCCATCCGACGCACGCCAGCGCGGCTCCAATTCGGACAAACGGCCGCCGACGAGCAGCTCGCCGCGCTGCATGAGGATCATCAGGCCGGCGATGCGCGCAGCGTCGGCGTGGAGGTAAAGATGCTCTTGCTCGCGGCGAGAGAGATCGACCAGCAAACCCTCGTCGTCCGGCCCCGCCAACCCCGGATCGTCCTCGTCTTCGGTGGCGTACCGCTCCTCGTCGTAGAGAGGGCGCGCGGCGTTGGCCCGGTTGAGGATGAGGTAACGCACGGCCTGGCGACCCGCTTTGCGCTGGTAATGGGAGATGCCGTGGGCCTCCAAGTGCGCGTCTACCGCGTCGATCACGGTGGCGTCGGCGTACTTGTCGAGGTGGGCGCGCTGGTCGATCGCGACGCCCGCGGCGTTGGTGTTGTCGATCAGCAGTTGCTCGAGGCGCTCGATCCCGCGGTTGACACGCGCCTGCTTCTCGGTGAGCGAGACCCATTGGCGGCCGTACTCGACCCATCGGCGGCCATGGCGCGTCAACTCGGGGCCGAAAAGGACCACCACCGTCTGAACGAGGGCGACCGCGACAGAAACGACGACAATCGGCCCCAGGAAACGCCTGATGCCTATGTCCCCGCGCCCTAGCCACGCGGCCACGAGCTGCGCGACGACGAGGCCACCATACAGGGTAAACGTCGCCCAGACGGCGCTGCCCACGGCCGTCGTGACGCGCGGGTAACGATTGCGGATCTTCCCGTTCGCCCGCATGTAACCGATGGTGGCGAGGACGCAGACATACAGGATCGTCAGCCCGACGATGGTGTTCCACACGCGCACGAGCGGAGACTCGGTCGCATAGCCCGCATACATGAGATGGCCGAGCCCTCGACCTTGTGTGAGGTGCAGCATCGACCAAAGCCCGCTGAACAGCGCCAGAAGCGCGCCGTAGACGCTGACGGCTATCCTGCGCCAGCGAGACCAGGCCTTCGCCAGGCTGGTGATGAAGGCGAATTGGAATATCGCCACCAGGGTCGCGCATACGTCGTTAAAAAGACGCCCGAACCCCGGCGTCCGGGTCGCGGCGTCAAAGATATGGCTGTGGGCTTCGGGCCACAGCATGACGCTGACGGCACCGACGAGGTAGCCGAGCCCGTTGAACACGGTAGAGGTTTCGCGCCGGCTGTTGCGGCGCAGTATCACGACGCCAGCCGCCAGGAGCGCCAAACTCAAGAGGGTGTAAATCATTCCTGGCCGCCCATCACTTTGAGGAAGTCGTCGAACTGATCGGCCGGCACCGCTTTCGAGCCCACGACTTTCAAGCCCACGACGTTGAGAAATCGGTCGAGCGCGCCGCCGCCCGAGCGGTCCGGGATCGGGGCCTTCGTCACCGTGAGCTTGCTCCCCAATGACAGGGCCGCCCTGTTCGCGATCTCCGCGAATGTTTCCGCTTCCTGGTCCTGTAGCGTCACGGTCAGGTCCTCCCTGAGCGCATGGACCGGATTCAACGGAGACACATGGCTCAGGATGATGTGACAGAGCTCATGCAGGATGATGCGCTGCTGCTGGATATAGCTCGTACCATCGGAACGGTAGAAGATGACGTAGTACGTCGGTCTGACGCACTTGCACAGGCCGTAAACCTTCGCCTTGCCCATGCACTGCGGCTCGATGTCAATGCGGACCTGCCGCCAGCGCGCCACAGCCCTGACCAGTTGCTCGGCGGTGAACGGGTACGTTAATTCTAATGCCAGGCTCAGATCGCGTACGAGCGCGGCCATGGCCACGGCCAGCACTTGCATAAACTCTAGTTGGGTCACGCGGTATCCCTCGGTTTGCTATTCCGGTCACGCTTGTTACTATGGCGTCGTCGACTCGTCGGGCTTGTCGCCTTGGGTCCGCGTAGCATCCGTGGCATCGGCCGCCTTCGCCAACTGCTCGGCGCGGTCTAGCATCTCCAGGATGATGGCGCGCTCGGCCGATCCCATGGCGCCGGCGCGCAACGCGACCTCGCGCACCAGAGGTTTGCGGAGCGCATCCCACAGTTCCCGGTCCTGCGGTTCCTCCAACTGGGTCACATCGGCCGCTTGTGGCGAGGCAAACTTCCCGGTGAAATAGCCGACGTTGACCCCAAAGAAATCGGCGAGCGCCTGGGCTCTACCGGCCGGCGGATTAGCGATCTTGCCTTTGCGCAGGTTGCTAATGTACTCCTCGCGCAAACCCGTCGCCTTGCTGACCTCGGCCGCCGAATATCGCTCCCCATCAGGCTTGAACTTCGTGGCGAAGAGGTAATTGAGCAAAGCCGAGAAGGTGGTCGGCTTGTCCACCGCGTCGTTGGGTGTGTCTGCCATACTCCTCTCTTTAAGTGCTCTGGTAGAACACTTGACCTTCTTCTGTCTGTCTGGTATTCTCAGCAGCATAGACATTGCATATATACAATTAGTTGTATATATGCAATGGCTAGTGCCCTACGTTGGGGACACGCTCCTTTTAACGTATCAAGCGCCCAACAGAACGGCAAGGGCACGTAGGCGAAAAGAGGTTCTTGGAGGAGGTGATACGCACGATGAATGAGGGGCGCGCATCTGTCGCTCCTCTCATACGATCAATAGGACAACCACCTGGCTTGCATGACACGAGTAGTAGCGCATCAGCAAGGATAGAGAAACGACATGGACCAGCTCATCACACTCATCAATGACTACGGCTTGCAGTTCGTGCTCGGGGCGGTGGGCCTCGGCATCATCGGCACCGGCATGGGCACCACCGCCGGCGTCATCGGCTACAAGCACGGCGGCGATATCACGCGCGGCGCCTGGATCGGCATGATCCTGCTCCTGGTGATCCGCGTCTTCGCCGCCGCGCTCGCCGGCAAGACCGGCGCGCACATCTAGGAGCCACCCGACCGTCAGCGGCGGTGGACCCGGCTGCGCGACGCGGCCGACGTCCGCCGCCGCTTTTCTTAGGGAGATCGCCCATGGATTCGATGCAGACCCAGCGCAATCGCCGCAGCCCGCGCGTGCCCAACCAGCCCTGGCGCGGGCCGGGCAACCTCACCATCGCGCAGATCGTGGCGCTGTTCTGCGCGTTCGTGGTCGCCGTCGCCCTCTGGTGGGTGAGTGGCTACCTACCCGGCTCCGCGTCGTTCGGCGTCCTCGCCGGCCGCATGATCCTGACCGGGTTCGTCGGCGGGATCGCGGCCGTCCTATGCTACGCCGCCGCCGACCCGACCCGCGAGCCCGTCGTGCGCCAGCACATGACCTACAGCTTTCGCCGCCACACCTACCGCAAGGAGCCCATCCATGGCACCCACGCCGACCCCCTCCCCTTCCCGGCCCGCCGCCCGCACGCCACTGGCTCGCCTGTGCGCCGTGCGCGCGCCGGCCGCGCCCGCGTCGCCGCCGCCATCCACGCCGTCGTCGCCGCCTTCCCCGGACGACACGCCGGCCACGGGGCCTAACAACGGCATGCGCCGGCGCGCGGCCACAGAGGACACGAAAGCCGCGCGATCGAGCCGCGTGCGCACGCCCCTCCCGCTGCCGTCCGGCCCCGGTGCGTTCGCCGTCGAGCCGGACGGCACCCTCGTCTTCGCGGACGGGACGTGCCTGGCCGTCGTGCGCGTCGATGCCTTCCTCAACCTCTCCGCGCTCGGCCCCTACGACCAGGAGCGCGTCTGCCGCGAGTTCGCCGCCCTCGTCCACGGCCTGGCCCACGCCCAGCCGTTGCAGGCCGTGATCGAGAGCACCCCGACCGCCCCCGACGACGCCATCGCCGGCATGCGCGCCCTGGTCACGACCGCCGACCCGGAACTGTCCGGCGTCGCCGCCGATACGCTCGGCTGGGTCCGGGAGGAGGTCGCGCGCACGCACGTCCCCGACCTCTCCGGCTACGCCGTCGTCGCCCCGGCCCCCGAGCGCAAGGGCGGACTCGCCGGCCTCGTCGAGGAGTTCAGGGATCAGATGGGCGTCCGGCGCGGCGGCCCCGAGACCGTGGATCGGCGCGGCCTCGACGCCGCCGTGGACGACACGCTCACCCAGCTCAAGGCGTCCGACCTGCCCGCGCGCCGCCTGCGCCGCGCCGACACGCTCGCTTTCCTCTGGCGCGCGGCCAACCCCGGCACGCCCCAGCCCGTTGATCTGGCCGCCGCCTGCGACGCCGAGAGCGGGGACCTGGCCGCCGCCCTCACCCCCGCCTACTGGCGCGAGCGCCGGCGCCACGTCGAGCACGGCCTGGCCGCCGACGGTGCCGGGACGCCGGCGATGTACTCCTGCACACTCTACTTCCTGGGCTCCAAGGAGTTGACCAACCCCGGCACCTTCGCCGACCTCATCGCCATCGAGTGCAACGCCCGCCTGTCCTGGCACCTGCGCGGCCTGGACAACCTGCGCGAGCGCGGCCGCGTCCTGCGCAAGCGCAAGGCGTTCGCGACCAACGTGCGCCGCGCCTACGAGAAGAAGAAGCTGCCGAGCCTCGACGACGAGGACAACAAGGCCGAGGCCGAGGCCCTGGCCCAGGAGCTGCACAGCGCCGAGGAGGGCCTGGCCCTCTCCACCGTCGTCCTGACCCTGCATGCCCGCACGGTGGAGGAGCTGGACACGGCCCGCCGCCGCGCGCTCTCGCTCATCGGCACGCGCCTGGGCATCCAGCCCGGCAAGGGCCGCGGCTACCAGAAGCCGCTCTGGCAGGCCAGCCTCCCGCTCGGGCAGAACGCGGCGCGGCGGCGCGCCAAGCGGTGGCACACCGCCGTCATCGGCAACGGCCTGCCCTACCTGGCCCACAACCCCGGCACGCCGACCGGCTTCCCGGCGGGCTTCACCTCTAAGGGCCACGAGTTGATGCTGCTCGACCTGATCCACCAGACCCTCTCCACCAGCGTCATGATCGTGACCGGGGCGCAGGGCATGGGCAAGACGATGTGGCTGCTGCGCTGCGCGTTGTGGTCACGCTACCGGGGTCAGCGCGTGACGCTGATCGCGCGCGCCGACCACTTCCGGCCCTTCGTCGACCTGTGCGGCGGGACCTACATCGAGCCCGGCGCGGAGGGGCAGGCCGACCCGCCCATCATCAACCTGTGGGACCTCCCGGCCGGCCTGCGCCTGGCCAAGAAGGTGGATTTCCTCATCGCCGCCCACGAGATCATGCTGTGCAATCCGGGGCAGGACCTCGACGACGAGATCCGCGGCGTGCTCGACCGCGCCATCCAGGCCGTCTATCGGGAGCGCGGCGTCGTGGCCGGGGCGGAGCGGCCGCTGCGCGGGGAGGACGCGCCGCTGGAACGTGAGCTCGTCGCCCACGTCGAAGGGCTGTCGAAGGAAGAGGGCCTGAACGCGCGCAAGCAAGAGCTACTTGAGAAGCTGCACGCCACGCTCTTGCAGTACGTCGGCGACCCCCTGTACGGCGCGGGCCGCTACGCCCATCTGGTGGACCGCCCGACGCGGGTGGACGTCGAGGATGACGTGCTGTGCTGGAACCTCGACGGCCTGGCCCCGCGCCTCTACGCGCTGACCCTGTTCACCGTCACCGACGCCATGGCGCACCGCGCCAAGAGCACCTTCGACGCCACGCGCGGCCACAGCGCCGAGTTCCTGGCGATCGACGAGGGCTGGTTCCTCTCCGAGTTCATGAAAGCCGGCGCCGAGTTGACCAACTGGGCCAAGCGCTCGCGCCACATCGGGCTCATCCTCGCCTTCGCCTCCCAGCAACTCAGCGAGGCCATCCGGCCCGGCACCAAGCCGATCTTCGACGCCGCCTCGCTCAAGTGTGTGTTCCGCCTGGCCGACGTGCGCGAGACCGAGGACACCGCGCAGTGGGCCGCGCGCACGCTGCAATGCTCCGTCGAGGAGGCGCACAGCCTGACCGGGCTGCACGAGGGGCAGATGATGCTGTTCCGCCAGGCCAAGGACGGCTCGCGCCGGCGCGGCCTGGTCAACGTCATGGCCCCGCCGCTCGAATACTGGGCTTTCACCACCGAGACCTGGACAGACGTACCGGCGCGTAACGCCGCCGTCGCCCGCCTCGGCAGCGTGGCGGCCGCGATCCGGCACCTCGCCGGCAAGGAGGCGTAGAGATGACCCCTTCCCGCTCCCG
>JAABUO010003318.1_pt1 | contig 19200 bp, 14 predicted proteins | sample 5559291 | NCBI WGS metagenome assembly JAABUO01 (sample SAMN10711878, study PRJNA513372) | rock metagenome | isolation source: Antarctica rocks | place: Antarctica: Victoria Land, Finger Mt sud
CTGCTCGGCGTCACTCAGGGGGCGGAGCGGTTCGTGCTGCGCGCGTGCCATTGCTGATCCTCCTTGGTGCCAACAGACCTCCTCCGTGATCCGCTTATTCTATCTGTTTGCGGCATGACCCACTAGCAATCACGGTGAGTTGTATTAGGCCCCTTAGTTTTTTGTCGTGAGCGCGGTTAGACGCCGCACATTCAACTCCAACCGTCGTTGCCATCGTTGAGAGCGCACGCGCAGCAGACCCTTCATGTCGAGCCACGCCGTACGCGCGACATGCACGCGCGAGTCCGTATCCTCGATCCAGCGGACGGGTACCTCGTGGATGCGATAGTCCCGTTCCTCCGCGTGCAGGAGCAGTTCGGTGTCGAAGAACCAGTGGTTGTCCTCCACGAGGGGGACGAGTTCTCGCGCCGTTGCGCCCCGGATAGCCTTGAAGCCGCATTGGGCATCCGAGAAACGGTGCGGGACGAGGAGATGGATGAGCAGATTGTAGGCGCGGGAAACGATCTCCCGCGTCGCCCCGCGCGTCACCGTCGCTCCCGGCAGGAGTCGTGAGCCGGTCGCGATCTGGCACTGCCCCGTGATCAGCGGCGTGACGAGGGGCAAGAAGGATTCGAGCCCCGTCGAAAGGTCGATATCCATGTAGGCGACGATGTCTGCATCGCTTCTAAGCCACGCCGCGCGCAATGCCCGCCCGCGCCCGCGCTGCGCCAGCCGGAGGGCGTCGACGTTGTCGTGCGTGCGTATCAGGCGTTGGGCGATCTCCCAGGTACCATCCTCGGAGCCGTTGTCGACGATCGTGACCCGCCAGCGATACGGGAATGAATGTCCCAGATAACCGATGAGGGTCGCGACGCTGCATTCGAGCGCGGCCTGCTCGTTAAGGACGGGCAGGATGATTTCGACGAGCGTGCGGTCAGGGTTGTGCCATACCGGTGTTTGCTCCACTGGGTCCTCCAAACTCTGCTGTCGCCGATCAATCGCGGGCGACAGCACCAAATTGCTCATGACCATCACGCGATGACGCGTGGAGAATCCTCATTGATTCGGCAACAAGCGGCGCGGATGACGGAAGATAATCATGCTGCTGATCATGTAGTTGATCCCCGCGCCCGCGAGGATGCCGACGGCGCCCGCGATGAGATAATTGACGTACGGGAGGATCGCGACGAAGACCGCCTCGTTAATGACCAATGTCGTCAAGGCCATCACATTGAACGAGACGATGCGCCGGATCATTACCCGCGCGACGGCGTGCGCGTGCCGCCGGTCATGCCAGGTGATGTAGTGGCTCAGAATGGCATTCACCTGCGTCACGACGAGGAACGCGATGATGTTCGCCACATAATGCGCCATACCAAGATGGACGAGCGCGAACAGGCTCCCCAGTTGCAGGATCGCGCATGTGCCGCCGACAACGCCGAATCGGATGAGACGCGGAACACGGCTGATATGCTGCGCCGCTCTGACCATGATGGATCTCCTCAATGATTGGTCGGTTGGCAGGGATGCACGATTGCGCGCCCCTGCCCGGTCGTTCGTTCTCGGCTCGTTACGGAAGACGGAACGTCGTCTGGAGCGTGCAGTTATTCGGCGGATACGATGGGTCTGCCATCATCGGGAAGTTCGGGCTCGCGCTGACCTGGACGAGGTACGTACCATCCGGGGCAGTGGTCGTGTCGAAAGGCGCGAGCGGGACGTTGATCGTGCCGAACCCAGCAGCCGACCGCGCAACCGTCGTGCTCCGGGTATCGCTGAGGGCCTTGCCGGTGGTTGGATCCACGACGCGATAATAGACGGTCGAGCCGGTTGGCAGGCTGTTTCGGCGGGCCGACGGGCCGCTCGTGAGGACAACATCGTTCTTCGTCGCGCCAGTTGTGACGGAGAGCGTTGCTTCGAGCGGCTGGCATGCCTGCGGCGTGCTGCCCACTGATGGCAGGCAGCCGGTGAACGGCGCGGGATTCACCTGGCCCGGTCCGTTCAGCGAGGCGACGACGAGCGTCCCGGTGATAACGCCGTTCGGGAAGGAGAGGTCCGCACGCGGGGCGAGGATACTGCCGTCTACACCGATGCCGGAGAGCGTCAGGCTCGTCGCATCGGCGAAGTTGTACAGGACATGGCCCCGATCCGTTCCGTCGAGGCCGATGCCCATGTTCGCCATGCGAATCGTCGCGCCGGTGACGTTCACGAGCGCCGTCGCCCCGCTGGGCACGCGGATATCGAGGCTGTTTGCGGTATTGAGGTCATCGCCGGCGACGGTGAAGACATCGCGCGTCGCGTCTGTTCCGGTGAGCGTGAGCACGCCGTACTGGAACGTCGTCGTGCCGTTTGTGGGCAGCGCCGCGTACGACGCCGCGGTATTCGCGAGGGACGTACGCGCCGCGCCGAAGTCGAGCGTCGCGCCGTGGCGGACGTCGCCGCCACCGGCGAAGGTGACACCGGTCAGCGCGGTTTGCCCACCGACGAGCGCGTTGCCGTTCACGGAGCCGCCGTTAAATGCGAGATCCCCGCCGACGATCAGCACGTCGTTCGACCCGTTCGGGATCGCCGCGCCGATGCTGTAGTTGGTCAGCGTTGCGCGCCCGCCGACCGCGATGCGGCCGCCGGTATCGGAGCCGGATTGCGTCAGGTCGCCGAGCACGAAAAGGTTGAAGTCTGTCGCCGCGTCGAGAGGAGACGGCGAGCACGCCATCGCCGCAGTCGCAACGGACTGATTCGTGATGACTGCCGCGCCCCCGGCGGTTGCCATCAGCAGCAGAAGGAGCGCGAAGGGAAGAGAAAGAAAGCGCTTCATTGTCGGAACATTCCTTTCCTGACGTTGGGCAGTGCATCCTGCCCGTCAATACGGCGCCAATTCCTACGGGTCAATTTCCACCCGTCCGATGTAGAGCGTCTGCACGGAATCGGGACTAACCTGGAAGCCGACTTCGTTGAACGAGCCGACATTCGTGGCATTCCAAACGATTTCTACCCACCTGCCTGTCGTTACGCTGTTTTTGAAGCCGTCGTCGTGCCAGTTCCAGTTCATGTCGAAACCGACCATGCCGATCTGCACCTGCGAGGCGGAGGCCGGATCGGCGCCAACAACGTAGACCAGGGCGCGTATCTGCGACGCCTGGTCCGTGTATCTCACGCTAACCAGCGGTGACGTGCTCGTTGGGGTGAACTTAAGAGTGGGCAGGTTGCTCCATCGCTGTTCGCTCGTAACCGTCACGCCGAAGCCGGGCTGGAGATCACCTTTGTCGTTGTGGGTGCCCCAACCGGCCACACCGCCATCGAAGCGGTAGACCGTCGCGCCCGCAGGGATCGGTCGGTTCGACTCGGCCAGTTCCGTGCGCGCGTGGTAGATATCGATCGGAATGCCGTGCCGATCGGTAGTGCTGTAGACGCGATCATAGTTCTCCCCGATCACGCCGCTGAGTTCCTTGCGGATGCGCTGACCAAACGGGCCGATGCCGCCATCGAGGACGATCGCGTCGAAGGCGCGATCGGTGATCGCGCGGCGATATGCGTCCATGTCCGACAGATCGTGGTAACTGAACCCGAAGGGATCGACGATCTTGTCCGGTGGCGTTTGCGCGTAGAGATAGTATCGGATCACGCTGTCATCCGCGAGGATCAGACGCGCACCCGCCGTTTCCGCGCGGATTGCGGGAGTTGCCTGTGACAGGTCCGGGAAGAAGGTAACGAGGTCGTTCGCGTGCGTCTGCGACTTCGCAGTCGCCACGGGTAGGAGCACGCCGAGGATGATCGCGACGCTGATCGCACGCCACGAGAGTCGCCAAGCCGCGCCGCGCCGCTCCCGGATAACGTCCATCAGCGGCGTGAGCAGCAGGGCGAGCAGAGCGAGGGCAACGGCGATGAGCGAAGCCATCCGCTCGATGTGGCCGAAATCGGGTCGCACCGTGAGACGGTCCATCCCCCGCATGATGGCGTATCCCACCACCGGGATGAAGATTGCGATTGCGAGCAGGATGAGCCTGACGCGCGTCGGCCCAACACGCTGCCACGCCCTCGCAGCTACGGCTGCGGCGTCGGCGAAGAGCGGAGCGACCGCGATCGCGGCGAGCGGCGCGAGGAAGAAGATCGCGTAGATTGAGTGCTTCCACCAGTCGTAGTCAGGCCGCGAGACCGCTTGGAAGAGGAGAATGATCGCCAAGCCAGCAAAGCAAATCAGCCGCTCGATCCGCCCAACCTTGCGCCACGCGAGCAATGCGATGGCGGCGAGGACGAAGAGCTCGGGCCGCTGGGTGACGTACTCCCGCATGGGCGTTGGGCTTCTCAGGTCCGTGTATCTCTTGGACTGGTCCAGCAAGGCATACATTTCATTGCGGAAGACGAGGAAGTATGCGGCGACCGCCGCGCTGAGCGGCACGATGAAGCAGAGCATGTTCCGCACGAGCGTGCGGAATCTCCGGGCGGAAAAGATGAGGTACAGGCAGATTGGCGGCAGGTAGATCGCGACGACGTACTTGGAAAGGAAGGCGAAGAAAATCAGGGCAGCAGCCCCAAGCAGCCACGTCTTGCGCCCCGTCCGGCGGACACCCATGAGCAGTCCGGCCGACAACATGAACCCGGCGGCAGCAGGTGCGTCGTAGGTGCTGAACCGCCCGACGCCGATTGGCGTCGGAAAGAGAGCCATCACCGCCCCTGAGAGTAAGGCGATGGAGAGCCGTTGTGGCTGCGTTAGGCGCGCGGGTGCGAGGTAGTAGGCGAAGAGCGCAGTCCCGAGGACCATCAACGCGCCGAACGCCGCTGTCACGAGCCGCACGGCGGTTAAGCCACCGCCGATGATATCGGCGGCGCCCGCGATCAGTGGCCAGAGGTACGAGCCGTAGCTCCAGTTCAGTGCGTTAAAGTATGATGTGTGCTTCTCGATGAGCAGACGCCCCGTGAGAATCATGCTGGCTTCATCCATGAACGCGCTCTGCGTCGTCACGAGCAATGCCCGCACGAGGAACGCGCCGAGCGTCAGCGCCAGCAGCGGCGCGGCGGGCGGGATCGCGCCCCCCGTCGTATCGCGTCGGGCGAGCATCGCGCGGCGCGGCGCGGCGAGCGTTTTCGCCCCGTCCCACGTCATCGTCGGCGCCGCGCGATGCATATCGTACTGCTTCACTATACTTCCTCCTTATAAACTGGAGCGGTAGCACGGGCCTTCCTTCCTCCAGCCCCCTCCCCGAGCGGGAGGGGGCTGAGGAGGAGTTAGGCGCTCCTTGCCCGCCGCAACATGAATCCGGCGCTGATTGCAACGAGAGACAGCAGCATGAGTGCGATGGCAAGCGTATCGCGGGGGTCGGCGCGATGTCCGGTTGTGCCCAGCATGACGGTCGTGGTCGGGGGCGCAGCCGCCGCGAGCGGGGTCGGAACGCTGGTTGGGACCGGCTTCGCGGTCGTCGTCGTGTTCGTCGTGCTCGGGGCGCTCGTATCACTCATGGTCGCCGTCGCGGCGGTCGTATCCACGAACGTCTTGATGACGCCGAGGCTCATCAGGTACACGGAAGAGTTCGACCCGGCCTCGGGCCGGACCGTCGTCGTGAGGAGCGATTTCGTCTCACCCGTGGGGCGCACGTCGAGCGTCGCGGGCTGCGCGGCCACCTCCTGGTACGGCGTGATCGTGCCGAACGTCGCGTTCGAGAAAAGCACCGTACCGCCCGCCGCGAGATCAACCGGCGGGACGTCCGCGCCAACGTTGACGAGCCGTAACTTCGCGCGGCCCGATGGTGGCGGTGCGGCGGTGTCGTTCACCGTCACCACGCGGATGCTCGCAAACATCCCCGCCGCGACGATGCTGAGCCGTGCTCCTGCGGGAATCTGCGTGCCGGGCGCGGCGATGAACGGCTTGTCAACCGTTGGGTCCGCGCCCGCCGCGAAGACGCGGATATCGTGCGCCCCGGCCGCCACCGGCAGGTATACGCTCGCCCCGCCGAACGTCAGTGCGGGCACAGTCTTCGCGGCGTCGAGGTAGACGTCCACGGCCGGGGTGTCCGGCGAGGCGTGGATGGCGCGGACGAGGCTTGTCTGCGTGGCCGCCGCCGCGATCGGCATGGCGGCCGGGGTCGCCGACGCGAGCAACCCGAATGTGAGGACGAAGAGAGAGAGAAGGTACTTGTTCTTGTTCATCATGCGCTCCTTCCAGAAGCCGGGATTCACGGGAAAAACATTGGGCGTTCTGCGGGCGCCCCATTCTCAGGCCCGATTACATTGGCGCACGGATGTTAACCGCCGTGTTCCAGCCGGTGTAGGTGACGGCGAGGGTCGCGTCGGTGGGATGCGTCACCTGTTGGAGAGAGCGGGGAATGCCGGTGGCGCCGTCAACGGTGAGGGTCACATCCGCATTGCGATCCGTGTCGGGCCAGCGGAATGCGGCGTCCGTATTCTGCCCGGTGAGTGCAAAGTTCATCGCGCCATTGACATTCGGCAGGAGCGACCGTACCTGTTCCCGCACCGCAATCGGCACGGTAACGATGCTCCACGCCCCCTCATCCACGCGCTGCCAGGTGCGGTCTCCGATCGCGATCAGTTCTTGCTTGTGTGTACCCGTCGCGCCGCCGTAGACGCGCGTGATCGCGAAGCGCGCCGCGCTCCCATTGCTACCGAAGTCGAAGAGTACGTCGGTCACGGTGCGCATCCCGTTGCCGAAATCCACCGTCGCGCCGATCTGGCCGGTACGCAGCGTTGCTTCCGCCTGTGCGAGCCGCGCCTGCACTGCGGCGTCCGTGTTCGGGTCGGGCGCGAGGGCGGCGTGGGGTGGGGCGATCGTGGGCAACGTCTGCGCGCTCGCGGTCGCCTGCAAATCGGATGCGATGCTCCGGTGTGTGCCGCCGGGGTCCGTAACGATGCCTATTGCCGGCACCGCGCTGGCAAAGCCGGTTCCAATCACGGCGACGATGCCGATGAGCGCGACCGTACCCACGAGCGCGAGGGCGAGCCGCCGCCTCGAGCGCCGGTCAGTCCGAGGCGCGGTGGCGACGTGATAGATGGCATCTCCATCGGTGACGACTGCCGCCGACGGCATGTGCATTGGGATCAAGGGCCGACGATCGTGATGTCTCATTTGCAGCCCACCTCCACATTCTTGTGCTGACCGAGCATCAACGGGATTTCGATCCGCACGCATGGGTCGTTGCCGTGCCCTTTTCCGCCACCCGATGGCGGCGGCGATGAAGACGGGATCGGGGTCGCGGTTGCGGTCGCTTTCGGCGGCGGGGTCGCCACTGGCGGGCGGGGCGTCGGCGGTACGGCGGTCGGCGGTACAGTAGTCGGCCGCACAGCAGTCGGGGGCGCAACAGTCGGCACAACCGGAACAATCGGCGGCAGCACCGGGACGGTCGGCACTTTGACAATCGGCGGCGCAACGGTGGGTGACACGGCGATGGGCAGCGCTATCGTTGGCGCCGGGGCAGTCGTCGGCGCGGGCGGAATGGTTGTTGGCGCAACAGTCGGCGGCGGCGCCGTGGGAGAGACTGCGGCGGGCGGCTCCGTCGCCGGGCTACCGGCGCTTGATGGCGCGACCGGCGGTACGGGAGTGGGTGCAACGGTGGCAGGCGGCGGGGCGGCGGTTGGCGCGCTGACCGTCGGCGCGCTCGCCGTCGGCGCGAGAGACGATGGCGCGGGAGACGGCAATGGCGCGGCGGATGGCGATGGAGCGATGATGGGCGCAGATGCCACCACGGTCGTCGGTGCGGCTTCGGGCGTTGGCCCCGGCGCGGTGGCAATGTCCGGCTGCGACGGTGGGGGTGCGAGTGGGGCATTCGGCGCGGTGGTCACGACCGCAGCAGGTGTGGCGACGTTACCGGGCGCGACGGAGCCACCGGGGACTACGGTCGTCGGTGCGGTGGGGATATTCCCGGACACAGCAGGCACGGCACTGTCGTTGCCCGGACGAACGTGATCGGTGGCGGCGGTCAATAAGGTAGGTACCGGCGTTGTTGCGGGCGCGCCGACGGGCGTGGCGGGCACGAGTGCGACGGGAGCGGGCGCTGTTGCGGGTGCCGACGTATTCGCGGGCGGTGCGTCAGTAGCGGCGGATGCCAGCGCAGCAGTCGTTGTTGGGGCAATCGTTGCTGTCGCGGCGACCGTCGGCGCGGGGTGGTTCATGACCGGCGCGAATCGGCCAATCGCGCCTTGCACCTGATCGAGCAAGCTGCGGTGCGTGCCGTTGGGATCGCCCGGCGCGTTCGTTGCGGGGAGCGCGCGCGCGAATCCGCGGCCGAGCACGGCGACGAGGACGACAGCAACCGCGAGGGTCACGAGGAGGACACCCAGACGCCTGCGGTCGCGCCGCGCCGCGTGGGGTATCGCATCCGATGTGGCATAGATCGGCGTTGCCTCCATCGGCTCCGACTTGCCGAGCGGGGCGGGGGTAGTCTCCTGTCCCGGGGCGATCACCGCCAGTTGCGCCGTTTCACGGCCGTCGTATTCGTCGTTGTCGTCGCGCAGTGTCGCCTGTTGCATCGTCATTGATTTCACCTCTGGGCGTTCTCGTGCTGTGATGACGCGCTAGCGCGCGGATGGGTGGTGCCAGAGATCCGGCAGGGCATCGCTGTAGAGGGCGGTCGCGAACCAGCCCCATTCCTGTGTATACAGCGCATTTGGGTCGTCCCAGTACACTCCGGCGCGGTCATGGTCCATCGCGCCGACAATTCCGCGGGCGTAGAGCGCGTTCGCGGCAGCGGGGTCGAGGGTCAGTAGCGCGGCGACGGCCCCCGCCGTGCTGACCATGCTCGGCGATTCGGTGATAATGCTGCCGTCGTGCGCGTAGACCGCGCTCACGTAGCCCTTCCGATTTACCTCGTCCCGCAGGAAGCCCGCCTGCTGAAGGTACGCTTGCGCCCGCCCATCGCCCGACCAGCGCAGGTCGAGCGCGACGCGCCAGTACGTTCGCGCCGCGTCGTAGCCATAGCGTGTCGTGTCCGACGACGTGAAGGGAAGGGCGACGAGCGCGCCCGTCTCGTGATTCATGCCGACCCAGTCCGGCGGGAGACCGGACGACTGGCGCGCACCGAGCGGGTCGCTCGAAACGGCGAAGAGCGTCTGATAGCCGGAGTCAATCACACCCTGCCAGTCATGGCCGGGATCGACCTCGTGGAAGATGCGGTAGGCGTAGGGTGCGAAGTAGCTCAGATTCAGGGCGACAACCGGCGCGTTCGGCGCCCAATTGCCCGCCGTGACATGCGGCACGCCGCTGATGATCGCGACCTCGTTGACCCAGATCGCGCTCGCGACGCGCGTCCCGGCGTCAATCAGCGCGGGGTCGTTCCATTGCTTTCCCCCGAGAAGAAGCGCGAGTGCGATGTCCGTATCCGCGTCCGTGGCGCTGTTCGTATCCTGCACCGCGCCTGCGTGCCATTGCCATGCGAAGAGCGCGTCTGGCTGCGTGAGATATGTGTTCGTCCAGCCCCAGGTCCGGTCGAACGTGGCGCGGTCGTCGGACCAGACAGCGCGGAGCATCGCGTAGGACTGCGCCTCGGACGTCACGGTGCCATCCGCCGCGACGTACGCACCGTCGCGCTCGAAGCGGTTCGTCAGGCCCGTATTGCTTGTCTGGAGGAGACGCGCATCGGTGCTGTCCGGCTTGTCCACTTTCCACAGCGCGATTATCTGCTGCGGGTGGAGATCAGCCGGGCCTGCGTCCGCCGTCCATTGCTTGACGATATGCGCGTGCTTGAGCGCGTCGAGTGCGACCGAGTCGTTCGAGGCGGCAAACTCCTGCTCCAGACCGGGCGACATCACGAGATAATCAACCGTGTGCCAGTCGTCGTGGAAGACATCGCGCCGGATTGCGGGGTCCGCCGCCACCTTCCAGTGGCTGTGCGCGCCGGGAAAGCCGGGGCCACCGTCACCTGGCTCATGGAGGTCTGTCCAGAGATCGTCCCGTGTGATGATAAGGCTGTCCGTGGGCACGTTCTGCTTAATCCACGCAACCGCGTCGTGCCCCGCCGTGTCCGGCTGCTGCGTGTAGAGCGGCTTCAACGTGCCCGCGTGCCAGTACCCGGCGAGAAGCGCGAGGGGAATGACGAGGGCGCAGATGCCGACAGCGGGTACGGAGAGCCGGTCCGCGAGCGGTTGGAGCAGCACCGCGATGTTCAGGCAAAAGAAGGGGATGGCGAAGAGCACCGCGTAGTTGAGCACCAGCCCGCCCCGCGCCAGATAGAGGAGGGGCAACACGCCGAGCAGCCCCGCAGCGAACGCCTGACGGTTGCGGATGCGCCGCCATCCGATCCCGCGCGCGAGGTTGAAGACCGATGCCGCTGCTCCGCCGATGAAAAGGATCGGATCACGGTGTAGCCAATCCATGCTCACGAGCGTCCAGAACTGATTGTGCGGATTGAACATCCCGCCACCGCTGCGCCGCAGTTGCCCCCAGACCGAGTCGAGCAGCGAAACGCTGGCGTTCGCGTAGCTATTGACGGATGAGAAACTCACCGCCTGCCCGGTAGGGAATAGTTCGCCCTTCAGGAGCGCGAAGAGCGGGTAGAAACTGATTACCGCAATCATTGCCAGCAGCCAGCTGCCGACCCCGAAGTGCCCCTGATGCCGTCGCCGCTGCTTGAATGCGATGAAGCCGAGCGCGGGCAGCAGGAAGAGCGCGGTCTCCTTGGAAAGGATCGCGATGCCGAAGCAGGCACCGCTCAGGACGACGCGGCTCAACCGGCCCCAGCCATCCAGCAGTAGGTTAATGCTCAGGAGCGCCCAGAAGAGCATGATCGTGTCGATCAGGACAAGTCGTTGGTAAAAGAGCGCGAGCGGCGAGAGCGAGAAGAGCGCGACGGCGAGCGCGGCGAGCGGTGGGCTGACGCGGAACTTGCGCGCCAATTGATAGAGGATCGGCACCATCGCCAGATGGAGGAGCAGCATCAGGATACGGCCGCTGTTGACTGGCGAGCCGAAGGTATGCGGCCCGCCAGTGATCCCCATCCATCCGGCAATCTGCAGCCATCCAACTGGAGCGTGGTCGTAAATGTAGGTATACGGCGAGAGACTATCCTGACGCAGCACCGCCCACGCCTGCGACAGATAAATGCCTTCGTCATCCGTGAACGTGAAGGCGGGATAATGGAACATGTTGAGGCCCTGGGCCACCAGCGCGATCGCCATCAGCACCGCGACGATCACCGGCTCGGCGACGAGGACGTGTGCAATGCCGTGCAAACGCGCGAGGCGCGACAGGGTGCTCGGCCGTGCCAGCACGGGCGGCCGGGTGAGAGTCTGGTTAGCCACGCTGCACCGTCTCCATTTCGAGGGCAACGGCGGCCTGCTGCATTGGCGTCGCATTGGCGAGCGCGGTCGTGCGGTGCGCGCCGACGTGCTGCGTCTTCTCCCACGTATTGACGCGGAGCGCCTGTCGCCATACCGCGCGGAGCGCCGCGTAGCCGAGGAGCCATTGGTAGGGCAGATACGCCGCTACCATGCGGAGCGTCGTGGAGAGCGGATGCGGCAAGTTGTGCGTCTTCGTGAACTCGTACAGCCCGGCGATGCTGACAACGAGCTGGATCAGGAGCGCGTACATCGGCAGCACGCTGATCAGCGCGACGATCACCGGGACTTTCGCGTAAAACATCAGCCAGATCGAGACCGGGATATAGAGCACTGTCGCCGCCTGCAACAGCGGGAACGCAAGCGTATAGAACGCAAGCAGTCGTTGTGATACGCGCGGGAGATGCAACCAGTCACCCTTGCCGAGGATCTGGAGGAAACCCTGATTCCACCGCGTGCGCTGCTTGATGAACTGGCTGACGCTCGGCGGCGTCTCTTCCCGCGTGACGAACTCATCGTCGTACAGGACGCGGATTGGGACGCCCAGCGCGCTCAACCGGATGCCAATTTCCGCGTCCTCCGTCAGGCAATGTTGATTCCAGCCGCCCAGCTCATTGAGCAGGTCGCGCCGCATGAAGACGGTGTTGCCGCCCAGTGTGACCATGTTCAGTGCCGCATGGTAATGCATGCGGCTCTTGAACCAATAGAAGTATTCCAGCACGTTCAGCGCGGAGAACCAGTGATCCGCGTAGTTCATCAACTGCACGCCACACTGCACGACAGGCGAATGCTCGCGGAGCATCACCGTATTGACGACCTGCAAAATATCCGGATGCGGCTCGTCTTCGGCGTCGAAAATCGTGACGATGTCTCCCGTCGCCGCGCGCAGGCCGACATTGAGGCCATGTGGCTTATTGATCGGCGGATCATCGAACGTCATGAGCCGGACATGCCCGATATCCATGCCACGCAGATCCGCGATCGTTTCCTCAACCTTGGCGATCGTCCCGGTGTCGCCCACCTCGATGACGACGAGGATCTGGACGAGGTGACGGGGATAATGAAGGTTCACCATTCGGTGGATTGTCTCCTGAATGACCGCCTCCTCGTGGCGTGCGGGCAGGAGCAACGTGAAGGACAAACGCGGCGACTCGTATTGGCGAGGTACGCTGTTGCGGCTGTGCCGTTCCTCGCTCTCCCACGCATAGAGCATCAGCATGGCGGAGTATGCGGACTGGGTCGCCAGTAGTAGCGAACCAAAAGTGAGTGCGAAATAACCAATCAACATCGAACTTGCTCTCTTATCGCACCATCAACACCGCTTGGCAGGAGGCCGACGACGGCAGTACCGCCGAGGAAGGAGCGCCGCGTCATAAGCAACGGGATGGGTGTTGCCTTGACGGATCGGGTTGGATCGTTCGACATACTGTATTTCCCTCTCGGACACGGGACACCCCGTCCCACATTGTCCACGTAAACCGCTCTGGGATCGGCGAACCGGGGCAGAGTCTCCCGCTTGACGGGCCGATGACGTGCAGCAGAAAAAATTCCAACGACACCTGTACCCTCTCGGCATATTTATGAACTCCGATCTACTTTATACTCAGTAAACCACTCGTTCATGGCACAAGTACGGAGCGGGACACGGAGCGGATCAGTCATACGACGTGTGAAACTTATGTCCCTGCGTCGACGCAACTATTTGGTATATTGCACATCAGACTTTTCGCCGCTCAGAAAAGCCGTATAATACGAACGCAAGATCAAAGCCAAAGGATTAGCGACAAAGATATATTTTGATCTATAGCATAATGTTGAATACCTGTATAGTATGGGCATCTGCGCCGCTTCGGGCCACTACAACGGCTGCGTGCCCAACATCGCTATCCGTGGCTTTGTCGCGCCCGACGTATACCGATGCAGATACGTTGGGCCAAGAGCCGGGACGGGTGGATTTCTCCGGTTATCGGCTTGCCCCGTCAACACCGCTTGATATCTTGCCGTCTCCTGGTAATGTCCAATGCAGGTAGACACGCCGTACCCGCATCGGACATCAGCAGCACGACCAATACCAGAGAAAAAGGACCGATAATAAAAGTGGACTTTATGTACGTACCTCCTTCTTGGCTCGTAATTCGTGCGGTGAATGCTATCCCGCTCACATCATGATTACCCGTGCGAAGTTCGATTCTGGACGATCCGGTACGATCATCCACCTGCGACGATTATAGACGAAGACATAAACAAAGGCAACTATTATGAATACATTGAAAGGAATGTGAAACCTATATTGTAGTCGTACGTACGATTGCGGTACAGTTTTTCTAGGCGAATCGCTGCATATTACGATGATGCAGGCGTAACGCGGGGAGCGGACGATGGATGGGTAGTATCTGGATTGCCTCCTGGCGATGAGTGCCGTCGGGCCTCTCGCGGTGCTTTACGCGGAGCAACCGCTGCATAGGGACTGCTTCGCTTTTGGTGGCATGCGGTGTCTGCCACGCCATACGGGTGTCGCAATTGGCCTGACAGCCCCACCCCGAACCGTTACTTGCCTATTACCACTTCCCCCAACGCCCCGCATACCCTGCTCCCGCATTCTGAATAGACACTGTAAATTATCGCCGTTGCATTGTGGCATCCGATGTGCGAGAATGGACTGTATAGTGAGCATTGACGTGTTCTGACTGTGACGTACTGAGTATCAAGACACAGCCAACCAGCGATGACGGTATACATGGACTGGTCATACCCACTGAAGGTACGGTGCCAACATGGCAACGCGCCCCTCCACTGCAGCACGTTACTGACACAGGGAAATTGGAGCATTTACCGTGAAACGGGTCACCTTCTCTCATCAGCAACGGTACCGAACGCGCCGTTGGGGCAGCGCTGTCGCGCTTTTTGGGATCGCGGTACTCTTCTTGGCTGGCTCGTTCGTGCTGCCGCGGGTGCGGGTGGCTAGTGCCCAGGGCCCCGCAGTTGACCGACCGCTCACCGCTCAGGAAATCGTTGCCGCGTTCCAAGTGGCCGGACTCCCGGTAGAGAATGTGCGCCAGCAACCAATCGGCATGGGTGGACCGAGCGGCCCACCGACCAGTGAGCGCGAGGCTTGGGCATTCACGATCCCCGCTGTCGCGCCCAGCGGCGGGCGCATTATGATCTTCGCGGACGGTGAGAAGCTGCGTGGGAAGGCAGACTGGTTCACGCGGGTCGGCGGTGCCCACAATACGATTACCGCGCATAACGTCATCCTCTGGCTCGACCCCGCACTCCCCCCGAGCGACGTGGCGCGCTATCGTCGCGCCCTCCAGGGGCTCGGCTAAACCGATGGAACGACGGCGTGCATCGCGGGGTATGGCATTCTCTCTCACGCTCGCGCTCGTCGCGCTCGTGCTAGCGAGCGCGCTGGCGACGATCGGAAACTCCCAGGTGCCGGCGAGCGCCGCCAGCGCGCTCAACTGGCGCTACAAAAACTTCACGATGGCGTCGTACTGGGACAACGACCTGTACAACAGCCAGTCGGCATTGCAGCAGATGGCGCATGCGGGGGCGACCAGCGTCACGTTCACCGTCACTTGGTACACCGACAGCATATCCTCGACGAACATCTACCGCACGCAGTCGACCTCGTCCGACGACTCGCTGGTCTGGGCGATCCAGCAAGCGCACGCGCTCGGTCTGCAAGTGCTGCTCAAGCCTCACCTCGACCCACTGTCCGGTGAGTGGCGCGCGTTCATCAACCCGACCGACGCCGCGACCTGGTTCACCAATTACGGCGCGATGATTGACCATTACGCGGATATCGGCGCGCAGCAGGGCGCGGTCGTGCTGTGCGTCGGGGCGGAGTTGGTTTCGATGAGCACGAACGCAGCCTACGATGGCCGTTGGCGCTCCCTGATCGCGGGCATCCGGCAGCGATTCGGCGGGGCGCTGACGTACAGTGCGAACTGGGGAGACAGCGGGTTCAACGAGGAATACCCGCGTATCCCGTTCTGGGATGCCCTCGATTACCTCGGCATCTCCGCGTATTTCCAGCTGGCGAACGACAATTCGCCGACGGTGGCGAGCATGAATGCCCGCTGGCAGGACTACAAGCAGAACAGGATCATCCCCTTCCAGCAGCGGTGGAACAAGCCGGTCATTTTCACCGAGGTCGGCTACCGCAGCGCCGACTACGCGGCCGAACAGCCTTGGAATAACTCGGCGCCTAATGGGCTCAATACGCAGCAGCAGGCGGATTGCTACGAGACGTTCTTCGAGTCGTGGGCGAATGTCCCCTGGTTCGCTGGGGCCGAATTCTGGAGTTGGAGTACCGATGCTAATGTGAGCGCCTCGAGCACCGGATACGAAATCCAGAACAAGCCGGCATACGGTATCGTCAGCGCCTGGTTCTCGGCAGCCGCGACGCCGACAGCCACCGCGACCGCGACGGCCACGGCAACCGCCACCATGCCCCCAACCATTACCCCAACGGCAACGGCTACCATGGCCCCAACCGTCACCCCAACGGCAACCGCCACCGTCCCGCCGTCACCCACGACGCGCGCGACGCCACAGGCGATGCCGGCGCAGCGACCTTCTTTCAATCAGCCGCCATCCGTGACGCCGATCCCCGCGCCCTCGAGGCGACCGCAAGGCGCTGGATCATCCTCCGGGTCCGCATCCACTCCGCTCTCAATCCCGCGCAGCAGGTGATCCCCGACCATGCGTATCCTCTGGTGTCATTAACGTAACGATGGGCGAGTGCGGGGCATCTAAACTCGACGTTCTCCAATCAGGCGACGTAGCAGAGCGTCTCAGTCAAGCGTTCGAGGCTGACATCCGGACATCAGCGTTATGGCCTGTGGCCATCCAAGAGAATGAAAATGTGTGGCAGAATGTCGGAATGGCTTATGGAGAGAGATCGAACTGAGTTCGTTGCTGCCAGCCCATGGCATAAGCTGACCGGGGTGCGTCCAGGATACCATTAGTGTCGCCACCTCTGCGAGGTGAGCACGGGTAGGAAACAGGGCTTATGCGTTCTCGCTGTCGGATACTGAGAGAGACAGAAAGAATGCTCCTTTGTTACGATTTTCGTGTCGAAGCGGAGATCAATCACAAAGGAGCGTCGCATGCAGTCTCTGTCGTCGTCCTTGTCGGAAGCAACCGGGTCGTCCGTGCGTACGCTTTCGCCCTTCAATCTCCTCGCCGCCTTTGCCCGCGTCCCTGATCCTCGTCGTCCGCACGGCAGACGCTTTCCGCTTGCCGCCATCCTCGCCAATCATCTCTCGGTGCTCGCCATCGCCCAGTGGGGCAAGCGGCAATCACCTGCGTCGTCCTTGCCGCCCTCGGCTTCCCCGCTGGCGTCACGCTCCATCAAGCAACGATGCAACGCCTCTTTCGCACACTCAATTCGCTCCCGCTCGCCGCCGTCCTCACCGAGTACTTTGCACCTGCATCATCCCCGGAGCGCCCGGTGCGTGGCAGCAAAGGAGTCGCCTTCGACGGCAAGGCGCAGCGCGGACGCCTTGCCTGTGCCGACCAGCCAGAGTACCCAGTCCATATGCTCAGTGCGGTGCTGCATGACTCGGCATCGTCCTTGCCCAGACGCCGCTCGACCATACGGGGGAAAAGGCGGAATCTGAACTGACCGCCGCGCCAACGTTGGTCGCCCGCCTCGGCTGGGCGGAGCGTGTCGTGACCGGCGATGCGCTCTATTGTGATCGCGATCTCTGTACCACCATCATCGACGCGGAAGGCGATTACCTTGTGATCGTCAAGGAGATAGAACTTACGCAGTTGAGCGGCAGAGCGGCGAACAGGTAAAGTAGCAGTATGAACCGACCGCGTTGCAGCGACACCGACGACATCGATTTCCTCGTCGCCTCGCCGCGTGCCGTCAGCGGCACTGAGGCGGCACGGACGGTTCCGCGATGCCCTGCCGCGCCCGCCCACGACGCCTTCACTCGCCTGTTGCATCGCCTTGAACCCGACCCCGCCACGCTCTGGTACGCGGTCGCCCTGCTGGTGGATCGCGGGCGCGGCGTCCTCGTCGTGGACGATACGACCCTCGATAAGCCGTATGCCCGCACGATCGAGTGGGTCCATCGGCACTGGTCGGGCAAGCATCATGCGGTCATGGATGGCATCAATCTGATCACTCTGCTGTGGAGCGAAGGGGAGCGCCTGATCCCGTGCGACTGGCGGGTCTTCGACAAGCCCAACGACGGGATCACCAAGAACGAACACTTCCTCGCCATGCTTCTGACGACCCGGCAGCGCGGCTTCGTGCCGGAATGTGTCCTCTTCGACAGTTGGTACGCGAGCATTGATAACTTGCACATGATCCGCGACTGCGGCTGGCGCTGGCTGACCCGGCTGAAGGCAAACTGGCTCGTCAATCCGGATCGGACGGGGAACCGGGCGGTGGGGGCGTGTGTGATCGCGGAGAGTGGGACGGTCGTGCATCTGAAGGACTACGGCATAGTGCGGGTGTTTCGGATTGTCACCCCCGCCGGGGACACGGAACACTGGACGACCAATGATCTCGGCATGGGGGAGTTGGAACGGCTGAAGTATACCGAGGTTTCCTGGGGAATCGAGGTCTATCATCGAGAACTCAAGCAGGCGTGCGGCGTGGAGCGGGCGATGGTGCGGGCGGGGCGGGCACAGCGCAATCACATTGGCTGCGCGATCCGCGCCTTCGTCCGGCTGGAAGCGCCTGCTCGAGCGTGTGAATCGTCTCCTGTGCGGTCGGCGTGTCGGCGATATATGTTGCGACAATGACGGGAGCGTTCGTGTCCACGCGCAGATTATCGCCGTCCCGATTTCGCTCACCGCCTCAACCGCCTCGGTGTCCGCGCTGACACGCACCTCCAGCCAGCGCATTATTTCGCTCCCAATGGCGCGCCATCGCTGCTCGCGCCGCCGAGATTGACTTCCGATGAATCGCCGACATTGACGCTATGGAAGTCGCCGTGGACCACCGTATCCGCGCCGACGATGGAATTCATCAGCATGACATTGGCGATTTCACTGTCGCGGTTCAGGATCACATCGCGCACGATGGCATCCGTGATGACAACATTTTCGCCGACACTCGCGTACGGCCCGACGACCGCGCGTTCGATCCGGGCGGACGGCGCGATTACCACCGGTGGGATGATGACGCTGCCGGTATAGATCGGCGCGGCCGCATGGCTGTCCATCCGCGAGAGCAGCACACGGTTCGTTTCGAGCAGGGTTTCCGGGCGGCCACAGTCGAGCCAGAGGTCCATCGTCGCGGCCTCGATGCGCGCGCCATCGTCAATCATCACCTGGATCGCATCGGTGAGGTAGAATTCGCCCTTCGTCTGCGTGTCCGCCGCCATAATGGCGTCAATCGCGGCGAGGAGGCGGGCCGCATCGCGGAAGTAATAAACACCCGCTACCGCGAGGTTAGTGGGCGGATGGCTCGGTTTCTCGATGATGCGCGTGATCCGCTCCCCATCGAGTTCGACAATGCCGAACGCCTGCGGCCTATCCACTTCCTTGACGAAAATGACGCCGTCCGCGTCTGTCCGCTCCAAAATGGAAAGATCGGTCGCGAAGATCGTATCCGCGAAGGCGATAAGCAACGGCCCATGCACATGATCGGCGGCGAGGTGGATCGCGTGCGCCTGTCCCTTCATCTCCGCCTGGTGGACGAAGGAGGAGGAGAAATGATACTGCCCTTCGACATACTCGCGGATCTGATCGCCGAGATACCCCGTCACAAAGACGACGTGCTCCGGGTTGAGTGGCGCGATGCTATCGAGGACGTGGCCGAGGATCGGCTTGCCCGCAACGCTGACGAGCGGCTTGGGTTTGCTCCATGTGTGCGGCCGGAGCCGCGTTCCGAACCCCGCCGCAGGAATGATGACGTGCACAGACTCCTCCTGGTGATCCGCTCTGCCTGGTGCGATTGCCCCAATCTTGCGCATTCTA
>JAABUO010003321.1_pt1 | contig 19192 bp, 19 predicted proteins | sample 5559291 | NCBI WGS metagenome assembly JAABUO01 (sample SAMN10711878, study PRJNA513372) | rock metagenome | isolation source: Antarctica rocks | place: Antarctica: Victoria Land, Finger Mt sud
ACAACTGTACCGTTTAAGGTTGACAGCCGCACCCAGGTACAAGTTGCCGTAATCTAAATGTGATCATGGACATGCCTCACCTCCCAGTCCATGCATTGGGATCGCAGTATTGAACAATCGAAATGGAACAATCTCGGAGGTGTTCAGTTCTGAGTCACAATCCTGTTGCTTTGATACAAACTTTGAAGAGCTTCCGAATCCCTTTAAGCCTTAAATTGACGACAGTACTGTTTCAGGGTGAGATCAGGTATGACATACCTGGTATGTGAGTTATCATGGTTGCTTTAGATTGCTGCCTAAATGCAGATTACAGCACAGCGTGATAGATACATTCAGACTCGTTTATGTATTCATGACAAGCATGTCATGGCCAGGCTGACTCATCGCTGCATGCAAGATGTTTTCGATTCCGGAGTTCAAAAGCTTGCTAGCCAAGATGCAGCATGGAGCGGATTGCATGACCAATATCACTCAGTCAAGCAAGCAGGCTGTGCACCGTCTTGGCTGCGAACATTCAGCTACAGAAAGTCCATGACCACGTCCAAAATCGAGAAGCAATACCCGATCCCAGCTGCCTTGCCCGCCATATTGAAAGGCTTTGCGCGAGAAACACTACGGGCTCAGGTATATTGGCAGCACACGTGCTATAGCCGATTACGAGGCAAATGTGCAGCCAGACATTTTGCTGGCTGACCGTCCACACGACGACACTGACAAGGACTGATCACTGACTTCTGCACCCTACTCGTGCAGCCGCAAGACATATACAAATTCGCTGCACAGTACTTCAAAGAGCTCCATGCATCATCAGCGATACAGACACAGCCTGGGTTTGTCGGAGACCAGGCAGCCAACCTGCAGGCGACTTTACTACGTATGTCTGACTCACTCTTGCAGGCAAACTCAAGTTTCTGGAATGTACAGTGACATTCAGTTTTATTGAAATGCAGAGCATTTTTTGGACGAGGACAGATCTAACATTGGACTCCTGCATAGAGATGCATTGAAGCAGGCACTGTGTGCAAGGGGTCTAGCCTTGTCAAGCAGGTCAGCCCTTGTCAGCTGTGTTTGCTCCATATGCTAGTAAAGTCCGCTGCATTACTCGAGCTCCTGTCCGAGCCAGCAGTGTCAGAAACGCTTCATCACAGGCAGTTGCAGCTAGCATTGGCTAATAGCGATGAGGATCCTGAAGGCTTGATTGACTACCGCTCAGTGGCGCCACATCTTTCCAAGCTTCTCCTGAAGTCACAGGCAAGCTATCTCTGCCCCTGACTGACTTGCTGGCCCAACTACTAGTCACCAGCCGGATTAGTCTAACACCAGACTACCATTGCATCAAATTTCACCACTGGTCACCTCGTGGTGTAATGTGAGCAACTTTTGCTCCATGTCTTCAGGCTCATGTCAATACAAAGTCGAAGGTGTCCCTTGTCCAGAGCAGTATGCAAATGGCATTTTGCATCATGCAGCGATGTACTGATTCTGGGAGCATAGCTGGTGCTGGCAGGCATCAAGGTCAGACACTGTTTTGTATTGTTACAGGAAACAGATACACAGTCTTATAAGCCTAGTCTCCTCCGGGGCCAAACCAGCTCAGAGACAGAAGCACAACTTGTACAGGTCTTCCAACATGCTGACTCAGACCTCACAGGCATGATCAGCAGGCAGGTCAGCCATGCCTGCTACTGTTCACCTGCATACAAGGCTGCACACTCACCATATTTAAGAGCTCACAAAGCAAAGCCTTCGTGGCTGACCTATGAATATATCTGTTTGAGACAGACTTAGACCAAAGTTTCATGCAGTCTAGCACAGCAGTTGGCTGCTTTGCAGATCACAATCAATCATCGTAACACAGCTGAGCTGTCTTGTCTGTCAATCAGCAGCTCCAGATTCAAAGTAACATAATGTAGTGCACCACCGTGCTCTTCACTCAGTCTTGATTCAAGGACAACAACAAGCCCGACCTGCTGCAGGACTTCAAAGCATGTTTGCAAAGCCATGAGCTGGCTTTGTGCCGCAAGGATGTAAACGTGATCTTGGGAGAAGTAGAAGATGGTCCCATTGAATACCAAAGTCTTGCTGGGAGCGTTTACCAAGTGCTTGCTACTCGCCTTGAGGTAAGTCCAGTGTAACTTGCCAGTGGTGATCATGATTGAGCTGGTCACGCAAGCGGTGCTAAGCTACTGCGTTGCTTTGGGACAGGTCACTGTCCCCCTTAGCTATGCCAACACCTGGTGTACCTGGTGCAGCAATAGACGTGTCAATTTAGCCATGTTCTAGGAATGGCAGATGTCTTACTGCTGGTGGAAAGCACTTTTGTCAGTTTTCTTGTAGGATGAGACACTGCTCAATGAAAACCTGGCTTCCAGCAAAGCCCTCAGCCAGCACCTGGTGCAACTGCTACAGCAGCAGGACTCACAGCGCACGGGCAGCATCTCCTTGTCTCGCCTAATCCAGACTCTGCAGACACTGTCTCAAGACTGCCTTGGCTTAACCAACATCTGCCTAGCTTGCATCATTGGCTGCACAGCATCAGACGCAACAGACTCTGTTCTATACAAGCAATGGGCTGGACCTGCCGCTGCTATGATGTACAGCATTCTGGATCCAAGGATTGCCTCCACCCGCCATGCGGCCTTGACAGAGTTCAGAGGGCGTGATGAGTCTGATAGGAACAGATCTGTCAATGTTCAGTCGATCAAGGTGTGCCTGCAACGCCCCTTTGCTTTTAAGTGCCACACAAACCTGGCTTATTTATTAGCTTCAGCAAAGCCACTCATGCTGGTAGACAGCGTGTTCCAATGCTCAAAGGCTACAGTGTCAAAATTGGGGGACAGAAGGCCTTTTGCTCATCCCTGTTGCCCTGCTTCAAACCCAACAAGGTCGAGTGCAGCCATGGCAGCAGCTGCATGTTCAGCGGGGTCTTGCACTGTTGATGCAGGATTGCCTGCTGCAAGCTTTCCAAGAGTCAGATCAGACTGGTAGTGGTCACTTGACCAAGCAGAAATGTGTGTTGGTCATCAAGGGGCTGGCCTCCCATCTGCTGCATCTGTCTCCACAGGCAAGTTGTGCATTTGCCTAATGCAGGCCCAGATTTGCACAACACTGCTACATATTAAGTCACAATGGCTGTTTGGATCTGTTGCTTCCTCTCCATGCACCCTTTTGGCAACTGTTGGCAGGCATGAGCGTAAGTGCATGTGACCTTTTGGCAACTGTTGGCCAATTATACAGAGACATCTGCATTTGTGGTGGGGATATGTCAGTGCTATTGCATGAGCATAAGTGCATGTGTTCCGCTGCAAATTGACTGATATACCTTTCAAATTGATGCAGGAGTCTATTGCCTTGCAATCCATAGTGGAAGCGAATGCAACTGACGAGGTTGCCTGTGATGATTTTGTGAGTCAATGTACTCGAGTTATAGTACAGCTGGAAGAGGAGGAGTATATGTTGCAGTATATTCAGGCACATACTTGATTTGCCTGTATCTTGCTGTTGTCACCGCTTGTCTAATACCACCATGACATGGTTCACAGTGTGGGTGTGTAAAGTAAGCAAGAGAATCAGCTATCATGCTGTTCATTAGGTAATGTATTGGCTGCCTGAGACAAACATAGTGCCCAAGCTGAGTTCGTGGCAAACTCTTCTGTTGGGCGTGGTGCTTTGCACTCCAACAAAGTGTATTGCAGTTGTTCAGAGCAGCTCAAGTGGCAGGCCCTGGTCAAGCAATCCAGCTACAGGTGTCTGCAGCAGATGCCGAAGATAGCCTTTCAAACAGATAACAGCATTGTCCATCACTGCAAGGTTCATCTGGGTTTGTGCAACAGCTCAACTTGCATCTGCTGTCTTGGACTTATCAAACAATTTGTGGGTCATCAGCCTCCACCAGGTAAACGAGAGTCTTGCAGCAGCTGGCTGGCATTGGCAACGTCAAGTGGCTGCAGATATCAAAGCGTAGTCAGACAAACCAATCTCAAATGATGAAGGTCAAACTCTCCTGTATTTCCCTCAAGCTGCAGACTGGTTGATGAAGTGCTCATATATCTGGTCTGTCACTGACCCTTTGCAAAGTTGAGCTATTGGAAAATCATGAAACGTGTGTCCACAGCAGTGTAAGGTGCAGCAGTGCATACTTTATGTGAACAACTGGACTTCCATGTATTAGTTGGGAGATACTTCCCTAACCCCACAATAGCAACAAGCACAGCCGTGAGGCATATCACACTTTTTGGCCCCACAAACAGTGGCAAATGCAGAGCAGGTGCAAACCTGCTGTGCTTGCAGTAGCTCTGTAGCAGCCAGGGTCTGTGAGTGGCCATGACTCCAGCGAGCCAGGACACCCATGATCAGCAGGTGCAGCGTCAATGTATAGCAGAAGACAAACACCCGTGCATACCTGCGCATCCAGAATCTCTGCTGGTGATGTATACTGACATGCTTTGACCATGTTCCGCAGCACAGGGCCAAAGAATTGCAGAGGCTGACACACTTGATGAGCATGCAGGGTACATGCATGCAATGAGCAACAAGCTTGGATCAGGCAAAGCTGCACTGCTGTGAATGTGGCTCAAGGTCTTACTGCACAGTAACGGTGTTAAGTCCACAGGGACCTGGTCAATGGGCCAGGACAGGAAGAAATTGCAGGCACTCACTGGCTGCCAGAAATGAATTGTCCAAACTCAAACATAATTCTGTCCAGCACATTCATCTGTTGCCGCCGGGCTTCCCGCTCTCTGCTGCGGAAATCGCTGAAGGGGTTCATCTTTTCCTCGTAGGCTTTGCTGTACCGTCCTTCTACTTCACCGGCCTCAGGATCTGCCACTGCACACAAAACAAAAGATATGTGACAATATAATCAACACAGACTTTGGTTCAACAAGCCACTCAAAGTATCGACATCCTGTTTGTAGAGTGGTTCTGCTTTGTGAGCCTCAGGATGTCTGACAGCACACACTCAATGCATGTATGTGTTAAAGGCATCTACTAAATGAAGTTACTGAAACAATTCAGCTGCCTCTTTGTGTGTGCTGCTGTACCATGGTTCTACTGCACCAACCTGTGGAGCCTGCACGTGCATTAAGACCAGAGAACTGCATGAAGTCATGCAACAGAGTATGCATCTACCTGGATGCTTGATGTCATTGCAAGCAAGACAAGCTTGATGCATTAGATACTTAAGCATGTACAGTGTGCTAAGCCTTAACAAGCTTGCAGCCAGACCTTCTGACAATTCTGTCCAGGCTGTTGTCCCCTGCCGGTGCTGCAATGACCCGTCAACTCGCAACCACAGCTACTCATACACAGTGCAAACAGGACAGCATAGCAGATGGGCTCACTCTTTCTGGGGCGGGACTGGCTTTGGTAGCCCTGCACATACTTGAGGCGCTCCAGCAGCGCCAGGTTGTCACCTCTCATGGCTTCCACTTGCCCCTTGCCAGATTGCGCCTCCTCCCTGGCCTGCACCAACACAAGTCACTACTCAACCCAACTATTGTTCACCTTCGACTATATGTCTTCACCTCTGGGTTTTGACTTAAAGGCAACCGGAGTAAACATTATGCCTTTATGAATTCAATCTTCTTGCATAGCATGTTAGTATTAAAAAAATTCTGTCTTTCTTTGTGGTAGGCCAAAAAGCCCCCAGACAGTGAAGCGTCATAGGCAAAGTTGCTTGAATGACCATAGAGTCTGCCTTGATGGCTTCTGGCCATGCCTGGACAGACTGTGTCTCCTTTTTTGGCCACAGGGGTAGCCACCACTAACCAACATTGCTGCTGTTGAGCAGGCTGCAACCTCGCAGGACCATGTCTGTGGAGTTGCAGCGCAGTTTGCGTCTTGATGGCAGACTTACTGGCTTCTGTCTCTAGTCCCGCCTGCCATTAAAGGTGCTATGACAATGTACACAGAAGGTGAGGAGCAGCACTCTGTTTGCAATGACTTTTGGTTGGTGCTGAAACTGCGCAAGAGGGTTCAGATGTAATCAGCTGTGCCTGGCTCTCATCAGCTGAACATCCTGTCGAGCTTGGATTGTACAGGTTTATTGCCACCAAAGATTCAGCTACTGCATAGTGTAAAGTTGCATGCAGGCAAACAGCTTGACTATGCTTCTGGTGCATACTGTGTATATATCGTTGAGTAGAGGCACTACATGCTAATGTACTTTTGCCAGGGTTTTTTATCAGCAGATCAATCATTGTACAATCTGAGTCAGGCAGTGTCTATCAGGGCTGTCTGAAGGCAGATAAACTGATGATATCCAAATTGGCCAATGCCAATGTCAACGAACACCGTCAGTGCTAGTTTTAGTGCCAGTCATTGCCAATGCCTGCAGTGCCAGTGCCAGTGTCAATGCCAGACAGCAGTGAGAGTGTGACACCTGAGCAAGCTGTAGCTCAAGCTGGTTTGCTCTGTCTCTGAAGCGGTCCCTTTGACTACACAGGACCTTGACCATGGTGTTGTCCCCCTCCTCTCCACCCCAATCCTCCCCGCCCCCTGCGCGCAGGCACAACGCTGATAAAGTAATGGTATATAGGTCCTGCAGTCAAGGGACACATGTGCAGCTATGGTTTTCAGCATGATGCTACCCTGTTGCTGAAGCCGCCTCTCTCCCCAAACTAGTATGGCAGATCAGTCATATGGTGGATCAGGACCACATGGTGAGTTGAGGTCATTCTGGAAAGGAGTAGACGTTATTGGGTCCACTAACCTAGTCAGCAGCACGTGATCACCCTTTGTGTACTAGGATTCAAGCTGTGCATTTGCAGATGCATGTGCGCTGCTTAGCTGGCTGCCTGGGTATGGCCTACCATGCAACTTCAGGACTGACTGACAGGACAGATTGGATGCAATATATGGCTGTATGAAAGCCTTATCAGTCACTGCAATTATTACAAGTCAGGGTATGAGCCAGAGAGCACACTGTCACAGCCAGATTGGGAAGATCCCAAGTCATAGTCGTTGCCAGGCTGGCACGTACAATGGCATGTCATGCAAAGTATGCAAGCCATGATTTGTGACTTTGCGGCCCAGGGAGTGAGCTGCAAAGACTATGATGGCAGGCATGAAGCTCACGCACCATACTGTTCACCTGCTTCATGAACCTCACTGCTGAGCTGCTTCATGCACCGGCCTATACTGCAGGCCATCCTTGCTTTGAATGTTGCAGCCAGATCTGAACTCAGCACGCTGCAGGAGAGTTCACCTTGAGATCCAGAGAGCACACTGCCAAAGCCAGACTGGGAGGTATCGAGCTCGTGTCCGTTGCCAGGGCGGTGCATACGGCTGCCTGTGCGCTCGGCTGCAAGCAGGTCCTCCTCAAGCCTGGCATTCAGGCTCTGCACCTCTTGTAGCTCTGCTTCCAAATCTGCAATCTGAGTCAGGCTGGACTCACTCTGACCTGCCACGCATCACAAAGGATTAGCTGCAGGTCTTGCTTGGTGCAAGGCTGCCACCATTGTTGTTGGACTGATGCCTGTGTCTACAATGCAGCGAAGACTTTGGGCAGGTTTGGTATCCTGCAGCCATTGAAGCTCTGCATCCAAGTCTTCTACTTATGTTAAGCTCATGTTGATCTGCAAAGCATGGCAGTGCAGTGATGTCTCTACTGAACTCTTGCTATGACTGCTCACTTTGTGATGGCCGCCCAAGGCATTGCATACATTGTCTGTACTTACATAGTCACTTAAGTCCCTTTTCAAATGCACCCATGCAAGAGAGCCTTCTGCTGTGGTCCTGTCATTGTGGCATACAACAGGTTGATGAGAAAGGCAAAAGATGGAGAGAACACCTGTGAGGTCTGCTACATGCAGGCGTGCCATTGTCAGCTCATGCTCCAGGTGCCGGTTCTTGGCCAGCAGTAGGGCTTCCAGGGAGTGCGCTGAGCTGCCCTCTGCCCCTGTCCCTTCTTCACCATTCTTGCCCTTTCCAGGGCTCAGGTCTTCCCCTTCCATTGCATTGTAGCCCACAGCTTGCAGAATCTTGATGTGTTGCCTCAGCTCATCAACCTGCATGCACTACCACGTGATCAGCAGAGACCTGGAAGTTTACAGGCAGATCAGCATGTCATTGTAGCACAGTCGGCACAATCTGGAAGCCCTGCTTCAGCGAGTTAATTTACAGCGATTATGCTCTGTTACACAGGCACAGAGTAGTCTGGCCCGCATATCCACCACGATCTGTCAACACAGGGTTGCCAGTGTGTGTGAGCGCAAAAAGGGTTGAACAATTGCGCAGAGAGTGCTGTAGCTATACTTCATGCACGACCATGGGGGCAAGGTCGAGGCAGAATTTGTGTAGAGCTAAGATGCACAAGTGCAATCATGTCCAAGGTTCATACTATGGCTTTGGTGTGCTGATGACCTGTCTTTCAATCATCAAGGCACACTCCAGCTGTGGCATAGCCATCAAGTCTTGCTCGGACTCCTTTGTTGTACTTTATTCCCCCCTCTATACCTGCTTTGTATAGCCCTGTTGGCCAGGTAACTGCAAAAACAAAGTTGTCATCACCTGCTGAAGAGTTGGTCTGGTTTTGAGATCCTGCTCAAGCTGTGAGCTATGAGCTTGCTGTGCTTGCAACTGCCCTTCCAGGGCCTCGCACCTGCCCTGCCACTCTGCCAGCTCAGCCTGCAGCCTCTCTGTGCTGCTGGATAGCTCCTCATGCAGATGTGCCACAATGCCTCTCTGCAAAACAAAGACAGCCGAAGCCATCAGTGGCAAGCAAACTGTTTGCAGCTTGTGCTGGTTTTTTGATTCAGATTGATTACATAACAAGCATCATGCCGGCGGCTGTTCCTGACAAGTAGCTGCAGCATCACGTCCATTCTTGCATATGTAAGGAAACCGCATACCATGCAGATTATGCATACCATGCAGATTATCAAACAAGGTGCTTTCTGGAAGGTGTTTGCTGGACTGAGCAACATGCCTTCCATCCTTTTGTGGTGGGACATGCTGCAGGTAGCATGTTTGCTTATTACCTTCTGTTTCAGCAATTTAAAACTGAGCAATTGCCCAAATGCAATGTCCCCAGCAATGCTGAGAAAGAGACAGCAAGCAATTGTCACATAGTTTGCAGCAGGCACCAGTTTCTGCATCTTCCATCTGAGTCTTCTGCCATTGGTGTTACTCCATAGATGACATTGAAAGTTGAAAGCAAAAGCTGGCTCTGTAACCTGCTCTGCAGCCTATTTCGCACCAGCGTCTTCACTGGCAGATTGGAATGGACACCTGGAATTGCAGCTTACAGGCTTACTGGGAGCTGGAACTGATCACCTGACTCAGCTCACAGCTAAGACTTGCACCATGGAAAGTATGAAACGGCGCAGCAAGTACCTGATTCTGCAGCTCGTTTCTGAGGCTCTCCTCCACAAGCTTGTTGGGAGGTGCCTTGTTGGCCGCCTGTGCAGCGGTAGGAGAGCTGGTGCCCTGTACCAGTATGTCTTTCTCCCTTTCTAGGGTCGCCAGTCTCTGCTGAGCCCTCTCCATCTCATCAGTTGCAATCTCCAGCTCAGATCTCAGGCCAGCCTGCACAACAGACATACTAGCCTTCAGTGTTTTCAACAGCACTGTGTTTGGCTCTGCCTGTGAGCTCTGCCTAGCTGCTCAAATGGTGTATTGATCCCTTTGTACTGAGACCAGGCTCTGTTGGGTTCTTTGCAGTTCACCTACTGCAGTCTCCAGCTCACAACAAGAACATAGCAATGGTGCATACAGCAGGCGGCTGCGCACTGGCTTACCTCTTGCTCTTCGGTTTGGCTCTGGATGGTGAAGAGCTGGTTCTGTGAGGCCTGGTGCAGGCGCTGCATGTTGCCCAGGCTGGCTCTGGCCTCCAGCAGTGCATTGGACAGGCTCTCCTCACGCTGCTGCATCTCTTGCATCAGCTTGGCATCTGTCTCAGCAGCAGCATTGCTCACTGCCTGCTCCAGCTGTTCTTCCTGCACAGCAAGCACATGGTGGGGTCAACACTCACGTGTCTGGCATCTGCTTTTTTGACTGGTGTTGGCCTATGGTCACTTCTTAGGCACAGCCTCTCTGCACTGCTGCATTTCTGCACAAGTGTAGCAGCTGTCTGGGGAACTGCATTGCTCAGTGCTTGTTACCTGCTCCTGTTGTTTAAGGGCTTGATACTGGAAGCATTTGTAGCTTTACCATGTGGCATTGAGTGATGCATCGGAGGAGGTTCTGCTGATTGGGATGTTTCCTGCAGCTGAATTACTGACACATCAAGCTGTTGTTCCTGGCTAAGCTGCAAACAAAGTCTGAAGTGAAAGGAATGGGTTGCAACACAAGCAAGGGTAGACGGTGGCTATTCTTTGAGTGCTTTGCAAAGCACAAACAAGCAAGGTGAACAAATGGCTGACCTTGTTTTGTAGCTGAGCCTTCATCTGACCAAGCTGTGCTTCAAGGCGCTTGATAGTCAGGTCCTGATTCCTAAGCTCCTTGGACTCAGCCTTAAAGTCAGCCAACTCTTGCACCACCCTCTTGTTAGTGGACTCCAGCTCAGCAATTCGAGCTGTAGAATCCTGTAAAATGAACAATTAGTTCATGACAATTTTTGCATAAGCCAGCATCAAATGCTGACAATATACACAGGACACCCTTGTTTTGTTGCTGGCTCTGCTTCCTGAGCAATGGAAGCTACACCTGCGCCTATTGGCCCACATTCACCATTTCATATGACAACGAGGCATGGACATTTTTAACTGTGGGTGTCCAGTGAGCAAATTATTACTCAGCTGTGACTTATTTGCAATCAATGGTGTGCTTTGGCATAGCAAACAAATCTGTTGAAGCTTGCGTGGAATGCAGAATTGGCAGGCCAGTATTGGTTGAGCATGCTGCGCTAGTTTGCTCAGTTGCCATCAGGATATAGTCAAGGTGTTTGTGTGATGTCGGCAAATTGTGTTGCCAGCACTGCATGGGCTGCTGTGCAAGGTTCAGATGGTGAGACAGAAAGTTTGTACTGAAGGCTTGAAAGCTTACTGCTGCACTGATGAGCACTGTTGCTGGGTCAGGCGCTTCATATAGCTTTTGGTAGACTTCCAGAAATGCAGACTCGCCAAACTTTGCTCTGCAACAGTCAATGCAGAAATCCTGCTTGAAAAACAGGCACATGGTGTGAAGTCTTGGTGATGCTCTCTTGGTAGTGAGTAAGCTGAATGTTGCGCAAGTGTGAACTATGCGGTCAGCCAGCACAGCATTACCTGGTGGTGAGACGATCAACCTCTTCCTGATAGGCCTTCAGCAGAGTGCCCACATCCCTGTTAAGCTCTGCTGATGCACCCTTCTTGAATTCTGCATGCAGGCAAGTGTGCCTCACTATCTGGTGGGTACACAGCACTTGCTAAATTTTGCTGCCCAACATCTGTCAACCAACACCTCTTGTGGTTTCAGCCAGCTTGCGTCTGCTCTTGAGAGAGCTTTCTTGATTCTCTGCAACTGCCATGCCCTGCTCATCCATTTTCTGTCTGAAGCTGTCCAGCTCGAACTCTGCATGCATCGTGCAAGCCATGCAGACCGAACTGTGACTTTTCAGTTGAGGCTGACTTCGAAGCACTTTGTCAAGAACACGTCTTTCACCTTTCCAGAAGCTTGCGACCGCGTTCATGTTCGCGAATGGACTGGCAGGCTCTAGATCACGCTGGGCAAGGACGTCGGATGGGCTCTTCAGTAAGCCCTCCAGCTTCGCTGGGCCCAACAAACTCTGCATGGCAAGCGATCACGGGGCGGTCAAGGCTACTTTCGAGCGGTGATAGCGCATACGTGCATCATTGCAGTAGATGGTCCGTCAAACCTGAAGAAGCTGAAGGGACCATGCATCATGACTATGCTTGACAATTGGTATGAGGTGAGTTCTTGCAGCTGTTGATATTGCCTGTATACCCCAATCACCTACACACTGGTCTTGGCCATGCTTGGCCACAGTACGGACACAGTAGCAGATGGGAAGACCAATGAAACCAATGCTCAGCATTCAAACGCTGCTCTGAGCAATTGATTGCAAAGCCTAGCTTCTGCTCATTTCTATTGTGCTGTATCACAGCTGGACCGCCATACGCAGAAGCATCACACTGTTGGACGCAAGTGGCTGGTTGAGTGCAGTTGACACTGTGTGATGTCAAGCAAATGCTGCAGTGCGCTGCTGTACTGACCAATGCCTCTGTGGCGGCAGCCTCATTGCAAGTGCATTCTGCATCCATCAGTACCAGTCCAGTCAGTTGCAATGCGACCTTGGGTCTCATTTGTCTTGACTATGCACAACAGCTGTGAAGCCACAGGCTGTCACACTGCAGTAACATGGAGCCCTTTTTCCCTCCTGGAGCCGTCTGCTACCCTTCCTTTGTTTCAGTTCAGTTGCAAGAGGCTGAAGGGACTATGCATGACAGCAGTAACAATGGATCACTTTTGTGTTCTACGGATTTCCTTAAGATGTATACGCCAGCAGAAGGTCAAATGCACACGTCCTTTTGGCTATGCTTGTCAAGCGACTACCTATCTAGGGTACGACTGTGTTGTATGACATGTTTGGAACAACACAGTCACACTTGTCAAACTGTTTGAGCAAAGCAGCGTCTCATCTTGTTCCAAACATACCAAGAAAAGTAGTACATGCAAGCAGCAACAAAAACAACTAAAAGAATGCAGCAAGGATGCTGGCTAGCAAATTCTTATAGCGAATGACTAACTGGCCAGGCGACAAATCCGGTTGGGCTACTGCTGCTGTCCTGTTTGTTTCACAGGCTCTTGATCAGTTCTCACAGCCGTGACCTGCCATTTGTGTAATGACACCGCCTATATAGACATGCAGTCTCAGTATTTATATGCTGCCAAGCAAATGCAGGCAGACAAGCCAGAGAATGAGCAAGCAAATCTGCTCAGCAGCCCAGGATGTCAACTGCTCATACATGCAGCATAGCGGTACAAAAGGTGCACACATGAGGCACAGCTTGGCATGCTTTGCTCCAGAGAGCAGATCAACAGGAGAGAGGCAATATCATCATTGTCCCCAAGTGTCAGCCACATGGTAAGGCTGGTGCTATACATATACACAGACATGTACCTTCAAACAAGTTGTTGCAGTGAGTTGCTGTCTACCTGGAAGCTGCCTGAGTTCATCAGGCGTGTATACCAGGGCTGCTCTATGAAGCCGACCACCTGTTTTGTCTTCACAGGCTTCCCAAGGGCTATAGGGTCATAGCCAAACTTCTTCATCTGAGTTTGCCCTTCATTTCCTGGCTTGGGTGGCTCAGGGCTTGGTGGTGTCTCCTTCTTGTTCTGCAGAGCAAGCACCATCTGAGCATCATGCATGCTGCAATGTTGCCCACCGCACCAGTGCTGGTGGCATTATCATTGAGTCGTGTGCATATGCCAGGCCTTCCTGAAACTTGTATGAGTGACCTGAGCTGTCATGTGGTGCGTGTTCTTTGCTTGAAGCTGCAGGCAACTGTTGGCATGATGCAATGTCAAGTTGTTTGAAATGCTAAGCACCTCAACAGAGCTCACACGCCTCTCATCTGTGCTCGTCTGTGCAAGCCTGATCACACAGGTACTACATTCACAACAATATCCCTTGCATCCAAGTATCAGTGCATCTGACCATGCTCATCATCACCAAACAAACACACAAAAACATAAATTGCAAAGTTGTATTCAACACATATGCCTGATGTTGACAGCCTATACCTGCAGCAGCATCTGCAGCTTGAGCTGCTTGGGCTGCGGTGTAACCCAGGGCATTGTAGGTCGCCCTGGCCTCATGGCACATGCAGCATCTATGACAGCAATCTTGTCCATGGGGTAGCCTGCCAAGTATGGCCACAGAAAGCCTAGCCCCTCCCCTGTACAGGTGATGTCACTTTGTGCTATGCAGACCAAATAAGCTGTTTATGGGCTGCTTCAGTGTCCAAGATTGTGGTCATGATGCAGTGCATGCTGCATGCAGCCTGTGAAACCAAAATGTAGACTCAGGGAGGAGTGAATGTCCATAAGTGCAGGGAGACTCAGCTCTTTGTGCTTCTGTGCATACGTCTGGTGCACACCACATTTTCTGCCACAGATGCAGCTTAGGCAGAAGACAAGAGCAAGTGCTGGCAGACCCTCCTGCAACTCAGCAGCTTGCAGTGCACTCATCGAGACCCCAATGGCAGCATGCCAGTCTCATGCATGCTGCAGTCTTGTGTTTTGATATGTCTGACTCCCAGGCTATAGAACTGCTGACATGCCTACCCTCCAGAGACATATAGCCACCGCACACACTGGGTGCATGGAGCAAATGGCTTTGGTACCTGTCTGGGCTTCCACAAGTGTAGGCAGCACAATCTGCTGCAGGAAAGACCAGCTGAAGAGGGGCGCAGCAACATCCACGTAGGTGCCATACCGCAGAACGACAACAGGGGAGATGAGCATGTACATCATGAAGTCAGACTGGGTATCCAACGCACTGCACCAGGTCAGATGGGCCAGGTCTAGATGGTTGTCCATGCTCAGCTGCAGCAACCTGCGTGCACCACAGTATGCTGTAAGCGCTCTTTGACACCAATGTAGAGTATAAGATAATACAAGGTATGGTTGGCTAGACAGAGCAAGACAGCACAGAACAGTTCAGCTTGCTACGTGTGTGCAGAAAACATTGTTGATTTATTGTGCACAAGTTGGCTGTAAGCTCTTGTTGACTGTGATCTGCCTGTGCCTTGCAAGCAACCTGGGGTGCTGCTGGCCGCTGGACCCCAAAGCAAGACACAAGTTGCATGAGTGAATGACTCACTGCAGTCATCAATCAACTAGATGAGTGCAAGCACACATGGCCAAATTGGTGGCAATAAGGTGAATGTCTGAATGATTGGGAACAAAGATAGACAGACAAACAAGTGAGTGAACAAGTGAACAATCACTGGGCAAGTACAGTACACTTATGAGTTTCAACATACAGATCTGCATATGTGGTGTGATGACTCACGTGCTGATGGCTGACACATCCTGGATTACGCCCTCCTCTGGGAAGTACAGATACTTGTGCTTGTCAACAACCAGGTCATCCCACATGCCCGTCTGCATCAGCTGGTACAGATGCTGGTACCGACCCAGCTTCTGAGTTGAGTTGTGGCGGTGCACAAAGAGGCAGTGCGGGCATGTGACTGTGTCCAGGTCATATGGTGCAACTATCACAACATTCCACGCCTCAGCAGCTGGTTCATTCAACCACCTGCACATGTAGTAGCTGTCAACAACTTCAGCGGTCTGAAAAGACGGTTTGCGCATTCTAAAAGAATCAGCAAGACATCTTTCCTTCCTAATATGGCAAGTTTTGCTAGCAAGATCTGTGCCATAATTGCGCCACCGCTTGCTCTGCTTTGAATGTTTCATGCTGTGGTGAGCTGTTGACTCTTGGTCATGTCACAGTGCTGAAAGCAGTGTAGCTTAATGGTGGTGGAGGTGTTGATGTGTGGTGATGGAAGTGGACAAATATGGCACGGATGATGGTGGCGTGTGCTGTGGCACCACTGGTGGCAGTACACAGCACATGACAAATGTCATGTGCATATATACAACACACAAGCAGCATGTGTTTCAACGGCTTCTGCTGCATGAGTTGTTGCCATAACTTGGATGAAGCAGCAAGCTTGATTTGCCATGATACAAGATCAGGCATGCATCAACAAGTCATACTCTGATGTTGCCTGCTCAATAGTGACACAAAATTGACTTGAAGTAGTAAATAATGGTTGTCTGTCCCACGTATGACAGGAGCAGTGTGAAGCTGTCAAGTGATGAAAAGTTTGCAGCATGAGGCATCTGCCGGCAGGTTGATATCTCATGCACTAAGCCTGGTGCACACAGATATGATGCTCACCTGGGCTGCCTGCCATCATAGATGACCAACACAATCAACAAGTCTGCACCTCTTCCTGCATGACAGACAATGACCATGTATGTGCTCACAAGCAGTGTCAGTAGTTGGTCAAATGTGTGTAATGCAGGATTAAGACAATGAACAGCAGTGTAGCGGGGTGATGAGCTAGTGGACGTGTTTTGGCGCAATGCAGGCTTTTCCTACAACAATTTATCTTGGGAGAAAGCTAGTAATAGCAAGTATTTGGATGACATTGGCTTGATGCTGTAAGGGCACCAACCAGAGAGCAACAATCATGGAACTACTTGCTATTACTGGCCTTCTCGCTACTATAAGCAGATGTAGTACAGCAAGACAGCAAATTAAACTGTTTCTCGACAACCTTACAGCAAACCAGGTGTTGTGTTTTGCCTTAATCTGTCCAAAGGCAACTGCTCAAGTAACTGCTTGCCTTGCTTCAGGGCAACAGTCGAACGTGAGTCAGAGCACCTGAGATGCAAAGCTCCACAAAGCTTGGCAAGCACACCTTGGATGGAAGCTTGACTGGGGGCAGTATGGACTGCAGTCTGAGGCCACTGCCATGGAGTGGGAGTGAAGAGCGGGTGCACCAGGGTGACGCCCTTCCTGGGGCCCTGCGCTATGCGGTTTGTACCAGACTGCTCTGCAGCAGTCACGCAGCGCACGTCTTATGACATAGCAAGATATGTACAGCATTGCTACTCTGCAACAGTGACCCTCCATCATAGCATGCCTTTTCCTGCAAGTCGCCCACAGAGCCATACAATGCGCGTTGGATTATGGCACAGCTTGACACTCCACAGGATCATGCAACCCAGCTATGATACCTGAGCAGAAGTGTGATAAGCAAGACAAGCAGTAAACTTTCTGTACCTCTGTGTCAATGGACAATCTGTGTAACGTGTGAAACTTGCACATTCTTGTTGCAGAAGAAACACTTGAGCCGTTCCATTGATGCATACAGATTTGCAAAAGAACGGTTGCCTGACTCGAGACTGCATTGATGCCATGTATGCGTGAACAGCGCAGAGAAAGCAACAGCGTGTCAATGAACATTACCCACAAGCCCGCCTTGCTCCATTAGGGCCGCATACCAGGGCTGCCAGATCTGCCCCAGCCTTGCCCTCTCCAAGTATCCCATGCCAAACTTCTCTTGACAAGGCTGCGGCACACAGTCATAGACTATCAATTTCGGATCACACACCATGCAAGCAGAGGACTGCTGCTATACAGTGCATATGCCTTTATGTTCACTGCGATACATGTACACACATTCACATCATATTCAAGACACAGGATTCCAGGCTGTGTCCAGCGGCACTTTGATACCATGCTGCAAGGGATGCAGCCCCTGCTGCTCTTACACAAAGCACAACTTTGTTTGTCAGCATTGTCATTATTACAACTACAGCTTACCAACATTGGACGCTCACATGCAGGAAAAGCAGAACCGATTAATCTGCTAATAACTGCCCACTTTGAGCTTGGCATTGGTTGCAGTTGCACCTTGCAAATCAGACTTCTTCTCAACCATGCTTATGATGAGCTTTGATGTGCACAGTACATTGTCAACAGATCCAACAGTTCAGATTGGTGCGGCTTGCCTTTGCTGCATAGCCGTACTTCTCAAACTGGATCTTCTCTTCTTCTGTTTGCCATCCCAGGAAGTGGGGATTGGTGTCATACATGCTTGTCTTGCCTTCCCTCTGCAACATCTTCTTAGGGTGTATGACACACACATCATCTATGACAGCAATCTTGTCCTGAGGATAGCCCAACAAGAAGGGCCATACCCAGTCCAACCCATGTCCTGCAGGCCAAGCTCATATTGTGTGTCCTCGCAGGTCAGCGTAGCCATCATGCTGCCGCAATGCATTCCCTGCTTCATAAGTAACATGACAGATGCGTCCAGACCCACATGCTGTGAGTATTCAATGACAAGTTGTGTACAGATACTTGCAAATGTAAAAAACAGCATTCTTGGTGTCACAGCTTGCAGAACAAGGTGGTCGACATGTCCATGGGTAGTTAAAGGCAGCAGGAGGTAAATCAAGCTGGCAGGGCTGCAGCACTGATGCACCTGAGGCTGAAGTGGACAATGTAGCTGTGACATTGCCCTTGAAGAAGTCCATGCTGAACAACGGCACCATAATTTCCACAAAGGTCCCATATCTGAGGACTGTTGGGCTCTCCATATACATCCCCTGACCATGCACTGAGTCAGACTCAATGCGTGAGCACAGACTTGGCTGAGCCAGTTCCAAGCCATACACCTCTTGTATGTCAAAGGCTCTGTTGATGCTGCTGCTAAGCTGCACTATGTCGTCATCAGGAATGTAAACCTGCAGCCAGTGTATTGTGCAGTCACCTCACAAACAAGGATGCCCCTGCCCAGGAGTGTGACAGGACACTCATTGCCACAAAATACAGATGACTCCCATACTGTGACTTCGCCTGACATGAGTTCACATCCCCAACAGGACTTATGTTTTGGCACAGGAGAGCTGCAAGTGTCATGGCTGGCAAGGCACGCCAGTATACGGTCATGACATAGTTTTCAACATATGGAGCAGCTTTTTTGAAGATATGCCAAGAATGCTCTACGGCCTGTCAGCCACTATAAAAGCAATACCCTTGTAGACCCAGGTTGCTCGTTGATTACCTGTGTGTAGCGGTGCACATAGTGCTCTGCAAAAGCTCCTGATTGAGTGAACTGATATATCAGCTTCCACTTGGCTCCTGAGCCCAGCTCAATATGCATGCATTTCTCACACGTGAAGGCACTCCTGAGTTTCCCATAGTAGATGACTGCAATATCCCAATTGGCACTGGCAGAGTCATCAAGCCACCTGCGACACAGAGCGCATTCTTTGTTCCAATGCTGCAGCCTTGCTGATAGTGTCAGACAGCTGCTGAATTCCTTTGGCTGCAGTTTGCTGGTGCCTGAGTGACTGACGCAAGCTGTTTATGGCTGATACTGGTGTGCTGAAACACAAGCTATGTGAGCCAAGCATCAGGAACGCAAGTTTGCATGCTACAAAAGGAAAGCACCTGTCGTGCTCTGAAGTATCACCCACTATTACAATCACCAAGTTATGCCTGTGTGTGTCTCCTGCAACCGCAGCCAGACCTTATATGACCTGCATGCAGCTTGGCCACAGAGCTTCATAAGGCCACGATTCCCCTTACCCCAGTTGCAGGTCTTTAATACAACAGGTGGTAGAACAGGTGCTGCAACAGGTTTGACAGGAAGCGTGCGTCTATTCCAGAAAGACCTGTCTAGCACTGCGGGCAATAGGCTTGTGTCCCCGTTGAACTGCA
>JAABUO010003323.1_pt1 | contig 19188 bp, 22 predicted proteins | sample 5559291 | NCBI WGS metagenome assembly JAABUO01 (sample SAMN10711878, study PRJNA513372) | rock metagenome | isolation source: Antarctica rocks | place: Antarctica: Victoria Land, Finger Mt sud
CAGGAGGGTCATCATACGATAGACTGCGGAGGGCATCAGGGAACTCCTTTGGATGGTACGGTCTTAGCACCCGCACTCTACCAAAGGCGTTCCCTTGCTGCCATGCTGTTAGCGAAAACTAGAGTGTAAGTTCAACTATAGCTGAATAAAAGAGCGCATGCAAGGGCGGGGGCATAGCAGGATAAACGGAGGCGCCATAACTGATGATGGGGTTGAGATGTAAGGAGTGACATATGATAACATACTTATACGCCTATGATAGATAAAGTAGGGGAGAGCGACATGAAGCGCACGACGGTATTTGTAGAGGACGACCTACTACTTGAAGCACAACACCTCGCAAAGCAGCGCGAAACGACCTTTACTGAGGTGATCCAGGAGGCGCTACGCGCCTACGTCGAAGCGAACCGTTCGCCTCGTCACATCTCATTCATCGGCATCGGGCACAGCGGTCGTTCGGTGGAAGAATTTCAGCCAGGGTGGGATGAAGAGGAGTTGCGCGCGGGCATCGGCGTCAACGGTTGGTCACATGACCACGACGTGCATCAAGGACGGCAGCAACCTGTAAACAGCCAAGCGGCTAGGGGCGAACCCGCGCACAAACGACTCCCCACCGACGAGACAACGCACCACGTCACAGCCACGCGAAACGCGAGACCTGAGTGACGTGGCCACACTTGTAGACACGAATATTCTTTATGCGCTGGCTGACGCGGACGATACGTTGCACGAACAGGCGCGCCAGTACGTCACGACAACAAACGATATTCTGATTGTGCCCATCACCGTATTGCCTGAGATTGATTATCTCATCGCGCACAATCTGGGAGTTCACGTCACGATAGCGGTATTGCAAGATATTGTTGCTGGCGCGTTTCGACTGGAAATCGTGACCGCGGAGGACGCCGTGCGCGCGATTGACATCGTAAAGCAGTACGCCGACAGCAACATTGGTCTGGTCGACGCCTCTATTGTAGCCGTAGCCGAGCGCCTCAATATAACGCGCATTCTGACAAGCGATCAGCACTTTCGCATGATCCGTCCACGCCATCATACGCATTTCGATCTCGTTCCCTAAATGGGTCCCTTCCATAAACCATGTGGCTTGTCAACGGCGTCCTTGTAGACGTGGCGTAGGTCAATGGGCGTGAGCGAGTCGGTCGGCGCAGCGAAGACGAAACGGCCGCCGGCCAGGATCGCCACGTCGTCGGCGAGGGTCAGCGCGAGGTCGAGGTCGTGCGTGGTCAGCACGATGGCCCGCTCCGGCACGCCGTCACCGCGCAGCAACCGTGGTAGGTCAGCCATCGCCGCCGGGTCGAGCCCCGCGTCCGGCTCGTCGAGCAGCAGCGCGTCCGGCCGGTGCAGCAGCGCGCGGGCGATCGACAGGCGCTGCGCCATGCCGCGCGAGTAGACGCCGACGCGGTCGTGCAGACGTCCTTCCAGGCCGACCAACGTCGCCAGCGCGTCCACGCGTGGAGCGCTGTCGCGCACGCCGTAGAGCCGCGCATAGTAGGCCAGGTTCTCCGCCCCGGTCAACTCATCGTAGAGAAAGGTCGCCCCGAACACCACGCCGAGGCGGCGTCGCGCCGCCACGGGATCGTCCGCGACGGGGACGCCGCCGAGCAGCACCACGCCGGACGACGGCCGCGCCAGCGTAGACAGGATGCGCAGCAACGTGCTCTTGCCCGCTCCGTTGGGCCCGACGATCGCCAGGGTGCGGCCGGGCGACACGCGTAGGTCGACGCCGCGCAGAGCCACTTGCCGCCCGAAGCGCTTGGACACGTCGCGCGCCTCGATGACGACGCCGCTCACCCGCCCAGCTTGCGTGCCACGTCAAGCAAGCGGCTCTTCTCCTGGGCGCGCCGCCGCTCGTAGCGCGACGGGGGCACGCGGCCGCGCGCGTACTGTAGATCGAGCTCGGCGATCGCCGCGACGAGGCGCTCGCGCTCACGGTATAACCGCCGCGACCCTTCCGGGACCGCCGCTTCAACGGCTCCTCCATTCGCTGTTGTGGGAACGGGCGCGCGGCCACTAAGCGCCAGGACCAGCAGCAGCGCGAACCCACCGCCGACCAGGATGATGACGCTGGCATAGGGGAAAGGCGCCGATCCCACCGGCGTCAACGGAGCAGGCGCTCCGTCCACGCCGACCGACACCGTCGTGTTGGGCGCCACGGCCTGCTGTCGCCACCCCGCGATGCGGTTATTGCCGACATCAAGCGTCGCGGACGTGAAGCCGGGCGCGTCGAGCTTGACCCCACCCAGGGCGAAGATCTCTAGGTTACCGATCAGATAGCGCGTCGGGATGCGCAGCGTGGGGTGGTCGGGGCCGTAGGGCAGCGTAAAGGCGAACTTCACCTGGTGGAAGCTGGCCGCGTTGCGGCCGGTCGCGGGCCGTATCACCGCGTTCATGACCACGGCGCCCGGCTCGATCGTGGCCGGCGCGGCAAGCGTGGCGGCGCCGGCTACGATGGACACGTTGGACGCTCCCGGCGGGACGGGAAAGAACGCCGCGCCCCGGCCGGTCGCGGGGTCAGCGCCCACATCAGTGGCGCTCGTCGGGTTGACGACCGTCCATTCCTCGGCCACCTGCAGGCCCTGCGCCGTGCGCGCCATGCCGATCTGCGCCAGAGGCGCGATGAGTACGCTATCCGACGACGTGGTATCGTACACGGACACCGTGAGCGCACGCGACAGGCTCCGCGTATCGACCGGCGCGCCATAGGGCACGCCTTTGTAGGTGGCGACGACGGCATACCCATCGCCCACGAGGGACGGTACACTGAATGTGAAACGACCATGAGTGTCGGAGCGCGTGCGCGCCACCGTCACGGTGGCGCCACCGCGCAACTCGTCCAGCGCCACAGGCTCGTCCGCGAGAGGCTGATGCGTGGCGCCGTTGGCAACGGTCCCGCTGATGCGTACGGTAGACGCGGCTGCGGCGCGCGCGCTGCCCACGCCACCTAGCCAAGCCACAAGCAGCAGCGCCGCCAGCACAAGGTGTGTGACAAGTCGCCCTCTCTCGCCCCTTCCACTCCCATGAAGGAACCTTCTCTCGCCCCTTCCGCTCCCATGAAGGAACCTTCTCTCGCCCCCCCCGCCCATGGCTGACTGGTCCTCCGGCTGCGGCCGGCGGTCCAGCGCGCCTCCGGGGGAGCCTGGGGAGAGGCCTCCCCCCAGACCCCCGCCATACGCACAGCGCGGGAGCCACCGAGCCTGGAGATAGGAAACTACTCGCCGCCTCGCACTCTCCAGTTGCCGCATCTGTCTGTCAGGCCGATGGGGTCCAATAATGCGGACTCGCTCACCAGTACCCTGCCCCACCATCCACCACGGTGTCTGTATGGCGGGGGTCTGGGGGGAGGCCTCTCCCCAGGCTCCCCCGGAGGGGGCGGGGGGGGCGAGGAGCGCGGCCCAGGCTCCCCCGGAGGGGGCGGGGGGGGCGAATTGTATCACCATGCTCACCCTTCGTGCGTCCCCCGCGCCGCACGCGTGGTCGGCCCAACCTCGTCACCGCGCAACGGATACCCGCACTCGGCGCAGAAGCGCGCGCCCGCCTCGTGGGGCGCGCCACAGGTGGGACAGACAGCGGCCGAGGCGGGCGTGGACGCGTCCGTGGGGATGGACGTAGCCGGAGTAGCGACATCGTCGGTGGGCCCCCCTGCTAGGCGCGCCCGCGTCCGCGCGATATCCTCCTCCAGCCGCGTATCCAGGATCGGGTCATCGACCGACGGCGGGGAAGAGACAGGCGCGTTCACGGCGCCGTCGTCGATTGAATCGAGCTCGCGCAAAATAGCCACGGCCTTGCGCCGCTGCGGGGCTTGCAGCGCGGCGTAATCCTCGTCGGAGAGGTTGCCGATGCCACGCTCGAACTCGAGTTCTTGCAGCGTCGAGAGCGCGCGCTCACGCTCGGCCAGTAGCCGCTCACGTTGCCCCAACTCCGGGGGCGAGGGCGGCTCGACCGCATCAGACGCGTCCGGGTGTAGCAGTGGATAGCCCACGAACACGAGCACGGCGGCGAGCAGGAGCAGTGTAGCCAGGAGAATCATCGTGGCTACCCTCGCCGCTGCAACTCGCGGTCAAGCAGGTCCTCGTAGCGACGCGCCTCACCACTCGCAGACCCTTCAGGGTCCGGTCCCTGCCATGGTCCTTCAGGGCCAGGCATACCCGCGCTCTGCCCTGGCCCTTCGACAGCAGGCGCCGCTGCCACGCGCGCTGGCGTAGACCACCGGCGGATAGAGAGGAGCAGGCCGACCGCGCAACCGGCGACGACGAGCAGCGGGACGAACCACACCAGCGCGTCGAAGCCCTGCTGCGGCGGCGCGAGCAAGATAGAGGGGCCAAATTGGGCCACCAGATATTGCCTAACCTGATCCTCCGATAGTCCTTGGCGCAGCTCGTCGTGGATCTCCGCGCGCATGGCGTCCGCCTGCGGATTCGCAACATCGTTCAGGGGAATACCTTGTTGGCAAATAGGGCAGCGTACCGTGTCGCCAACGGCCAGCGCGCGGCTGTCCAGCGATCCGCTGTCGCCGGACTGATGTGTGAGGGCGGCCAGCCATAACGCGACAAACAGGATGACGGCTCCTCCCACGAGGGCGACGAGCGGGATACGCCGGCGCGGCCCCTCGCCCCGCGCCCGCACGGGTATCCCGCTCATGCGCGCGCCTTCCTAATCAGGGTATCAAGCGTCGCGGCGTCGGGGAACTCCGACGCGTACTTGGCCGTATAGACGCCGCGCGGCGATATAAAGACCGTTTCAGGGAACCCCGTCGCGCCGTACTCGATATTCACGTAGTTGGGGTCCTTCCCGTTCGGGTAAGTGATGTGGTAGGTACGCAGAAAATCCGTGGGCACACTCGCATCCTGCCCGTCGACCCCGATAAACACGACGTTTTGGCCCTTCCAGCGCTGCCACGCCTGCTCCAGCAGCGGCGCCTCCTGCTGGCAGGGCTGACAATTCGCCCACCAGAAGTTGATCACCAGCGTCTTGCCGCGCAGGCTCCGTGTATTGATGGTACTGCCGGTGTAGAGCGCCATCGAGAAATCCGTGGCCGGCTGATTGTGCGCCGAGAGCGGATCGGCGGCGGCTGGGCGCAACACGGCGACAGCCAGCAGCGCGACAAGGGCAAGGACCACGGCTGCGGGCAGCCACACCAACGCCCCGCGTCGGCGGCGCGGCTCCGCCGCGACGGCATCCGTGTCGGTGACGTTCTCGTCCATAATCGAGGGTTCCTGTACCTGTGCCATATACCTCTAGTGTACCTCTCCATACCCGCTGGGACCGCCGGCTTCCAGCCGGCCCACGGTCGCTGCAACGATGTTCGCCATCACCGACACGTACGCCTGCGACGGTTTGCCGGCTGGAAGCCGGCGGTCCCAGCGGGTACGCTCCGACCCATTATCGCGCCGCCACGGCCGTCGCTCCCACTGGCGCTGCAACAGTGACGCGGCGCTCACGCGCGTTGGGCGTGAACGAGATCAAGCCGCCCAGGAGGACGACGAGCCCCCCGACCCACACCCACCACGTCAGCGGATTGATCAACACATGCACGTCCACGGTCGCCGAACCTGGTCCCTGGCCGGGATCGTACCGAGTTAGCGTCACATAGATGTCGCGCAACGGGTTGCTATCTACCGTCACAATCGGCACCGCCGCGGCCTCACTCTGCGCCTGTAGCTGCACCGCGTTCTGCTCGAACACCACGGCCCGCGCCGGCAGATTCGCGACGACATGCCCGTTTTGGGCCACGCGCAGAGTCACCGTCTGCTCGGGGCCGACGTTGGGCACGGTGCTCTGCCGCACGGCCAGCGGCGTCACCTGGTAGGAGCCCACCTGGAAGGCTTGCCCCACGCGCGCCCGCTGCTGCACGTCGGTTTTGAGCAGCATTGAGCCGGTCACGCCCAGCGCGACGAGCGCGATGCCCGCGTGCACCAGGTAGCCGCCATAGCGGCCGTGGTTGCCGTCGACGAGGTGGACCAGCGCGCGCGGCCACGCGTAGCCGGTGGCACGGCGCTTGGCCCGCGCCCCACGGTAGAACTCCAGGGCCATCGTGAAAATCACGGCGGCGCAGGCCGCGAAGGAGAGCGCCGCGGAGAGCCGCCCCACCAGCACGAACGACACGACGCCGACGACGAGCGCGGCCGCGAAGGGGCGCAACAGGTTGCGGCGCATGTTCTCGGCCGAGGCGCGCCGCCACGGCAGCAACGGCCCCGCCGCCATCAACAGTAGCAATACAAGGAAGAGCGGCCCCGTCACCTTGTTGTAGAACGGCGCGCTGACCGTGACCTTGCCGGCAGCGCCACGCACGGCCTCGGACAGGATCGGGAAGATGGTGCCCCAGAAGATAGCAAAGGCGATGCCGACGAGCAGCAGGTTGTTCATCAGGAAGGCGCTCTCGCGCGAGAGGAACGAGTCGAGGCGGTTCGACACGCCCAGCGCCGGCAGACGCCAGTACAGCAGCGCCAACGCGCCGATCACCGTCGCCGCGATCATGAGCACGAAGGGTAGGCCAAGCGCGCTGCCCTCGAAGGCGTGGACGCTCGACTCGATGCCGCTGCGGTTCATGAAGGTGCCAAACAGGGTCAGGCCGAACGTGGTGATGACCAGGGTCATGTTCCAGATCTTGAGCATGCCGCGCCGCTGCTGTATTAGGATCGAGTGCAGGAAGGCCGTCGCGGTCAGCCACGGCAGCAGGGCCACGTTCTCGACGGGGTCCCAGCCCCAGAAGCCGCCCCAGCCCAGTTCATTGTAGGCCCAGTTGCCGCCCAGCAGCAGCCCGCAGCCCAGGAAGATCCAGGCGAAGAGCGTCCAGCGCCGTGTCGCCGCGACCCACTCGTCGTTCACGCGGCCGGTGATCAGCGCGGCCATGGCGAAGGCGAACGGCACGCCGAGCGCCACATAGCCGGTGTAGAGCGCGGGCGGGTGGATCGTCATCAGCGGATTCTGCAGCAGTGGCATCAGGCCCACGCCGTCGGGCGGCGTCTGGTCGAGCGGGAGGCGCGTCCACGGCGACTCCACCACGAAATTGATCAAGCCCAGGAAAAAGACCTGGTACGTCATCAGCACGGCGATGACCCACGGCATCAGCTCGCGGTAGCGGCCGTGCCGAAAGTCGCGGTTGCGCCACACCACGACGCCGGCGAAGATGCTGAGCATGAGGCACCACAGCATCAGTGAGCCGGACTGCCCGGCCCACAGCGAGGTCAGGTCGTAGACGTGCGACTCCTCCAGGTTACTGTGGTCGGTCACGTACTTGACGTTGAAGTCGTGTATCCACAGGGCGTATAACAAGGCCCCAATGGTCAGCGCGATCAGGATGCCCGTGGCAGCGACGCCACGGGCGGCGCTGCGCACCAACTCCGGTCGGCGTGGTCGTCCCCGCCAACCAGCGCCGAGCACTGCACAGATCACCGTATAGAGCGCGCTGGCGAAGGCCAGCAGCGCCACGATCTGCCCGAAATCCGTCTCTGTCACTTCATGCCGCCTACGAATAATGACTACTGAATTAGGATGCCTTCTCCACGGTGACGCGAAAATGCCCCACCGCAGGCCCCTCTACTGTCGGAGCGTCCATGTCGTCGGCCTCAAGAGTGAAAAGGATAGCGTCTCGCGCTGCATCTTCGGCTTCCTCCCTGGTCTGCTGCCCTCCGCCAATTATACGCAAGCCCGGCACGCTAAATCCCCAATGCCGCGCCTCGTCATCATAGTAGTATTCCACGCGCAGGTCCATCACACCCTCCTACAGCAATTCCCGCAATTCGTCCAAGGTGTACCCAAAATTACTGGCGATCTTCACCAGATCTACGTTACCCAAATCCCTACTGTTATGGAATGCGAAGGTTACGCGGACGCCAGCCTTCTCCAACCTCCGATGCGATCCCTTCTGATGAATCTGCACCCAGTCGTCCCTCTTAAGCGCCGCAAGCACTCGTGCCGCTTTGGGCATTCCTACTCCTCAATGCCCTTGCGCTCATTCGCAGCCAACTGAACGTCCACGGCCTGGCGCAGCACGGCCAGATCGTCGCGCACACGGGCCTGACGGCGCGAGAGGCTGATGACGTAGGCGAATATCGCGACAAAGAAGATGGTGTAGGCCAGCGCCAGGTACTGCAACGCGTCGGTAGGGCGGACGTTGCCGAAGCCCGCCATGATCAGCCCAAAGGTATCCGTGTCGATGTGCATGAGGATAAACTCCAAAGGCTACAGGTTAAGACCGTGGCCGCGTCTCCACGGCATTGGCGGTGAAAGCGGCGCCGGGAACACCCAGCGGGACGGGGTTCGCGGCCGGGGCCGCGCCCGCGACGACGCGGCCCAGCGCGGGGCGCGCCGCGCCGGTCGTGGTCCGCTCGGACAGGTCGAGCACGTCGCGGCGCAGGTCCTCGACGGCCGCGCGCGCGAACTCAAGGCGCACACGCCGCAACAAGATAAAGGTGAAGAACAGCATCATCACCGTCATGCAAAACATAAACGTGAACTGCATGCGCGGCGTCAGCCCCGTGAGCACCGGGTGATTGCCCACATGTATGACGCGGATGGAGAAGAACACGATCGGCACGGCGATGATGGCGAAGGTCCCCACCACGGCGGAGAGGCGCGCGCGGCGCTCGTCGTCGTCGATAGCTCCGCGCATCATGAGGTAGGCCACGTAGATCAGGAACAGCACGGCGGTAGCGAGCAAGTGGATGTCGCCGGGGATCCAGAACGCTCCCCACACCGGCTTGGCCCATAGCATGCCCATGCCGATGCCCAGCGCGCAGAACAGCACGCCCACCTCAGCCGCGGCCCCCGCGACGATGTCGTAGCGGCGCTCACGCGTGCGCAAGTAGAGCACGCTGCACACGAAGACGATGCCGAAGCCCAGGAACGAGGCCGCCGCCGCCGGCACATGAAAATAAAAGATACGGTAGACATCGTGCATGGTCTTTTCGGGCGGCGCGTAGAAGAAAGCCAGGGCCAGCGCGGCGATGATAGCGGGCGCCACGACGATATCGAGCGCGCGCGATAGTGTTCTCAGCATACCTCTTGTCCTATTGTCCTATACTATCCTACTCTTCAATGACGTATGGAAACAGTATCGTACTCGCGGCGATATACAGCGCGTCGCACGCGGCCAGCACGCCCAGGGCGCCGCCGCTCGGCGCGCCGTCCGTGATCAGGTGCGTGGCGCCGGCCGCCGTCAGCACCACGGGGATTGACAGGGGCAGGAACAGGATGGGCAGCAGCACGTCGCGCGCACGGCCGCTCAGGGCCAGCGCGGCGAACAACGTCCCGGCAGCGGCCAGCCCGAGCAAGCCGAGCAGGGCCACGGGCAGCACGGACGCAGTCAGCAGCGGGGCGCCGGTCAAAACCGCCAGCGCGGGCAACGTCACCACGAACACCAGCAGCATGAACAGCAGCGCGCTCGCCATCTTGCCCACGTAGAGCGCCGAGGGATCGGCCGGAACGAGCAGCAACCCGTCGAGCGAACCGCGGTCGCGCTCGGGGGCGAACAGGCGACCGAAGGTGAGCACGCCGGCGAAGGCCAGCGTCGCCCACAGCAGGCCAGAGGCGACGGCGCGCGCGGTGACCGGCGCGAGTTCGAGCGCGAAGGCGAAGATGGCGACGATGATCAGCGCCAGCACCGCGCCCGCCGCGAGCGTCTCGCGCGTACGCCACTCGACCACGAGGTCCTTATAGGCGATAGCCGCGACCGTGCGGAGATAGGCGTTCACGGGATACTCCCGCTAGCCCTGCGACGACGCGGAGGCGGCGGACGGCGCGGCCTGGTACTTGGTGGGGCACTTGGCGGTCAGCGTCGTCGCCGTGAACATGTGGCCGTTATATGCCCCCTGCGCCTCGACCTGCGCGCCCTCCTTGAAGCCTTGCGGCAGGTCGCTACCGTAGGAGACCATCACGGCGGTGCGGCCGTCGGACACACGGAAGCGCGCGGCCAGCGTCGAAGGGTCCTGACCGACCGCTCCGACAACTTTGCCCTGCAGACGCACGGTCTGGCCGTAGGCGGCGGCGCCCCGGCCGAGCAACTCCCCCGGCGAGATCACCGAAGTGACGGCCGCGCTGAAACTGGAGAAGATGAGGTAGCCAATCGCGACGACCATGACGAGGCCGGCCACGGCGAAGCGCCGCCGCGGCGCGCGCGAGCGGCGGCGCGCCAACTGCCCCAACGAGTCGTTGAACGTTGCCGTCGAGTAGTTGTCAGGGGATAGTGAAGCCATAGATCACCGCCGAACTAGCGGGGCATCCGCTGCTTGTAGGATACCACGCCGCCCCGCTTGTTCCAATCGCGGCCTGACGGCGTATTTACTGGGAGCGCCGGTTTCCAGCCGGCATGTCGGTGCAGGCGAGCGGTTCGCCGCTAGCAGACGTCGTAGAGGCGGCCGTGTGCCGGCTGGAAGCCGGCGCTCCCAGCAGACGCCAACGGCGCAACGCTCGCTTGACCAACTACTGGAGTCTGTTATGCACTTTGTGGGATACGCAGTAACCCTATAGTTATGACAACAGAAAAGTGATTTAACTGTAGGTTCTTTAGCGTATACTGTTACACATGAAGATAGAGGTGGGCACATCGTTTCTTAGGGGTGCAGCGCGCCTCTTAGATCTCGGTGGGACACTGGGCAGGCGCGGCGCGCGTGACCCCAACGAGGCTGCGTCGCGGGCAATGGGCGGCGCTTGGACGACCCTCGTCTTCGGCTTGCAGCGCGTCGTCGACCAAGAGGCTACCGCCTATCTGCCTGAAGAGCCTTCTCCCATTGAAATATTAGGCGCGAGGCAGGGACCAGACGCGGCGCAGGGCTGTCTCGACGAGGGCGAGGCGCGCGGCGGCGTGGCCCGCGACGCCGTGGACGGCGCCGCCCGGAAACGTCGAGGCGCTGGCGATATAGAGCCCTCGCAGCGGCGTATGGTACGGCGAGAGCGCGGGGATCGGCCGGAAGACGAGCTGGTCCAGCGCGTAGCTGCCGCCGCCCACGTCGCCGCCGACGAGGTTGGCGTCGCGCTGCTCGAAGCTCGCGGGCGAGATGACGTGCCGGGCCAGGATGCGATCCCGGAAGCCCGGCGCGAATTCTTCCACCCGCGCCTCGATGCGCTCCACATGCCGCTCAAGTTCGCCGGCGCCCCAGCGATATCCGCGCGGCGTATGCGTGTAGGCCCAGGCCGTGTGCTGGCCGGCCGGGGCGCGGGTAGGGTCGGCCAGCGACTGCTGCCCCAGCAGTAGCAGCGGGCGCGCGGGCAGCATCCCATCCTCGGCTTGCGCCACGGCCCGCATGGCGTCGGCGGGCAGGCCGACGACGTGGACCGTCCCCGCCTCGCGCGGCTCGCCGGCCGTCCAGGGGATCGGCCCCGCTAGCGCCCAGTCCAGCTTGACCGTCTCCGGCCCGTAGCGGTAGCGCCGCATGCGCGTGACGTAGGTTACGGGCAGGGCGTCGCCGGCCAGGGCCAGCAGCGCATGCGGCGTGACGTCGGCGATCACCAGGGGAGCGGAGATGAACGCGCCGTCGGAGAGGGCCACGCCGCGCACCCTATTGTTGGCGGAGACCACGCCTGTCACGCGCGCGCCGACGCGTGTGACGCCCCCAAGTGAATGGTAGTACCCGACCAGCGCCTCGGCGAAGCGGCCCGCGCCACCCTCCGGGCTGGGCCAGCCGGCGGCGTGGCCCAGGATGTTGAGGTAGGCGGCCGTGATCGCGCTGCCCGCCTCATTAGGCGGCACGTCGCCGTGCAAGACGGAGCCGAACAGCCAGCCGGTCGCGCCGGGACTCTGGAACAATTCAGCCGCGAACGCCGTCGCCGGCATCAGCAGGAGCCGCGCGAACTCGAGCGTCCCCGCGAGCTTGAAGGCCGCGGCCAGGCGCAGGCCGCCGACGATGGGCGGGAAACCGCCGAGCATGGTGGCGCGCACCGCGCCGAAGTGCCGCAGATAGGGCGCGACGAAGGCGCGCCAGCGTTCCCCGTCGCTGGGGGCCTGACGGTCCAGCGACGCGACGGTGCGATCGAGGTCGCGGTAGAGCGCCACCGCGTCCCCGTCCGGCAAGGGATGCGCCATGGCGATCGGCGGGTGGACCCAGCGCAGCCCGAAACGCTCCAGCGGCAGGCGCGCCCACACGGGCGAGGCCGCGGCGGCGGGGTAGACCGACGAGAAGGTGTCGTGGCGGAACCCCGGCAGCGTCAACTCGTCCGTCGCCACCGCCCCGCCCAGCTTGTCGCGCGCCTCCACCACCAACACGGAACGCCCCTTCTCGGCGAGCGTGATCGCCGCGGCGAGCCCGTTCGGACCGCTGCCGATGACGACGGCATCATAGCTGTTACCCTGCGTGGACATGTAGCGCCTCCTCGACCGTGCTCGCAACGTCCGCGGCGCCGTTTCCATGCTCGACCGCCAGCGCGATCTGATGCAGCATACTCTGTGCGGGCGCGCCCTGACCCCAGAAGGCGTGCTGCGCGTCGTAGCCCGCGCGCCGGTAGCCCTGGTCTACGTACCAGGGCATCGGGTCCCAGGTACCGGCGGCGCGCAGGTAGGCCTGTCCATCCTGTTCATAGAGCAGCAAACGGTTGCGCGCGGCGCCCATGAAATGCCCGGCGTGCGTGGTGAGATCGAAGGCCAGGATCGCGGCCGCGCCATCCGGCGCCGGCTTGGGCTCGTCGCGGCCAAAACGCGTCATCTTGTCGTTAAGCGCGGCGACGTAGGCGTCCAGATCCGCCCGGTTGTCGCGGGTGACGAGGTTCTCGATCGTGACATAGCCGCGGGTGAAGACGGGCGTGCGCGAGGTGGGATGGGCCACGACCTCGATCTCGAAGGTTTGGCCGGCCAGCCCACAGGAACGCAGCGGGGTGAAGCGGCCCACCTCGGCGGCGTAGTCGGGCCACGTTTCGACGCGCGAGAGGGCGGCGACGACGCGCTGCGCCGACGACACCGGGACCGGGGGGTAGGTGTGCCAGGTCTGCTCCCGACCGGGCGCCGTGGGCGGCGACAGCGGCCCCAGGGCCGCGCCGCGCAGCCGCTCCTCGGGGCGATACGCCGCGCGCTCGGCCCCGGACTCGAAGGCGATGCCCCAGCCCCGTCGCGCGGGGTCGGCGTAGGCGTCGGGAAACCAAGGGCCGAGGAGACGAGCCGCCCCCTCGAAGAGTTGCGCGCGGTTGAGCGTGAGGCGGTCGGAGCGCCGATTGTCCAAGAAACGAGCGGCGCCGAAGGCGCGATGGACGGGCAGGACATCCCAGGCGCGCAGCCGGCGATGCCCCTCGCGATGCCAATGCGTGGTGACGATGCAGGACGCGAGCCGCAGGTCATCGACCTCCCGCAGCCCCGGCGGCCGCCGGTAGTAGGCGGCATTGAGGAAATCGGTGACCCAGCCGGCGGCGTCGGGCGCCGCGATAGATGAGCCGGCCATACGGGCAAAGCGGATCATGGGCGAGCGGGCGAGGCGATCCAGGACAATAGCCGTCCCGGCCACACCTACCGCCCCCAACAGCAATTGTGTACGCGGTCGTCGAGTCATATGACGTTTTGTCCTTTCCCCTCTCATCGGCCCCCTCATTCACCATCGTGGGCCTAGCCCCACGCGGGCCACATCGTCAGTATCGCAAGCTTGTGTGAAGGCTCCGCATCGTTGGCGCCAAGATTGCTTAAAGAATGAAGCAGTAATAACGCCAACTTCAACTGAAAACGCCGGTTGTGTATAGCGTCGTACCGCTTCGCGGATAACATCTGAGTACGACATCCGCTTCGCTTGAGATAAACGCCGGATAGCCCCCGCCTCCTCGGCGGAAAAACGGACGGTGATCGTGGCGGTAAGCGTCTCCCGGCGGCGCGGCTGATCCCGCTGGCTCGCTTTACCCCAGGTGTCGTCGTCATCCTTATGCTGGTGATAGAACACCACATCCTCATCTTTGGCAGCCATCTCTCTCATCCCTCCTTTTGAACGCCCCGGCACTTATGTGGTCACTTTACGCATAGCGGGTATCGAAGACAAGCGTTTTCCCTTACATGTTGTAGCCTTGCCGCGGGTTATCGTTGGGTAGGCGTCAATGGAATAGCTTGACACTCCACACGGCCACGACGACCTTGCCGTACACATGGACCAGATAGTCCAACCACGTCACAAACGCGCGCCAGCTCGCGTCATTGATCCTCTTAGCGAGGCGGCGATTCTTGACCATGTTCGATACGTTCATGTCCTCGCGACCAGTTCAGCCGCCTTCTCGCCGATCATCAAGATAGCCACCATCGGGTTGACCGTGGGCATGGTGGGGAAGATGGAGGCGTCGGCGATGCGCAGGCCGTCCAGCCCGCGCACGCGCAACGCAGGGTCGACCACGGCGGCGGCGTCAGCGGGCGCGCCCATCGCGCAGGTACCGGCGGGGTGGTAGACGGTGTGGTGCGCGGCGCGGCCGTAGCGCGAGAGCGCGTCGTCGCCCGTGATGGCGGGGCCGGGCGCAATCTCGCGCTTGAGCCAAGCCCTGAACGGCCCTCCAGCGGCGATCTCGCGGGCGAGCTTGAGCCCGTCCACGATGGTCCGGTCGTCGTAGCCTTCCTCGTCGGTGAAGTAGCGGAAGTCCAGGGCGGGCTTGACGTCGGGGTTGCTGGACAGGAGCCACAGACGCCCTCGGGAGCGTGGCCGTGGGACGTTGGGGGTCATGCAGATGGCGTGGTCGGGGACCTGATACCCCAGCCGCTCGGTGTTGACGGTGAAGGGGATCTGGTAGGTGTGGTACATCAGGTCGGGACGCTCGTCCGCGCCCAGGCGGTTCACGAACAGGGCGCCGTCCGCGTGCATCGTCGTTTCGGGGCCAAGCGGGCGCGCCAACTCCCACAGGATGATCGACTCGGGGTGGTCCAGCAAGTTCTCGCCGACGCCGGGCAGGTCGTGCGCCACGTCGATCCCCAGGTCGCGCAGTTGGTCCGCGGGACCGATGCCCGAGTGCAGCAGCAAGCGCGGGGTGTCGATCGCGCCGCCGCACAGGATCACCTCGCCCGCCACGCGCACGAGGCGCGGCCGCCCGTCCGCCCCGACGACGCGGACCCCCACGGCGCGCCCGCCCGCGACCTCCACGCGCAGCGCGCGTGTCTCGGTCATGATCGTCAGGTTCGCACGGCGGCCCATGATCGGGTGAAGGTAGGCCACGCTGGACGAGGAGCGCACGCCGGTGTCAGGGTCGTACCCGACGTCGAGGAAACCGGCGCCGTCGCGGAACGGCGCGGCGTTCCAGTCGGGATCGGCCGGCACACACGCGGCGGCGGCGGCCGACGCGACCCAGTCAAACAGGATCGCATTGCGGTCCTTGGCGGCCACCAACTGATGCTTGTTAAGTAGCCGTCCGTAATACGGCTCCATCGCTTCGGGACCCCAACCTGCCGCGCCGAGGCGTTCCCAGTCGCGCCAGTCCTGAGGGAGCGGCTTGAACCAGATCATGGTGTTGTGCGAGGAGCAGCCGCCAAGGACCCGCGCGCGCGAATGCACGATGTGCGAGTTGCCGTGGGGCTGCACGACGGTACGGTAGCCGTAGTCGAGGGGACCCTCCAGCAGGTCCAGCCAGCGCCGCAGCTGCAGCACGTCGTCGCGCCCGACGTCGCTCGGCCCCGCCTCGATCAGGCCCACGCGCCGCTGGGGGTCCTCGGAGAGGCGCGCCGCCACGACCGCGCCGGCCGTGCCGCCGCCGACGATCAGGTAGTCGAACTCATCGGCGGCCATTCCACATCCCTCTCAGTTTACCCCCAACTCGGCGCTCTGCTGAGATTTACGGTAACACAAAGGACTGTCCAGCGCAAAGCGATAGTATGGCAAGGGTGCGCGCCACTTTTTCGCACTGACTGGCTTGCTGGCTGTCTCTACTGGGACCGCCGCGAAAATGTGGCGCACACCCGTATGGCAATGTTACGCCCCGCGATTGTGATGGCGCCCGCCGCAGGCCTGACCTTAAAAGGCCAGGCCGCGTCTCACAATCGCGCCCCGTACCCGTGCGACAGCGGGTGCGCCCGTCAAACGCCGAAGGGGCGCTGCTCGTAGTGAGCAGCGCCCCTTCATCTTGTAGGTGGATGGCGGCCGAACCGGCGTCCCCAAATCGGCCCGGCCACCTCCACACAGGTCTAGCTTACGGCCTTTTGGCCCCGCATGCATGATGTAAAACTCACATCTTTGCCGCTAGTGAGCCATAGTTGTGGACAAAATACAACCGGCGTCGCCTGATATAGCAGGCGGCGCCGGTCGGTATAGGTGGTCGGCGGCCGGACTGGCGTCCCCAAATCAGCCCGACCGCTTCCACACACCCACAGCATAGCCGCTGCCGAGTGGGCGCGCATGATGTAAAACTCACATCTTTACGGCGACTTGTGCGCCACCGGCGGGCCGCGTGTCTATTTTCGCTCGTTGATCAGCGCGACAATCTCGCCCTTCTCGGGGAAGCGATCGAGGCTTTTCTTGGAGAAGATCAACTCGCCGTTGTACGTGACTTCGAACACGCCGCCACTGGCGGGCTGAAGGTTGAGGTTTTTGATCTTACGTCCATAGGTATGGACAAGCTCTTCCGTCAAACTGACGGCATCAGGGGTATAGTCTCAAACGACGCAAAACTGGACCGTGATATCCATAGCGTACCTTACACTTTCTTTCATCTAGCACTGTATCTAATACCAGTATACCACGGCGCTTTGACACGCCTCACGCCGCTGGGTTACTATTGAGTACATAGCGCCCGGCGCCCCTCTCCCATGCCACCGTGTATCACAGGAGGGATCACCATGCCGCGCCTCATCCGTCCCCTCATCTCCGCGTGCCTGCTGGCGCTCCTGATCGGGACCCTATCGGCGATCCCGCGGCCCCCAACGCTGACGGCCGGCCAGTCGCGGCAGCGGGCGCCGGCGCCCCCAGGGGGGACGCATAGCCGGCAAGCCCTACCCCCGCCGGCGCCCACGACGCTCTTGCTCACCGCCAGCGACCTACCGCCCGGCTACCGCGCCGACGATGCCATCGAGAACGCCGACGCTACCGCGCGGACCACGGCGTACAGCACGACTGTTATGTCGAGTTCTTTCGGCGCCTACCGGCAAAAGGACCGGGCGGTCGTGCAGTACGCCGCCCGCCTGCGTACGCGCGCCGACGCGGACGCCTTCCTGACACGGGAGGGCGCGGCGGTGGACCACGCAGTTGGCGCGGCGCGCCTCACGCTGACGACGGGAGGACAAGCAGGGGCTCCGCTCGCATACCAGCAACGGGGCGCGCGCGGCGAGGAGTGGGTCATGGCCGCGCTCACGGCCGGCCCCTACGTGGCGGTCCTTGGCACGTACGACAAGGGCGGCGAACAGGCGGCCATTGACGCGCTACAACGACTCGTCGTCATCGCGAACACACGCCTGCGCCTAGCGGCCACACGAGTCCCCGACCCACAGCCGGCAAGGGCGTCACGCGCGCCAACCGTACCCGCGCTAGAGGTCGTCGGACTCGTCACGACCACGCGCGACGGACGGGTCAGCGATGTCTTCCACCCGCGTAGCCCGCTGTATTGGCGCATGACCTGGCGGGTCGAACGTCCGCCACGCGGGGCGCGCGAGACCATACGCGAGACGGTATGGCAGGGCACGCGCATTCTCTATCGTAATGGCGTGACCGACACGCCCTACAGCGGCGCCAACGAGGCCGACGACCACCTGACGCTCCCGGCCCTGGCGACCGGCCGCTACAATGTCACCGTCGCCGTCGCCATGGGTCGCCTCTCCGCCCAGGCCACACACACGTTCCACGTCGTCGCCACGCCGCCCGTCAAGCGCGCCGCCGCGCTAAGGGTGCGCGCCGCGCGAAGCTCCCATGGCTCACAATACCATGTGTAGTATCATTGGGGGAAGGAGCGATAACGCCATGAGCCCCACACCTGAGAGCCACCTACCCCTGATTGACCCGGCCACGGTCACCGATCCCACCGTGCGCGCTGTCTACGACGAGATCGAGCGCGAACTCGGCTTCGGCATCGTCCCCAATGTCTTCCGCGCCATGGGCGGACAGCCCGCCGTGCTGCGCGCGGCCTGGGACCTATTTCGCGCGACGGTGCTGCAGGGGCTGCTCCCACGCACGGTCAAAGAGATGATCGGTATCGTCGTGTCGGCGGCCAACGACAGCCAGTACGCCCTTACCGTCCACCTGCACTCGCTCGGCGTCCAGGGCATTAGCGACGACGTACTGGCGCAGCTAGCGGCGGGAGCGGACGGCGCGCCGGGCCTAGCCCCAAGTGTCGCCGCTATCATCGCCGTGGCGCACACGGCCGCTCGTCGTGGCCCGCTGGCCGTCAGCGACGCGGACATCGCGCGCCTGGAAGCGGAAGGCGTGTCACGCTCGGAGTGGGCCGAGGTCATCGCCACCATCGACCTGTTCCGCTACATCAACGGGTTCACCGACCTCGCACATGTGCCCATCGATGCGATCTAGGAGCGCCGATGTCGATGCAAGCCGGAAGCGCCGCGGATCGTCCGTCCGATACCTCGGCCCACACTATCAGCCGCACCATCGTGGCCGAGATAGCGACGGCGCTGGCCGCGACGACGAGTCTCACCGAGCTTGTGACGGCCTTGCGGCAGCACCTCAAATGGCTGCTGCCGGTCACCTATGTCGCGCTATACCTGTTGGAGGACGACGGGCCTAATCGCCGCTATCGCGCGGTCGGCGCCGGGGACGACGAGACCTCGCATCCTATTGATGATGGCTTGATTGGATGGGCGCTACGCCACGACACGGCGTTAGACCTACCCGATCTACAAGACGAGACGCGCCGCCCCCCCGACGCGACGCTCGTGGGGACCGACCAGCGCGAGGGCAGCCTGTTGATTCTGCCGCTGCGCGCGCACGGCGCCCTCCTCGGAGCGCTGACCATTGGCTCGACGCGCACGGACGCCTACGGCATGGTCGACCATAGTCTGATTAACCTAATCGCCCTACAAGTCGCCGCCGCGGCCCACACGGCGCTGCTGATCGAGCGGGAGCGGCGCGTGCGCGCGCTGGCCGAGGAAGCGGTGCGCATGCGCGACCAATTCCTCTCCACGATCTCCCACGACCTCAAGAACCCTCTGACGACAATCAAAGGCCGGGCGCAGCTACTAAGTACTACAGTTGTAGTTAAGCTGCGCGCAAGGTGCGGCGTTTGTAGTGGCAACGCTTGGCCACGGCTTGATGGTGACGCCGCCACCGCGACCACGCCCAGACGAACGCGTCG
>JAABUO010003324.1_pt1 | contig 19182 bp, 24 predicted proteins | sample 5559291 | NCBI WGS metagenome assembly JAABUO01 (sample SAMN10711878, study PRJNA513372) | rock metagenome | isolation source: Antarctica rocks | place: Antarctica: Victoria Land, Finger Mt sud
ACGAGCAAAGTCAACTCCTTGCCAGAAGTTGCACAGCACAGCAGCACCACACCCAGCACATAGGCATTGCAGCATACTGTGTATCCCATCAGCGCTTTTGCTCACACTGGCTGGTTCACTGCTCTCCTGGACTGGCCTCTACAGTCATCTGTTCCTACTGCAGCATATGCCTTGTAACTGCAGAAGAAGTGAGTGGGCGGCGGTCAGGCAGGGCAGGCAGCCATACCCCTCGCCAGCAGTCGCGGCGTTACGCCCAGTCCCCTCAGCAGAACTACTACCACCGTCATGGCTCTTCCCCTCATGTCACTCCCAGGAAGGGCCGCAATTCTGCTGCCCACCACACACCGCGTAGGACCGCACGCCAGGCTGCACTGCAGGATGGTGAGCGCCGCTCTGGTGGTGTCCACTCCTCTGGTAGACGTACCAGGCATGCGACAGCAGGTCAGTGAGTCAGCCTGTAGGTGGCATGCTGCAGCAGTGCTGTATGTGCTGCACACCTGCATTGCACATTCCAAGCACACATGCAAGGATTTGTCTCTGTCACTTACCATCTGGCAGTGTCATCAGTCAGCCATTACAATTGTAGTCCTGCAACAGCTGCTGCTTGGTGATAACATGCTTTTTGAGTCCTGTTACACATCTTTGCGCCATCATCATTCCACCTGCTGAGTATACTTGATATCTTGAAGTTCTCCCCTTCAAATGTGCCAGTTGCAATTCGCTATCCCTTGCAGTCGTAGCTATAGTCTTTGTGCATTGTGCTCTCAGTGCATTCTCGAATCCAGATTGGCAGTCGCGATGTGATATGCAGAGCGTAATGCGGGAGACTCCCGACATCTAGACTTTGAAGAGCAAGAGTACTGGGAGGGCAGCGGGGAGGAGCTAGACATGCATGAAGACGACGAAGAGGCTGACATGCGCACCCAGGAGGAACTCATGATGCAGCATCGCTACATGATGGTCAGTCTGAAGGACAAACCACTGCTATTGCAAATGCGCATGTCTCACTGCCAGACTGTTGACGCCTGGTTAGGCTCCTCTGTAGCACCTAGACTGGACTGCTACACTTGCAAGGCACAACATGGGCGACCAAAGTTTGTGTAGCATGTGAACAAGCCCCAAGTGTGTCAGCAGACAACACACAAGCCAGGAATCTATCAGATCATAGCAGCTGCATTGCATCTCGCAGGGGCTTCGATCATATGCAGAGGTGCCCTTCACAGACACTTGCCAAAATCAGAAAGTTACATGTATGTTCAACGCAACATACAGTGTTATATCATGCAAATAACCTCAGTAAATGGTTCAACAACATAAGCTTATGTGTGAAATTTTAACGACGTGCTGAGGGTGGGTTATCCACATCACTGACCTGCTTGCAGGCTTTGGCGTCAGAGCCAGTGCGCCTAGGTGCTGCCATAAAGGTGTTTAGCAACAAAATGCTAGGCAGTCTCACCAACCACGCTTCAAGGCAAGACGCTGTAGACGTTGGGTGTTTACCTGCAGGCTGAGGCGTCAGAGCCAGTGCCTAGGCAGCGGCGCAGGAAGGCAGCACCCGAGAGGGTACCCCCCATGATGTCCCCCATCAAGAGCCTGTATGGGCGGCGCACCACTGCTGGCATCATCAACATTCCCTCTGTCTCCGCCTGTGGCTTCCTGCCCAACTCTGCCTCATCCTTCCTTCTTCCAGGTCTGCACTTCATCCTCCTACACTGTCAATGCTATTAAACGCTGCTAGCGAGAAACAACACTACTACTGTTGTCCTTCACAGGTTTTGTGCTCAAGTTGCTGGTTGACTTCTCCAAGCGGGCAGAGTACAGCCTCCTTGTGTTGTCACTGTTGGTGGAGTCTGCATGCACAAAGCTTTAGCTTTTAACTGCATGACATCTGCCCTGTCATGAAGCTTGCTGCATCGTTCCGTTACTTCAACCCCCTCTTCTGCGCGCTGCTGCACCTGTACCCAATTGCTCATGTTAGCTGCCTTCACTTGCATGCCGGCACAGGAACCTCATGGGCCTTGCGCACCATCCTGGACTTGATCACCACAACCCCCCTGCAGCACAATCAGGACCGGTAGTATCTCTGCAATGCACAGCATTCAGGCAAGCTAAACTTGATAGAAAATGATGCCGCTGCAGGTATGGAAGGAGAGGGTGGAGATGAGGTGCAGGGTCACAATGAGCTGCGCCTGAGGCATGCTCTGGACCCACGCACCCGCCGCTGGGCTCGTGCAGAGTTCTTCTGCAGTGCACTAGACCGGCCCTGGCTGGCTAACAATGGAGTGCAGCAGCTCTGCAACCACTTTGGTCTGAAGAAGGGCCAGCTAGCCAGGCTCAGCCGCACTGAGTGGACATGTATACGCAGATCACTGGGCCGGCCCCGCAGACTGTCTCTAGCCTTCTTGCGTCAGGTATACAGTCATGCCTCGCACTGTACTAATCTGAGTCACATGCTCATGCTCAAAACGAACCCCTCTCCAAATTACCGTGTTGTAGAGGGCTTTTGAAACGCATGCCAGATATATGTTGCATTGGATTCACCACAAGTTGCACGTAGGCATGCTATCAGTTCTGTCCGTGTACAACCAGCCAGGGAGCAGCGTTAAGGCTCGGATGGGCTTGCTGCTCTTGCATAGCTAGGCTGTTTGGCTGTGCTTGCAGACTCTTTGCTGCAGGTGCACTCTTGTATGGGCTTGAGCTTCCTGCACATTTGGTTCTTGTACTTAGCAATAAAGCTCCAACATGGGATCAATCTGTGCACATCTTCCATGTGCAAGTGCCAATGGTCTGTTGTGTATATGTACTCATCATGAACCCCACTTCTTAGCAGCGTGGCAAAATTCCTTGCAGGAGAGGGCTGAATTAGAGGCATGGAGGGAGCAGGTGAGGGCTAAGTATGAGGAGGTGGGCTATGGCGCCCAGATCCCTGATGACCTGCCGCGCCAGCTGCAAGTAGGCCAGCGAGTCACAGCCCGCCACCCTGTTACCCGCCAAATCCATGATGGGGATGTCCTTACTACAGCACCCAAATACTACAGGTCAGCTGTGTGCACAGCCTGCCCCTGTATTGCTGTTGCACAAGTGCATTATGGCTGCAAGTCGAGTGCTTGGTCACATCCACAGTTTTCTCGGTAGTAAGCAAGCACTCGTGCGCCTTGCACTGACAGCCTGATTGGTGTCATCTGCGTGCTGCCTGGCGGTGTTCTGGAACTGTCACAATAAACGTCAGTCATGCCGTCACAATAAAAGCACGATGTGTGCAATTCTAGTTGTACTGCGTGGCTGCCATGTTCTATTGTTTGCCAGACTCACTGACAAGACCTGGATGATGCTCAAAGAATTACAATACTGATTAAGCTGTGTAATACAGCTCTCACTTGCTGCAGTAGTAGCCACCAAAATCCAACAGGTGGGTATAAGAATACTGCGCACATCGACAAAATTTTGGAAAGCTGTACCAATGCCCTAGAGCCTGCATTGCACAACAGCCTCTCAGTTTTGGCAAATGACAAGTATTTTGATTGTGTAGGGTGCAGTTTGATAGACGGGAGATGGGTGTGGAGAGAGTGCGTGATGTGGATGTGATGCCCATCAACCCTACTGAGAACTTGCCAGCTTCCTTCATAGAGTCCCATTCCCACATCCTGATGAATGGGCATGCCATGGTGGAGGGGCAGGCAGTGCAGCATCACAGGGCCAGCCTCAGGGACGGTCCCCCGGCCCGGGGCCCTGCTGCAGGGCGGGCGCAGCAAGAAGCCAGAGCAGCAGCTGCTGCAGCACAGGCACAGTCTCAAGAAAGTGACATGCACACCTTGTCAGAGGTGCCATCACACTGCCAGCATGCTCACATGAACATCTTGACTGGCACTGCATGTCACTCAGCTGTCACTCAGCTGGGCATGGCCAATATGTCTGCTGCTGCGACAGCACAGCTATGGTTTTATATCAGCTGCAGAAAGCAATGTACCAGCAGCCTATTTCCTCAATCTAGCCCATGCAGCACACACTTTGTTTTGGATATGACTCGCTCACACTATCTCAAGATGCCATCACAAGCTTAGCTCGACCCTGGCCAAGATGCTGCTTTAGATTCATGATTGCATTGTACAGCAGCAGGAGTCATCAGTGCACCATAGGTGCTTTTACACTCATATGAGTGTGTGTGCTGGTCTCACGCTGAACAGCCGATACTGGGTGTCTACAGGTGGCAGGTGCTTTGGACAGGAAGGAGCGGCTGTTGAGTCAGCTACGCAGCATGAATGATGAGGCTGAGAAGGCAGGGCCTGATGCCCGCAAGACACAACCTTCTGACACCTTCCGCCAAGCCTACGCTGACGTGGTCATGCAGCTCAAACAGGTGTTTGGCTGTCTGTGCTGCCTACACGCTCTCGTTAGTGTCTGTGTGCTACTTCCGATGTGGGGTTGGTGCTGCCTTTCATGCCAATGGAAGTTTGCACTTGCGTTTGTAAGCTTTGTGCAGCACTTGTGCATTTGGACTGCTTGGTTTCCACCAGGACGGCACATACTGCTTTAGATTCTTCTGCTCGAGCAGTGAAGCCATGCAAGCTGTGCCCTGCATAGCAGCTTCTGCTGGTGCCCTGCCACAGCACAGTGACCCAGGCATCAGCTGTCATGCATGTGCAAGCTGTCACTGCTGTTGATGACGCTTTGCTCGGTACAAGCATGGACGCCTTGCATTTTCATAACAATCACCGCTTACCAGACTGCTTTGTCACTGCTGTTGCATTGGTGACTGTGTCGCACCATGTGTTGCAAGAGGCTAAGGTTCATGGAAGCTCATCAGCAGTATGGCAATGCAGGTGAATGAGGTGCTGGAGACGTTGTTGCAGCAGCTGCAGGCGCACAATCACCCACATGCTGGAGCAGTGCAGGCTGCCATCAACCTGGCTGGGGCTGCCGCGCCAGGCCAGAAGGGCTTGTATGCCTCTCAGGTCACCCCCCTTCTGCATTCTGTTGTTTGCATGCAGTTGTCTGCTGAGAAAAGAAAAGAAAAGAGAAGACTACTCCCTTCGGCGTCAATTTAATGAGAAGCCAAGTACTATATCGGGCTGCCCAGGGACTGCCCGGGCTGTATGCACTCTTTTGTGCTCACTCTTCCTTCCATTACTTGCATGCATGAGGCAGTGGACTGATATGTCTAGAACGTGAAGAATCAGACGATGTCCTGGATTCTTGGTCTAGCTTTGCATTGCTTGAAGATTCAGTATGAGAAGCAGCGGTCATGGCATGCAGTCACACTAGCTTCACATCGCATGCAAGCCTTGCAGTCAGTCAGCTCCCTCCATTCACACACACACACCACATTAGCATAGGACACAAGCTGCAAGCTGAAGGCATTTGTTATGCTGACTCACCACGTGTCCAATTTTTGTGTGAAGGCTGTGTTGCCGTAACTCTGATTAGTAAGGCTTCTGTTCTAACGCTACTTCTGAGACAGATCTCTGGTCCTGACTTGTCCAGTGTTGTGTGCAGAGCTTGAAGATGGTGGGGCAGGCTGGTGGTGCTGAATGGCAAAATATTCTAGCCGCTGCTCAAGCCATGGTGCAGCGCCACCAGGGTCAGCTAGCCGATGAAATCAAGACCTCAGACAGACCATCTGCGCAGCTGCCACCGCAGCAACAACAGCAGGCTCCTGATCAGCCGCAAGAAGCCAATCTTGCTGCTGGTGATGCACAGCAGCCTGCTGCAGGCACTGCTGATCATTTGCACAGTGTTGATGCTACTCAGAGCATGGCAATTGTCAAGCAAGAGTCGCCGAGCCAATCTGCTGCACCTAAGCCTGAGGGTGCTTGGCTGTCTGAGATGATGTCTGGTTGTGTGTCCATGCTGCTCACCATGCAGAGGTGCGCAGAGCAGCCTGTGACCGGGCACGCTGTCAATGCGGCCCTGGCAAATTCACTTAAGATGCTGCAGCCACATGCTGCTAGCAATCAGCCAATCTTCCATAAGATTGAGCACATGGTGACCATGTTGAGGGATCGGTTGTTGCAATCATGACCTGAGCTTTGTTTTTTGCTGTACATCAGTAACATGGGCAGGTCAAAGTTGATTGGTGTGCCATCCAGCTAGCAGCTGGCGTGTATGTACAAGCAATTGGTGTATATGCATGTGCTGCAGCTGAGATGTATGGAATTGAAGTAAATATAGGGTTGCTAATTCTGTTGCTGGGACATCTGCAACCTTCAGACTGTCCAGAATTGTGTTTTTTGTTCAACCATCAGCCATCACGGCAGTATTCTTCCTGACGCAGTATCAATAAAGTTGGCATAGCAGGTGTTTCTGTTCCTTTGAACGCAGTGTATATAAAAAGCCTGGCGTAGAATCAGGTCACATGCGCTCAACCCGTACTCAGTTCATTCCATGCCGTTGCCTGGGCTGCTCACCATCAAGAGGAGTGTTTATAATTCAACAGAATTAACAGCACTACCAAAGTGGACATGGCAGCAGTTGGCCCGAATTTTGAATCCCAGATGTGAAAAACCGTTTGACCAAAGCCTGCCTATTGTGGAGGGATCATCACCATGACGAGGCGCGGCCAAAGTGACATGCACTGCCGCAACTGTGCAAGCAATGGTTGCTCCATACCAAGCGCACAATGGTGGTCTCTCAACAAAAAAGCTTGAAAGGGAGAACTTCGTCAGCCACCATTCCGGAACCGACTTGACAGAGCTATGTGCCTTGATTGCGCTTGTTCCTGTACTGGCATTCACGCTGCAATGGTTTTGCGCGAGACAGCAGCATTGCATACATCTGGCCTTCAGTTGTTCGTGGCTTCAAGCCTTCGGCCAGATCACTTGGGTGGTCATTCCAACTATCCTTGCGGTCATGTCGGAGTCGGCTCTCTGGCCACTCACTTTTGTGTTGTGTGTCAGTACCATGCTGCTAGTTTGCTGGACGGTTCGCCAGGAGCACTTGTCAGGCTTGACAAAGTCTTTGCAGCGACTTGCTGAGCAGCACCGGAAAAGGTTAGTCCAGTTGCAGATATTATTGGCATATCAGGTCTTGCTTATCATATTTTAGCGATTGGCCAATGCAGCTACATCACGTCCATTCGTGGATGCACTCTAGTGTGCACAGCCATATGCATACTGGCTGTGGACTTTCAGGCCTTTCCCAGACGCTACTGCAAGGCAGAAAAGTTTGGACATGGTGAGCCCATGCAAAACACTGATTTTTACTCTCAGCCCATACATACACAGCTTTCTCCAGCGATAAGGCTTCCAGTGCCACAGCTACATTGTTTACTCCTGCTCCAGGACTGATGGACTTAGGGGTTGGCTCTTTTGTTTTCAGCAGCAGCATTGCTTCAAGACCTGGTGATCAACAAAGGTCCCTACAGACCAACTTCCGAAGCATGCAAAATAATTTCTTGCTGATGGTGCTAGGTGTGTTTGTAACCTGATATCTGTTGTAAGACGGCGCTAATCACAATGGCCATCTGCATGAATGCTGAAACATAGAAGGCACTTTATACCACAATATACATCTACAGCAACCTGACAGTCTTCTCACATGTAAATGCATCCCCGCTGTGCGCAAATGCCCAAGACTGATGACACTTTCAGTGTGCTTTGTTTGCAGCAACGCCGCCAAGCAACACTGAGACTGCCAGTGCTGCAGGGTTGGCTCGTTTGCTCAGTGTGAAGTCACTGGACTATCAGGAGCATGCTAGTGAGTATGGAGTTCACTGGAACTTCTTCTTGACAGTAGCTGCTTTGTCCACTCTCACGACCATTGCCCCCATCCCAAAATCATACTCACTTGCAGCAGGTAGGCGTCTTCACTGAAGCAAATGCTCTGGTGATCTTGCACACACTGTTTCCTACCCAGCTTCATCCTTTTCAGTCCTGCATGCCACTTGTGCTGTCACCTGCTGTAATAATGCTTGCTGCCCCTGTCTTTTGTCTGTTCAGGTTGAAAAGTGGCCTGAGCAACTTTGCAACTCCGCCTGTATGCACCATGTTGGTCACATACAGCTGAAAAGTAAGAGTCTGCATGACGTCACCTTGCTGGAGCCTGTAGAGCTTCAGGAGCTCTGCAACCTACATTGACATAGCAGACTGTTGTAATCGCGATCCACCAGTCGTTCTTGTCCTGAAGTGTGATAGCTATCATGGATGCTGATATGTGCAGGGTGTCTCATAAGTGCGATTCACCAGCTTGCCCTATCCTGGGGTCTGATAGACATTGTCCATGCTGATGAACGAGGACCCCAGCTGTGGCACCTCAACAAAGAGGGCCTCCTCTCAGTGCCGGGCTATTGGGCGCTCTCCTTGCTTAGCACTGGGCTGAGCAGACATCTGCACCCACAGCTGCAGGCTCAAAACCCAGGCACACATGCAACCAGAGTGTCCGGCAGGTGAGATGGCACCAGTTCACCTGTGCTGGCTCCTGTATGCCGCAACTCTGTGCAGTGCCAACCTTGATACTGGGTTCCTTGCTGCTCATCTGCGTGGGCTGATTTGTGGTAGCCCGAGGGAAATGCTGAAAGGCCAACAGAAGCTTGCGTTTGACTCAGGATCACCACAAGCTTCTCTACATTGAATCGCCTATCAGCATTTCTTTGCTCTCGCCAGGGGACAAGCAGCAGGGTGAGAGCAGCAGGCAAAGCGCACATGAGTGTTGTGGCAATGCAATCAATAGCACGCATGGAATTTGTGTTGACTGCGTGTCAAGTTTTGGCTGATGTTTTGTGAGTGTGCAGGCAGGCCTGGCTATGGCTTGGAAGGCTTCTTATAGTGGCTGCTGTGCTCTGGGGCACTCTGTTCGTAGTATTGCACTGGGTGCAGCCAGTGTCACGAAGAGCTTGCAATTTACCTTATGTTGTCTGGTCATTGACATTGAATTGGACCATGCTTGTGTTGTTTATCTGTGGCAGCCTGCTTTCAAGAGTAAGTGCACCTCTCGATTTGATGTCAGCATGCAGCAGCAATATGCTGCCTTTGTTTCTGCTAGCAAACCTAATGACGGGTGCTGTGAATTTGATGTTGGATTCATTGCTTGTTCCAGACATGCAGGCCATAGGGATTGTCTGCCTTTACATGGTCTTGGTTTGCTGTGTAGCATTTGGACTACACAGCAACAATATACAACTCAAGCTTGGCTCCAAGCAAGCCAGCAGCATTGTAACAAAACATGCTTGACAGAAAAAAGTGCGCCTCAGCTACCTAGCATGGCACTGTGACCAAAACAAAATGGTATCTTGTACATGACAAGCTTATAAGCACTTACTGTGTTGTAATTACTCAAGGAAAATAGAATGACTTGAGGGAATACTAAATACAGGTGATGATACAACTACAACACTGCATGATCATATAGACTAGGCTTACACGAAGAAGCAAGGGGACAGTGGCTACCAAAAAAAGTCACACTGATGCATTTCAGTATTGGAGTCATTTTCTTGTGGATCACAGGTTCATTCACATTTGAGTGGCCGTGTGAGTCTCCCACATGACGCTCTTGGGAAGCTTCTGGAAGCTGACTTTGGGATGCTTGGCCTCAAGAGATCTCAGTTCTGCTAACACAGGACTGCCTAGGATACAGACGTGCTGCAATGTGGGTACCTGTGTCAGCACTCTGGTCACCTGCATGCACCCAGGGGCAATTACGCTGCCAGTCATCGCACTGCAACCTTGTTTATTGCCGGTCAAAATACTCAGGGACATGGTGAATTTCAGCAGTGACACTGTCATTGACACTGACACAGCTGCACTATGTTCCTGGTCATTCACCTACCCAGGAGATTGTGTGAGCATGCACCAATACTACATGCACAGCATCCAGATGCAGCCTTAATGCAACACAAAGCTTATGCATGCGGCAGAGACTGTCTGTTGGGCCAAAAGCTACAGATGTGCGATGCTGACATGGGCATTCAAGTGGCAGCACCAACACCCTTCCACACTGAGCTGGCTGAAGGTCTGGTGCAAAACTGACAACAGGTATGCTTGACCATATGCTTGAAATGGTATCAAAAAACTACACCACAGAACGCTACAGTCAGGCATCGTTCCAGCATTAGGGTCACAGCCAAGAAACAAAACGCTACTGAGTGTGTGGTTGGCCAGTGATCGCTGCAACATGCATCAGCTTGTGGAGGGCAGGCAATGAGAGTCACACCTCTGCCCCTTTGACAGTCCAGTGGGAGATGTCCAGCCACCTAAGCTGGCGGCAGCAGGAGAGGGGTAGCAAGGGGGGTGGGGTCGCCCTGTGCATGCCATAGCCTGACACTAGCCCCTCGAAGCCGTGCACATCCAGGCCCTGCAGGGCTGACAGCTGTCCCAGATGATGCATCAAACCTGGAGCCATGCCAATCCCTTGCACCTGTGCACCACCATAATAATATTCATAACATCAGTGTAATGCTTTCCAGCTCATGACGAGCTAGGTACATGCAGGACCATGCCTCAATCACTTCTCTGTCTGGTCTTTCACCCTGGGTTGAACTTCTAACTGACAGGCGCCATATGTGGATGAACTCATGCATGCATATCTCCCCGAGCAGTCAGGTGCATTAAGTGACCAGATCCTCATCATGTGTGGCAAGCAGTGCCGCATGACACCACATGCAGCACTACTTGCGGAACCACATGTGAGCACCTGTGTCGTTGAGCAACAAGGCCTGACATTGTGATAGCAGAATCTCCTGGAATGTTGAGGCTTGGTGCAGAATAGGTGGAGTGCATGATGGCAGTGCCAGCTCAACAGCAGAGAAGGAAGGATGTGATACACGTTGCAAGGCAGTTGCTTGATGCCAAGCAAACATAGAAGCAAAACAATCATGCACTGAGCTCATAACAGACACCACTGCCTTTGACCTGGCATTGTGTCAGAGCCCATGTCCACCATCTCACCAAAAAGAGTGCATTGCCTGAATGTGTCAAGCATTGTGCCCACCTGTAGAGCTGTGAGGTGTGAAAGGCACGTGATGGCTGTCAAGGTCTGAGGCGTGTTAGGGGAGATGGAGAGGGACAGGCAGTGCAGGCCTGACAGAGCTGCCAGGGCTGTTAGGCCGGATGCCCCAAGCAGGCTGCCCTGCACTCCCAGGTGCCCAAGCTGAGGCGTGACCTGCAAGAGGGCAATCAGGTTGCATGCAAGACTGCCAGTCATGAAAACGCTCACAGACATGAGATGAGTCAACTTGCATGTAGGACTGCAAGTTGCGAAAACAAGCACAGTCACGTGATGCGTAAGTTGCATGTGAGACTGCCAGTGGTGGAAAACAAGCACGTAGATGAGTCAAGTCATGTTGGATGTAAGACTGCCAGTGGTAACAACATACTGAGAATCCATGCCAAATGCCGCTTCAAGCACCATCAGTTTCTAATAGCACAAAAGCTGGCTGTAGATGATGACAGCGTGGATACATGCTATGCCTCTGCGAGAGAGGGCTGCAAGTGCTGAAAGCCACTGGTTTGACCTTTGCAGCTAGACCATGTTGGGTGTGGTTCGGGCCACATACATGCAGGGCACAATCTGTCTTGTGCATAGAACATTGATGCTTTGTAGGATTTGAGCTTGTGCGTAAAGACTAAGCAGCAGCAGCATTACCAGTATTGTAAAACATACAAAACTTGCCAAACCTTTGCCATGCAGACACCCAAAGTGTTCTCCAGGCAAGCAGCACCTTCACCACCATGTTTACATGCTTGGGAAGAGAGGGCAGCATGCAGCCTTACTCATTAACCATGCCACATGCACAATCTCGTCCAAACGCAGTAAGCATGCAACATCCAGACAAACAATGAACCAAGAGCTGAGTTGCAGGCTGGAAAAATGCACAGAAACCAGAGGGTGTAGCGTGGGGCAACACCTTGACTAGCATGTCCATGTGATCATCTGTGAGATGGAGGCAGTTGAGGCTGAGACGGGTGCAGGCAGGCAAGCTGGGCAGAAGCTGCCCCAGGGCCTCCCCAGTCACCCCACTGCACTGGCTCACCCCCAGGCTCTGCAGCCCTCTCATACTGCTCAACGCCTGCACCCACAATGTTATCTTTGAAGCCTTTGATGCTTTTCTGTAAACACGTGTGCTGGAGTTGCACTGGCACATCTGCGCTGACTGTAACATGATGCTGCTGCTCAAGCTTTGCATTTGCTTGACACGTATGGTTGCATGACGGTTCAATTCTGCTGAGGCAGCAGTCCCACGCTTGGGCTGCAGCGCAGTCAGCTGCTTCGAGCCTGCCAGGCAAGCACAGCGCAGGCATCAGAAGTGTGCGCTATTTGAGAGACTGATGAAGTTATTGGGGTATGTAGGCCCAAATTGGCGGCGCATACGATCTCCACCAACGAGACCATTAGTGATGTTGATACTGACGTCAAACATGGGGCAGCAAGTGGCAAATCAAGCAGCCAGTGATTGAGCAGGGCCTTGTCTGCTGACAGAGTTTTCGCTCAATCTGCGATGTCACAGGCAGGCCCCCCACTTGCTCCCATGCACTATGATGTCAGCTCAATTGTGGACAGCTGACCCAGCTGCTGCCGTTTTCAGACCATTTGTACCATCTTCTGGCATTTGTACCATCTTCTGGTAAAGCTAGTCTAATCACCATTCCCTGAGCATTTGCACTGGCTTGCAGGTGGGGGCCTTACCAGGACCCCAGCTTGCGTGATACCCTCAGCCAAGAGGGACAGGCTGGTAAGGGCAGGCAGGGCTGTTAGCAGCGCCAGGCCAGCATCTTGGACCCTGGTGGAACCCAGCACCAAGGACTGCAGGCTGGATACTGCACTCACACACCTCATGCTGCCATCTCCCACCTGCAATCATCCCATGTTGTGTTGCCACCTGTTCCTAGTCTGATAGCCATGGCTTATGTATCGGTCATCAACATGCTACCTCATTGCACAAAGGCTAATGCCCATACAGATATTAAGAATGTGGATGCCTGAGTCTGCGTATGCTCAGTCTGCATACAGTCAGCTTTGTGCTTGCAGACGAGCCCTGTCATATCTGTGTACGCTGCTTGCCAGGCCAGAACCCTACATAATCTGCTCGGTCTGAACATCATCCACACAGGCCATCAGGTACTACCTTGTCATGTTATTGATAATCAACTGATACACAGATCAACTGCGCTTCTGTGTTGCTGCCAGGTATTGCATCATGCAAGCTTGCAATGTAACAATGCGCTTGACAGTGGACTTTGGGCAGCGCAATGAAGCCAACCAGGGAACGCATTGCTTGGAACAAACCCTGCCATTCATAGCATTGCCAGGCAGCCTCTCGGCTGCAAGTGATGGGAGGCCATGAACCCCTAATGCGCTGACAATTGGTGATGGCCAGGTCGGCACTGTGCAGTGGTCAGACAGGCAGGCCGGCGGGCAGGCAGTGTGTAGTGCACAAGCAGGCAGGCAGGCATGCAGGCATGCTGGCAGGCAGGCAGTGTGTAATGTTCAGGCAGGCAATGGGCAGGTTGCGCAGGCAGACAGGGCATGACCTTGGTGCAGCCGGTGAGGGCCAGGTAGGTAAGGCAGGTGAGGGAGTGCAGCACAGTCATGCCCTTGTCTCCCACCCTGGGGCAGCGCAGCAGAGCCAGGTAGTGCAGGCCCACCAGCCCACTCAGCTGTTCCAGGCCCCCTGTTGTCACTGCGCTGCAGTCTGCCAGCACCAGCTGCCGCAGGCCCCTGAACTCTGCAATGCTCTGCAGCGCCTGCAGGCAACAGAAAAGCACTCCACATAGGTGGTCCAGTCATGACACAAAGTTGCTTTGGCCATGACATGAAGTCATGATATCAAGGTGACTCAATCATGCACAGGGATGTTGAGCGCAAGTGGAATAAAGCCGACTGGTTGAGTTGTAGCCGTTGAAGATGTAAAGCTGCTCTGGCAGATGACATGCTGGCAGCTCTTGCTATGAAGGCAGACCTATGACTTGCCTGTGGTGCTGGCTTGTGACATCACTTCATGGTGCAGGTTGAGGCATATGCGTTCGCAGGTACCATCGTAGACAGTTGTGATGCTATGCACAATGTTGCTGCCCAGCAAGGACATCACAAGCAGCAGTCAATGGCGGCAACGCATGAGCAGTTGTGGTGCCCTCTGTTGCACTGGACGGCGGAGAGCCATGTCAAACTCTGCAATTGCTAAAGCAAACACAGCTGGGAAGATGAAGCACAGCAGGGAGCACAGACCTGGTTAGTGATGCGGGGCTTGCCATAGGAGATGGGGGAGGCGTGCCCAATTGCCAGCTTCTTCAAGTTCAACCCACTCTTGCTCAGAATAGCCAGATTCCTGTTGCGCACGTTCTGGCAACCTGTACAGTCACCCATACTGCGCTGCTCAGCAGTTATGTGGCTGGGCAAGGCCACATCCACACAGCAGCAACAAGTCACATGCATGGCTGACACATACAAGACTGTACAACCCAGGTACCGCAGGCACTGTAACGTCTGTCCAGAACATGTAGTGCATGCTGCCCACAGCAGCAGTACATATTTGCTGCTGCAAAGACAGCAAAACACTGTGCTCAAAAGAAGACAAAGCGCATGGTGCCAATGCGGCATGCATTTAAGTTGCAGCAAGCTATGTGGCGCAGAAATGCAAACCTGACAGGTCCAAAGCAGTGAGGCCTGGAAACAGGTCGAGGGTAGCATGTATCTGAGCATGGCTTGGCGCTAGCTCCTGCAACACAGGCATCACTGCAGCTCTTGGGCAGGCTTTTTGTGATGTCATTGCTGCTGTGACAGGCACAGCATGGAGAGACTAGGAAGTTAGTGATAGGTGTGCTGACAGCACTCCAGGCCACAACACAAGCTGGAGCTTGCTGCACTTGCCACATGGAAGACAGCAGCAGGCAAGCTTGCACTCCTAACAGAAGTCGGTGCCTTGGGTGACTAATGCATCATTGAGGTTCTTTGTGCAGAAATGGCATTCTCAGCAGGTGTACCTGTATGTGCAGATCCAGTGTGTGGCGCCATCGCTTGCATGTCAGGCGGCAGCGCTTGCGGCAGTGCTGCGGCAGCTTGGAGATGACATCTTTCAGCAGGCCCTCTGTCAACCACTGCCATGCTGCTTCTCCCATCACTGCATCATTCTCATATTTCTTAGCGACAACGGACTGTTGAGCCTGCTGTGCTGAAATGCTGCCATACTGCCCATTCAGGTCATCAGCTGCATCATGATCGGATGACTCAGCTGCTTCTGAAAGGGCAGCTGTGTCTGCTGGTGCAGAGCTGGTGACGGAGGTGTCCGATCTTCCTGGGAGGGCAGGAGTGTGTGAGGATGCTGCTTCATCTGAGAGGGACAACTGTTCAAACTGTCTGCTGCAAGCTCCGGCAGCTGGAGTTCTAGGCGGACTGGGATTGCTGTGTGAGGCTGTGCGCCAACTGTTGTGTCTGCTTTGAGCTTGTGCATCCCAGGCTGCAGACGTGCCGTGAGACCGATCGCTGGGTTGAGGGTCCGCAGGGCTGTCAGGCCAAGCCATCTGTAAGGGATCATGATCAGGAGTGCGCCTGCTTGGAGCGCGGCGCTGAGGTGCTTCTCGAAAGGGGATCTGCTGACCAAGGTTCAAGGCTTGCTGTGCTTGCATCTGGCCAAAGGTTTGAGGGTAGGGCGCTGCTGCAGCATTGAGTTTGACTGGCATCCACAATTGTGGCATGCCATTGACAGCTATGGGAACGCCCCCATACGCGTAAGGTGCCTGGCAGTATGCAGATGCCAAGTAAGCAGGATGGGGCAAGGCGCCATATGGCATATCTGGCAGCTGGCCGAGCTGCTGCTGTGACTGGAAGTACTGCTGCCCCAAAGCATACCACTGTGCCATTGTTCACTGGCAGGGATACTACTTCTCAGTGCAAACACGACAAGAAGAGCTTGAGGCAGCAACTCGTCCCTGACAGCCGCGGGCTCGAGATCCCTCTTTTTTGCCTGAAGCACATCGCCTTAAGGTACGGTACAGACTGTAGTGCACTATTGCGAGCTTGACAAAGGACTTTGCTTTCAGACTCACGTTGGGCAGTATGCCCTACGTGATTCAGCCACGAAGAACGACTGCACCGACTGCGAGTTCAAGCCGCAGCCAAGGGTGTACGACAGCCGAACTGGCGCACAACACCAGTCCGCACTCAAGTGAGCTTCCTGAGACTTGCTCGTCTGCAGCGCAACTGCTGCCTTTTCCGGTCAATGCTTTTGCATATTTGCCGTATCACACTACAGTGCACTAGTTCGATACGACAAACGAGACGTGCAGACGCGCGTACCGACGTGCAGCAAATGTAACGCTTGCTATGGGTGTGTCGGTGGAAACTGTGCCAAAGTCTCTTTGAAATACCTCATTCAGATTACCAATTGCTAAAGCCTGAGAGCGCGTTGACCACGACTTCTCAAATAGCCAGCGTTGCCAAGCCAATGATGTCTCATGATGTTTCATGATCCTGGACGTGCATCACTCATATTACAAAGACTTGCGTGGGGGCTGCATAAGCAGCAGAGATGAGAGCAGCTGATATGTGAGCAGCTCAGATGAGCTGCATCGTGTGAATGTTACATGCCTTACAAATAGTTACAACTCAATTTTGCTATCATCATGCTGTTATCCATCAGCTAGGCGTATGCATGCAGACTGAACTCAAGTATGACATGAAGCTTTGCTCTCCTGTGGAGGTTCCACACAAAAGAACACACAAAGACTGGCTGAGCACAGCAACATACATGACCAAGACTGCACTGTTGCACTTTCATGTCAACACGTGTGGGCACAAGAAGTTCGGATCCTTGGGGACTCTGTCATGTTGCTCAGACTGCAACAACAAACCAAAGAAACACAGCAGAAACCAAAAGCCTGAAGCACATTTGCACACTGTGACATTTGCCACCAACTAATTCAGTGTCAAGTTCTTGTGGGCAGACCATCAGCTGCCATGTGACTCTTCACATCACTTATAGCAACCTCCTGTCTGTGAAATATGCCAGCTGCCAAAGCAGCTGACGCCTTGGTGTTCTTAAACACTTGACTGAAGTGTTCAGGGGACCCAGCACCACTACTAGCAATGACAGGTATTGTAACAGCATCTGACACAGCTTGTATGAGGTCCAAATCAAAGCCGCTGCATGCACCATCAGCATCAATGGAGTTCAACAGAATTTCTCCAGCTCCGAGTGCTTCGACTGCTTGTGCTAACTGGACTGCATCAATGTCTCGCCCTTCGCGCCCTCCCTTGACTGTGCACTGATACCAGCAATACTCCTCACCATTTGGGCCTTGCTGTTTTGCTTTCACTGTATTGTGGGAGCACTGCGCTGGGTCCGCTACATACACCCGCTTTGGGTCAATTGAGACCACGACTGCCTGTGCTCCATAATGCTGCAAATACAGCATGAGCTGTCAGCATGGGCTTCCCCCTTCACACATGCTAACACAAGAATGGCATTAAGACAGGGTAACTCAGGCTGCATTGAGCTGTCTGCAACAAGATGCAGTTGACACTGCAGACCAAAATTTGACAAGCCAGCTCAATCCAGGTGTGAGCAGGCTCACAACAGCAGAACAAAAAGCTGATTTGGGGTTACCCAGGAGATCTGCTCTATGCTGCTGGTGCCTGTCTTTTGTCCAGTGCGTCTGTACTCCTCAGCAGCAAACACTGCGTCCCCGCCTATGGACACCTTGTCTGCCCCAGACCTGAAGTACTCTGAAGCTACCTCCAAAGCAGACCAATGCTTGCCATCAGCATCTGTGAACTCCCTGATGCCACCGCCAACTGTCAACGGGACAAACACCCCCTCACTAGCTTGTCTCACAACCTGCACCAAAGTAGAGCGTGGTCAAGCCATGCCGACATCAACATAAACACTTGAAGCTAAGGTTATTGTCACTGGCTTGTTTCATGACATGCAAAAAGGGCTCTGACTGTCGAAGACCTGTCATTGAGATGATGCAATGCAGCAGGTAAACAGACGCTCATGCTGGCTACTGTCCCAGCCTGTCTCGCAACTGATTTGATTGGGTGAAGCTTACATGATACAATCACAACTGAACGCATTGCAGTTTAATGCATTGCAGGCTTGCAATCAAGCAACAGCCAAACATCATGACATTGACATTTGCAGGCTTGCAATCAAGCAGTAGTGGAACATCATGACTTTGACATTTGCAGGCTTGCAATCAAGCAGCAGTGAAACATCATAACGCTTACTGGGTGATGCTAACATGATGCAATCACAAGGCACCTCCCAGGCACCAGCATCAAGCTCGCATTTATGCAGCCCTACGATCGCAAGCTTGTGAGTGGACACTGAACTCACCTCCAGCATAGGCAGGTCCCCTAAGGGGAAGTCTCTGAAGCCAGTGATGTTCAGGAATGTGACTTCATCTGCTCCTTCCACAAAGTAGCACCCAGCCAGCTGGACAGGCAGGCCCAGGTTGCGCACATCATTGCCAGCTGTACCCTTGTCTCTGACATCATACTGGTCCCCTTTGGTGACTACGAGGTCCCCAGCATCGTTGGCTCGCACATCAAGACACGCTATGACACGTTTTGCAAGACCTTGACTTGTGCCTGCAGATGCAGTAGCCTGCAACTCAAATCACTGCAAGGTTTTGTCACTCTTGTGTTGCATGCAGTCCACCAGGTTAAGCAAGCTGATTTGCACAATGCAGCCCATGTGATGCTGTCAGCAACGTGGGAGTGAAAATTAACCGCTCTCATGACATGAGCTGGTATGCAATATGGCTGTATCTCTGTGAGTCACTGCTCTTAGAGGAAGGCATGCACTGTCTCATCAAGCACCACTGCATGCTGCAGTACTGATTGATATAATAAAGGAAATATAGCGCGGGAAGACAGCATGAGTTTACCATTGACATGCTGCTGTTCAAGCTGACGCACAACAGGGGCGGGATCTGCTTCTTCTTCTGTGTATGACTCAAAGAAATTCGTCAGCAGTGCCAGCCCTGCTGCTCCACTCTTTTCAGGGTGGAACTGGGTTGCATAGGTGTCGCCCTTCTGCAGTGCTGCTACAAAGTCCTCTCCGTAATGAGAGGATGCAAGCACCCAATCTTTGTTGTGCTCAGAGGGTGTCGCTCTGTAGGAGTGAACAAAATAGAACCGCTGGCCTTTGTTACCTGCCAGCAGCCTGGACTTTTGCCTGCACCACCACTGCAGATCTGCATAGCTGATGTGAATTGTTAGAAGACGCTGTGCAAGTAAGCAGGCACAGTAGGT
>JAABUO010003330.1_pt1 | contig 19160 bp, 20 predicted proteins | sample 5559291 | NCBI WGS metagenome assembly JAABUO01 (sample SAMN10711878, study PRJNA513372) | rock metagenome | isolation source: Antarctica rocks | place: Antarctica: Victoria Land, Finger Mt sud
TAGTAGGGCATTTGGATGAAGGAATTGGAGGTGTCTTTTGGGCGTTACCTAATTGCTTGGGTATGATTGGGTTGTTTCGTTCGCGGTAGAGTCCGGATTCCAATAAACGTATTATGTGTGTTCATTAGTTCAATAAAGTAGACCAACAAATTCAGGTGGAACGAATATCAAAAGTATTATCTCGTCAGGAGGATATATGTAAAGCAAATACTCAATAAAATTAACGCCAGGATTTTTATGAAATAAACACCCAAAGCACACGGTCCCAGGATATGTATATGTAGACAAAAGAAAAAAGCCGTCCGGCATATATTTCAACTTCTATGTACCCTAGAGTTTGATAAAAACTAATACTTTGGGAATTACACAACAATTCAACCCGAAAAAGTCTCCCTTTCGTACCGCCTACCAGTAACGACCATCCATCCAACAAACAAGGAAATCTACCGACTACCCTAGTCATCCAACTCGGCCTCGGGGGCCTTGGGTGCCAGGTGCCAGCGGGCGTTGCCCTCCTTGTCAGTTTCGTGCTGGACGGCGATCTTGGAGAGATGGCCGAGGATGTTTTCTGGAAAAATAAGTTAGTCGGTGTTTAAAGAATGTTGCTGGGTTAAGTGCGATGCTTACCGATCTTGGTGTCACTGCGGCTGCGGGTCTTGCGGCCGAGGTTGTCAAGCCAAGAGATCTTATTCATGAGGAAGTAGACAATGGCAATGACAATCGTTACACCTGGACAAAGGTTAGCCATGGTATTTACAGTGGTATTTCGAGTTCCTTACCGATGGAGTAGGCCCAGATAACGACAGCAGTGACGACGCTGGTTCGTCCGCTGTTGTCAATAACCGGGGCACGGTCTCTGGGGTTGGTCAAGTAGCTGGGCCCAGAGATCCAACCGAAGACACAGAACAACGTGGCCAAGACATCGACACCAAGAATGGCGAACACCAGCTGCCATGATGGCCAGGTCTTGCCACCACGGGTTACGAAGATGAGCCAATTTTCAGTCAATGAAATTTCCAAGAAGAGTATTTCCTGCACGTTACCAAAGTTCTGAAGGATACCGCCGTTTGGGAGGAAGAGCGACCCACGCATAACCCATGTGGCAATCGCGAGCAAGATACCCAAGGTGACGGAGATAATCCAGATTTTGGGAAGTTGCCACTCGACGGGACGGGCTTCGTAGTGAGCGTTGTCGTAGGCGACAGCAATGGTAGCTAAATCGGCAAACAGGGCGAGAAAGACGACCAAATCGACACGGAGGGTTTCGTTGATGATGACCATGGAAGTGACGAGGTAGATTTCTAGATGGAAACAGAGGGCGATACGGTATTGGATATATGCCTTCATACGCTGGAAGATCTGTCGTGCAATCTTGATGGCACTGACAATAGTACTTAGACCAGGGGCGAGGAAGACGATATCCGCAGCGGCTTGAGCAGCTTCCGAAGCACCTTCGACGGCAATACCACAGTCAGATTTCTTGAGAGAAGGCGCATCGTTGACACCGTCACCAGTCATAGCAGTCAAGTGACCACGTTGTTGAATCATTTCGACGACCTGGTACTTGTGTTCAGGGAAAACTTCAGCGAAACCATCAGCGCGTTCAACCAAGTCGTGTTGTGTTACACCGCTGAGACCACCGTGGATCAACCTGTCCGAGTTGTAGACTTTGGTACCTAGAGCCAACATCTTGCAAGTTTCCTTGGCAATAGCAATGGCATCACCGGTAAGCATCTTAACCTGGAGACCAAGGAATTGAGCCTCAGCAATGGTTTGGGCGGTATCTTCACGAGGAGGATCAAACATGGACAACATTCCAAGCAACTCCCATGATTCGTTGTTTTTCTTGACGGCAACACCGAGCGAACGGAAACCACGGCGGGCAAACTCGGCGGCTTTGGCCTTGAACAGGTCGGCAGTTTCCTGGCTGCAGTCTGAGAGTGCAAGAATAGCCTTGGGAGCACCCTTGGCGCAGGTATACCGAACACCATCGCAGACACAGATAGCTGTGATACGCTTTGAGACAGGGTCGAAGGGCGTGTACTTCTCAGTCTTCCACCCTTGCTCTAATATTTCACGTGCCTTGGGGAATCGCTTCAGGGTAAGGATGGTGACTTTGTCGATGGGATCCAGAGATTTGATGTTGTGAGAGGAGGCGAGAGCAGCAACGGCCATCATCCAATTCACATCAACACCCTCCGCAATATATGGGTCGCGGATAGATAGTTGGTTGGCGGTAAGGGTACCGGTCTTGTCAGAGCAAAGCACATCGACACCAGCAAGAGATTCGATAGCCGTAAGCTTTTGAACGATAGCCTTCTCTTTTGCCAAATACGCAGCTCCGACAGCCAACGTTGTCGTGGTGACGACTGGCAAACCGACAGGGACACCAACGATCAAAAGGATAAGAGCATAGTGGAGCAAGTTGGTAGAGCTGTCCTCGGGGGTGGCAATCTTGAGGTGGTGGTAGAAACCGCCAATCCATGAGATGAGAATCCAGGCCACGACAACAACAAGCAGCGCAGTACCGATAGAGTTCATGATGGCCTTGAAATGGCCCTGGTCCTTTGCGCCCTGGACCAAGGATGCAGTTCGACCGACGAAGGAAGTTTTGGCGGGTGCAATAACAACACCGAAAGCCTTTCCACGCTTGCAGCCGGTGGTGTAGTACACAGTGTCACCCATAAACTTGTCAACAGCGAGAGATTCTCCGGTAATGGCAGACTGGTCACAGGCTACGAGCGATGTTCCATGGTGCTTGTCATCCTCGTCGTCTTCATCCTCGCCCTTCTTCTCCGACGGTTCGTTGTTCTCTTGGCGCATCAATTCTTCGTACTCGGGGAAGGCCTCTGGATTGTCGTAGCCGCAGATCAGACGAGCATCGGCTGGAACAACTTGACCTTCTTCGATGATAACCTACCAAATTGTAAGCAGGTGTGATGTGAGGAAGTAAAGTACTGCCTTACAATATCTCCAGGTACAAGTTCCCTTGCTTTAATGTCCTGTTCGGTGCCGTCGCGCATCACCGCAGCTCTCAATGCGATGTCACCTTTCAAGCTGGCGACGACATCGGCAGCCTGTTTTTCTTGATACCAACCGACAGTAGCGTTGAGGAGCAGAATAGCAATGATGACACCAAAATCGATCCAATCTCGGAGACCGGCAGCAAGGAGGACGGCGAGTTCCATGACTAGATTACGTGTTACAGCGAGTAACCATTGAGGATCTGGGATTGGAGCTTACCATAAAGAATTGGACCGGTAAAGTAGGATAGAAACTAGTAGCAAACGTGAGCAACTGCCATCGGATTTTGAAGGCTATTTAATTTACCTTGAGGAACATGTTTTCCTTTTCGGTGGTCTACTAGGTGGTTAGCATCGAGTTCATCGTGTGTTACGTCAATTGGGGACGTACGAGTTCGTTGAAACCTCTGTTGGCATGTTAGCATTGAACATGATCGTTACTTGTAGCAGAAGATCCTACGTATGCCTCCGTCTGCTCTCGACCTCAGTGTTGCTGAGACCTTGGCTGATTTTGGTGGTGACCCAATCGTCGGGCATCTCGAACCCCTCGTCGCCAGCTCCGCTCTTGCCGCGAGATTTCCAGAACGCATACCACGGTCTCTTTTTCGTCTTGCCCTCACCGAGCGACACGACTGATTTTCTTCGAGGTCCCTCATAGTGAGTACTTATGTAGCGGACCAAATCAGCGTATTCGTCTCCAGTAACATCCCGTTTTGCGTCGTAGATCGATTGACCTCTCCCATCGGACGACTTCTTCCCCTCTGGATCTGCGCCATTGAGGTCGAATTTGCTACAAGATCAGTGGCCGAAACACATAATGGTAATGGCAATTGACAGTAGATGAGACTCACAGGTGATCAGGAGCCATCTTTTGGAGTCGATGGTTCGAAGCTGACGACGTCCGGACAGTAGAGGGGAGAGGATAAGAGGGGGAAAATCAGAAGAACGGTCGGCTGCGTGGGAGCTTTTATTGTGGTAACGAAGAATGAGATTTGGTTGCGGGATTTGTTGCTAGTGCGCTGTTTCTTTTTTCTTACCAGTATTCCGTACCTAGTCAGCCAGTCTCGTCTCGCCGGGGCGGCCACAGAAAAATCGGGTGGACGGATTGGACGGATGCACAAGCACAAGCAGGCAATCAATTGGATCACATCATGTACATTCTACTGTACAATAATCTACTTGCATGAAGACATTCGAATGAGTGAATAAGTAGGTAGCATTCGAATCTCAGGGTAATATTGAGGTCTGAGTAATCCGTACTACTATAGCTTACTCGACTGATACAATCATACCTTACTGTAGACTCATACAAGGCGTTCGACGGCCTTCCAATTCACTTCCTTTTACTCGTTCCCCGCAACGAAGCGGGAAAGGATGCAGCAAACACACGTCATAATCTACAAGCTTTGCTTTTCTCTGCTGATTATGCTCATCATCGGGGACGATAAGTCATCTTCAATTGATTAAGATACCTTTCTAGATAAGTCGGAAAGAGTACAAATAAGTTGGTATCACAAGATGAGCTTCGTGTTGCTTCAGCTTCGGCAAGTGTCAAATCCATAGAATACGTGTCCTGATGGTCGCAATGGCTCCCGAGAGTGGATTCATGGAAACGATACGAGCGATTGGTACGGTGGTAACAGAGTAAATTCGGCCTCGAAATGACCGAAAGGACCTTTAACTCTGTAGCCGGGGTATTACTTGTTAGTACAGACACCCCCGGAAATTACCCAGCGTTGAAGATTCCCTTTCCATATATAGCTAGATAACTACCTACTATAGTTACTCTGATGCCTATCTAGGTTAAAGTCTAGCTAGAACATTCTGCCAAGAAAATTATGTACCAAGAACTGATACCCCAACCACCACAGTAAGTGACCAGCCAACAGATGCCGGTTCTCCCGCTAAGGATTCAGATCAACTGCTAAGCTTTTTTAGTTGCATTCATGTCCGGGTGTGATAGCGAAACCAGCACTGATAAGGTGTGAATTGCCGGCGACGGTTGAAAGTCCAATCATCAATTAGGTATTGTTATGACTGTGTACTAGTACTGTATGAATATTACATCGCTTGTAAAGGAAGTACGGTATATAGTAGTAAGGTATTAAAACACAAAAACTAAGGTACCAACAAGTCCCTACGTACGGAGTAGACTCGCAAAGCCTTAGGCAATGGAAGATGAGAGCCATGGTCCGAATAATGGAATTCTTGAGCCCATATGGATGAAAAGGCAAAGTGAGCCGGGCGTGCCGAGAAACAAAAAAACAATAAACCACTCAATCCATTATCCATCGAGTACTCCGAGGATTGAGGTTTTTCTACATCAACCTTCAATGAGGCATATATCTATCACCGGATCTGCGACGCATTACGTTTTCAAGATCGTTACGACACCCTCGCCTCAATTCCCTCATTTGCGTCAGCCTTAATAATAACTCTCACAGTGCATCATATACTGAAATCTGAGGGAAATAGAATGCCGATGGATAAATAGTCTTCGTGGCGACAAAGAAGGATTTTGTCTTCAGTTCCATCACAGAACGGAAATACCTGATCCTGACAGAACCTGGACGTTACTGAGAACGAAGCGGTTTCGCTCAAACCCCAACACGGCTGGCTTTGTCTCGAATCATGGCAGGACAGGCGCAAAAGGCATGGAAAGTGCCATCGAGAGCGTTTTGCAGGTGAGTAACCCAGTGCGTTCAACGTTGTTGGGCAACTATTACGAGGATCGAATAACAATAGGCCATGGCGGATCGATACTTTGCAGTCATGAAGTGTATAAATTATATACCTACTATGTAGAGAAATAGTACTACGTATCCGCAAGGTTTTCTAGTTAACAGTGCAGTATGGAGACTGTGTCCAGTCTCTCCTAATTTCCCATCCGTAGTCGAAACTGCCCAGTCCAACACACTTACCCCTTCAATATCAACAAACAAACATAAAACACCTGGATGAACCCTGACACCAGATGGTTGGCCGTTTCGTAGAAAAGGAAATAACGTTAATGAGGAGGATATGGCGAGCAAAAGAAGAAGTGTGATTGCGCTTGGGGTGTATGTGTAAACCAGACATTGTTCATTAGACGAACTGGGGATGCGCGGTACTGTTACCACGTCTTGCAGCAATGATTGATCGATAAATCGTGTTTGACTATAGCATTATAGGAGTACCTAAGAGGTGGATACATGCAGAAGACGAAATACTGAGGTTTTGAGAATGAAAACCGGAACATTCTCAAAAGAACACAGCTGCGAGAGCACCGATGCCAATAATCAACCAGCTTGCCTGCAGTAGGCTGGCATCCCCAGTGAAAGCAGAAGGCATTGGAGTCGAAATCGAAGTTGCGTTTGTGCTACCAGAAGATGTCGAGTTGATAGCAGCACAGGAGGTGAAGTTCTGGTTGCCTAAGAATACTCCAACCGTAGTCGCATCGGTCAAATGGAGCATATGGAGGATTGATGCCGCTGCGCTCGCATTGGTTGCACAGAAATTGATAGAAAAGTTAAACTGGCTTGCAGTTCCACCGCATATTGGTGTAACGACGGTACCATCGTATGCAGAGTAGAAGCTCAAGTTCGCCGCTGGGATTGTTAGAGGTGCTAATGTGTGCACCTCATTGTAAGGTCCTGCCGTTGGTTTATCGTAAACCGTGATAGTTTCAACCACGTACGCTCCAGCAGTAGAATATGTTCTAGCAGTGCCGATTTGGTTATTTGTCCCATTGAGTGTTACCTGGGCCTGAATTAGTTATTTCTCAAATTCTCGAGACATGATCATTACCGTATTATCAGGGTTTCCACTCCAAGTCAAATTCTTGAAAGACCCGATAATCGACATTACTTGGGCATAAGGGTAGGGAACACTATACAGAACTGTGTCTGTGCCAGCACTGTATCCATCAACGCAACCAGCAGGAAGCCGTCCTGTCTGATTATAGGTTGAAAAGGGCGAAAGTGTTCCTTGTGCAGAAACACCGACTGCCACCACGAGCATAGAGAGAGCATAAGTAAAAACCATCTTCAACAAAACGAATACGAATGATTACTAGAAATTTATGTCCACTGAAGTGCACTTTGGCAAGTAGCAAATCACAACATATGCCGGCCCATCAATATATACAAAAGATCAGAACTAAGGATCTGGTCGTGTCTATAGAGTACAATGGCAATGCTGCGATCAGAAAAGCTACGAAACGAAGGCTTGACCTGAGGGGTACCTGGAGGCTGGAGAATCTGACCAGCCATGTTTCCGGTGCAAAAGTAGAACCCCTCGAAATATCGGTTGAGCAATACTCCCGCAGTCGTCCCGCAGGAAAGCTGGCGCCAATGGTCCCTGCCGCATGGCTAAAGAGAAATTGTCAAGAGTAAGGTAGAGCGACAAAGATGTTGATCGACTTGGTCATTAGGAAAACAACTTTTGGATTATGGCTCTCTGATCTCCGGCTGTTCAACTATCATTTTTCAGACTTTCAGGGTCTCGAATGGTCGGTTATCAAACAGGAAAAAGGCTCTTTGACAGGCTCGACGCCAGGTGAGCTCATATACTGGTTTGTCATGGTTATCCCCCATCGCAGCCCCCGACCTTCCCTCTTTAGAATTCTCGAAGGAGAAATATCTCGATTGTTTCCGGGGGCCGAGGCTGTCATTAAGCTTTTCTGAGCGATTCTAAGCGCATTATTCCCGATCTTTGTACTCGTCCAGTCCGTACACGCAGAGTGTGTATTATTGGAGCGATTATGATGACGCAAAAAGAGCCAACGAACCTGCCAACAATAGCAATTACACAAATGCAAGATGCGGGGATTCAGAGGACTAAGAGCATCAATGACGGAGAGGTACAACCACAAGGCCACCAAAGACACGAATGGGAACGCACTATTACCAGAGAGAGCATGATCTAGCGAGTACCGACAGCTCTTAGAGCTTCAGGGGCATCTGGGGGCTCCGGGACTAATGCACTTAGGTTGCTCAATTCACAAGGCAACAGCCAGATGTGAACTTGAGCCCTATCGCCAGGTACATAAGCCATGGATCCCCCACATGGAGCTGCTTCAAGCATACTTCTACAGCTATCAAGATGTCGGGAAGATTTTCTATCCTCACTGTAGGCCTTCTCTTTTCTGGCATTGCATTGGCGGCACCTCAAGGCCCATCAGGTTTGCCAGTAGTCGACCTTGGCTATAGCTTGTATCAAGCTAATTCTTTCAATGTGCGTTAATGGCCCAAATCCTATACCAGCTGCTGACCCCTTTGTAGACCACCGGTAGTTACTATAATTTTTCCAACATCAGATACGCTCAGCCTCCAGTTGGCGAACTACGCTTTCGTGCACCCCTCGCTCCAACAGGCAGAAATACAACAATAGACGACGGTAGTATTGGACGGATATGTCCGCAGGCAAGCCCGGTGTGGGCGCTTATTGCTGCACAGTTCGATGCGGCCTACCTTACTGGGCAACCTTTCAACCTAACGGCGGCTGAAGCAGCTGTTTCCAGCGCATCTGGGAAGCCTCCCGCTCAAGACCCAAGAACCACCGAAGATTGCTTATTCCTGGACGTCGTTGTGCCCCAAAATATCTTCACGAAAGCTACTAAGGATAAAAGAAACGATGATAAGAAATCGAACGGTGGAGCACCGGTTCTAGTGTGGATTTATGGTGGAGGTTATACCTTTGGGGAGAAGACTGGAAACGGGGTGTACAACCCTGCAGGTCTCCTGAAGGCTAGTCAGGCTTCTGGATCTGATGGAGTAGTCTACGTCGCCCTTAATTACAGGCTGGGAGCCTTCGGCTGGATATCGGGACCCACTTTACAGAGCGATGGTACTGCAAATGCCGGTTTGTACGATCAGCGTCTCGCCCTCCAGTGGATTCAGAAAAATATCCACCTCTTTGGTGGTGATCCCAATCGAGTTACCGTCTTCGGAGAGTCCGCCGGCGGTGGTTCGATCTTCCATCAAATTACGGCGTATGGTGGGCTCGTGGGACCTGCTCCTTTTCAGCAGGCTGTTCTTCAGAGCCCTGCTTGGCAAAACAACCCTTCGAGTTATCAACAGGAGCTAACAGCCCAAAGCTTCTTCAAGTTACTAAATATCAGCTCTATTGAGGAAGCGAGGCAGCTACCATCAAGCACATTAATTACGGCGAACATAATACAGGTCGGAGGTTCTACATATGGTGAATTCACGTACGGTCCGGTCGTTGATGGTCTGTTTGCTCCTGCGCTTCCCGGAAAACTCCTTCTGCAGGGCTCTTACGACAAGAAGTTGAAGTTGATGATTGGGCACAACGCTGATGAAGGTCTCTCCTTCTCAAGTCCCGCAGTCACCAACAACACAGCTTATGATCAGCTGCTGAAAACGAATTTCCCTGACATCAGCCCCGGTGTTGCGAGTTACGTCGAGACCGTTCTATACCCTCCAGATTTCTCAGGGAGATACGGATACACCGATCAGATTGGTCGTGAAGTTCTGACAGTGGCTGACTCCACCTTCACCTGTACTTCCAACTACCTTGACAGAGCATTCGGAAACCAAACTTATGGCTATCTCTTCAGTGTACCCCCGGCGCTCCATGGCCAGGACGTGCCTTACACTTTTTTCAACGGACCTAATGCAGCAGTAAAGAGTGATGTCACGGCAAAGGCACTCCAGGCTTACATTACCTCCTTTGCGGAGGCCGGTGTGCCATCCGGTTCCGGAATCCCGAAATTCCCTCTTTACGGCAACAACAGTGAGATATTGAACCTCAACGCTACGACTATTACCGAGATGATGGATGACACAGCTAACGCGAGATGTTTATGGTGGCAAAAGGGTCTATACTTCTAGGAGTGTTCTTGATCATATATGTTGGCAAGGATGAAAGAAGCTGTGAACTGGATAACATGTGCCGTACAGAATCGACAAAAACAACCAACCGGGAATTTCAACTTGGATGAAAATTTCCCCGGAAGTCGCCCGTATGAGACGACAATATCAAGAGAATGTAATGAATGGTGTATATACCTACTAGTAATGTACTATAATGACTGCACAAACATATATGGAAATGAGGACCAGAGGAGCGGAGTAAATTTCTCGAAAGGAATATTAACCGTTCCCTCGCTACTCAATGCTGAAATCCGTTTCTACAAGCCTTTTAGCCGACATATCTAAGACATTTACATTCCTTCTGAGCAAGCTTCCCAAGCAATGAATGCGCAGATGAAGGTCGCACATAGCTGACATGATGTCCCGGCTGAAGTTGCTTACTTGGTAGAAACCTAACGTCCAAGCATAAGGTTTAGGCGTGCCTTGTGGCACCTTCCGGGTGACGGACTCACAAACATATCGCCATCACTGTCCCAAAGTAATGTCTCAGCCACGCTATCTCTATAGATTCCATGTCTTCCACGACCGCTATACTCTCCACCACTGGAAGCCTCTAGAGTACCCGACGTTACTTGCTTGAGCGACTATGGAAAATGTGCCTCCATCGTACGAAAGTGCGGTATCCAGAGACTACTGGAAGACGGTAGCTCCGTACATTCCATCGTCTGACCTGTGTGCGGCTTGTCGAGTTTCAAGAAAATGGCATGAGACATTTGTGCCCTACCTGTGGGGAAATCCTGCCTCCCAGTTTGGGACAGAGAACGATGCAGTCTATGGTGAGAAATATACTTTAGGGCATTCGCGGTCTTCCCCTACTGATTTGGTAGTGGCTCTCACCAGGTTCAAAAGAACCCTTAAATGGGCGAGGCTTAGTGTTCGAGGGCTCACCCATACTTTACACCTACCTCCTGCGCAGTCAGAGCTCTACGACGGACCGCATCCCGAATGGCTTCGGGATGTTCTGGAACATCTACCAAATTTACAATCGCTGGTTGTGTCGGAATTACCATTCTTCGACCATCAGTGCTTGCTCGCACTCCGTCACAATAGTAGTGATCGCCGGGTATCAATCGTAGATACGCCCCCAAGCTTTGTACTCAGACTTCTTATTGCGACGCATTGTATGAATACTACATCTACAAGTCTGGCAGAAGCTTTGAGCCATTTCCCCAGTCTCGTGTTCGTAGATCTTTCTAACACCTTAGCCGCAAGAGATCAGAATGTCCTGTCCAAATTGAAAGATATGTCTAATCTTCAAGTACTAAAGCTGCGCAACGTACATCTAAGGGATGACGATGTCCAAATTCTTGCAGATGCTATCGGTATTCGAATCCGGAGCCTCGATCTTCGAGGCAACCATCTGACAGACCGAAGTGTTAGGACTCTTCTGAATCTTTGCTTTCAAACTAACAATGACACGAACGGGCAAATACCAAGTAGACGAGCCGCGATATCAACCAATCTGGTTGAAGACTGGCCTGCTGGAATTCTTCAACCAGACCCTGCTGTACTGGATGAGTTCCGTGACGAAAGCTTTGATGAGCATTTCGTTCGACGATTAACCAGGGGGCTCGTAAGCAGGCTGCCTTTCGAAGATTTACATCATTCCGGTATTACCCATCTTTACATAGCGGACAATCATCTGACGGTGGAGGGTCTGTCGAGCTTGGTAAGGACGAATAATCTCCACGTCCTGGATGCCGGAGCAGTCGAGAGCGGAAGAGTCTTACTTAGACCTCGCTCGAATCCATCTACATCCCCCCCAAGATTCAAGGATCATCTTGTAGTGTTACCAGGCATGGAAAAGCTCACACCTGTACTTGAAAAACATGGTTCTATCAACATTACCTTTCTGCGGCTCAATCATGCTGTAGTAACTCGAGCTGTGCCTTCTAAAGATGACACGCTATCCCCGGGAGCCTGTGAACTCCATGCAGAAGAATCCTTTCATGAGATGGAAGTAACAGCTGTGCATGAGATGGGCGCCATAGTTCCCACCTGTGAGTTACCAAGTGAGAAGGCTGCGCCGCGCTACGAGCTGGCTGGTGACTCGATGCATATCCATCTGTCACCTGCAAAGGGCGAGAAGCCATCCCTACCGTTATCGCGAAGCCCATCGGGTGTCAAGCGTGGGAGTGTGTTTGCACCAGAAACCGCCGATGACGAAGAAACTAAGAAAGAATCCAAGGAATCAGGGTCACCTGTTCTCACAGCCACCGGCTTAGGGCATACCGCACAGGCCATCAATGGTATAAATGGAGCTGATCATTCACAGGACGTAGACCGATCGAATAGAGGAAGAGGGAGCACTGAGCTGAGTGCTGCACTTATCCAAAGACAGCGAAACGAGCTCCGAGCGCGTCAAAAAGACAAGCCACGTGGTCTTTCTCCAGGAATGCTTCCTGGACTACGCACTCTTGTCTTGACCGATGTTCCTTGTTACGACAACGACCATCACGTCATTGATACATTAATTGAATTCATTCGTGACTGTGCGTCAGAAGCAGAGCTTGCGAGTCTACAGATAGATCTTGTGTCAGATTCTATCCCGAGCTTCAAGCAGCCACGCCAAAGACAAGAACGTAAAGACGAGCTAGAAATCTTTGCTCTCCAGCGTATCGTTCTTGAGATGGCCCCTCCATCTTCACCAGGCACTACTTTCAGCCTTGATATGTACCATTCCCCCCTTACGCCTTCGCCATCAAGACTGGTTAACAGAACAAAATCTTCCACGGAAGATGCAGATAGTGAGGCTTTGTGGCACGCGCATGAGTCGAACCAGGACTTCTCATTCTTTGGCGATGAAGAGTGCGGCGTCTATGCTACAGATTCCAATATTCAACTTGCCATCTCGTCTGAAAAGATGGTATTTCCCACCGAGACTGCTCCGTCTGCACGGTCGCCAAAATTGCGGCCAAAGTCAACTGTCCCAGAAGCTAACGCTGATGTCGTTCGAGAGCTCGCTAAATTTAGGAGAGAAAGAAAGACTGCATTTGAGAATGCAATGGACCAGGGAGTGAAGCATGTTGATGGGTACTGGCCTGGCGAGGTTAAAGTGATAAAGTGGACAGGGAGAGATGAGCGGCGACGTGGCACTCTTGACTATTATGGAAACTACTTTGATAAAGGTGTCTACCGATGAGCTGAAAGCCCCAGGCTCTACACAAATCTTACTTCATCAAGCCCTTCTACCGGATCCCAATGGAAAGCTAAAGCACCAGTCGTGTTTCTGTTGCTGAAAGGCTCCGGAAGATGGCTAGGCACGGCATGTATCACTGCGCCATTCATTCAGAGAGCGCTCTAGCGTACGGCGCAAGCTCTTACATCAACTCGCGTTATCGCGGATGTAGACCCTCTATGGTCCCTCTACTTGCCAATGCACCCGAGGATTTCTCCAATTTCAAAGTAGAGCATAGTGCTACAACGAGGCTAAGTGTGCTTGAGGGTATCCATGTGCTCCCCTCTATGGCCTGCAATCTAGAATTTCTCTGCTGCATATATTTCGCAAGCCTTCGTAGGCATGACCTCAGCACCCAACCATAAGTGGCAGGTGTGATAATCCTCTAATACCCTCAGTGGGTATGGGAGGACGGCCAAGATTTAGGCCAAACTCCAAGAAGAGATGGCTAGGTTTGAAAAGAGTTGGAGAATGTGGGAGTAGATCGACAGCATTGCCACGATACCGGCTTCAAACTCGAATGAGCAGACGGCCGTTGCTTTGGAACGAATCTCTCCGTCGATTGCGGCGTCACAGAATGCGAAAGCACTGATAATCATGAACTAAGAATTTTAAACCCCCATTTTTATAATCTTTGCATTTGACGATTCATGCACACCAATGATAACCTATAAGAGAGATGTAACAAAGGAAGTCCTTCGTATAGACAACTTCGAGAACGGAGCAGAGATGATATACCGGTACTTCCAGAGCACAGCTTCTCCTTTACCGATATCGAGCATTTTGATTACTGTTCCCAGCGACTCCTTTTGCATTGCAAACATTCCACCATGCGTCTCTTTATTCCGTTGTGAACGCCTCAATTAGGTAGAACGAACCGTTGTCCGAAGCTCTGATCAAGCACACTCATGCAATACTCTGGGAAGACCTCAGTCTGGAAGATTTCGGCGTTTTCCTCGAGTCAAAACTGTTGCTTTACATACCGCTATCGTGAAGGCTAGGTGAGGGGTTTGAACTACTATGGTGTTTGGGGTATTAGGTGTCGATACAATTCACTTAAATCTACTGATCTTGCGCAACATATCTGGCTCACGACATCTTTCAATCACATCCTCTTCTACACATCACGCTCCTATAGCAAAACCATTCAGACGATGAGGATTGTCAGTTCTTCCGGATGGAAAAGTCTCAAGAAGTCGGTTGTTATGTTGTTTACACATTGACTTGAAAATGTGAAATGTAACCTTGATGAATCCGAAGGGTGAAGCTAACCTATACTTCCGCCTTCTTGATGCTAAGTTGGAAGAAACATAAATCGTCCTGTGAAGACAATGGCGCAACAAGACCCTACAAAAACAGAAGCCGGTCTTGAAGCGGTTGAGGTTTCGTTCAGCGCTGCTAGGACTGGCGCAGATTTCTTAAAGGGCAATTGGCTCTATCCCCCCCTCGAAAGGTGGCTCTGTGACGGAGATAACTGTGGGAGACACTTCTTCCTGATTAAGTGCGTGCGGGAGAAGTTTCTGAAGTGCCAATATTGTGGTGAGACGTATTATTTTCAAAGCCTCTTGCTAGAACAACCCTTCAATTTGTAAAAACCCGTCCACCGTCTTGTATTGGAAAAGATCAAGATAAACCGCCAGCGCCAAACCATGCATGATATCCCCAAAAACATGGGATCCCCGAAAAATCAAACCCGAGAGCAAAAACCCGGTAGTACTCTGACCTGAGTTCCGGTTGGAATCCTCCAAAACTCCCGCAAACAATATATTACATGAGAAACAGAGCCTGAAAGTGTGCCTTTTGTAACCCCGTCTATTTCGTCCATGGCGTGCAAAATGACGCTTCTGCAGTCGGGCCCGATCGTGATATGGTTCGTATGTCGTTGCCTTTTCCCTTGCCGTATTACCTGCAAATAGTTCACCCACCCCACGGCTTCGCGAAATGATAATCCCCCTATCCAAGCAAGCCATATGCGCCCCTTCCAGCAAAAGCCCCTACGTGGCTTCCAAACTTTCCGGACTCATCATCCCCCCCACCTCCTTCTCCTTCCCCATTTCCTTCCCCACCTCCTTCCCAACCTCTTTCCCACTATCCCCACTTCCGCTTCTCTCCATCCTCACAGGCTTCAACTTCGGAAACGGTACAACGGGCCCCTTATCCCCCTTGCCATCATCCAACTTCATCTTCTTCCTCGGATGCCCTTTACCGGGTCCTGGTTCGCGCAAGGGTCGTTTCCGTGGACTGCTGATTTTGCCCGTAGGCGGCAGGCGGGGTTTCGGGAAGCGTTGTTTCTGGGGGAGGTCGTCGTCTTCGATGAGAGGTTGTTCGCTGTTGGCGTGAAGTTTGGCGAGGAAGTATTGGTGGACGAGGCCGATGTTAGATTTGACGTTGTCGATTGTTACGGGGGTAAGGAGGGGTGGTGCGGGGAGGGCGGAGGGGAGGGCGGAAGATGAGGAACTAGAGATTTGTGATGTTAGTCGTTGAGAATGGAAACGCAAGGGGAAAGCGATTTGAGAACTAGGAGTGTTCCTTGAAGGAGGCTAAACTGGATGCAAAGGGGGTGAGAACGATAAAAGATTATTACCTTGGATTTAGGGCTTGGTTGTGCCTATGCACGCGATTCTGTAACAGATGCAGTGGCACAGCCAGGGAAGCTAAGCCCAATTCCTGGTCAAGTCCCAGTTCTTTGAAGCCAAAGAAGTCTTCGCCAAGTTCCTCGGCAAAGTCACCGCCGACAAACTGCTCGCTGCCGTCATTGAATGCATTAGAGCCATCAGGACCAGCATCGTTGAGAGCAGGGCGGAGTAGATCTGCAAGATGGGCCTTCATCCTGTCATGCATAACGGCTAATTTGGTGCTGCTACGCTCGACATCGTCCTTCACGTAGGTCTCAAGCGCCTCGATATCACAGCCGTTTTCGTGAAGGGTGTGCAAAACTATCTCTTCAGCGGTGAATCGATCCTTCCAAGTAGTTTCTGTATCTCCTGAGGTCCCACTCACGGGAGTGGGCACTGCTATCTTGGGAGTCTGGATATACTCATTGTAAGTCCGAGCAATCTTGGTAAAGAAGTCTCCGGCTATGTCAGTGACTGCTTCAAGGGCGGCTGGCTGAAACTCGTCAAACCCGGCATGGAAGAAGAGCTTGCCAACAGAGCGTTGAAGTGCGGCACGAGATACCCAGGGTGCCACCACAGGACCCTCGTCTGACATGACATGGGGTTCAATGTCTTGTTCGACAAAAGGCGCGGGTTCATGCTTCTGAAATTGGCCGTGGTACATCTGCTTGCATTAATAACTATTCTTTACTCCTCCAACAAGACTTACCTGTGCCTGAATCTGCATTTGCTTCACAACAGCTATCTTTGAGCAAATCTTCCTCGTCTGTTGCATCTGCCTCATGTTGTCCTCAATCTTCTTTGTCAAGCTACTCTCCGGTGAAGTAAATAGCCCTTGTGGTGAAACGCGTAGGAATTCCCCCGAAGGATCTTGGACCTCTCCTCTTGCATCTTCAATCCACCGCAGCCGACGTGAGAGATCCGGCATGGAGGCTAGGCTATCATAGTAATCTGGTAGCACTCTTTCCTCATCGCCCTCCATTCCTTCTGCTAGCGTTTCACCACTTGACTCTGGTTCCTGACCTTGAAGAGATTCGGCATCTGTAGTTGGCTTCCCCAGTGTACCCTCCGTAGCCGCTTGCTTCTGCTTTCGCAGCCATCGCCTCATTCCTACCTTGGTCCGTAATAGCGCAGGTTCATCTGGGTTTATTTGGTCGCCTTTGAACAGGCGATGACGCTCGGCTGTGACAAGGGCACGATCTTTCTTGGTAACCTGTTTCCAAGTTTTATATCCGATATCCTCACGTTCAGCTTCCTCATTGATGCCAGCTACAGTGTTGACACTATTGAGCGAAGGCTCTATTCCATCAACATCCATCGGCCCTGATTGTGGCACTCCGTGGCTTATAATACCATTGACACCTACTGGAGTGGTGTTTCCAGGCGGTGGAGTGGACAAATCCTTGGTGCTTCCATCCAATACACTTTCAGAGTCTGCCCTTAGCAAAAACTCATTTTTGAGATTGGACCCGAGGCCATTCGAGTTCAAAGCGTGAACTGACGGCTTTACGTCCGCAGCAGGAGAGCCCTCGTGAGCGCCAGCCGGTGCTTTCCTAGCTGCAGAGCCTTTCTTTGACTTTTTACCTGGCGCTTTTCGTCCTCTCGAAGATATAATTGGTTCGTCGTCACTCTCCTCACCACCATCTATATCGGCATCGCCATTCAAAAGCCGACGCTCTTCTGCTTCGACGTCTGCGCGGTCCTTGATGACAATGGCGGGTATCATAGGAACAAGCTCTTCAGCTTTTTTGCGCATGAATAATGCATGGCGGCGCAGTAGATGCTCAGGATTAGCATTGTACCTCAAGCAATTGGCCCAGATGAGGGTAAGATCTTCAACAAACTCTTGCTTGGACTTGTATTGAACGGCCTTGAGTTTCTTAGTCATTGTACCAAGATCCATCGGATGTTTGATCACTAAAACTCAAGTCAGCTGCTGTATCCTCATTTTTGTATTATACGAATCCTACCATTGTAATAGTCAGGGGCTTCCCTTTTGTTGACCCTTGTAAGAAAGGCAGTGGAGTGTTCGGTGTAAGCTTTCAGTTCAGTCAATACCCTCTCTGCAGCTTCGTAAAGTTCTTCTTGTCCGACTTTCTCTTCGCTTTTCCACTTGCTCCTATCCTTCCTAACCTCACTCATCAAACTCCTAAGCTCAGCATCAGATGCTCGAACTTGATCTCTCTTAGCGTCAATACGAGCAATTAGATGTTTGAATGTCAAGCTTGATGCTCCAAGGTTTGTTTGGCTCAAGGTCCCTTGCTGTGCGTTTCTCGAAGAGGGACCACTCGTACTGTTTCCACCGCCACCGATTCCACCCATTTCCACGTCAACCTGGCGTTCAGACTCCTCAAGCTTCTTTTGGTCTAGCATAGCGTCTCTGTCATTCTCGAGCGTGTAAAACAAGGTGTGGAAGCTGCGCTTTGCGGCGTCTTCAGTGGCTTTCTTCTCCTCTTCGAGCTTCTTGCGAATATCATCTGACGATTTGACTGGCCCTGATGAGGAGGAGCGCTTCATGTTTGCCACCGTTGAACTTGAGGATATACCGCACTTCATGAGCGTGGAGGGAGTACCAGGGGTAACGATAACGGCAGTGGCAGGTTTTGACTTGAAGGGTGACGTCGTGGCCGGTGCTTCGTCTTCACCATCCGACTCGTCGTAATCGTCCTCATCGATAGCTCTGGCAGCTTTTTTGCGTGGTGCAGTGACCTTATGTGGTATCTCCTCTGCAACTGCACCATCTTGGTTTCCCAGTTGATCGTCTTCAGGTATTCCGTCCCTATTGGTATCCCCATCTTCCTCTTCCAAGAGCGACTCTAGCCTTGCCTCACTTCGCGCATATAACTCTTTAAAGACCGACATCCTTGGGTCTTCCTCAACACCAAGCTCCTCAATTGCACTGCCCAGGTGGGACTGTTTCGTGGGCGTAGTGAAGCCATTGGGTGTTCTAGACCTCGGAGGGGATGCGTGGTAACCATTAACCTGTAGCGCATCACGGATTTGGGTGCCTAGCGCTGCGTGGGTGGAATTGATATTGTTCTTCAGCGACGACATGGCTCATCACCCCTCTTAGCTGCCGAGAGCAGGGGTGGTGCTCCCGTAGAAGCACTCCGCTGTGAACCTCTCTGATGTGTCGCGTGCTAGTAAAAGTGGCATTGAGCGATAGCCAACATGTTGCTTGGTTGATTCCACCGATTTTCTTGATCAAAATCGATGGGGTGGTGGAGCAAATTGATGGCGAAGTTTGTCACGTTTACTGCGATCTTGTCCCATGAACATTGAACTGAGGTTCATGGGACTGTATCATCGCCAAGCATAACTATCGCTTAGTCATGCCCAAACTTAAACCACCTTTCGCAGGCTGCCTTGCCCAAACTCACTATTGTACTTGAGAGATATCTGATTCTCTTCTCCTCGATGCGAACTATGGGTCTATGTTTACTATGAACAGCTCCTCTGCGCAGCTCTC
>JAABUO010003333.1_pt1 | contig 19150 bp, 26 predicted proteins | sample 5559291 | NCBI WGS metagenome assembly JAABUO01 (sample SAMN10711878, study PRJNA513372) | rock metagenome | isolation source: Antarctica rocks | place: Antarctica: Victoria Land, Finger Mt sud
CTCCTCTATGCACGCTCCTGTACCATCTGTATCTCAGAACATATCTGGAGTCTGAAACACCTTCCTCAGGCACGTCTTCACCACTGACGGTGGTAGAGGTACCTTTACGGACTTGCAGGTAGGGCTCAAGTGTTACACCACAGATAGCCTCAGCTGACAATTTTATTTGGACTATCGTGAGAGCCATGAATACCAGCAGAGGTCCATACAGGCATTTTCAAGGCCCGGCAGAAAGCATGCCTGTGACAGTATCGCATCCCCTTGCGCCTGAAGCTCCGAGACGCTGCAGCATTTTACGCTCATCAAAGGATGCTGATTACTGTGTAATCTATTCTCTTCTTCCACTCTGCCGTGGGTAGTCACTCAGCTGGTTTTTGCAGTTTTGGGCTGCCTTGCATCGGTCGCTGCGCCTAATTGCTGTACGCAGGGTGCGAGTAATTGGTCGGTGACATTGCGGCCAGTTTCTCACGTTGTTATCCCTTCCCAGGCGGCTTTGACTGTCCTTGATCTGTCCCCCTTGCAATGGTGCTGGCCTCTACACTAACTGTAGAGGTCGATAGCATCCTGTCCGCAGCAGACTCTGCACAGCAGCATGATCTTGAGACAGCCTTGTCTGGTCTAGAGTCATTGCAGTCCTTTGACGTGAACACCCAACTGCTATCAGAGACACAAGCTGGCAAGAAAATTCGCAAGCTCACCAAGCACGAGGACAGCAGCATAGCAGAGGCAGCAAAGTCCTTGGTTGCTCAATGGAAAGAGTGCGTCAGACAAGAACAAGAAGAACATACAAAGCGGACCAGTGGCTGTGAGAGCACCCTCCGTACTTCCTGTTGAGACTTTGTTGGGTGCTGACTGCTCAACAACCTAATTCTTGCAGCAATGGATGGTGACGAAGAAAGGAACCCACGCTCCAATAAGCGTCGCAAGATTGAGCAGCAAACAGCTGCAGAGGAGCAACCCTCCGGCCAGACAGAGGTCAAAACAGAGTCTCTGGCTCAGCTCAAAGCCAGCTTGCCAAAGCTTGATGATGCAATGAGGCACAAGACAGCATTGCTGATGCTTGAGGGCCTGCACAAAGCATTGCAAGAAGGAGTTGAAGGGGATGCAGTGCAAATTGCTGCTGATATCGAGCAAGCAATCTTTCAACAGTATGGTGGGGTCAATGCAAATTACAAGACTAAAGTTCGCAGTCTTGCCTTCAACATGAAGGATGCCAGGAACCCTGACCTACGTGCACGTGTGTTGGACGGTGAGATCAGTGGCTATGTCCTTGTCACGCTGACATCTGACGAACTTGCTAGCAATGAAAGACGCAAGGAAAACAAGGAAATCAGGCAGCATGCACTGCGGGAAGCTAATCCTGCAGGCATCAAGAAGGCCACCACAGATGCTTTCCAGTAAGTACACTCACAACCTCCTGTCCTTCTGCTCATTCCCTCCAACTGTCTTCTAAGTTTTACATTGTTGTATGCAGATGTGGGAAGTGCAAACAAAAGAAGTGTGTGTACTATGTAAGCGCCTGGATTTTGCTGCCTAAACAAACGATGAATGTACGGGCAAAACTGACCATGTGCTTGTGCTGCAGCAAATGCAAACAAGATCAGCAGATGAGGTACTTGCTGTTTTAGTATTCGTTGCATGCTCATGTAGCAGCCCGTCAATTGTGCCTGACAAGCTCATGTGCTGATCTTGCAGCCCATGACTACGTTTGTGACTTGCACAGTCTGTGATCACAGATGGAAATTCAGGTGCGGTTTGAATGCTCAGTGCCATTGTGGGTCAGAAGCTTTCAACAAAAGAACATTGTCCATGTCTGCAGTTAGAGACATGTCCAATGGTGTACAAGGGTTTCCGCAATCATGCTTTCTGAGGCCCAAGCCTGGTATGTGTGCTGCATTATACAGCTGCAATGGTGTCTGACAGCTGCCCTTGGCCAGTCTGTCAAACGTCTGCTGACGCACCAACTCAGGTGCAGACGCACATTGCACTTGGTTGACAGCAGGGCTGTGGTCAAAGGCTTGCAAATGTAGTATTGAAATTGTAACTCAAAAGCCTGAGCTCATAGATCGCCCTTACAGTGGCCAAGGACTAAAAGGTCAGTGGCCTTACAGTGGCCAAGGACTAAAAGGTCAGTGGCCTTCTAGTGGCCAAGGACTAAAAGGTCAGTGGCCCAGGAGTAAAGCTGAGTCTGCTCATGTCATTGTTTGAGTTTGACAGCTAGATGCTTTCATGTTTACACTACAAACGCAGTGTACCTCTTGGGAATATGATGTCCAAATCACCTGATGCTTGTTTATCCGTCTAGATGTATGTGTTGAAGTCAGCAGATCACATGAGAGTAAAGATTCAAGACATTCAGTAACTGCGGTAATCTGTCCAGCAGACATGGATACAGCAACATGAACAGCACACGCCAGGCACCAAGCCGCATTGCAAGGAGTCTGGCTTGCCACACTGTTCAAGCAATCTCCAAAGATGATTAAGGCTGCACATCAATGCAGATCAAAATTGCACTCCCTCTGCTCGTGCTGTTGCCTCTGCTTGAGCTAGCCTCTCCTGGAAGGCTTTTGCCATCTCATCTGCCCTTTCGTACACCTTTTGAGGATCCCTCAGCATGTCACCAGGGGTTGGCTCTAGCTTCTTGGTGGACAATGACATCCTGCCACGGTCCTTGTCCTGACTCAAAATCATGACCTGCAAATGTGCAACAATGTTGTGTGTCAGCTGCAAAAGAGTGCAGAAAGGGTTTGACTTTTGCCAGACAGACCTTTGGAATCCAACTCTAGCACACATCAAGGATGCTTTTTGAAACATGCCTGATTATGTCAGATGAGAATTCTATCTAAGCAAATCCGCTTTTCTCTCAACAACAGGTCATGCAGCAAAGGAGATATTCAACGCTGCTTTATGTGACACAAGATGCCATCTTACGCATACCTTGAGCTTATCGCCTTCACTCAAAATGGATCCAACATTGGTTATTCGGTCAAAACTGATTTGGCTGATATGCAGCAGACCACTCATGCCCTTGCCTAGGTCCACAAAGGCTCCATAGGGTTTGATCGACTGAATGACACCCTCAGCTACATCACCAATCTGCATGTACCCAATTGATCGGCAATGCTGGCCTGATAGCAACATAAATTTTGTTTGCACTGAGTCCAAGTCCAAATGTCACTTGGGCCTGTCAATGCCTTGGCAGACAGCTGAGGTATGATGGCTGGAAGCAACTAATAATATGGTGTTCTGTGCAGCTATGATGCATTGCATGCTACCCCATGTGCATAATGCACAAGCAACAGAACAATGATTGGCATGTATGCAGCCTGCAGGCATATCTTCTTGAAGTCGGATGATGCCCTGAGCAACAAATTTACAGAAAGACTTACATTGTACGTTTTGAGTTGCTTGCTGTCTGCTGCCTTGCGAGCACTGAACACAAGACGCTCCCTTTCCTGATCGATCTCCAAGAACTTGACAGGCAAGTTTTGATCCATGAGATCATCAACATTCTCAACCTGCACAGCAGGTAAACAAAGGTGGTGTTAGGCTGGCATAACACTTGCAGAAATGCTCTGCAGGCAATAATTGAGACTATACAGAGACTAATGAGATGTTTGGTTATCCTTCTTTGAATAAGCAAAACATGCCTCAACAGTTGCAGAGGCGGTCAAGTCCATTATGTAAGTCCATGCAGGCTGACGATGGAGCATGTGATGCAAAAACAAGAGGAAAGGCTGCATGTAACATGCAGCAGCCATTACAGTGAGGAACAAGTATTGCCAGAGATTAAAGCAAAAATGTGATGCAGTGCCATGCCATAAAGGATCAGGTTGAAGACATGGTGAGGCAACATACATTTGGAATTTGACTCATGGGCACAAAGCCTCTCAGGTTCTCCACCTCAACCATCAGACCTCCCTTGTTGATGGAAACCACCTTGCCAATGACTGTCACATTCTCCTCTTGCAGCTGTGCAACACGCTTCCAGCAAACCTCCTCCTACAAGACAGGTATTGCATGTGAGCCTTGCCTGCTTGCTTGCTACAGTTATTCCCAGCGCTCACCAGTTAGGACTTGAACGCCTGCAAGGCCAGGCTTAGATACAACCTGGCGGGCATGCCTGATGCAATTGTGCACACTGACTTGCTGCCAGTGTTGGACGGCTGCGCACCTCTATTTTGCGCAGCGACAGTCTGATTTCGCCACCCTTGTACTCGTCCCTAACAACGATGAACTCTCTCTCATCATCCACCTTGAGCACTTGCGTAGCCTGCAAGACACGTCCATCTCCAGATAAGCAGACTGACATTGTTGTCATATGTACGCAATGATGTGAGGATGACTGTACCCGCTGTACGCCAACTAAGCTGCATTCTTCTGATGGACAAGTAGCTGCAGCTTTGGCTCCTACGTCCACATATGCACCACGCTGATCTACTCTGAAAACAATGCCTTTGACTTTGTCCCCTTGCTTGTAACTGTAGGAATATTGCCCCAGTAGTTGCTCAAAGCGTTTGTAAAGATCCTGAGTGTTCAGTTCCTCGCTGGCATCCAATTTCCCGCTGCTACTGGCCGCTGACGGTGCTTCGACAGCGGCAACGAAGCAGGTGTCAAACTTCTGCTTGCGGCTTCGCTGCAATTGCCTTGTACTCAGCCGTAGGCAACCGCAGCCAAACTGTCGAATTGGCTGAAGGTGTTGTGTGCAGTGTGCTCTGCAGCGAGTGGTGAGCACGTCGGTACTTGAGCAAGACACGTTGGATAAGGCAGCAGGAATCATCACACGTATTTCATGCACTTGCTACACTTGCCTACGCCTCTTGAAAACGGACGTGTTGACTTTGCATGGTCGCCAGGCGAGTTATCTGTGATCTTAGGTTTCGACATACCCTTCCGGGGCAAAACAACGCTCATAAGGCTTTCCTCCTAGAATTCTTCAGCATTTTTGGCTGCAAGCCGTCCTTGTCGCCTGGCTGTGATGGGCCGGTGTGCTGAATGTCAGACATGCGGTCGACCCACATCCCAGCCCATAGAGTGCCCCAGATGTCACGCGATCAGTTACTGCAGTCAAGTGCACAGGCAGGCCCACTGGCGCGCTGATCACCATGATGAGTGCCATCGAATGCAAAAGCACATCTTACGCTGCCAGGCAAGACAAGTGCTGGGCAGCGTCGTTTCCAAACTCAGCTGTTCAAGAAGTATCTGACTTTGAGCATAGCGCAGGAGCTAAGAAATTTGCCTTTCGGGTTCATGAAGCAGACCACCGATCTGGTAAGCACAACGTTGTGGTCATTGAGCGCTGTGCAGTTGCCTTCAAGCTTGTAGCCTCAAAAGCTGTCCCCTTGCTGTGTGACAGGTGGACTCTGGGCAAAGTACTGCCTGTCAGTTTCTGGCACAGAGGCAGCTGCACTTGCAAGATCTGTGGAAGGCTGAGTGCTCTTGTTGTCATAAGAGATGGGGCGAAAACGCAATGTCAGTGCTTGTATCACCAATACATTGCTCAAATCAGGTCTGCCTTTCTTTCTCTGAGGCTTCAAGTCCAATTGTGCTTGAATGAACCTGCCACACAGCATGACTCTTAGCTGCAAAATTATTTGCAGGGCTCAAGTCACCCAGCATTTGAAAGTTGGAAGGACTATTACATGTTTCAAAGATGGTCACTCTCTGATCCTAGAGGTATGTTCAAATATATATAGCACAAATGTAGCATGCTTACTGTTTGCCATGTTGCTTTGTATGTTGCCTGACTGTCAAACTGCACAGCATAGTCTGACATCAGTCGCTGATGTGCAGCCATCATTTTGGACGCCCCAATGACATTGCTATGGGCTTTGCAGCAATTACCCATGTGGTTCCCAAGCAGCAAACATAATCATGACATGATTGTACACTACTTGGGTAAGCTCAAAGTCTGTATGAGCTTTCAGGGTCTGGTTTGTCTTGCAAACGAGTTTGCCCTTTGCTGACAAATGCAATGCACCTTATCATACCAATGCGGCAATGTGGCTTGGCAACGTGCACTCAGCTGCTGATGTCACATGCTGAACCTTTCATAGGCAACAACTGCACCTCATGCGTGCTGGCCTTGCACCTCACAGGTGCACAGAAGGAACTTGATCAGTGGCCGGTTTTTTTGGAGCTGATGCATTTGATGCCATGCACATCCCTGCAGATCTCCTTTATCAGCCCAGACGTGCCAAGCAACCTGGACGGCAAACACAAGATCTTCACAAAACAGCAAGGAAGCAACCTGTCAACTGATGCTGTACAGACAGCCTGTACAAGCTCAGACGGCGAGGCTGTCCTTGCATCTGACGCAGCTATGACAAACAGCAGCTGCTATCTCAGTCATGGTGAACAGAAGCAATTCAGCAGTGAGCTCCACAGTCCAAGAGATGATACAAATGGCATGCATTCTGTTATGTGGTCAGCAGACAGTCAACACCCTGCTGCAAAAGATGCTGCTCAGTTGGCTCAGCCTGCAAAATCAGCAGAGACCATCTCTCAACAGACCCTGCAGCTCAGCTTTCACATAGGCTGCTACCATGATGTGGCCAGTGACATTCAGCAGGAGTTTGGGAGACCTGATCTGGTGTTTGGGGCCAATGCTGGTGTGTCAGCACAACCTGATCGAGCTGGTGTACATGCGCATGCACAGCTGCATGACATATGTGATCTATGAGGTGTACGCTGCTGGCTGGTCTCAGTGAGATTGTGCATGTTGCCTGCCCGCTGCATTAGCTTACTGTGTACGCAAGTGCTGTGTTGGGTGTCAAGCCTGCCTTGTGGTAGAACACCGTGTTTTTAGAGATAGTTCTTCTTGTGTTACATTCTTGCAAAATGCTGATGCAAATTCTACCAGACTCGGTTTACTTATACGAGGAGAGGCAACGTTGATTAGCATCAGACCTCTGGACCGGATGTTTTCTGGTTTGTGCAGGTCTTGCTGCCTATCCTTCCTGGATATCAACCTTGCAGCTGCTGAGTCACCCAGGTGCCCCTGCATCCATCTTCACCGATTTCTGTGAGGAAGCAGCATTTCAGGGCATGCGGATGATGCAGGCTGTAGCACAAGGGCCTATGCACTGGATGCCTATCACTGTCAACCCATTCAGGAAGCCACTCAGCTGTCAAGGCAGAGATAATCACCTGCCAAGCTACAGCAATGCGTTCATCTTTGGCATGGCCCCAGTTGCTGAAGAGCACGAGTAATTTGTACAGATCTGGTACATATGAGTGCATTGGAATCTACGCAAGTGCAGAGTCTGCAGTCAAAATCCTCTGGTTGTCATGAGTTGAATCAGATATCATGATATGTTGATCAATTGCTGTAGCATACAAGGATGGTGATGTATGTTTCATCATGCTCCTGTACAGCTTGACAAGCATCAATATAAAACGTAAAGCATGTTGTTCTTAGAAACTGTCTTGCATTCATCGGGACTGAGTAACAAAAATGTGTGCCACACATGTCAACAGCCAACATTGGCTGAGCAGTCCTCGAACTACCTGCGTAGGCAGACTCCATCTTCTAGCTGAAATAGACTTTCTTTACAAGCTGAGAAACAGACAAAGCAGTTTAGTTGAAGAGTTTTGCAGTTCCTGCGTACACGTACCTGAACTAATGAATGGGAGCGAATCACATCTCTTGCAGCGTTTGTGCTGCGTGATGCCTCCCACATGCATATGCAATTCACAAGGCAGCCTGGATTCGCCCTAGCCTGGTCTTCAAGAAAGACAGGCGCTGATCAACATCCTCCAATACCGGAGGAACTAATGAGTAGTCATCCCTGACTGCTTGCAATTGAGACACACACATCTGACGAAACACAGGCAAATCCCACGGTCAGATTATTAGATACACTATGGTCAGCAGTCAGGCAAGTAAGTATGTATATCTGAAAAGATGAGGACCAGGCATGCCCAAGCAGCTCAGTATATCAACACAAATGCTGATACAAACGTCGAGCATGCATGTGCATGCATGTATGTGCATGTATGCACGCACGCATAAGCATATGCCGGGTAGCACTTCATGACTTCAGACTGTACAACATTTTGCTGCCCGAAAAGCATAGCATGTATTACAGAGTTGCTCGAGCAATATACTCGTTGAGAAATACGTATCATGATCGTTGCATCACCAGACGGCAGCGTGCTGCCATGTGGAGCAACGGTAAATGGGAGTACAAGTGACGCGAAAGAAGCTCGATATTGGAGCTTCAGGCCTGGCTTCAGCCCTTGTTTTGCTAACATGCACGTCTGGGTGTGCTTGCCATATGTCAGCCTCATAGCCTGGTTTCGTTGCCGTGCTCGCCTGACAGGTGTTCATCTGGGACCGACCAATTTAGCGTCAGCCACGTTGTCCAATGTGGAATCTGGTGGAACTTGCCAAGAGATTAAATAAGGCACAGCAGCATCGCATCCTGCCACTCCAACGTTGCAGGGATCAGACTCAGCAGCCTACAGTCTTTGAGGAATCCAAGCTTTGCTGGAAGTCTCGGCCATGTCGGTTATCAAGCTCGCCACCGTGCTTCTGTGCCTTCAGCTTCTGTCTCACGGCGTATTAGCGCAAAGCAGTGCAGCTGCCGGGGCGACCGCCACAGCTGAGTCTACACCTTCACCCACACCCGAGGGATCCTCTGCGTGGGCTTCGGCTATCGCTACAGCTTTGAGCAGTGGCAACACGCAGGCTGCAGCCACCGCCATCGCTGCTGCACAATCTGCCGGACAGTCCAATGCATACGCTGCAGCTTTTGCCCAAGTAAGCTAATGATCGTACACACGGCTTTCTGCGGCCCGTAGGAAATGCCCTGCATGCCTTCTTTATCGGCGCTTCCTGTGCAGGCCAAATCTTCAGGTGCTTCAGCATCAGCTGTAGCTCAAGCAATTGCTCTCGCCGGACAATCCAACTGCGCGGCTGCAACAGCAGCAGCATCTGCCGCCGCTAGTTCCTACGTTTCTATCGCAGCATCTCCACCACCTGCCTCTCCAGCTTCAGCACAGGCTGTTGCGCAGGCTGTCACGAGCGGTAATGCGAACGCTGCCGCTCAGGCACTAGCAGGTTCATCAGGTTAGCTAAGTTCTGCGTTGTGCATTCAGCAGCCTTATAGCAACACAATTTGTCTTGTGTCACTGCTGCAGCGGTGAGGGCTTGTGCAAGTGTCATTATCACAATGGCTGTAGGATAGCTGCAGCATGGCTCGCGGTCACGCCTTACCGCTGCACTGCAGTGCAGCTGCTGCATTTGATGCTACATCAAACACAATGGCGTTGTGTTATGTCATGTCATGTCAACCAGGCCCGGTGCCTGTGTCATGCAGGCAATGCAAACGCCGTTGCCCAGGCCATTGCACAAGCAGGCACTTCATCCAACAGTGGCAATGCTGATAGCACGGCATCTACAGTGGCACAGGCTGTGAGTCAGGCTAGCGTGCCCGCCCCTGTCCAGTCCTCTGCCTTTGCCCAGGCCATTGCACAAACCTTGGGCTCAGGCAATGCACAGGCATCTGCCACCGCTATTGCTGCAGCACTTTCTTCAGACCAAGCTGGTGCAGTGTCACAAGCCTTCTCTCAGGTCTAAACCACCTCACTGTTGAGTAAACAGTACACAGCCATAGGCATATGGATGATATGTTCCAGGCACATATGGTATTCCGCATGATATATAGGAAGACCAGGTTTGAGACCATGCATGCTTGCCTGTGCTGAACACAGAGCAATATATCTCAAGCAGTTGGCTTTCAGTGGGTCAATGCACTTCTGCATCAGTGACTTGCCTAACACTATCAGATTTTTGATGAGCAGTCGCCTGTCACAGTAGACCATGATCAACAACAGGTTATACTGTATGCAATGACAGTCTAAGGGCTTTCAGATTGCATAAGGCTGCAGTCCTTTTGGTTGCGTAACTTATCAGGTAACCAAAAGTGTTGCGCAGGCCAAGTCATCCAATGTTGGAGCCAGCCAGGTGTGCGCTGCACAAGCTGCAGCTCAAACAGTCAACTCAGCAGCTGGTACAGCAGCTGCCCAGGCAATTGCATCAGCCTATGGTGGTAGCACCTGCTCAGGCCAAAGTGGTGCCAGTGCAACTGCTGTGTCTAGTGCCTCGTCAAGCAGCAGTGGAAAATAGTTGTAGCCAACCTTGAGGACCCTAGATTAGCAAACGCTGTCAGGCATATGCATGCATGCAAAATGGAGTCACTTCAGGTTTAAGCTTGTTCAATCGACAGTGATGGATCAGCATTCAATGCAGCAGGTTGCTTGGGAAGTCATAGTTGCATGAGAAGGAACGTGTTGGTCAAGCTCAAGACAAGACTTTAGCATTGCATAAAGGTGCCGCAATTAATGACACCCAACCCTGATGAGTTTGTAAAGAATGCTTACATGCAAGAATGCGTGATTCTCTCGGTGGTATCATTGCAGCCCAAGCAAACTTTGTTTGACGACCTGACAGTGAAAACCTGACAGGCCATACATCTTTTGGTCATGCTTGCGCCTGCTGGTGCCAGAGGTCTTGATCTGCAGAAGCTGTTCGTTTGCAGTATATGCCCAAATGCAAATCTTTGATCCTGACCAAGCATAACAACTCGAGCTGTGTCAAAGCACACTCCCTGGCAGACCAACAGTTGCAAATCAGCACTCTACACTCCATACAACACAGCAACAGACAATGAAGAAGAGTCATAAAGACCATGGAATGCATCGAAAGGACTTTGACTGCTCAAGCCATGGACATGTTCAAAATTGTCTGGTGACCCTTCAGTGTGGCAGGGACATGGGACGTCTGGATATTAAACTATCTGTCTCATGCATTGCATCTAAGCTAGCAAGGCTGTCAGCACTATCAGATCTGACATGGATGTGATCCATGGATGGTGATGTGGTCAAGCGCATTCCTCCAGCTGATTCCCCTTTTGCAGATTTCACAGCTGCTTTTGCCATGGACCCTGCACAACATGGAATCAACATGCTGGTATGGCACACAATGGATTGTGCACAATATGGAACTAAAATGATGATGTGGCACACCCTGCCGTTAAGAGTCCAATTAATGATGTCAGAATTGCAGCAGCAGTCTCCTGAGGCCAGTCAATAAGATACTGTAACTGACAGTCTGCACAGCACCTGTGTAGCTGACATGTCAACTGCCATGTTGACTGGTGCCGGAACCTCAGCAGAACTTGAAAGAAGGGATTGTGATGAACACAAGTGTGGCGAATTACTGCAATTTGTCCACAAAATGCAGGTTGTTGATGCGTACCACAATTGTTTTTTGGGAGAACTATGTAGGATGGTGATGGACATAATGCTGCTGGGGAAAAGGGGAAAGGCTTCTTTTAGGCAGAAAGCAACATGCATTGTGCAAGGCTGCCAAAGAAGTCTCAGGCAACACACATGCATGACGTTCCATGTGGATGTGGTACACATCTTGTGTTTTGCATACCTTGTGAGAAGAAGATGTGCATGGAGATGAAGACAATTGTGACTCCGATGCAGAAATTGATGGTGAGGGCATGCCCAAACAGGGCAGCTGACATGAGGCCTGTGAAGATGGTGGCCATCGTGGAGGAATACTTCTTCAGTATGGTGTCAGCATACTTGAAGAAGAAGGATGACAGAATGCCTTGCAAGGCGTTGTTGACTACCAGAAGCATGGTCACCTGCAATTGTGCAAAAGATGTGACGCCATGCATGTGGTTCCCAGAGCATAATGAGTCTACTCAGACAGATTATATTTAGTCTGTTACAGACTAAATAAATAGCTGCACTAAATAAATGGCAGCATGCAGATGCCAGTGCTGCTTCCAGATACTGCCATTCTTTGTCTGCTTGTGTTGAGCTTTCATCATGCTGCAAAGCGCACTGCACGTCATGCATCTATCCAATGTGCAAAGTCAGTTCAACGGTGAAAGCACAGCGGCTCAAGCCGCTAACATCAGCTGCCTTGATGTAGGCATGTAAGGATGCAAGCATGTGAGGGATTCAAGCTGCATACAAATCCTGCTTGATGCACAACATGCCTTTCTGCACATGGGCAAGGAATCACAGTCGGCCGCACACCTTTGAGTGACCTTTAAATAGCTCTGAAACAGACTGGTGACCCAGCACCACAAGCAGAGCCAGCCCAACAGTGTTGAACAGCAACCCAAAAAAGTACAAGTAGAAGTTCTGTATGTGCACACTGGTGTCCATATTCTTCTTCAGGGCCATCTCGTTGTAGACAGAGGCCAGACTGGGGATGGTGATGCTGCCTACTGTGTACACAATGGCAGCGCCAAGGACGTTGCTCGGCAGGCTGTTAGTCGACCTGGCAGCACATACGCCTCCTGTCACTATTCATACTACAAAGCAAAAGCTAAGAGAAAATGTGTGATGCATGCCTTGTCTGCACGACTTGGTACAGGGGGCTAGGGTATAGGGTACAGGTATGCTTGTAGGCAAACTCTACAAGGTGCTGCCATCATTGCTGCAAGGCACAATTCCAGGTGCTTTGCTTGCAACAGAGCATGCAGCATACATATATATAGCAGCATACATACATATATATATGACAAGATTGATGGCTTGGTGTGAGCACTGTGGCGCATCCAAGCAGCACGATGAGCATCAAGATATATGAGACTTGACATGCAAGCAAGCTTGACGTACAACAGCTATATGGAGCAATGTTGTTGATGTATCAAGTGCTGTGCCATGAAGCAATTGCAGGCAAAGACTGTACAGACATTGACTTGCCAAGAATATGTTGTAGTGTGCAGCAAGCAGGCAAAGAGCGGTGACATGAGTCGGTGCAAAGCATACTTCACCCGCAACTGCTGAGCTGGTTGACAGTGATGCCGGCCATGAGCAACACCAGAGCCTCCCACTGCCATATTGTGAAGTGCCGCTTCAAGATGAATCTCATCAGCAGCGCAATGACCAAAATCTGCATGCAGCTTTGCAAGTCTGTGCTTTGAAATGCCGTCTGGAAACAAGCTCCATCAGCAATGGTGGATCCTGTCATCTGAGAGGTAGAGAGTACACAAGTCCTCATGACAATATAGGCACAAAGATGAGGATTTTGCGTCATACCTCTGAGTGCTCAGCTGCACAGCACAGCATGGCTCAGCAGCACAAGGCACAGCACAGCAGGCACAGACTGAGCTGTGCAGGGCCTGGTCTAGGTACTGCAATGCATGGAGACAGCTGCATGCTTGGCCACTGACTGATATGCACTTGGCCGTAGCTAGCATACAACCACTGCGAGTGACTCCTGTGTGCTGCCAGACAACAGAAGTGTACCTTCAGGTTGCTGAGCATCTTGGCAGTTGTTGGCTTGAAGTACAGTTGCATGGCAAATTTCAGATAGTTATTCACAGAATACAGCCCAGCAGGGACTGCTAGCAGCCTGTTATGATGACATTGGCGCAGGAACATGCGCAATGACTTGAAACCTGGAAACCCTGCTTTGCCCTTACCCTGCAGTCAGGCAGAACAGGATATCATGGCAGCTGGCAGAGTTAGCATCAAGGTTTAGCTTCCAGCGTGATGCATCGAGTGACGTCAGCATGCCGTGCCAGCAATTGTCACTGGTATAAGTTTAACACCAGACATGATGCGCAAGTATACAGGTGCTCAGTTTGGCATGGAAGTAAATCGTCAAAAAGACTTGGTCAAGCATGCAATAGGCAGACATGTAGCAGCTTACATAGAGGACCAACATTGCAATGGCAAAGGTGGTCTTGACAACCTCCACCAGGAAGTTGATGCTGACAGGATTAAAGCTGAATTTTCCTTCTGCATTTTTGCTCATGTGTACAAGCACCGGCTGCAGACCTGAGACACACCGTGTAAGGGTGTGACGTCTATTCCAATGGTGCCTTGATTGCAGTTGTCATGCAGCCACTCACTGCTGCAATAATTTCAAAATAGCAGCGGGGTGAGAAGCTGTAACAGAGTAATTAAGCGGCCAATGTGTGTATGCATACTGGGCAGTCAACACGTTGTGGTTGCTGACTTCAGGACATGGTGCGTACAGCTCTACATTCTTCAGAGGGAATGCAAGAAGAGAATATGATATACAATGAACAACGCAGGTGCTGCTGCTATGCTACATTCTGTACCTATCAGAACACAGTCTCCACACACAAGCCATATCTTCCACACACGATTCTGGCTTTTTGCTGCCTGTTCAAGAGGCTGGGAATATGCCAAAGTTGCCTTCCCCTGCAGAAAATGTGCATACAGAATGTGCAACACTGCTATGCATGTGACAGCATACATGTAAGGCTTGCAGTGCAAGGACGTGGCTGCAGGCTGACCCGTGGTGGTTGGCTGGTGAAGATGGGAGACACCATACGCCCATTGGCAGAAGCTGGTAAAGGCGGCAATGCTGCGCTGCCTCCCTGCAGGGCAAGCCTTCTGTTGCAAAACTGGATTGCAAAACTTGCAGCAAGCCAGTGCAAAAGCTTGAATTGCAGCCAAGTCAAAGCTTTGATAAACATGCACTTGCAGCACTTGCTACATAACAGATAGATAAGTTATCTCTGTTAGACATATCACCATGCTCCTGTTGTGGTGGTACTATGACATTTACGTCAGCTTCACTGCCAGGGAACGCTCTGTTGCTGAAGAGGCCCGGAGCTTCCAAAGTTCCAGGATTTAGTATTAAATCTTAGAACAGCTGCTCTGCTGTGTGTTGGGGGTACATGCTGAACCGGATCAGTCAAGTTCGGTTCTGAGGGGGTTGCATGCAGTGCTGTGTGAATGAGCACCGAGTTGATAGAACTGTCGAGGTCAGCCCGTGAAGTTGACCGTCAATTTCGAGCTGTTTTGGTCACAGATGCGCGTTCAGTCAGGGACTTTGGTCATTGATCAATCAATCAAATATTTTACAGCAGCTAGCCTATTTGACTAAATTGCAGTTTTTGACTGAGGGTCAGCCGTCATTTACCTGTACTTTTTCTTCACGTGCTTGACAATCCCTTCACTGATCCGCCGCACAACTCAAGGTCCGCCCAAGCCAGGGCTCTGTCATGCTCAAGTGCACTTCATCTTGCAACTTATACGCCATTTAATCAAGTAGGTGGCATACAAGAGGTTGCTGCGTACGGCCACGTGATATCATGAACCCGATGAATTATGAGTGCCCTGAGTGTACACTTCGATGTCGGCTATAATCATGAGTGCCCTGCGTATATATAGCATCTGTTGAACTTGGAGCGATACAGAATAGATGAGCATAGCATCTGTGTGTCGTCTCACATTTGCATAAGCCCCCAGCTCATGTGACTTCTGTTCAACAATGCAAGTCTTTCAGTAGCAATTGCCAACTCGACAAACCATACTATGGTCAAGCACCAAGACTCCTTCTTGATAAAAGCCGCAACCTGATGCAGCAACGATTGTCATTCCATTTTGTTGCAGAAAGCAATCAAGCAGAAGGTCGTTATTTCCGAGGCAGTCGTACGACATACAAGTATCAATTCACACTCTCATCCAGTAAAGCATCAGGTACAACCACATTGTCATCTGAGACAAAACATGTTTCATCTTGAATGAGGGCGGGACTTGGGTACCCAATGCTATAGCTAGTGGTGGTGTTGAATCGTTGGGCAGCATCATCACTGTTGCCATCACCTAATTTCTGGTACAAAACCAGAGAACACTTTGGCCAATGCCCGATGATATGAATTGCTATGACCTAAACTCTTAGTGTAAACAAAGGACCTGCATGCTTCAAACAGTGCATCATTTGGTGTATGTGTGTTAGTAATGTAGATCAAGTCAGGCTCTTGCCACTCATATGCCATGTCGCTGTAGAAGTAGGCGGTCACACCAGTGGCCTCAAATGGGAAGCTGTCAAAATCCAATTCCACAGGAGAGATGAGGGGCTCTTTCTGATCCACTTGCCAATCTGCTGATTCAACCCACTCGTTGCTGAAGGGATCCCTTCGTATGTCCTGTGTGCGGCTAACACCCAAGCAGTACTGCCTATCAGCAACCTTGTCAGCAAACTTGATGTACAAGTCTGCCTGCATCCATTTTGCATTGTGCATCAGCTGAAAGCAATAGTCTGCACACTGCCGCATTTCAGCCGGACTGATCCCCTTCTTGCTTGACAAACCCAGCCTGGCAGATGAGGAACAACAAACAGCTGTGCTTTTGCCCCACCCGCTATAAGGTCTGAAGTGACAAAAACTGGCTGGAGCATGGCTCAATTTCCTGTGTAGCTGCTCTTTGCTGAGCATCTGCTCTAGCGACATTTCGTCGTCTTTATGCTTAAGATGACCAAGCTTGCGCCCACTCCAACCTCTCGGATCATACTGAGTGATGCAAAGATGGTATTGAGCACCTGAATGGGTGATTGCAGCTACTTGTGCATACTTGCTCGCATTGACCTGACTGTACATGACTGCGACATTGCTATCTGTCTGACCGAAGTAGCAAGGCAGGCATGACAGTAAGTCAATGCCATTCAACACACATGCATCTTCCAGTGTTCTGTCCACTGCCTGACGGTCAGCACGGCAATACCCTCTTTTGTACTGGACTGGCAGAAATCGGTACACACGCTTGCTTGCTTGGGACAAATGTAATTGGCTGCACAAGTCCAGATTCTTTGCAATGTGCTGAAGCAGATGCAAAGGCAAGCTTGCCAGACTGTATATATGGTTGTCTACAGCCTTTTCCTGCATGCTGTACCTGCAGATACAAAAGCATGTCGGTGTGCCATGTGTTTTCAGAAGACAACACCTGACAGCTTTGAGGCCTCCTCACAGGCTTTGATATCGTGTTGCAGGTCAGCTGCTTGATCTCGATTTATTTCCCGTCGGGCTGATGTTCTGATGCTTGACGACCTGCAAGCCACTTTTTGTCTTGGCTTGACATTCACAAATTGTTGAGAACCGAGCGGCAAAGGTTGTTGCACGAGCGCGGACCTGAGTGATCTGGTCGAGCTTTTTCAAGCACTTCTAAGTGCTGAACCTGCGAGTACAAAAGCAATTTAGGGCGTTGGTGTTTCCGCAAGATGTCATAGTGACCATCAGGTTTGCAAGTACACTGCCTCACAGTTCTGGGTCCCGTGTTGCAGATCAGCTGCTGGGTCTTATTTTCTTTCTTGTCGGGCGAATTCCTTAGACTTACCGACCTGCAAGTTACTTTCACACTCTGACCTCTTGATTTCATACACTGACCTTGATTTCACAAGCTGTTGAAAAGCGCGCGGCAAAGGTTGTCATATACGCTGACCTGATCGAGCGCTGTATGCAATCACACACAGAAGCAGGCAAGCTTGGCTACGCCGACCGCTCCCTAAATTAAACGGGGTTATGTGCGCAACAGCAGCTATAGCTGTTCGTGGCTGATCTCAAGGACAAGGACCTGCATCTGGTTTGTCGTCAAGCGTACGAAAGGCTGCCGTTGAGCGTAGTATGACGTAGCAAGCTCCGAAACCAAATTGTTATGACGGTGCGACACCATGTAGGCTGTTGGGCGCCTGAAGAAGCTTTGCGCAGGCTGACAAACCAATGTGTTCAGGCTGGCTGTCATAGACTCAGCCACCCATCCACGCAAGCTACAACTGTTGCAATCTTTTGAGCACCGAGCAAAAGTCAATAGCCCTCTGTCAGGATTGAACGACCTCCGGATTTCTCACGCTGTGGAGACCGACGCGCTGACCAACTGCGCTAAGAAGGCAGCTGCTGATTAGCTGAATTTAGCTGTACAACAATCATAATATCACGGCTTCATCCGCACCGTTTTGCAAAACCGCAACATGGTTCTGCGCACGCAAGACTAGTCTGCACTGCCGAGCTGCACTGCACAGCATGCAAACAAACTGTAGTAATATAAAGCTTATTAAAACGCCAGCTGTAACAAAATTTCCGTTTCATTTACCCTTTCCCGCCACCTGCAAACAGCTTGTGCAGCTCTGTCGCTGGCGGATCACTGGTGCGATCCGCGAGTGACGAGTGTGAAGAATGATGCAAGCATATGCGCGACTGTGGCAACTCCGGTCAAGGCAGAGCTGAGTTGCGTGATCAGCGATGGAGAGCCACAGACTCAGTCAACTGCGGAAAAAGCTGCAGGCTCTGCAGTATAAAGAGGATCTCGATGACAGCAGTGCTCCTCTGGTGGACAAGCTGGTCACAGACCTGCTTCACACGACCGATAGCTATCGTGATTTGAAGCTGCAAGTGGCCACCAAAGCGCAAGAACTTGAGGATGGGCGCAACAAGGTTTGCAGCCAGCACACACCAGATCATTTAATGTATGACTATATGTCTCAGGCGGACATCCACAAAGCAGGCCTTTCATCTTGCACAGGTGGAAGGGCTGACGAGAGATGCAGGCCGTTTGGCTAATGAGAACAACCAGCTGCACTTGCAGCTGCTCAAAGCTGCAGATGTTGCTGACAAGGCAGATAGGGATCATTACCAGCAAGTCAAAAAGCTGGAGGGACAACTGACTGAGCTAGCTTGCTGGAAGCACCAGACAGCAGGCCGTTTCCACAGCCTTGAGCAAGAAAATGCTGGCCTTCGCGCCAAGGTTGAAGAGATCCTCAGATTGGGAGAGAAGCATCCCAGACGTGAGGTCACCTCCATCTGATTATGCTGCAGGCATCATCAACCTCTAGCTTGTCTCAGCAGCTGACTATGTCGTGGACAGAAGCAGAACTCAGGTCATTGTATGTCTGCAGCGGACGCAAGGCTCATCGACGCTTCCTCTCGCATTGCTATATCTCACACCATAGGTAAGGTGTTGAAGTTTTGCACACCTGCTGGTCCAGATATCAGTTTGCTGTGTCACTGTCACTCTGTCCTTGTGTGCAGAGCCGAAGCCTGCAAACACTGCGTCAGCTGCCCTGCCAAATGTCAACTTGCTGAAGACAGCTGATGGCAGGTGTGTTGTCAGCTCAGCTTGCATGCTTTGCTAGCATCCCTTGCTCAAAGTTGTGCCCTTGTGTAAACTCATACTCTTGCATAACCAATCGATCATACCCCAGATCACCGTCAATCCCCGTAAGCGCTGCTTGTGATGCGACAATGCCCTGTCATGTCTCTCAGTGCAAACTTGCAAGGCCTCACAGAGCTGGTGCAACTTGTACAAGCAAGCAGTGTGGCATTTATAGGGTGGCCACTCTTGAGACTGGCCTGAAGCAGAAGCA
>JAABUO010003335.1_pt1 | contig 19141 bp, 20 predicted proteins | sample 5559291 | NCBI WGS metagenome assembly JAABUO01 (sample SAMN10711878, study PRJNA513372) | rock metagenome | isolation source: Antarctica rocks | place: Antarctica: Victoria Land, Finger Mt sud
GCGCCTCAAGAGTCTGCAGGCAGTGTTCAGCAGACAAACGGACAGTCAGCTCAGGTGAGTGATTGAGTCATGCTGCCTGTGAGAATGGCATCTGACATCTTTAACTTTGTCAGTTTGATGTCAGTTTGATTCAACCAGACCAATGCATGATGCACCTGGAGATATGCACCTGGAAACATGTACAAAACACTTTGTCTCCAGGCCGGTCTTCCACACGCACCAGCACTCCCGGTGTGCAACAGTCTTAAACATCTTCCCAATGTAGAAACGCGTATTTTCTGTTCCCAGGCGTTTCTGAGTTTAGATTTCCATTGTATAATGGACGTTTCTGTAAAAATATTGACCTTTTGGGATTGAGAAGAGCTACCTTCTCTTCAGCATTATGTTACTTCACACCTGCCTGTGCTTTGTGGGCAATAGTGTTCCGCTTGAGTGTGCCGTGTCATGCATCAGTCTTATAGTAAACAGCGCCTGCAATAGCTGCTGTGCAGACTGTGAGCATTTGTGCAGGCAGAAGCTTCTGGCAGAGGTGTTACAGCAGCAGAGGGGCAGGGCAGCAAGCAGCAGCCCCAGCAGAGGCGGCCTCAGGAGGCCGTTGGGGAGGTGCAGCACAATCAAGCAGCTGTGAAGCACAAACTGCTGGAGAGACTTGCTGATGATGTATGCCTTAGCATGCTCACAATATGCTTATGACATGCTATGATATGCTTGACAGAGGACAATTTGTGCATTGCGCCTCTTCGGCACAGCAGCTGCAAGAGGTACAGAAACAAAGGACAGCAGCCTCAGTCTCAATGCAGGCTACATGTATGTGCATGGTTTGTTGAAGTCCCGACCTAGGCTGGCACTCACAAGAACAGGCTCAAGCTTAAGCCTGGCCTGTGCAACTAAAGATCCAGACAGCAAGCTTGCCTTGCTGCTGCATGCAACCTACTGTTACCAGCCGTGAGTGCTACAGGGTGGGCGTGACAGGGGCAGGGGAAGGGGTCGGGGGCGGCGGGGTCGCAGGGGTCATGATGACGAAGAAGACTCTGGCATGACCCTTGATGAGTACGAGGCCATGCAGCGCAAGCCTAAGCCCATGGTGCCTGCTATTCACTCTCTTGGTATGAAGCTGACTCACAATAATAATCAATAATAACAATAACAATAACAATAACAATAACAATAACAGCAACAGCAACAGCAACAGCAGCAGCAGCAGCAGCAGCAACAGCAACAGCAACAGCACTAAACAATAATAATGTTATTATCAACAATAATAATGATAATAATCATATTAGTAACAGTAATCAATATCAGTAATAAGAATAATATCAATAATAATAATAAGATAATAAATCATTCAGCTTACAATTTCTGTCTTGGCAATGAGATAGCAGTACTGACCCTGCCATGCTGGCATCACATGACTCCCCTTGAACACAATGCATGCTGCTGCTCATTCTTTTAAATGCGCTCACTTCCGCAGTGTATGTTTTGCCGTCACCATGAGTCACAATAGATGGTGTATGTAGTGCAAATGCATGCAGTCACCTTGACGCCTCTGGCAGAGTGATGCTACAATCCATTCAAAGCGAAGTCACCCATGTTGACTGGCATTCCCAAGCATCAGCACGGCATAGGTGGTTGTGCATGTACAGGATAAATGGTGTATGGTAGGCAGCTAATCATCATTGATTTCGTTTGATGTTGCTCCATGTGTCTTTAGCTGCAGCATTGTTAGTATGTTCCCAGCAGAGGAATGCAAGCACAGGTGCTCACCACTGTAGTTTATTGATTGTCAACCAGGCAGACTTCAGGTTTTCTCAATCATACAACCACTGCCAAGATTTTCTTCACGCTTGGACTGTGCAACAGCTGTTCTCAGCGCTTGTACTCACAGTTGCCTCATGTTGAGCCAACAGGAAGAAGCCCCCTCAGTGCGCTGTTGCTGTTGCACTACTTTGCATTGAGAGTGGTGAGTCACTGATGATTGCGTACCTGGCACAATCATGCAGATCACAGCTTGTACTAACAACCTCTTACAAAACTGAATTGCACTCCTTTGCTTGTAGGTCATCAAAGTCAGCTGGACCAAGATGAGGCCCTGGCCAGGCAGCTGCAGCAGCAGCTGGATGTGGAGGAGGCCTATCCACAGTACTCTCAAGAAGCTACTCAAGCACCTAGCCAGCCATCAGCCCCCAATAGGACCCCAGCAACAGCTGTTGCACATGATCTGGCACAAAGCTTGTTTGCTTTTGATCGGCCGCAAGAGGAGGAACGCGGGTATGGGAGGGGCAGGGGTAGGGGTGGTAGAAGGGGCAGCAGGGGCCGTGGAAGAAGATGACAGGAGATCATGTGCAGCGCTTGCAATTGGCTACTGCTGCTTTTTCCATCCACTGCCAAGCTGAAGCACTGACTGCAAATGGCCTGATCAGCAGTCGCAGCAGCACAGTGCCAACTGCTCAGTAGCAACTTGACACATGTGGTGGCCGTACGATGGGCAACATGTATACATCCTGCAACTCAGCTCTGCGTGTGCTTAGCTTGTGTTTGTGGCTGGCTGGAATGCTGGGCTATGACGTGACAGCCATCCTCAAATGCTTCAACTGATCCGTCGCAGCATGTACTTTCACCATCTGCACTGAAAGCACGAATTTCGAGATGCATATCCTAAACCCAATATATTCAATGCAATTTGCGCAGCAAGTTTACTGCCTGAGTGCATATTGTATCTTTGACCCTGAGTGCATATTGTGTCTTTGACCCTGCATGATCCAGGCATCTCACCAGGCTCTGCAGATCAGTGCACCTTGGGACATATTTTTGGATGCAGCAATCCAACACAGCTTCATGTGGTTTGGCTGTACGTGCAAAGAAAGACCTCATGGTGCGTAGTGCCTGTGCAACAGCATCATGATGATGTTGCTCAATTGACTGAAGGACTAGACATCAGTCAGCAGAGTCTCGTTGGACCTGGCAACAAATACATGTGCACCATACAGGATAAGCCATACTGTCGGTATGTTTTACACACGCATAGCCAAACTCAACCAGCATGCGCTGCATTTTCCTGCGTGTCAATTCAAGATGTATGAAGCATGCAGAAAGCTGTCAGGCCACATTAGGCATCTCACGAGGGGACGATGTGGCCTCAGTAAGATGGGACAGGAAGCATCATTATAACATTCTATCTCTCGCGAGCAGAATCTGATGCAACTTGGACACATATGGGTTCTACCACTCAGATAGCACATGCTTCCACACAGCATGCAGACATCATGTGCATTTTTGCTGACTTGCACACTCGCGCCTCATTGCTATGAGACCTTCAGTGATAGTGTAAGCCATAGGCAACACTGAGCTCAAGAGCAGGCTAAACGATAACCAAAAAGCAAGCTTGTGTGTTGAAGTGCGCGTCACAGAGGTCACATGGGCAGCCTGTAGCGTTGATTACATGTCAGCTGGCTTAGTCCATTGTTGCAAGCCTACCATCCACACTGGTCAGATGTTTCTGAGCATTTTATAGGACAAGTTGTGTAGCTTACACTATACAACAGACCTTAGTCAATTTTGACTCAGAAGCAGTCTGACTTATGCCATTGCAATGCCACCGGCACGCTGACACACATATGCTGCATATCAGGTAGCAGCTTCATTGCGCTCTCTTGTATGTCACTTCACACGGAGCCTTTGGCCATCTGATGCCAACTTGCCGTCTTGTTTCGGCTCGTGGAAGCAGCCCGTGAGGGTCCCCGGATTCAGGAAATGCCGAACCCATTGGCTTGTGTTGCTTAGTGTGATCATCAGCCTGAGCGCTGCCATGCTGCCCATGCCCATCTTGACAGCTGACAAGTTGCATTTCATAGTGTGTGAGGAAAAACGCCACTGTGAGTGCCACCTCCATTTCTGCAAAGAACCTGCCAGGGCACCTGCAAACACGCTTAGTAAGGAACACATGTAATGATTGCTAGCATGAATGTGCCTTATGCTGCAGGCTTGTGCAGCGCAGTTCCATAACCATCGTGCATACACTACACAGTTCATTTGGAAGGCAGCATGCCATGCTTGCTGAGTGATGAGACAGCATGCTTCAATGGCTATGTTGCCTGTGGCCACTGTGCCCATCTGCATGGTTGCGGCAATGACTGTCCATGCACCAAGTTGCCTGATCACGTCAAAAATAGATGAGGAAAGTGTAAGGCAAGTACAAGCATAGCATAGCTGCATGTTAAGGGCTTGAACGACAGTGTATATATGTTTTTCATGATATTAGCAGATTTGTGAGCTGGCAAATGCAAAAAATGAGGGTCTTGGATGTCTGAGTGTCAGTGCTGACCTGTAGCGGCCACCCCCAAAGACAAGGCCAGCAATGCCGCTGATCCCCGGCACCTCATGCAGGCTGCTACCCGGGCACTGCAGGCCCCCCCTGGTGGGGTCATATCGTGCTGGCTGAGGCTGGAAGAAGCGGGGGTCATGATGACTCTCATATGGTGACACTGCCAGCATGTCTCCCTGTTACAAACATACATACGTTTTCCTCCTAGATTGCTTGGAAGTCAAGGACACACAAACTGCTGGCACAAGAGCATGTCTCTTTGTTACATCTGTTGGCAGTATCCAAGAAGGACACTTTGTTGGCACAAGAGCTATTCAAGCCAGCTTGTGACAGCAATTTGTGTGATTGCAAGACACATTGGTCATGGCAAATCTGCAGAGTCCAACAACATTTCAGGACAAGGCCAAAATGACAGTTGTCTGCAACTGCCAATGAGCACTCCTGGGCCAAAGAAAGTATGACAGTTGAGATTGGATGTGACAATCAGGTGATGAAGTGTCAAGTGCTGTAGGTGGTAGTTTGTACAAAGGAAGCTGCCATAAAATTCCAGATGGACAGATGACGACACTTGAAGGTCCTGGAATTGTACAGAGGCACTGCATGCCCCAAGCTTAACAACGCAGTAAAAGCGTCCCACCTTTTTCTCAAGCTACAGCATTACTCTGACCAGTCCTCATGATCAGGCAGAAGGTAGATCTGCAATACCATATCAGATGTGCAATGGCGACACTTGTGACTGTAAGCTACGCGGTAACACTTGTCTTACCTTGCTGATGTGAACAGAGTGCCCTGGAGCCAAGGGCATGGCCAGATCACAGGTGGCCATGCGCACAGCAACACCCGGTGCCCTCACCCTGACAGCTTCTGCCACACAGCCTGCTAACAGAGAGGTCCTATCACAAGCTTCTGCCACCATACTGTCATTGCCTGCATGCCACAGCTCGACCACTCAGAAAATGTCTGGTGGAAGGCAGTGGGCGGATTGTAGCATGGGATGGAGAATGCCCAAAGAACCTTTGGAGAAGCCAATACAAAGATATGGCAGCACTTTTGTATCACCCAACAGAGCTGTATACAGCCGCATGGTGATGGTGCATTGATCACAATGGCATGGTAGCAAAGCATGAAATGTGTGTGAATGGATGTAACATTTGCATGAACAAACGCAACACGAGTCTAGTCTAAGCAACTGCAGATTTGCTGGTATTTGTTCAGTGCATGTAACAATAGCAAGAGCAGAAAGTCCTTTCAGGGGCATGATAAGTAGTGTTCACCGTGCACACTGCAACCACATTGCTCAGACAGATGCCATGAGCTGAGCCAAACTCAAGACAGACAACCCGTACTGTATGATTTTTTTGCATCAGGTGGAGCAGTCTGCGTATCTAACACGGGAGCAGCAGCCTCAGGGGTAGCAGTCTCAGGAACTTGAGCTGCTGCCACTTTTGTGTGTGTTGCAGCATCAAACCCTGGTGCAGCTGTTGCCAGTCCTGCTGCTACAGCTTCAGAGCTACCGAATGCAGCAGAAAGTCTGCCATCAGGTGCTGTCTGCTGCTGCGCCTGAGCATCTGGGACACCTGTGTGTTTGGCCTGTGATTGTGTGGACTGCAAGGCAAGCAGGATCTGCTGCTTGTGGTCCTGGTTGTCAGGGAGCAGCAAGAAGGCCAGCGCCCAGAACGTGGCAGGGATTGTATTTGCCTGCATCACAAGGGGCTGAGCTTAGAGTGGACAGGCTTGGTGTGTGGAGGGGTTTTGTCTGGCGTTGCAGGAGATTGCATGGTTTTACATCAGATTGCTGCATGACAAGGGTTAGCATCTGTGGTATTGCTGGATGCTGAGGTGCTTGCCTGCATCTTCAATCTGTCAGACAACCACTTGTCTGTCAGCATGCTGTGGCAGGCAGAGGTTTGTTGTAACAAACAACAAATGAGCCCTCTCTTAGCCTGATGCAGCTTCACACTAGCTGCCCTTGCAACTCGGGCCCCAAACTGAGCTGTCAAAACTACCACAAAGTCTATATTGATTGCTTTGTCCTGAGAAACCAATTTCTCTATATATGCAAGACTTCAACTGTGAAAATCAATCCTTTTAGATAATTTTGGCGCATTTCAAAGGCATCAAGCCAACAGGTTCTCACTCAACACTCACGGTGACTGTCTCTTCCCACATTATGTGCAGTGCCAAGTCTGCCAGGATGTAACACAGGGACATGCTGTACAAGATGTGCACTGCTTCAGCTGAGATGCCAATTCAGCTGCGATTGGTAAGGGAAAGTTTTTGGTCAACTACAAGATGTTGGGCAGCTTACCAAGGATGCCCATAGCAGGGCCAAAAGCACATGAGGGGCAATGCCATGCAGCTCTGGCACTTCCTGCAACAACTGCCCTACCACAGTGTCTCCAAAGTGCCCTGCTGCCCAGGACACCCTGCATTCAGTGCATACTTTTTCAGACACTCTGATGCAGAAATGTTTCGTGATATCAATACAGCAAGGGTAAAATTGACGCAAGCACTCCTGCAGAGCCTGACGCAGCTCAAACCTACATAGGCTTCTCACGCATCCAGACCAGATGCAGTATGACCCATTTGGGCATTGTCAGTTGAGCAAATGGTCCTTGTGTCCATTAAGCTTGCAGTGAGCAGTTGCATGCCCAGGGCAGGCTGCAGCTCCACAGACAGTCCACGAGAGCCTCTGGCATAGATGACACTCCACAGCGAGATTCACATAGTCCCGAGACCAGCAATGGTGGTACAATGAGTGCATGACCTATACGACACACTGCAAATCGAAGGTACAATCTCTGTGGTCACATCTATGACCATGCAAGCATGAAGGTGACATGACCCTTGAGGGTTTGCACAATTGCTGCAGCGCCTTCCCAGCCTTTCTTTCCTAGAGACTGGTGCAAAACACCAGTCCTGTCATACATTGGGATTAGGCATGCATGCACACCTGAAAGCCTGCAGTAGTGTTCGCCTGGCTTTGCAAAAGGAGGGTTGAAGGAGGTGTGGCACAGGAGAAGCTGCCAGCTCAAAGCCTTCCTCAAATGCAAAGAAGGCCTTCTGCAGCTGGGCTGTGCCATGACACTGCAGGAAGGCTGCTCCAAAGATAGACTTCACAGCTGCTGGAAACAGGATGTCCTTGATACTGCACATCAGGTCTGCCTGCATCACATGACAGGCAATCTTCTTGTTTCACCTTGTATTTCTGAAACCTGTCTTTTTAATATAGTGTGGGAGGTGACTACTGATCATTTATTGGAAGATACAGCTGTGTTCGCATGCAGTTCTGACATGCTGATACTACATGTGAGGTTCGTTCAGGCACATGTGATGTTTGTCAATGGCATACTAGACCCATATTGCGTTATTCACATGCAGTCCACAGTGGGGCTTGAGGGCACGTCCTCACGAAGTAAAGACTGGAGAGGAAATTCGGATGATACTTTGCGGGGCAGGTAGGGTCACAGAGATAGCATGTGCTCAACAGACATCATGAGCGGGCCAGCAGGTTACCTTACCAGAACTGGTCAAAATCCTGTCAGACTCAAGCTGCATGCTTGACAGCAGTGCGTGTCCACGCAAGGGAAGTTGCGCAGGAGTGAGCTGTGCTCTCAGGCCCTGAAGAAGGGCTGTATGATGTGGGAAGAAGAGGTGTGACGGCAGCCCAAAGACTCTCCCAGTGAAGTGCTCTGTGGCCGGCCTGCCTGGGTTGCAAGTCACGTTGGTGTCACAACAACAATAATGAGATGAAGATGACTGGTGTTGCTTGCCTGAAGCCAATCTGATCATCTGAGGCTGAAAAGAATAGCTTCATGGCATCTGGGCCGAACAGATAGGTCATGCGTTGGCCTCCCAGGGACATTCTGACGATGTCTCCGTACTGCAAACAGCATTTCGATCAGGCCTTGAACTAACAGGATGTCAAAAGACAGAGGAAGCAACCCACTGTTTCATTCTTACTCGTTTCCTGCAGGTATGCATGAAATCGGCACCTTGCAGTGCCAAGCTGAGGGTACCACCGACCAGCGGCAGGCCCCTCGCATGTGGAGCTACATTGGTGGTCCCTCTGATGTACGTTGAGGATGGTTTCCACACAATGTACACAGACAGAATGAGCAGAAATAGGCAAGCCAAGCTTTCGAAGGGAGTCATGCCTGATCAGCTCATTTTGACAGGCTGTCGAGCACAAACGTGGTAGCGAAGCATTTGGCTGGAAGGAGCTTCGGTTCAAGCTCACGGCAGATGTTACATCAACGAAGTGCGCGCAATTGATCGAACGACATGTTGTGCAGATTTTTGGAAGGAGACGAAACAGCATGATGGCGACGCAACGGACTTTTCACCGCACTGGCAAAAGCTCAAATGCAACTGAACACGCTGTTCAGGTTTTCGCACTGCTAGCATCAGTTGCTGCCGCTGACGAGTATCAGTTGCCAGCATCAATACCGCTGCCATCCTCGTTTTCGTCTTGGGCGTGATCTTCTAAGCCGAAGCCAGTCTTTCCAAAGAAGGCAATACAAAGACGTCCCTGCTTAGCAAATCAACAACACCCTGCTGTCACAGCCATGCAAGCATCCGGGGTAACTCAACTTCCTGGGCATGCTCGCATTTTCAGTTGCTTGCAAGCACCCCTGCTACCCCTGTCAGGGAGACCACCTGCTTGGTCATTTTGTCGTCGACCACACCAAAGGCAATCACAACATGCTCGAGTATGCCAAGCCACCGCTAGTGCTTCCCCACCACCTCCTCCTGACCGTGCTCCCAGTCCTCCTAAACAGCAGATGCTGGTAAGGGCTGGGGCTTTGAATAGCGGTTTTGCCAACAGTGTCTGCCAATGGCAAAACATGTCGGTGCAACACAGCATCATGGAAAAGGCCAAATCAGATTCTGACACAATGTTTGCCTGTAGATATATGTTCCACCGCACCCTCTCATACAGCACTGGCTGGCCATAGCAAGGAATGAAGCAACACCTCCGCCCATCTTCAGAGCTGCAATAGCAGAGCTTGGTAGACTGCTGGTCTATGAGCTTGGGCGCGATTGGCTGCCAACAATGCAGCAGCAGGTTTACTCTCCTGTTGGCCTAGCAGACGCCACCTTTGTAGACCCAACACAACCTATCAAGGTGTGTGGACAGTAATGCAGGCTTCCTGCCCTATACGCAGCACCTCTGCTTTGTTAATCAAGCCATGGCAGTCTGAATGCAACAGATAGCACAAGTCAGCAGCACCGCTTTGCAAGAATTCACATCACGATTTGAGGTGCACATCTCTATGTGCATGATTAGCTGGACGAGTCAAGGAGTGAGTTGATGCACTGTTTTGCAGGTTGTGCCCATTTTGCGTGCTGGGCTGGTCCTTGTGGAGCAGATAGCGACTGTACTGCCAGCTCAAGTGACGTACCATGTGGGCTTGGTGCGCAACGAGGAAACATTACAGGTGATATGTATGCAATGGCATGCATGCAAGCATTCCAGCCTGTGACCATGCAGATCAAGCGTATCAAAGACCGTAGTTATGTCTTTCCTGCTGCCATTGCACCAACACCTGTCAGTCTTACATAAAGAGACCCTTGACTGTGTCTCAGCTGGTATGACAATTACAATCATCACTCTACAGCACTCAACCATTGCACCATGCTACTCTGCCACCAAATCCAGCATCAAATGCTTTTCATAGCATCTCACAACATAGTGCTACACTGCTGCAGGCTACATCTTACCTGAACAAGTTGCCGAAGAGCTTCACAGCAGAGGACCATATACTAGTAGCAGACCCAATGCTGGCTACAGGTAACGCCCTCACATTTTGACTTGCTGCATTTGCTGCCGGTGAAGTGCCCAACAAAATTGGCTTTGTAACCCCCAGCCTTCTCAGTGGCATCTTTCTGTGCAGCAGGTGTGATGTTGCTGGAGTATTGCTTGGTGTATCCCCAGTATGTTTGTACCCAGTGGCAAATGATGTCGCAGTCCACAACACACAATCTGAAGCAAGTCCTGTCTCCTCCATATGCAGGCGGCACAATGGTCAGTGTGCTGGAGGACATTGTTTCTCGAGGCGGTGACCCAAGCAATATCATTGTGGTATGCGTTGTCGCTGCCCCGCCAGCCCTCAAGAAGCTGTCAGAGAAGTTTGTAGGTTAGTAATATCCCTTATTGCTGTGGGCACCACATGTATGCTGCAGTCACAATTTTGACACAGCATTGCAAGAGTGTTTTACGTGTCCCCAAGCGTTGGGAACACGCCTGAGTGTACATACCATCAACTGTGCATTTTATGAACTGCGTGTGGCATTAGCCAGTTGGGGCATTTTGTCCTTTTGTATCTCTGCAATTTTGTTGAGGATGCAGCAGCATGACATGCATCCACAAAAAGCTGTGCCAACAGCCGCTGCTTAATCTGCCTGTGCAGGGCTCAAAGTGTACGCAGCTTGTATAGATGCCGAACTCAATGACAAAGGCTACATCTTGCCAGGCTTGGGAGACGCTGGCGACAGAGCATATGGCACATTGTAACAAGGATTGCAGCACCTGGACTACCATTACAGCATTGCATAACCATTGGCAATGGCCAGGCAGGAGGAAAACTCATACTGTGTAATATCTCATCTCAGCATCAAAACAAGGCAGTGCCAACGTTATTGCTGAGTGCCAAATAATGCATGCCTCATATATAGTCAACTCAACAGCATCAATAATGATATTGATATTTATTCCAAGTCACAGAAATGGACACTATCAAGAGATCAACTAAACTGCTGTCTACACATTTGCAATGCATGCACCTTCTTGGTTCATTAAACCAAGAAAGTATGCATGACAATGTTGAAAACTTCAACAGACAACAAGCCTTATTGGAATTGAATCTACCTACTCTCAGCCTGACATCACAATTTTCCGTAGTAGTGCCTGCAGCTGCAGCTTCCCCTGTCTGTCACTGACTTATCCAGGCATACCTCGTCAACGCTTGTGACAAACGTAGACATAGTGAACGCTGTCCGAGTCGGTGTCCAACAGCTCCAGCGCTTCCTAAACCAGCAGGGATCACCAATGCTCAACTTCTTGTGATATATTTTGCCATTTAAATGTTGACGGATCACGACACGAGTTGCAGCACTCTTGGACAAACAAGTGATGAGTGTGCACATGTTGTGCTGGATCACATTGTATGTACAGCAGTAGCGACAGACGTCAGGACCATGCCTGTCATGTGCAGGTATGACTGTCAGGTCAGTAGCCTCACCTCAGGCTGAAAAGGCCCTGATATTACAGCCTGCTTTCCGTCAGCGCAGGAAGCACCTTGGCCAGGTGTGCTGTTGGGTCTGTCAATGGTATACAGCACAGTGTCCCAACCAAAGTCTGGGGACATGAAGCAGTGCATGCGAGACTTTGGGCTACCATAACTGATTCCCAGAAACACGCCCCCAGGTGTTAAGAGCCTGCATGACATGTATGGTACAGTGTCTGCAGGACTCTGCATATTTGCCAATGGTGCAGTATGTAAGCAAGCGTGTCCGATGTTGCAGCAGCTGAGCGTAAGGGACTTGCCTGCTGCTTTCTGTCAACAAGTCATGAATATCAGCAGCAGCATGTTCCCCACAAGCCATTGCGTCCATCGTGCCTTTGTCCAAGACTGCTCCAAAGCTGCTGTCAGCAAACTGAGGCATGTTCCTACATACATGGCCAAATGGTGATGCACAACAGATTGCCTTCAGTTCCAGGGGCCGGGAGGGATGGACTGCTCAAGAATTGACTATGTCATTGTTCTGCAGTGGTACCAAAACGTTTGTGGAGAGATCTCTGCTGACCTGGCATCTGCCACGTCATACTGCAGTTGTGGGTACTGCTGATGGCTCTGCTGCATCTGCTCTATGACAACTTCAGCATAGTCTATGCTTGTTATGGATGTGTACCCTTCCTGTGTCATATCCAGTTGTAGCCTGGAATTTCCAACCCCAACCTGAGAGAGAGCAAGAAACCGGTCAAATCTTCACATCACGACAGTAACGCATCGACAGAGTTGGCAGTAACTTCTCACCTGTAGCACTGGGACATCTTTATGGATGAGCGGATTGATAACGAGTCTCAAGGTGTCGTATCTCTGGTACCAGTCGAAACAGCTTCCACTTGACTTAGCATAGCGCTCGTTCCAGTAGTCGCGGTCGGAGTACTCTTGTGTGACCAGCTGAAAGCCCGGCGACATCTAGGCAAGTCAGCTGGAATTGCTGCAGCGGCGATGCGTCCTTAGCTGGGCAGATCCGGACCTCAATTGGGTCCTGCCGTGTTAATGCGTCGATGGCGACTGCATTGTACGAAGTACGTGCGTTCGAGTTCTAATCCCAGCTGCCTTAAGCCTAAAGCATACGCTTTAGTAACATTAGTCAGCACTCACGTGAGATGACATGACTGATGACAGGCAGTTCGAACTGCAGCTCTATTACAGACAGGCGTGATGGCATAAAGAAGGGTGGCATTGGTTTTTCCATGGCAAACTTAGCGTTGGGGGTCGCCCCTACGGATCAGGAAGTAATTGCTATCAAGCAGCAGCTCAAGCTGCTTGGTCACTCCCTTCCGACAGAAGTGATTGTGAAGTTTTTGCAAGAGAATAACGAGCTGCTGACAGCGTGCCAAAACCCGAAATACGGTTTAGCACTTAGTGGAAATCCTATTGACCGTTCGCAGGCTGCTTCACGGCGGCCAGATGTCCAGTCAAACACTGAAAGTGCAGCCCAAAGTCACCAAGACACAGCCGATCTTGAGTCTTTTCCACAAGCCATGCAAGAGAAAGGACCAGAAACGCCTCAGCTAGACGTCACATGGGCGTCAGTAGCGCCAGAAGGCATTCTGCCGAGTAGAGCACTCCAGGTAAGGTCCTTCTTCCTGCACAGACTAAGGTCCCCTGCCTGAGAAGCAATCAAAGTTGTTATTTGGCTTGTGCACTGCTGTTTTGTTTCACTCAACCTCACATGTGACCACAGAGCAAGAGCAGAGACCCATTCCCTGACCCAGGCGCCACTGAGCAAGAGCCTAACTCCAATGAAGTGACACAAGCAGCAGCGGTGCGCAGGGATGGACATGACCAGCTCATGTGCACCAGAGACTTCCTGTAAGTGATCTTGCCCCAGCAGCAGACTATCACTTCAAGTGTGTTACAATTCAGTATATCTGCACCGCATACAGCAACATACCTCCGCTGCAGGTCAAGGCCTCTTCACAGTGCCTTGGACGCTGGCCACATTGACCGTCATCAGGACCGCGATGCCCTTGAGCATGACTTCCACACCCTGAGCTCTGAGCTCGATGATCTGGCTGCGAGCTTGCGCCATGTCAGCAAGCCAGCTCCACTTCATGGTCGATCGAGCCTCAAGACTCAACACAGGCCACAGCAAAGATCTGAGCCAGCTTCAAGCATGTACCAGCAGCCTCTGGGGCAACTTTCTGGGACAACCATGGAAGAAAGACAGCCACTGCTGGACGCCAGCCTCTACAGCAGGTATTTGCCAAGCAGAGCAAGTCACCCACCTGGTGTGCCAAACAAGAACAGCGTCATGCCAGATGGCATCAGTGGCAGAGCAGACATGTATAGGCAGCAGGACGCTGCAGCTGAGTCACAGCATGCGCAGCATGACTCACAGCAACAGCATGATTGGGAGCAGGACGACAGTCACAGCCACAGCCAAAGGGAAAGTGTTCAGCATGGGGATGTTTGCAGGAAGTCCGCTAGGGGCTATTCTCCCAGCCCTGGGTCTGTGCTGAGATGCTCTTCCCTGCGCAGCCTGCCAGTGCTGAACAACAGCTTCATTGTGCCTGCTCAAGCAGCCAAGCCCCGGAGAGTGGACAGAGTGACTCGCCACAGGTATGCACACACACACACCCCCTCCACCTTGAGTTGACTGCTTTGCACACTGCATACAAAACATATGTGCCTGCTGACCATTATCCCTGGTAAGCCCCATAATGAGTACCCTTATGAGTCCCAAACAGACAGAACATGTCAGATGCCCAATGAATTACTGATTGTATCATGTACATGGACACACTTACATACATCTCACCACCTGACGAGTCAATGTTGATCATGATCATTGTGAGCATTGCACAGCGCAAGTTGGGGCGTCATCTTGTAAATGCACTGCGTCTCAACACACCAGTTAGTCAAGACGCACATAGACTTTGCTGTGGCATGTGCGGCTGCTCAGATCACTGGGACCGCACATAGACTTTGCTGTGGCATGTGCGGCTGCTCAGATCACTGGGACAGCTTCTGGCATTGCTAGCTGCAAAATTGTGCTGTCGTTTCATCTTGTGTCAGGAGGAGACAATTACGCATTCAGCAAGAGCTGTTTAACCACCAAATTGCACACATGGAACAGGCCAAAGCAACCTGTGTCCTCTCAATCAGGCAGTTTGCAGCATGCATGTGCCAATCATGTTCAAGTCAGTGCTTTCTGCAATATCTTTGGTGCTCTATTGTTGGATGCCTCGAATATGTTTAGCGCTTAGTGTATGTTGTCTTCCCAGTTGTCTGTCCCCTGATGAGTCCTAAAGACATGTAAAGTGAGTGATACATGACTACTGGTGCAGGGAGCTGCAGCAAGTCTGGAACAAGGATTCCTTTCTACGGTCAGGAGGCACCGCCAAAACCAGCAAGCGGCGGGGCGAAAACTTCAACGAGCTGTATGCTGCTTGCCACGCTGCTGAAGACAAGCTGAAGGAGCTGACCCTGAAGCATGGCAAGGCAGCCAAGGGCACTCTGAAGGGCAAGGGGCAGCAGGAGAATGTTGCACCCACTGACAAACGCAGAGATGCTCTCAGGTGCATTCATGAACCTTCAGCATAGCATATCAGCCATTGCTTGCACTCAGATTTGCATTGAGAATCAGAGTTGGACTTGGATCAGCCAATGATACAACAAAAACAGATGGCATATTCAGCGTGTGGTATGCATATATGCCTGGCGCTGCGTAGCTGCAGAGTCACCATGTGCTTGCCATAGTCGCCATGTGTCCATGACAGTCACTGTCAGAGTGAGGCCATGGCAATCTGTGTTCTTGCCTGCATGCTTGATGGGGCGTAGCAGCTCAGAGCAAGGTGGCAGTGCATGTTGTACTCATAGTTGTGTAGTATGGTGTAGTACGGTTACGTCCTTCATTTGATCTTGGCATGCAATAGCATTCCTGGTGCTGAAACGCTCAATTCCTTTGCTGCAGGTGGGAAACAAGAATGAGGATGCAGCTGCGGGACGGCTACCATTGATGTTGCCTTAAAGTGTCATGTTGCCTTGTCTTGATGATCTCTGCATAGGCAAGCTTGTGAACATGCGATTGGGTTGCTGAATGGACTTTGCTTGCATGGTCCCAGCTCGCCAGATAAGCGCTGGGAATATTCATAAAAATATATATAATATAATAAAGTATAATATAACAAAATATATATCTTCATGGTGCATGCCATTTGGGTATGATGCAAGCCTCCTTGCCCAATCCTTACCTAGGCGCCTGCACGACAGGCAGCCTTTGTCAAACAGCAGAATGCATATGTAATGCTGCTTGTTCCGACCACATTGTGTTGGCCATCACATGACAGCAATAAGTCTTTGCACAATACCATTATGTCACATCTGAACTATCGGCCCTGTCAGACACTGTTTACAAACCAGTGACACAAATTAGGCAACATCCCAATTTCCGTGGTACTGCTGCTACTGGTACAACTTCGTCTGCACCTTCATCTGTGACAGCACTCAAAAGCAGCATGCCTGATCTCATCAATTGCTACTTGCACATGGCGGTGGCCATGGCCAGTCGACAACAGTACACTTCTGGCAGGACATGTTCAAGACCAGCAACAGCTTTGATGCCCGGCTTAATAGCCTGCAGCACTTCTTGCAACTGCAGTTGTATCACTGTCAGAAACCTCATCTGCATCATTGTACAGAGCACCACATGCATCTGTGCTTTTGAGCTAGAGCTTTGGCGCGACTTCTTTTGGCCCCACACCTCGGATGTAAATTTTCTTGCTTCAAAGTGAAAAGCAATGAAGCTTGATGAAAAGATAGCGCTACGCATAGATCTGTAAGCGTATCTAGGTAGTAACTATGAAAGTAATGTGCTTGACTGTAAGGAAACAATTGTACACAAGATCTACAGGCAGTCGCAAAGCAGTACACCATAACTTCGTGCTCCAAAATCTGGAGCTGCAACGCTGAGACTTGTAGCCAAAACATTCCTGCTATGCAACAGAATAAGTCAAAAACCCTTCCTGAAAAGATATCAACAGGGGCGTCCTAATCAAAGAAGCCACATGTCACCCTGGGCTGCTATAGCAGAATCTGCTGATCTGCTCAATTGAAGACAGATGCGGAGCCATATGTTTGGCAGGTTGCTTTCTTGCATTTTGCTCCTCAGAAAGGTCATCCATAGCCCGGAGGTGGGGCAGAACACACGCTGCTGTGCTACAATTGAGAGGCATTGGGCTGAATCACTGCTGCCAACTTTCAAACAAAACTGTGTATGCATCCACTCCAGTGCCGATGTCACTTGCCCTAATGGTTGCAGCACCGTCATGAATAATCAAACATCTAGCAGTAGCGCCTGCAAATGTCTCAACATGCGGTGCTGAACAACAGAGCGTCATCAAATGGTTGCACACAATGAACACCGAAGTCCCTGATGGCCTTGCACCAGTATCAGTATAGACGTCTGTTTGGATGCAGTGACACTGTGATCAGCCCCTGCAAGACCTGCTGGGGTCAAGCCTGGGTGATGCTAGGCCCGGAGGATGTGTCAATGGAGATAATGGTCAAGGAGTAGGCTGGGAGGGTGACATTCCTCATGGGCCCATTGCTCTTCACTTCATGCTGCTTTGGTGACACCTGTCACACAGCAAGCATACATCAGCGCCACAGATGGTTGCTGTCGGACACTGGGCAACAAAAAGGGCATCTGAAGTCTCCTGCATGGAGGATGACTCATCCTGAAGGGCAACTGTCCAACTGTAAACCTAAAGGCTCAAAAGCTTCAGTTTAGCAAGCTGCCTGCCATTAAGGGTTCTCAAAGGAGTTCTTGCTCCAGAGTGCACTTCACAATAGGTGCTGGTGTATGGGCAATTTAGCAAGCTGCCTACCAAGAAAGGTGTCTCTAAAGGTGTTTTCGCTCTAGAGCTCTAGAGTACAACTCACAACAGGTACTGGCAAACAGGTCAGCCAGCAAGCTGCCTACCAGCAAAGGTGTGTCAAAGGTGTTCTCGGCGGTGCTGTCTGTGCTATTAAGTGTAGTGACAATCATAGATGTGGGGCTACCCAACAGGCCCTTCACCTCCACATCCACAATCTGGCTTGCCTCGTTGAAGTTCACCATCTGCAGCAGCGTTTTTCAGTCAGAATTGAACGGCCAAGATCCTATCATGATTTCCAGCCACCTGAGATCACGACGTCCAAGCATTTGACATGCCCTCTTGAATTACAGGGCTGCTGCTGAGACTGTGCAATGGACTGCTGGTGGGAGCTGCCTAGTTTGTGGCCCAGCTGTAAGCAAGATGTGAGGCAGTCTGCAGCATGTGTCATGCCAAGAAGGGCACTTTCATACCGTCATGATTGTATGCGGCTGATTGGTGACAGTAGTTGTCTTAGAGATCATGCCAGTAGCTATATTGATCAACATGCTTCAACTGCTCAAAGCGACAACTCGTTGCACTGCACAACGTGCTGTTAGTCGGACTGACTCACCTTAAAGGCAACCTTAGTGCAGGCTGTGTTTTGGCAACTAGCCGAGGCTGCAACACCGTGATTGTGTGAGTCTTCATCACTGGATGACACATTTGTGTCAATGTACCGCACCCCTTGATATGCAGAGAAGAGCTTCTGTACGTAGTAAGACACCGTGCCAAACACCCTGCATGCAAACAAGCAGCTTGACTGTCTGAAGAAGTCTTGCTTGGTATGACCGCAAAGCTTGGAAAGCAGCACCATTGCTGATTGCACATGAGTCAGCAAAGATGCCTGCAAGACTGTTTATGCTATGCAGTGGATGTGGAGGTTCATAGACACATTGCTGGAACATGGACCGCAGCTGATGGTAGGCTCTGATTGTTTCAGATTTCAACAGAAAGCAAAATTTGATGGAATTGCAGGACAGCACTGATCATGTTACGCACAAACAAGTGAAAGGGTGGGCTGGTCTTGAGGTGGCCGCCGCCTCAAGACACTGCTGTTACGACTGCCAAAAGGCACAGACTCTTCTTGTGACGTGTTTCAGTGGAGAAACAATGGATCCACAGGTCATGGTAGATCACAGTGCCAGAAAAGATGCTACACCATGAAAGTCAAGTTGTTGACCTGTGGTTATCAAAGATGATGAGGTTGTGAGGCCAGACTCGGTCGTTCCAGTGGGAAAACAGGGGGGCAAAAGCCGCCATTGTCACCTGCTCTGAGTTCCTGAAAGCCACAGCCAGGATATCAGGAAAACAGACCAAAAAATGCAGGCAAAAACAAGATGATGCATATTGGCACTGATTGCACAAAAAGCTATGCAGGGCACGAAACATTGTGAGTATCACATTGCTGTCAGCTGGATGTTGTTGCAACTGAGTGCATCAACTGACAGGAGTATGCATGGACAGACAAGTCTGTACCTTTCCACTCCTGTCATGAACCCAGCTTCAGCAATGGCAGCCTGCAGGGCCCACATCAAGCTGGGCAGGGCAGGGCAGGGCAGGGCAGGGCAGAACAGGGGAGGGCAGGGCAAGAAAGGGAAGGGAGGGCTTCCCTTAGCAGAAAGGGAAGCCAGGTGAAGGCTTCCTCTGGCAGAAGCCAGGCAAAA
>JAABUO010003339.1_pt1 | contig 19122 bp, 24 predicted proteins | sample 5559291 | NCBI WGS metagenome assembly JAABUO01 (sample SAMN10711878, study PRJNA513372) | rock metagenome | isolation source: Antarctica rocks | place: Antarctica: Victoria Land, Finger Mt sud
ATGTAGCAAACTACATTGAAATTTACATTTGTCTACATATTGTCAATGGGCAGGAGCTCAAAATCCGAAGCTAGTGTGTCAGAGTGCGTGCTAGCCAGCTATTGCACATGAGTAGATATCTGAAGGACCATCCTGATATGTGACCAAGGTTGTATTGCATGCAGCTAACAATTGCTTGTCTTGTAGCAGCAAAAATAAGCAGCAGGGTAATGCATAGGCAATGACAATGTTGGTGTTGAGACAACCCCTGTTGGCCAGACTCAAACTACACAAATAGTCATCTCAACAGGCGTCCTTGGCCAGATCTGTGACATGTCTGCGATCATTCAGGCAGGAATCAGCTGCTTCAAAGCTTGTACATCTTTATCATTTTTTGGGGGATCTGCAAAAATTGCCTTGACTTCATCCAGCAGCTGTTGCGCCTGTTCTACTTGCTTGGGTGGAACAGTTGCCAAAAGGCTGCAGCAACACACATGCATTCGTTGTGTGATCTGTGTCTGAACAGCTGCCACACTCTGCATGCGGGTGCAAAGTACGTGTCTATGTCATCCACACAACACACCTGACTTATGCACCACTAAGCAAGCATCAGGTCTGGCCAGCTCAGGGACAAGTGCCCAGCAGTCTTGAGGCAGACTGCTGCTCGCTACTAGCGTAAGCAACAACATATGAAGAAGCAATGGTTTTGTGCAGACCTGTCCAGATCCTGGATTGTTTTCTCCAACTGCTTGTCTGCAATGTCTGGTACAGGGACTTTGGATCTCAAACTGGTTATGAGTGTGTTGTCCAAGACTTGCAGGGACATCAAGAAGTTGTTGACTAGCTGTTGTGCCTTCTCTGTTGCCATTCCAGCATCAGTAGCAAATTCACCCAGAGCCCTACACAGCACATCGACATGCTTGTCATGCAGCACTGAAACAGCGACATGTACTAGTCACTAGGATGAAACAAAATGCTGGTGGGCACTGTCACAGATCAATGATGCACACTGTGCAGCATGCTTCAGCAATGCTCACTTGACCGTATCTCGCAATCCACTAAAGGAGCCCTTGCGCAGGAGTGTTCTTGCCGCTTGCGCATCCTGTTCTGCATGGGAGCACAGCTTGCATGGAAGGGCCTCCATCTTGTCAAACAGAGCACATTTGTGGCAGAATGCTTACTCATAACTGTGCCAGCCTTGACAAGCTGTTTCCTAGCTTGAAGAACTGTTGGAATGTAAGTGTCTATCGGATCTAGCTTCTTCTTCTTGATGTATCTTGACAGACCTCTGCCGTTGCTTCCTGCAGCCTCCTACTGCATATGCAGACCTTGAAGATGCAGACACGTTTGCTTGTCAAATATGGCACTGCCTGCCAGGTGTTTGTCAATTACCACACACCTCAGCAGCAGCCTTGAAGGGCAGACCGCTTGTCGCTAGAACTGTTGTCAGAAACAATTGCAAAAGATCCCGCCTATGTGTTGATCGCAGTGGGTTTGCGCATGGCTGCTGGGCTGCGTCAGCAGCCGAGCTGTACTGCATAGCCAACTGCAGGCTTCAGAACAGATGAACAGTCTCGGTGCAAGCACATCAGCCGGGCTTGAGAATGACCTGTACTTGTATGAGTCGGGTATGACGTGGACGTCTCGACTGTGTGTTGAAAACGAATCCAGGGTGTATACGGGCCGTTGCTAGGCCACTACTGTGGCATCCTGTTGCAAAATTCACCATTCCGGCGGTATGCCCGAGTGAGCGGGAGCTGTGCTGCACCAATCAGGCCAGTGTTGCTTTCTATGCAGCCATTTATCACAAAGAGAAGGAGCAACAGGCGCTCAGTCACGCATAAGCCTCTTGGCAGCTTGACCAGGGATGTTGAGTTACTAATATCCTGGACAATTTCAAATCGTCAGAATTCAAACTGTCTGTGCAGTCTGACCTGAAAAGAGAGAAAACTGGAGATGCAGTTTGCTCTCTGTTTCTGACAAGATGTACTGTGCAATGCTCAGACATAGCAGATGGCCGTGCAGATGAAGCTTTTTCGACAGCAAGCAATGTATCTCACATTACCATATGCTGCAGACTTCCTAGATCACTTATAATCTTTCTCCCCTAATGACCTCACATGAGCAAAAGAAACAAAGAGCATGGACGAGTTGCTTTGTCTGCAGCATGGCCTTTGCATAGGGGACGCAGACTCAGCCCCAGAAAGCTAGATGTCTCACAATATTAAATGAGGGCCTAAGCTGTCAGAAGCCTTTGGCTGTCAATCTGGCTGCAGATGCAGTTCACTGCTTGAATGTGACACCTCACCATCTGCCTCATCACAAGCATTCTCTACTCCCTCACTCTGCTGATCTCGAGCATTGCGTTTTGGACCACTTGCTGATCTATGCAGACTGCTTAGATGGTCATTGCAAGCAAGCATGTCCGAGGCCGAAGATGAAGCAATGTTGGATGCCTGTCCTGCAGAGAGTTGCAATGCAGACAACTGCATGTCCAGCTGGTCTGGCATTACACTTGGGCTTGCTTCTGTGGAAGCTTGGTCTGCCTTTGATTCACTGTTGACCTGCTGCACACTCACTGTAGCTCCTTCTGATGCTGGAGTACCGTTTCCCGACTGCTTTGCCTGCACAAACACATTGAGCATGGTGACCTAGCAACAGCATCATTGCAGCTGCATGCATACAGAACAGCGACAATCAGCTCTGCTACAGCATGCACCGTGTCTAGGCCTGCTTGATGTGTTGGCTTGAACAGCTAGCACCTGTAAGGACCATTTTTGCTGAGACGCTGCCCAGAGTGGTTGAGACACCAGAATTGCAGTACCTGATCTGTAGTCAGCTCCTGTTGACTGGAGGCATGCGGCAGACCCTGAGGCTGCTGCAGCCCCTCAACTTCTCGCTGCAGACGCTCAATAGAGTCAAACAGGTCTAGAAGCTCCTCACTCAGCCCTGCCCTTTGGCCGCTGCCAGCTGCTATCTGATGAGCTGATATCTGAGCCACATCCCTTGGTCTGCTTTGGCTCTCTGCTTCTGCAAGTGGATGTAAGGGTGCAGCACTGTCGCTTGGGCTCTGAGCTTGCTCTCGACTTGATGTCTGATCCACTGCAGAGTTCCTGTGACAATTGTGTGCAATAGACCATCACATCAGATATAAGTGAGGATGGACAAAACTTAGTTGCATTATACACAGCAGCAGCACAAGCAAGAGGGGACCATGAGGACACAACTGACCACACAAAGAATGCTGAGAACCCCCAATTTTGCTGCTGCTGCTGCTGCTCAAGGCAGCTAGGAGCGCATCAACATACAGCACATAGCTTGACTCCTCTGCAGGTGCACACAATACTGATGGCATTGCTGCAACTGCACCATGCGTACCGCTGGCAAGTGACAGAACAATGGGCTGAGCCAAAGCACCCACCTGATTGCCCCTTGGGAGTCATCTGTCTTGGCAGGAGCCTGTTCCTGAGGCGGACTGCAGGCAGCCTCCACAGCTGTACGCACAGCTGCAACATCAGAGAAGTGGTGCATGGCGCTGGCATGGGCCTCCAAGTATTTGGCCTGCAGCCGCTGCTTGCCTGCCCGCATGTCTGAGATGATGCCTTCCATGCCCATGCGCTCCAGGCTGCCCTCTTTTTCAACAAGACCTGAGACACAGGTGATCGTCTCAGGCTGCTGCGCTGAATTGCTAGTGCAACATATGAGGCTATATGTTGTAGTACAGGCATGGGTATGAGGCTATATGTTGTAGTACGAGCATATACAACTATCTGTCCAGACTAGAAATACATCTGCTGCTTACACAATATGCACTGATGTAACTGCACATCCTTTGCAGAAAATGTACAGACTTGGATGTGTCAGATGCCATCGTTGAGCACAGAACCAATGACATAGGTGCAACAGTGTGGCAGGTCAGCAACACATGCGTCTTGTCATGGCAAGGAATGCAATCTGGCAATCCTAATGACCAAGATAGCAAGCATGTCAACACACCTTGCAGTTCGCCGACACAGAAGGTGAGTTGACGCAGCAGCAGCTGCAACAGCGCTCGCTGATAGTACAGGTGGCGAGTGGCAGCATGCATGTATTCCTGCCCAGCCTGCATCAAGGCAGCCTGCGCGGCAGCTTTTGCAGCCCTGGTAGTGGCTTGCCAGCCACTGGCTGCCTCCTGCATCAGAGTCTGACACTCTGCTAGTGCTGCGTTCTCTGCTAGGTGGTGACGATGCTGAGTGGACAGTTCATCTACCTGCCGCAGGACGCAAAGGCTGCACTGTAGCATGTTGTCCACAATATGGTAAACCAAGTCGCTGAATTATTGGATGTTGTCTGTGTCAACGTTCTATGCACATCGCTGCTGGAAAGAGGAAACAATTACGGCGTTGTATAGCATCCCAACTGAACTGCTTGCCATACATACAGAAAGACACGCTGCTCATAAGCCCAAGGAGACTACACGCAATACTATGTCATGGCAGCCTCACATACTTCAGCACCTTGATCTAGCAGTAGTGCTATCATGTGACTGTTTTCATCCAACATCACTGTACGTAGCTCTCATGAAAACCGGGGGTGTGTGATGCAATACCTTGTGTTGCAGGGCCTCAAGAGTGAATGCATTGCCTTCCTGGAAGACGTGGCGCCCCTCCTCCATATCTGCCTACACATCACAGCCCTTGTCAGCAAGCACTCACATCATCTTGCATGCCCTGCTGCTTACCGATATGACTGAGTCAGTCATGCATATACCTAGAAAAACAATGCATGGTTGTGACATTGTCCTGTCATAGCTAGATGCTGTTTCAACACTGCAACAGTGCTCAGAGAAACCTTCCTAAACAGACGCTGCTGGCATTATTTGCCTGGCTGGCACATGCTTTCATTCAGCTCATCTCAAATCATCATTTCGTGACACACATGTTTTGTCAAAGCTGCAAGCACAGAGGCAAGCTCAAGAATAGCATGTAGAGTGTGAGACTGAGTCCTACTCTTTTGGCCCTAGCTGCAGAGATGTGCTCCTGGACAAGCTTGAGCTGGCGCAGGAGCTCTGCTTGCTGCTCCTCTAGTCCCCCAATCTCCTGATCCACTACTTGCAATGCACTCTCCATCTCTGCTAGCTTTCGCTCTGCACCACACAGCCAGCTAGATTGCACCATGTCATGCTCTTTGTGTCCTAAAATGTGTGAACATGTACACTAGGAGAAACCCATTGTGCGTATAGATACTTCACCAGAAAACATGAACTGATCAAAAGACATGCACTGATGAAGATGGTGACAACTCGTCCAAGGCTGACTAACTCAAGGCAGTATGAGCACAGACTACAGTTGAGATGATTGACAAGTTACCATGACAGAGCGTTGTCTTTCACGCACAACCCTAGTGGTGCAAGAAGAACAGCAGACCTTAATGTCCAACATGCAACATAGAGCACAGCCAGTATGTCCCCAAAAGCTGATTGCAGTCACAGTCAGGATGCATGCCCACCTCTGAAAGACTTGCCATCAGCCTTCTGTTTATGAGTTGTGTCTGCCTTTGCTTCCAAATCAGCCACTGCAGCATCTAGCACCTGTGTATGAGCTTGAGCAATGTCCAAGTATTTGTGATACTGTGGCTGCGGCCCGCAGGCAACTTGACTGGCTCTTTGCACACTGTACTTCTGAAACTTGCTGCCCAGCTGCATGACCTGCAGCAAATTTGGGCAGTATTTGAGTGGCAGCCGAGTCAAGGGCTGACCAGCAGGCTGATCATGTTCTGGCAGCGCATCTTTGGCTAGAGCAACTGTTCACAGCAAGTGCCTCACCTGGTGCCAAAAGTACTTTGTGTTTTGTGAGGCTCTTGTAGCATGCAAGCTCAGCATGTGCATGCACAGTCACGTATTGGCCCGCCCACAATGCTTAAGACAATTTGTTATTGTGTTTTGAGTCACAACTCAAGCAAGATTTGGAAAACTAGAGGCAGTCAGCAGCACCTCTGCAGTTCCAACTAGACCAGATGCCAGCTTGGTGGGTGATGAATCTCCAGTAGGCTCAGTAGCACCACTATTGAACTTGTGGCTCCTGTGCACCTCTGCTGCCTGGTCCCCAATGTCAGCCTTCAGAGTTGCCATCTTTCTATCCAGCACCTCGCACTCTGCCTAAAAGCAGATAATAGTATTGTCTGCCAGTTTGGGACAAACCTGATGCTGCCTTAGATTGCCTTACGTTGCCTTTTGCAGCAACCCTCACCTGGGGTGATGCTTACAGCAATGTATGATTGCCAAGCAGGCTGCACAAAAGTAAAGCTTTGACCTGTTCAGTGGCAAACCACGACAACGATGTGTATATCAATCTGCCGATGTATGTCCTGGTTCCTGCAGTCTGGGGGACACTGGATTGCAGAGAGCTCTGACATACCTGGAGCTTGATGCCACAGATAGCTTCGGCTACAACATTTGCCAAGGGGGGTTGCTCAGGCCCCAGGGAGGCTGCTGTGCCCACCACTCTACACTCAGCCTCCACAGCTGACAGATCGAGTAGTGCCCAAACGAGTATGCAAGGCTGCATCTCCAGCCAAGCACAGTCCAAATAAGTCAACAAGAAGGCTTCGCTCCTCAGGCAAGCTGGCAGGAACGTCCATGTATCCTGCACACCCAAAAATGCAGTCTTTGCACAGACTGCAATGTCTTTGCTGGCTTTCACGGGTCCACAGGCCTTCAAGGACAAAGTTCAGCTAAGCAACATCCTGCAGTGTGGAAGATGTGCTATGAAGTCAGGGAGCGTCATATAGAGTTGAAATGAGTGCATTGCAGATGAGCCTGCTTGCACAATCAGGCCTTTGGAGCAGCACAATAATGCAACTATACATGTGCAGCAATCCCAGTGTGAAGGGAGCCTTTACAGAATGCCTTGTGCTAGTTTGTACCCACCTACAATGATGTTTTCGAGAGCATAGCTATGCAAGAACAGTTCCCTGAACGTCAGCAAATCCCGCTCATTGTCAGGGGACTCATGATCCAGGTAGAGCACCTGATTTGCCCAGAAGTCCAGCTCAGGGCCTGTTGCAACAGGCCCAGGCCGAAAGCCACCACCACTTGGGGCTGACGCAGCAGGTGGCGAGCCTTTTTGAGGTCTGACGGGTGGAGTAGAGATTTCATTTGCGCTGGCCAACCCTGCATTGGGTGCTGCTGCCTCTGGTCCTGAGAAGTGAAGCTGCTGCCAGTCACTATCGCAGCTGCTGCGGTGAGGACTGCTTGGGCTGAGAGCATGAAGGGTGTAGCAATGCAGCAAAGGCAAGTTACGGGGATGCAACTCATGCAGAGCAGCACACCATCGCTGTAGGGTGCGCACTCTTGCTTCTCCTCCCAGCCCTGTGAGTAGCGACAGCAATGAGTTTTTCTCTCATCAGCAGACATCGCCACAGCACAATCATGTGATGGCTTCTTACAGACCTGAAGATGTAGCTTCCAGATGCTGACTTGCTGCGTGCAAGTCTTGCAGACGCTCTTGCGCTGTTAGTCGCTGCAGAGCTTTGGTGCCACCACGTACTGCACCGCCCAGCACAACTCCTGCACAGACACTGCATGTGAGGAAGAAAGTCTGAGTACTCTCAGGCAGCTATACATTTCAAATCAGCATTTGACCGACCGGCAGCGCTGGTCACGCCTGTCAGCCAGCCACCCAAACGCCCTGCCAGTCTGGCCTGGGGTGGCTGGCCCATGCCCTGAATGTCTGCATGTGGTCCTGATGACGAAGAGGCCAGGGCAGCAGGGCTCGAGTGGGCTTCGACAGATGCAAAGTCCGAAGCTTCAGAAGACTCTGACCAAGTAGGTGTGCTGGGACCTGCTGCAACTGTTGCAGTCTCGGTCTTGACTGTCAAAGGCAGTGTACTAAGGTGCTGTTGTGGCTCCCTGCGTCTTAGCCAGTGGCTTAGCAGACCAGGGCCCTTCCTGGCTGGCTGGTCAATCTCGCTGGAAGGTTTGACAGCAGGATCAGGACTGGCTTCAGCCTGCATCTTTCGATAAGAGAATCAGACACAGCTTACACTTTCGAATGACGGGGAGGGTTAGCGAACCCGCACAAGCTTTGCAACCAGATCAACGTGCACACCTGTTGCACGACCGTGCTCCTGTCTACTGGAACGCGGTTTTCCGGGTGCTGATCAGATGTGCTCATCGGAAGCTGGTCGCCAACTGTCCAAGTCAGCCGAAAAGTATGCCCGAATAGGAACAAACGTGTTACTACTGTATCGGAGTAATCAAGTACACGTTTTCGACGACCAAGTCGGCTCCAGCCGCCACTCGCGTTACATGCTGGCAGCTGCTGCAAGCCCGGCCACCCAGTATGCACTCTCGCGTCGTACGTTCAAGCAAACAACATGTTTCATACCGACATGCCTTTTTGCTTCGCCGCACGTGCGCGATACTGCGAGTCCCTTCCGGAATCCCCGCGGATCCAGGGAGTGTTCGCTCTTTGAACTCGGAGTAGCCAGGGCATTATGTAGACGCATTCATTGTAGGTGCCACAAACTCGTCCCCTAGCACATTGCAGAGACGCTCAGCTTGGGTAGAGCACCGACATGTTTCGAGGGCTCAAGGCAGCCTGAGTATTGACAGAAGCCGCTTTCACGCGATTGGCCACGAGTCTGCAGGAATCGTCGCCCGTCGCGGATAGCAGCCGATCAACTGAACGGCTTCTCTGCGATCTGACGCAGAAGTGGTTAGTAGTTGAAAACGTTTGGCATCATGAGGACCTTCTCGATTTCAGCTGATCTAGACACTTCTGCGCAGACGTTCTTCCTGGAACGCGACAGCGTCGCCTTTAGGTGCTTGCTTGCGAAGGTATGCATCTATCCTCCGTCTTTGCTCGCAACCATTTCGATATTTATTTGGCTCTCCTGGTGCCGATGTGACGATATTGTTCCAATCACGGCACGGCCTGCAGGAGCTTGACCTAGGTTCTTTGGAGTGTGTCGACAAGGACACCATTGATGTACGCCAAGCCACATATGCTCAATTTGAGAAGTAAAGAATTCATTGGCATCAGCTTTGTGTACACAGACATACTGTCATACGATGCCAAAAGGCTGCAAGAGCCTCTGTTTGAGATTGGAATCACCAGCATTGAGCCTATGTTCAAAGACAGGGTCAGTTCCTTTGCATCATGCTGACAGGCTTGATATTGCTGCTGCCTGCTTTTATTTTATTGTCAAATCCAGCACTTGCATCTGTGCATATGACTCAAAGCTGTAAACTTCAGTCAGTTGCTGTCTTGCAGACCACCCTCACATCCAAGTTGACTATTGCACCTGCGCCATGATTGCTGCTGCCAGACCTCGGAAGTTCCAAGGCTCTACAGATGTGCATGTGGCAAGCCTGCAAAGAAGATCATTGTGCAGCAGCTGACCAAAGTCTATCAAAGCATACCCTTGGTCATTGACAAGTGAGCATGGTTGTGACATGTGCATAAAAAGTATCATGCTGTGTAACACAACATGTGACTAATGTGTGGCATACATGTCAAGCAAAGTTTACATGGTCTGTTTTACCGCAGACTAGCAATTTGGGATGAGGATTTTGCAGGCCCACACATCTAGTTATCTATGTGAAACTTGGCTTGAGATGATGACACGCACCCTCTGGCCTGCAGGTGGTTGCAGCTGCGCAAGACATTAGAAAGCAGGAATGGCTGCTTTTTGGTCGACCTGACACATGTGTCGATTGGATGATGCATGAGTACAGAAAGTACCATAGGGTATGTTTGATATTGTGCACAAGTTGGCTCCTGGTGGTGTCAAGTCATCTCCAAAGGTGTTTGCTTACAGCTCACAATGCTGAACAGCTCAAACCTGAATCCCATTAACATACGCAGAAATGCTGGATTGGGATGTGAACAAAGTCGGCAAGCTACACTTGGCTCTGCTCAACATGGTTTTCCGCAAAGCACATCAGCTCTGCAAGGCATATTTGCAGATGCAAGTTCTTCTCCTGCTTTTTCAAGGACAGTGTGCCCACTCAAGTCACCAAGGCCCTCAGTGCCTGAAACCTAGTCAGCATGTAGGGCCAGATGCCACCTGGTGTGCAAGAAGGCAGCAGCAATGTGCGTTTTGGTGTCGCAGATCCAGCTTCCCATGCAAGCTGATGGGATGAAGAAGCTACCCCCTGACAGTCAGGCTTCTGCGTCAACAGCAGCAGCAGCAGCAGCTGGTCACTCGGCAATGTCATCAACTTCAGACGCACATGGGACAGCATGACCAGCAGCAGACACAGAGCACAGAGGTGAAGCAGAGCAGTGCAATGTCCAGCAGTCAAATACATGGCCGTGGCTACAGTGCTATATGGAGAAGAGGCATTTAACAAAGAAGGAAGTACATCCTGTGTACATTAGCTTTCACATCCTGACAGAGCAACGTCTGCTGAGCTGAGAGCGGCAGAAGAACACCTGACTGCAGACGTTCACATTCAGGTTGCGATCACAGCATTTAACACCAGAGAAAAGAGCGGCAGGCGTGACAGGGCAGTATATATCCAGGCATGCATGTTGCAAACAAGGAACAGTTACACCGCACCATACCTCCGTGAAAATGTCCTAGCTGCCGCCCACAGTAAAGCGGGTGCATAACAGATTCATGCAATGTCATTCTGGTGAAGCCAAGCTGACTTTTAAAGCAACTGAAGCTTTGACCGTATTTTGTAACAAAAATTAGTCAGGACTGTGCAATGCCAGCTATGCACACATGTATCCAGCTGGTCTTTTGCATCTTTTGACAGATTTGGATGATCATCATGATGCAGAGTTTCTGTTCTGCTGTATATGGCACACCATTTGACATGCTGACATTGGCATGCTCGCATGACAAAAGGACGCCTTCTCGTGCATGTTACATCACAGGAATTCCAGCGTTTGGCATCAGTCCATTGTCGACACACAGTCAGTACACTTGTGGAGGCTGTCTTGCCAAATGGCAATGCCTGCACTAGGTTGCAGTCACAAGGCAGAGACTGGCATAATCACAATTCCTAGCGGCAGCTTTTCATATTGTACAGAACTGTCAGATGATGGCTATGTCATGGTTGGTAGAAGCCAAGGTACACAAGCTGGTCAGTCACTGTGCCCCAGTTAAGACTGTTCTCTGAAAGCGATACTCTTCTTCCCTGACTTTTAAAATCTGTCTCAACGCAAGTTGCCACAGACTGCCTCAACGTCCGACATAAGTAGCACCAACGTCAGGATGCGTGCTTCTTTACAATCTGAATTTTGTTACGTTTGTTGATCTCTCACGTAATTTCCCTTCGTCGTCGTTGTGTGTGCGAGGAGACTCAGTCAACTCGTTGGAGTAAGTTACGTCACCAGAACAGGTGTTATGCTTTATGTGATTGGGTTGGGTCTGTGTGATGAGAAAGACATCACGATCAGGTTAGGCTCGGCATCGCGTCCACAAGATTTGCTAAATATCAAGCCTGGCAACGAGCCAGTCTGGCTGCATGCACTCAGGGGCCTGGAGGCTGTAAAAAGGTGCAAGGCAATTTATCTGGAGGCGTATACCTCTTTGCTTTTGGTTCCGACAGAGAAACTGGTGAGCAAGATCGCTAAGTTTGAAAGCTGGCAAAGCCAACACTGAAACACAGAAGTTTTCCTGTATCATAGGAGAAATTCTACGGCAAAGAGATCGTTGTGGCAGACAGGGAGTTTGTTGAAATGGTACACAACTGCAGCAAGTTTTTTCTGCCTGTTGACATGTTACTATGCTGTATGCACTATTTGCTGCATTCCACGTTTTGGTTTGGCAAACATGGTCCAGCAGAGTATCTTGCACAGGAAGAGGCTCATACTCTTTCTTCTGCTTTGCAAATTGCCAGTAGCACGCTGAGGCATTGTTATATTCATGGCAGGAAGCTGACAAGATGCTGGACGTTGCAGCAGAGCATGACATAGCATTTCTGGTGGTTGGGGATCCATTTGGGTAATGCGTCTTGATGGCTGCAACCATCACATGCAAGCAGCAGTTGGGATTGCTGAGCATGTATGGGACGCAGGGCAACCACTCATACAGATTTGCAAATTCGGGCTCATCAGAAAGGCATCAAGGTGGAGGTCATTCACAATGCATCTATTTTAAATGCTGTTGGTGCTTGTGGCCTGCAGTTATACAGATATGGAGAGGTAAGAGGGCTCATTCAATCAGTATTGTGTATGCTGCACTCCCACCCTATCTTATGCATCTCCATAAGTTGCTGCTGTGGAAACATGCTGGGATGACTCATGCTCCTTGCAGCACAAAGAGTGAAGCTGCTGACATTACATGCGCAGCAGGCTTCATCTGACATCTTTTTGGTCAACTCTGTTGCAGGCAGTGTCAATTGTGTTCTTCACAGACACATGGCGACCTGACAGCTTCTATGATCGCATTGTGACAAACAGACAGCAGGGGCTCCATACGTTGTGCCTGCTGGACATCAAAGTGAAAGAGCCGTCTTTGGAGTCTCTGGCAAGGGGCAAGAAGGTGTATGAACCTGCAAGGTTCATGACAGTGAATACAGCTATAGAACAGCTATTAGAGATAGAATCCAGCAGGAAGCTAGGTGCATTCAGTGCTGATTCACTTGCCATTGGTGTAGCTCGGATTGGTGCACCATCACAGCAAATAGTTGCAGGCACTATGCAAGAACTTCTGAATGTTAATTTTGGTGAGCCATTGCATTCCCTCATTATTGCAGGCGACATGCATGTGATAGAGTCTGAATTCCTTGAACAGTTCAGAGTTACATCAGCCAACAGGTGACTTTGTCCAACCCAGTACAAAACTTAATAGTGCTTTTGTACTGCATTACAGCAAATTATACAGCAGTTACAGCAAGTGGGTGGTGTGCCAGCTCAATCAACCAGCTCTTGTGCAACTGTGTCATGGCATTTGACTCCATTGGTTGACTCAGTGGCCTCTGCCACTTTCAGCCCTGACCCCGAAAGATATTAGGTGGGGGCAAAGCAGGAAATGCTGCACCGGCAGGCCAGCCTCTTGGTTGCTCACCAACAACCGTCACTTTTGGCAATCCTTTAGGTGCCGGCAACCAATGTTCTGTAGACTTCCAGCTGCGCTGCTTGGGGGCATCATCTGCTGCAGGCTGCTCAGCGTCATTTTGCTGCGACTGCCTAGCTGCTGCTGCCTCTTTCATGATCAGTTGCTCCTGTTCAAGTCGATGTGCTGCTTCAGCTGCCCATGCACGCTTTTCTGCTTCCAGAGCTGCCTGCCTGTCTGCTTCTTTCTGAAGAGCAGCTTTCCTGACCTGTGCTTGAGCAGCAGCTGCTGCATCAGCCTCCTCCTGCAGCAGCTGCTGCTGGTGTTGCTGCTTGCGCTTGAGTTCAGCCTGTGCGTGAAGCTGCTGCTGTCGCTGCTCTTCGCGCCTGGCCTCAGCCTGAGCAGCAAACTGCTGTTGTTGCTGCTGTTCCTCCTTGACTTTGGCTTGCCTTTCAAGCTCCTTCATGCGCTTGAATTCTTTTGCAGCCTGGGCCTCAGCGTAGAGCTGCTGCTGTCGGCGCTGCTGCTCCAGCCTGGCCTCTGCTTGCCTATATGCATATTGCCAGGCTCACAGTGTGTTGTCTGGAGCAGTTACACTTTCAGGCGTGCATTTGCCTACCAACACCTGGTAGTACATTACTATAACTAACGCTAGGTAAGATTAACGTAGTATTGCTCGTTTAGCTTTGTTATCATTAATGCACAACAGCAAACAACTAGTTCCTTGCTTGACTGCATACTGTATCTGATGCAATATATCTATGATCCAGGCATTTTACCAAGCTCTGCAAATGAGTGTGTCCTTGGGGACGTGTATCTGAGATCCAATCTATCAAGGGAACTAGTTTCTGCATGTGCCATGGGCACCAAACAGCACACTTGTCGGCTTGTGCTCACCTGTCCAGCTCCTCCTGGTGTTTCAACTGCCTGGCAGCCTCAGCTTGTTGCTGCAGCAGCAGCTCCTGCTGCTGCCGTTGCTCAAGCTCTGCTTGTCGCTGCAGCTGCAATTGGCGTTTTTGCTCTTCAGCTGCTTCAGCCTGGGCCTTTATCTGCTGCTGCTGTCTGCGCTCACGTGCTGCCTCCTCCTGCCTTTGAAGCAGCTGATGCTGCCTCACATCTTCTGCGGCCTGCTCTTCTTCTTGAGCCTGTCGCATTGCCTCAAGCTGTTGCTGCCGCAGCTGCCATTTGGCTTCCCTGCGAATACTAGACAGCTGAGCGTACTATGGATCTCACTGGGCAGAGCAGAAGGTACAATGCCAACAACTCTACAAGCCACACACTTGCAGCATCTGTCACAGTAGGGACTGCTTGCTGGGGATACAAGACTTCTTTCCCAGAATTGTAGCCCTGCAGGGGATTTCAGTTTCCCCTCAAATATCCAATGGCAGTGCAATTGTCCACATCCTGGCACTGTGGGCAATAGCAGGTGCACCTTTCTCTTTGCAGGTGAGCTTGCTGCTCAGCTCTTTCAGCTTGCTCTGCCTGACATGCTTGGGCCCGCAGCCAAGCTGCTTGCTGTGCCTCTTCTCTGCGCATCTGCTTCTGAGCCTGTCTTGCGGCCCGCTTGCTCTTTTGCTCAGGTGCATGGTGCCAGTCCACCACCTGCAAGAGCACACTGTCAAATCACAAATATGGCTTAGGATTTGGCTTGCAATGGTGTCTGTCAGTGTGTGTGTGCAGTGCATGCTGCCACTGCACATACTACATGTGGTGTCTGTCAGTTCGTGTGTGCATCTGCACACACTCCACAAAGTGACACAATTGTTTGATATTCTTTGTGCAAGAAACAGCAAGAGGGTAGTTGATAGCATGGACCCCTGTAGTCCACCCTGTTTATTTGTGGTGTCTGTCAGTGTGTGTGTGCAATGCATGCTGCAACTGCAAGTGGTGTCTGTCAGTTCGTGTGTGCATCTGCATACACTGCCAAGAGCGACACAACTGTGTGATACTGTGAATGCAAGAAACAGCAAGAGGGTTGTGTGGTGTGTCATATAACACTGTGTGCCACAGCAAAATGCTTTTCAAAAAAATGCCCGCGGTGAGGATCGAACTCACGACCTCCGGATTTCTCACTCCCATGGTGTCATGGGGTAGGCCCAGTGTGGATGTGCGTGAGTTATGAGACCGACGCGCTAGCCAACTGCGCTACGCAGGCTGTGCTCAAGATGTCCATGTGGTCAATTCAACTGTTCCTATCATCACAACAATCACATGCGGGTCCATATGGAGAGTGCAAAAGCCACATTCTCCACCTGTTTAGCAGAGCTTGCATGCATTAAGTCAATGCAAGCAGATGCAGACCCATGAGCAGTGACACAGCTCAGCAAAGAGACCTTGATGACGCCAGCAGCAGTGATGGCCACAACTGCTCCTAGTGCTGCCAGCTTGACAACACGTGCCAACCAGGCTCTGGGCTTAGCAGAGGGCTGGTGGTGGGGAGAGGGGGCAGGTTGCAAGGGCCCTAGGCGGCGTATTGCAATGGGCGTGCGTGCCTGCTGTCCTGACCAGGTTGTGGTGGGTAGGCTGCATGTGTCATCATCACCACGTACGCTACCTCCATGCCCTGACCTGCATGTACTCCAGCAGTGTCTACACACTGAAATACCATCATTGAAGCAATTCGTTTCAACTACTCATAACCATCTTGCTTTCTGAAAAGCATGATGCTGTTGAACAAGTGAGGCAGACGCATGCATTGTGGCAAAGGTCCTGAAAGGAGTGGCGTGAACAGGCTCTCGCAAGTGCTCCCTGAGAGCACATGTGCCGTTTCCAAGACGTCTGCACCATACTCTCACACTGCTCGTCACCAGACAAGAATGCAATATTAAGGTGCAGGCCTGCTGTAGAGGCCTGGTTGGCAACATACCTGGACCTGTCATCAGCAAAGAGGGCCCTGGGTCTGGATGCATCTGGTGCAGCGCGAGACATCATAGTGTCCGGCCTCAGGGGGGCAGGCTGGTGACCTGTGGGCATGCTCACCTTGCCGCCATAGTCTGGGTCAAAGGTGTACCTACTGCCGCCGTTGGTGGTGCTGTACAAAGCCTCATCCCTGTATTAACAGCAGACTGGTCAGCAACATGTGTACACGGCAGCTAGGCAGAGCACTTGGTGAAGCTTTTGCTGTGGTGCAGCGAGAACTCAGCATTGCCTGAGACCACCAGGTGTCTTCAACTTGTGCTCATGCCTAGCAGGCTTTTCAGATTGATTGCACTGCAATCACACCAAATCAGATCTGACTTCACCTCAAGTGTGCAGACATGCTGTATGTTTGCATTGCATCGCATTTCTGACGTCTGCTCAATGCCAGCTGCATGAGGGTCAAAAGATGTATTGCAGTAGGTGGCTGTGATGCATGTCCAGGAATGTTCAACGCTTTGGGCAGAGTGCATTGGTGCCTTCAAGCTGCAGCACACAACTGTAACAGTCTGACCTGACTTGGCCTGGTGACAGCATGGGGGAATTGGACTTCTTGCTGGACTTGTCATGGCGCTTGTGCCCTGAGAATATGATGCTGTCAGCAGCATCAAGAGTGCGCTGAGCAGCATCTGCAGCCATGCGCCTGCCAACCAGGCTCTGCCTAGGAGCTTGACTAGGCCCTGGCATGTCCTCATTCCTCTGCGTTCAACACAAGCTCTGTCTGTGTGTGTAAACCCTGTGGCCACCTCACGTTCACACGTAAGAAGGTCACGGCAGACAGCATAGTCTGAGGCACCTGCTGTTCCAAATGCTGCAAAACAAGGTTGAGCTGACTTCATATGTTGCAGGCGATATGCAAACGTTCAAGTATGTTGGTATGCTGAGGTACGGTTCTGCATTGGTTGTGCATTAGTTGAGCATTGGTTGTGCCTGGTTGAGGTATGCTGACCTCCAGGCGAGAGAAGTCCAGGCTCTGGCTGACGCGTCGATCTCGTGAAGGAACAGGTGAAGAACCTGGCAAGCGCGATGCCTCATTGTAGCTGCTGCGCATTGGGTTCTGCAGCTTCCTCAACTTTGGGCTTGGTGATGCAGCTGGTGACCTGTAATGCAGGTGCAGATTGTGCCTTGAGACCACAGACCAATCTGGTTAGGGAGGTGCATTTGCTTACAGTCAATGCGGCAACACCTCACAGACAAGCAAGCACAAATGCATCATGGCTGTTTCAGCAGCATCCTCATGTTCAGACACAGACCGGAGCTGCACAAGGGGTGGTACTCCACACGCATCATGCTGCATCTGCAGGCTCATGCTTGACATGTGCTCTGAGATAACAAGAGGCAAAAAGAAAAGGAGCATCAGACAAGAAGCTTACATGAGTGGTGAGTATGTGCCATCCAGCGAACGCTGCAAGGGGCTTAGTGGCGGTCTGTGATCTTGTCTGGCTGTAGACTGGTCAGGAGTGCTACTGCCTGAGTTGACCTCTGCAAACGTGAGCACCTCCCTGACAACATCCTGCGACACAGAAAGCAACATGCAGACTGCATGAAAAGGGCTGCTTACAGGCAACTTGGCAGATGCTGCAGAGGTTGCAAGGCACCAGACTCCCAAAGCAGAGTTTTGCGTACCTTGGTGAAGACCAAAAATTCAAGCCTGTCTCTGGCACAGGCAATCAGCTCCCTTCTGAGACTGTCAAGCTGGCTGAGTGCTACAGTCTGCGTCAGCAACAGTAAGTCTGCTGCCAGTCAAGGATGTTGGGCTCCATAGTTAGCTGTATGTGCCGAGCTGGGAGTTGCTGCTGAACATTGCAAACAAAATACCTTGTCATCAAACTGGTTGTCTCGAAGACACCTGAAGTCTCTGAGCTTGTCTTCCAGCAATTCAAGCTGTTCTCTGCAACATTAGTAACACTCTCTTGTCTGACAGGGGTATCAGCAAGCAAATTACAGCTTGTTTGGCAGGGATGGACTACTGGTATAAGTCTGACCTGATGGCCAGCAAAGCCTCACGCTCTCTATCTGCAGCTGCTGGATCGCTTTCAAAGCTACTGCTGAGGAGATGTGTATGCTGTATAGCCTGCCTGAGTTTGGCTTCTAGGGCACAGATTCGGCCCAAAGCAGTTGCAACACCCACGTCGCCTGCCGAGCTGTCGTCCATTCTCTATGACCGAAAACAATGAACTCTTAGCCAAAATGCCTGATGCAAACGGCAGGACTGTCCACTGTCCGGGCAGAAAAGACGACCTCGCGTGGGTCGACTAGATACTTGCAAGTGATCACTGGGATCCTGGTTGTCTATCTGCCTTCAACGTTTTGCAGGTGGTAAGCAGATATGAAGCAACTGCAGGGGCATAGATACAAGTCCATCCACGTCCCAACAAAGTGCGCAGGCAAGCTGGACCTGCATCATGTATCACAATTGGCTAGGCCAGTCTGCAGAGAGACTCCGCGCCAATTCAAATTCCAGTGATCCTGGCTGATTCGGACTAGCGCCCTTCAGTCAATGGTGCCCACCAGGTCACAGGGTGCACCAGCTGTTACATTGCCAAGTGCTCAGTTTCATCGCTTCAACAAGAAGAGCCTTCATTGCGGTCTAGCAGACAGGGGCGCAGTGCAGACAGCAACTATGCTGACACACACCACAACTAGAAACGCAAATTACTGACAACCTGCATGTTAAGTTGTGTAAGGAAATAGCAGTTTCCGTATATGGCAGTTTCCATATATGGCTATATAGCAGTAGGTAACAAACGGCGCAGTAAAGGCTGCATCATCTCAAACCAGCCACCATAACAATCAGTACACACCACTGTTGACTTGAATGACTCATGACTCAACTACACAAGACACGCTTGCTAATTAGCTTATATGGGCATCATATGCTATGTCTCAGAAAGAAATTTGTCTTCTCTAGCCTACAATCTTGAACTCCACAGTTGACCTCTCGGCAGCTTCTGGGAAATAATCTTGAAGGGGTACCTGGTGCAAGGGGCCCTTCTTCATGCCTGCTAGGGCAGATGTAGTGGCTTTTGCGCCTGCTACAGTTGTGATGATGGGCACCTTGTACGCTAGTGCTAGTCGTCGTAGATTCTTGCCATCTATCACATCCACCTCTTTGCCTGCAACAACACATTTGGTCATCTCATGACATGCCCAGACTGGGAAGCTTATGTTTTGGTTAATAGCACCTAGCAGGCACGAGTTCCATGTGTGACCGAAAATGCACATCTCTGTGGC
>JAABUO010003340.1_pt1 | contig 19112 bp, 26 predicted proteins | sample 5559291 | NCBI WGS metagenome assembly JAABUO01 (sample SAMN10711878, study PRJNA513372) | rock metagenome | isolation source: Antarctica rocks | place: Antarctica: Victoria Land, Finger Mt sud
GCTGATCAGAGTAAATACCTATTGCAGCCCCTTAAGGATCCTCTCGTCGCCGTGGCTGCGGCCGACAATGGCGTGTTCATTCCGCAAACACTGCTTGGCAGCATTGAATCCCTCGCTACGACCCGTACACGTGGATTTCTTCGCCTCTCCCTTCGACATGGCTGGCCAAAGTGAGGTGAGAGACCTGCCAACGTCAGTGGGGATTTTGGCCGTTTCCGCCCGCGCACTGCATGCAACAAGTCTTTGCGAAGGGTAGAAGCTATCACAAACACCGTAGTGCCACACTTAGTGCTTCTAGACAACATGCTAAGTGCTGCTGCCTGCTATGGCAGTCAACGCTACTTCATATTTCAGTCCCTATTTTACCAACTGAAATCACCTCGTAATACATCCCTTTGTACCCGATGTGTGGGTCAGCTCTTTGCACTACTTCCCCGTTCATCTCCAAAACTAATCGCAGAACACCATGCGCAGCGGGAGGAACGTAATGCCAGGCCGCGTGGCTACCTTGAAAGGGGAATCTGCCATCGCAGTCTTTGAAATTCGAGGGGTGCCGGTTCCCCAGCTGGGCAGGTCCGAACGTGTGTGCAGACCTATCACACGCTTGAACAGTCCAAGACAAACCAGCGGCAACCGTGCGCAGCCCCACACACCCAAGGCTTTGCATCGACCAGAAGTCTCAGTCAAGCCTAGGGTCAGCTCTGCCTCGTTGGTGTTCTGCGTAGTCCAAAACTGGTTGCGACCGCCCTGATACGCTTTGCCGGAAGGACCCTGACCCTGTGGTACTTCGATTGCGGATCACACGAGTTACAATAACTGTTTTGGAAGCGGCTCGTGGGCGTTGCGATTATTGTCAGCCAGCAGCGCGGCAGGCTGATCAATCCCCATTGTCACCTCGTTCCAGCAGCTACAGCTGACTCTCTTAGCTCAGCGTTGCGACACATAGAAGCAGCGTCAGGCATACTCATTTGCGCTTAGGTTGAGAGCATGGTCTCCAAGACATGCAGCTGGATTTTGGTGGCCCCAGTCCTTCTGCACTTTGCACTAGCAGCAGACAAATACATTCAGGACTCAGACAGATTTCCTGGCTGGAAGGGCGAGCTTCCACACATTAAGCACGGTCAACCTGGAGAGCCAGACACGGTTGAGTTGGCCTTTGGTGAACATGGCAAGGTAGGCACAGGACAAGGGCCCCAAACAGTCTGGGCCTTGACAGCAGCTCATTCTTTTCCCAAACATATGCCATGGCTACTCGAAATGCCAACTTGTCATCCACCATGTAGGACAAGTGGACTGGGGAAGTTGTTGAGCTGTCATGGCAGCCGCGTGCGTTCCTGTTCAAGAAGTTCATGACAGATGAGGAGTGCGAACACGTCATTGCCAAGGTAAGCTGTTGCTTGCATGGTTCATTACATTTAGCCACAATAGCTCCTGCAGCACTTTGAGGCCAATGCATACCTGGCTTTGTCACCTTAAATTATTTGTATGCAGCACATTCTCCAGTGCTCAATTTATTTCATAACTTTCAGCATGCTTGCTATGTCAAGGGACAAGCATTATCAATTTGCAGTGACAATATCAGCAGCCGCAACCAAATCAAAAAAGCTTTTCAAGGTACTGGACATTCTGTCAACATTGCCATTGTAATTCCTCACCAGTCATAGCATGGTCACAGGCACAATGCCGTACACTCACAGCAATGAGGTCAAAGCGGCCACCCCTGACACATGCCTAGTGGTACCTAGCTCTTCAGGAGCCGGAAAGCATTTACTATTGTTGTTGCTGTTATTATGATGATGACAATTTATTATTTTTATCATGATTATTATGCAGGCCAAACCATCAATGACTAAATCCAGCGTTGTTGACAATGAGACGGGCAAGAGCATGGACAGCACTGTTCGCACCAGTACCGGCACTTTCTTTGCACGTGGACAGGATGAGGTTCTGGCTGCTGTTGAGAAGAGGATAGCTCAGGTCCGCACCTGCGAGCACCATCATCACGCTGCAGCTGTCTCTATTGACTTTGCCATGTGTGACATACTATCGCTGTCTGTAGCATGGTGCTGACTGTAACATGTTGCCGTCTGTCTGTAGCATGTTGCCGTCTGTAACAGCTGCAGTGACAAGGAGCTTCAGCATTCCCTGTCATGCGACTCGAAGTTGCTGGAAAAGATGGGGTCGTCTTCTGGTGTGGCCAGACCAGCATGAAGTTCAGACCAGACACGACCAAATTTGTCAAACGTGGTCTGCGTTTCATGCTCGTCTGGCCACATCAGAGCATAATCCTGTGTTTTTCACCACCCTCAAGCAGCATGACAGGGAATGCAGTAGGGCCACTTTGAGGAGCAATACAAGTATGTCCTAAATGAGGACGCCTCAAAGGCTGGCATCTATTGGCTTCTGTGCTCTATACCAGATGTGATCTGCCTCATGTGTCACGCCCTTTCATACATGTTTGCATATCCAATGGCTTTGTAGTACTTGACACTGCAGCAAGTGCATGCCAGGCATGATTGCAGCGGCAAAAAGGAATCTAGAGCGCCGTACACTGCCCCATGTCTTGTATGTGGCTACTGCAAGCTATCTTGAGTAAAACCTCAATCAGATGACTCGTGTGTGTTGCCAGCGGCCTTGCATATGCATTGCAACTGCACCTGCTTGTCTGTGACTCTGTGCATCAGGTTCACAATGCCCTGCTCAGGTCTGTAGGTTGTGTACAGGAAGGGGTACCCAGGACTTTACATACGTGACGCTAGGGAATCTGACATGCTTTGGAGGGATGGATGCGTGAACGTATAAATGAGTAGGCCTCACAGGGATGCAAAAGACAGGCTGCTCTGGAGAGGCAGAAGTTGTTCTGCACATACCTAGCTCATCATGAGTTGGAAAATGTCAAAGTATTATTATTATCAGTGTGTAAATAACACAGTGACTGAACGAATGAGTGAACGCAGGTATCACACATTCCAGAGGAGAATGGGGAAGGCATGCAGGTGCTGCACTATGTGAATGGACAGAAGTATGAGCCTCACCACGACTATTTCCATGACACTGTCAACCCACAGAAGAGCAACGGTGGTCAGCGCGTGGCCACCATGCTGATGTACCTAACCACTGTGGAGGAGGGCGGTGAAACGGTTTTCCCTAACTCTGCTGAGAAGGTTGAGGGTGAACAGTGGAGCGAGTGTGCCAGGCGGGGCCTGGCTGTCAAGACTCAGAAGGGAGACGCACTCCTCTTCTTCAGGTGTGTCCCACATCTGTATGTCAGTGTAAAGCATTGGCTGTCAAGGCTCAGAAAGCTGATGCAGTCCTCTGGGTGGATCTCGCATTTGTATGTATTGTGTAGGCATTGATTTGGCTATCACCCGAATGAAGCACTTTTTCAGCTTCTGATCTCCTGTCGGTTTGCAATGCAGTATAGAGTCAATAATCTTTTGTGATGTGAAGCAGATGTGTGCTCCTGCCTAAAGCATTGCACCTGATTGAGTTCAGCTGCACTGTGCTTAGATATCAGCTGCTGTGATTACTGAAGGTATTCGCTGCTATGATAAGCTGGGCGGTGTGTCATATAGCTGAGTCATATAGCTGTATCATGAGCTGTGTCACATATTGCTCATGTGTCATGAACCATGACTGGGCCATGCTGTGTTGCGCTGTGCTGTGCTGTGCTGCATGGGACATTGACTTAATACGTGTCAGTGGGGCTTCAAGACTGACCAACTTTGACTACAGGAATGGCAATCCAGTTGAGATGCGCTATACTGGTGACAAATCAAGCATTCTGAGCATCAAGTCACATCTGTGCTGCAAGTTGTGCACCCTAGCTTGGACTTGCAAGGTTAACTCTTTAGACAGACAGTGCTGCATTACTCATGTTGCGTTATGGGGCTAACATAGCATCGCTACAGTAGCAATGTTGCAGATGCTGCCATCAGGCTTCTCTCTCACAGATACTTCTGGAAACTGGTTACAGTCTGTTGCTGGAGTGAGCATATCGCAGCTGCTCCTTCTCTCCCACTGCATCAGCTGAGTGGGCATGTATGTGCTGCAGTCTGAAGCCAGATGGTGATGTAGACCCAAGCAGTCTGCATGGCAGTTGCGCAACCACAAAGGGCGAGAAGTGGTCAGCAACCAAGTGGATGCATGTTGGACCGTTTGGACTGAGTGCAGCTGCCCAGAAAGCCAAGTGGGGCGACTGCATTGATGGGGATGACAGATGCGGTGAATGGTCAGCTTTGGGGGAGTGCACGAAAAATCCTGGTTACATGTTGACCACCTGCAGAAAGTCATGCAACGCTTGCAAAGCAAAAAAGGCAATCAGCAGCTAGGTAGAGACCAGGTTTTGCAACATTGTGTGTTTGTTGATGATGACACAGTGGGTTTGTGTGCAGTGCTTTTCACAAGCCATTTTAGCAATAAGTTAGGTTGTTGTAGCTGCTCTTTTGCCAGTCAGGATTATTAGGGAACAATACCATTTCTGTTTGCATAGCCCACCAGTAATCAGGGACAGCAAGGCCTGCATCTGGATCCACAGGCCCATGAAAGCACTATTAGTCAGACTTCAAGACAGACCTGTAACAGGAGTACTGCGCAAGGCAGATATGCTGGATGGTACATAGTACACCGCCAACCGAGAGACATTTTTGCCTTCAAAACAACTTGCTTGTATTGCTCAGCATTCACAGTCCTGGAGTCACGGGTTTATATGCCTACGAGCAGATCTGTGCATCACTGGTCAAACATGAGCAAATTGCATATGAGATGAGGGAAAGGTCACAACACCAAGAGCATAAGGGGTAACAGTGTAACAAGTTTCAAACTGCAGTGAATTTGGTAAGTTAGTCTCAAATACAACCATTTCATGCTTGACCAAATCCTCAGTGCGCAAGGGACATGACAATGTGTTTCCAGAAGCTCAATCCACCACAGCCGATGGGATGAAGCCTGAGCACAGGTGCCTCTGGACACCAGTCTTCACACTCTTCAGGCTGCCCTTCAGCTTGCCCTTCACGCTAACTTTCAGTGTGCCTTTCCACTTGCCGTTTGAGGAGGCAACAACGCCTCGGATGATCTACACATCATCACATGCATTTCAGCAGCTGTGAGTGATAGCACACACAGACTGCAATGCACGAGATGGCATAATTTGCGAGAGTGAGGCGGCAGACTATGATGACAACAAGACATGCACACAGCATCAAAAGGACAAAAAGCTCCGCTTGGCAGAAGCATTGATGTCCAGGCAACATGTGTGCCAGCATCAAGGGTAAATCAAATCTGCCCTGAAACTGAAACCTCGGCATGCACAAAGCGCAAGATTCGGCCCAAACAAGGAACAAAACACGAAAGTAGACACTGTACCTGCTGTGAAGACTCCAGCAGTGCCCTCAAGCGCATCAACACCAGCAACTGGAACAGCGCCATTGTCTCCAACAGGAACAGCCTCACAGCAGTCTGTGAGAAGCATGCGTGGAGCAGTCTGGTCATCCACCAGGCAAGTGCGCTGCTTGTCTGCGGTGGCAAGCCTCACAGCCGCATCTGTGTCAGACGAGCAGCTCAGGTTGAAGATGTGCACTGTCGCAGGTGCTTTCACGGATCGTGCTCGTGCCCCCGGCTGAGCCTGGCGGCTCTGGGCTGCGCTGACCAATTCAGATCTGGCGGAGGCTGCGGTGGCCACAGCTGTGCTGTGGCGACTGGTGACAGTGGTTCTGAGAAGCCGAAATGACGTGTGCCACTGCACAGCCGACATGGCGGTGTGAGCAGGTGGCACAAACCTGGAGGAGCCTCCCATGCCGCTGGCTGGCTTGTCTGTGCTAGGCCAGCGTGCGGTATATGTCCTGCCACCGGTGCGCCACTCCAATGGTGTCATTGCTGTGGCAGCATAGGGTGGACAATCTGTGCTCCTGCTTGTATGGCGCATGCGGAGCGTGGAAGGTGCAGCTGTGATGGAGTGTGTAGCTGCCTTGCGCTTGAAAGACCAGTAGAGGGTCAACCCTGCATGCATGAGTGGCAACATCAGGCTGGATGAGAGAAACTAAACAGGAACAGAGGTGTTAGAAGGGCACATGCATTTCCCACATGTGGGGGCAGATGAACCAGGAGGGGGGAGAAGGGGAACAGCAGTACAGGCTTCAATAAAGAGTTTCAGGTGAAACCCAAGACATGAAAAGTAGGCATGGGAACTTAACAGTAGCCTGGGCACACTGCAAGCTCATCATTGCCACAAACTGCTGAAGAGTCAAAGCGCAGCAGAAGCTGCACCATCGATGAGGGGTACAGGCAATGGATCTCTTTAGCACTGATAGTATCAACCACCTTCACTGTCAATAGTATGGAATATAGTCCTTCTGACACATGCACACCTCACAAGGAACAGAAGAGAAAGAAGAAGAAGCAGGAACAGAAGAAGAAGAAAAGGAGGAGGCAAACATGATGAAGAAGGACATGAACAACAAGATGCCAAAAAAAGAAGGAGAAGAGGAAGTGATGTCTTACCTTTGAAAAAGATTGCTGCAGCAGCCAGCAAGCCCATCCGGGCCAGTGCAATCTTGTAGGAGAAGCCCTGTACAGACCCCCGTACAGACCCCCCTCGGATCCAAGCTGATGTAAGAGTCCCGATGGATGGCCACATTGATGACCTGCGCATCAAGACGCTGTCAGTAATGACCCAAAAGTGAACCTTTTGTCCCCGCCCGGTGGGTTACGTTAAAATTGCATCAATTTGGCTGCCGTGACCAGGCAGACGGCCCTTCAAGGGTATGTCTGGCAGACCTATCAAAACTGTTGTACCAATAGACCTTATAGGAATGTTCAGAACAGACTATCATGGAGAGACAAGACTTGCCCTACACGCATCTAGCTCATCATGAGCCGGAATGCATAAACATTAGTACCACTATTAGCGTTACTCATCATTCATGACATGATTGAGCCACTGGCCTGTGCTGACCCCGCTACATCATTGCACCGCAGACACTGTTTGATATGAAACAGCAAACAAACTGCAGTTAGAAAACAGCAGTAAGCGCAGTGGTGCCAACGGAAAGAGTGACAGCAGTTCGTCCTGCCGTTGAGCAAAGCCGAGCACTGTGTGTTTTATTTGGACATGCGTCTACCTGACAAGTGGTCATCATGCTCCCCTCCATGGATGATCATGCTGTGTAGCCCATCTGTGATGGTGGGCAGCACCAATGCAGGGCTCAAAGCAGCACAAACAGCTGGCAAGGTGTGATGGTGTAGAGCAGGGGCAGCATATTGGACAATGGCCAAAGTGGTGTTGGTCACATCAGCCCAAATGAAGATGCTGTCTACTACTCCAGTCACCATAGTAGCTTGCATGGCACTGTTTGCTGGCATCACTTCCATGATGCTGGGTGTGACTTCAGAAGCCAGTAGAGCAGCAGCTGTCCCTGCTGCTGCTGCTGCTGATGCAGTACACACTATGTCTGGCATCTGAAAGACCGATGACATGCAACTCAGTATGAGACTGTTGGCTGCTGTGTCAACAGCAGATTCTGAAGCCTTCAGAACCTTGATGCCTGGAGCAGCTGCATGCTGCTCTTTGAAGGCGGTATAGTGCGCCTTTGATATGCTTGCTGCTTGGAATGGATGATTCAGCACGTCATCAGCTGAGCTGACGGCTAATGGCCATGGGTGTACTGCACATGCCGTGTCAACATGACCTGACAGCACCGAGTGCTGTGACAATGTGACTGGTCTGAGCATGCACACGTCTGAGACAGATGCTGCGCAGGCCTTTGAGTCTGACACCAATGCCTCTAAATCTGACAATAAAGCCTCTGATACTGACACCAAAGCCTTTGAGTCTGACACCAAAGCCTTTGAGTCTGACACCAAAGCCTCTGACACTGCCACCAAAGCCTTCGACTGCAGCCTCTTTGGCTTGGGGAGGTCTGAGGCAATCAACTGCTGCTCAATGTTGGTGCCTGAGCTGCTCATGTTGCAAGTGGGCATAGAAGCTGAGCGGCTGCTAGCGGGGTGCAGGCGCAGCGGCCAGGATGAGTCACCCCATGCGTACTGATGAGATGCCTGCGGTGGATGGAAGATGCAGGTGCCAAAGCTTCGCCTGCTGTGCCACTGCCATGATGGATTGATGTAATAGTGGCGTTCAGGAGGGGTGTGGCTGGCCCATGTTGGCTGAACCCATGGATCATCTGGATGCGCTGAGTAGGCGGTGCTTGTGAGGAAAAGGCTGTCCATTGGCGAGGCAATTAAGTTGATTGGAAGAGGTGGGATCAGCAGGAAGACTGTCAGAGCTGCCGGCAAGGCTGTTTCCCAAAAGCATGGCTGCAGGAAGCTGGAAATTGGTCTTCTTGCTTGGGATAGGACAGAGTACAGCACATAAAGCTGATGACTGCTGGTTGGCTTGCTCAAGCACTTGGTGCGTGCAAGGTAGAGACCCCTCAGGAGATAGAAGGCTTGGCATGCTGTCATGGCAGCAAAGACTGCAAAGACAGAGCAATCGTCATACTGCTGTTCAGGCAAGGGGGGGAGAAGCCAACAGGCATAAGCAAACGGAGCATATGAGAACATTTGTTGTTGTCAGGATACAGGGGTTTGCTCAGTCAGTCCCTCTTACCCAAGCTGAAGTAACTGCTAAACTCATAGATACACATGGGGTCAACACCAAAAGGCGACTCGCCCACGTACTTCATTGGCAGCACAATTCCTACAGGCAAACACGGCTGTCAGAGGCTCGAAGGGCAAAGATAAGCTTTGGCAAAGAAAGAGCTTGTGAAGGTACGTACTGCCAAGGACTACATTCACGGCGAGCTGTGGCAATGGGACAACTTGCATTACTATCCAGAAGTGGTCCCGAACAACGACATTCAACAGAATGGTCCATAAGCTGTACGTAAACCAGAGTAGACCCATTATGGCAACTCGCCGCAAGCAAACACCTCCGTCGATGGTCAATTTGAGAAAATTACACACAAGAGCTGCAGCATCGACTAGCCGCGGACGCCATTGCAGGAAGCAGGTCAAAACAAAAATCTGCTTGCAAAGTCAATGTTGTGAACAAAGTACGCTCGTCGTGCAAAGGCATTACGCCGTATAGGTTGATCGCTGTGGTCTTCAAGTCCTGCTGTGCTTTGCGCGGCCAATGCCTGCTTCAACCTCCAAGCTGATTGGGTTGGATGAGCGTATGCCTCGAATCAGGCACTTGTGCTTAAAAGAAAGTTGCGAAGAGTTCACCAAAAAATTTGTTGCGCAGCTATTTTGGCGTTGCTGTTTGTCCTTTTGCGCTCACCGCCTCAGCTGCAGCTTGACAGACAGGCGTTAGGCATCTTGATGGCTGGTATGCTGACGTTTGCCAGGCTCCTGCAGCTGATACGCCAGCACTGCAGATACTATTCTTCAGCTGTGCTAAGTGACCTGACGTTTGCAGTGAGTATGTGCACTTATACATGAGCCTTTATACATGAGCCTTTATACATGAGCACTTATACATGAGCACTTATACATGAGCATTTATACATAGAATGCTTCTTGCTGTCAAAACTCATTGCAGGACTACTTCGTTGCCATCGAACTCAAATTTACAGCAGAGTCGCTAAACACCTTGCATTTGCAAAATGGTGAGGTAGCGAGCCTGTTGTACCTGATTGATGCATCAATGCCCTGGTGCGGTCCTTGTCCAACAGCACCTCCATGTCAATGCTGTCACTATATATACAGCACCGCCTAACAATCGTGTAGATGCACAGCAACAAACTACCATTGTACAGCCCATGCCCTCAGCAAACAGGTGCATCCTCTTGATAGTCATCTTCACATCAACACAAAGCTGTGTAGATCAATAGTGGCAACTGTTCACATTGACTGGAACATGCATACACGTGCTTCAAAGGTGCACCTGCCATAGACAGGCATCGCTGGCTGTTGTCTTCTTTACAAAGGCTTTAGAGTAGGCTGCTGAGATGCTATGCAGCAATGCAATGAATTAGAAGGCTGGGAGTTTTCTGCTTCTATCACAAAGGTGGCCTGTCTCATCCTGAGGTTCATTAGTTGTATTGAAGTCCCATAGTGTCACAGGCAGAGACATACCAATGGTTACGGTTGCTTGAGGGTTACATTAGGGCGTGTGGCCTCAGGACTAGCATCTAGCCAGCAATACAGCATCCACTGTGCCACTTCTCAGTTGCTGTATCGTTGAATGCCTTGAACATTTTGGTGCTTGGTATATTTGCCTGCAATTGTCAGTTGGCTCCCCTGTCGAGTCCCAAGGACAGTGGATGTAAACAATTGGTTGCCTCTTGTGAGTTTTACATTAAAACAACATGCAGCTGAGCATCATGATTCACAATCGGAGGATTCCTTTCTTCCCAATGACGGCGCCATATCATAGTCATTCATATCATTGGCAAGGCGACTACACGGACGACCTCAGTGTCGTCATCGATCGCATCGTACACCATGACCGGAGGATCTGCCATCTTTGACCTGACGCAAAACAAGCCGTTGGCATGATTGTAATCGTATTTGCCTTTGCGCTACAACAATATTACTTTGCAGATCAAAACATGGGTGCAGGCTACAGTTATGATTTCAGCACATCAACTTGCCGGCATCGCATCCAAAAGTCTCAAGACGTCACTACAACTTCAACCTGATATAACATGCATTGACTCTTGAAGGAGGTCTATCAGTGGGCAGCTGCAACAGATGCATCGCTAGGACCATCCACATCAGGGTATGGTGTTTCCAGCTCCTTAGGCAATGTCGACAGAAGCCCTAGCCCAATAGAGACGCATGCCATGATCACAAACGGAACAAAGCTGTGGAGGGAAAAGTCCATGGTGACAGACCAGTCCCACATGGCCCCTCCTGCCACAGGGGTGACTGATCTCACCAAAGCTACACCAGACATGGAGATTCCATTTACCAAACCCTGCATGCACAGCAGACATCAGCGTGACCAACTCAGACAGTGCACTAGGCCATGGTCAACATCACACCTCCTACTAGACCATTGTAATCAACATGTGTCAGGCCACTGTCATCATGACATGTGTCAGGCCATTGTCTTGCCTCAAACCAACATCAGCTGGTGAGCTTGTCAAATTGCGCAAAACGCTCTGAAACCTCGGTCCATAGTAGCAGAATCATACAACAACCAGCAGCCAGAAAGCAGGCTATGAATCTTTGGTGTGACTGGTAATACAGCTTCCACTATATCTAGCACATAGAAGATGCCTCAATCAATCCGGATCCTGCACAGAAAGCTTGGCAGGCTCAAGCAAGCGACCATGCCTGGTTGAAACAAAGGTCAGAATACTATTCCAACCAAATCACATTCTTTCATGATAACAGCATTAAAGCAAAGCTGCACACACCCACACAAAAAGAAATGCAGAGGCGGCCGCCAGTTGTCACACAGTGGAGACTCACCTTCTTGGCGTTGGGCGCAGAGTTGCTGATGCAGATGAAGACGCTGGTGAAGCACAGGCCGGTTATGATTGCCTTGTACACCTGAGCAAGTGTCATGTACATCCACAGGGCCCAGCTGCCTGAGCTGGTCAGGTCCACTACCTGCACCACGTAAAACATTGTGTGCCAAATAACAAATACAAAAAAAACGAAAATAAAATTAAATGGTTACAAGATATAATAGTGAGTCGGGAAGGGGAATGACAAACAGCAGTCTTGGCAAGATGTGTAGCTGATTCTGAGCGAGGCTGCCCGACTGGTGATGTCATCTGCCTGCAGTGTGTACAACACATGCAAAGACTGAATCGTGAAGGGAACTGACAGACACCAATTATGACAATATCTGCTGTTGATTGTGAGCAGGGCTTCACACATGGCAAGCTTATAGGCTCAGTGACTACACATGTGCTTGCCATTCATTCATCTTGCCGTCTTTTCCCACAGGCAAAAGCACAGCAAATGCATGTGTAGAGCATGTGATTGTCATCTATCACAATCGGCATCCTCAGCATGCACAGCCGGCATGCAAGGAATGTCACAAACTGTCCCTGTAGTACGCTGAGTGTGTTGCATGTTGTCCTGATGCTTCAGCTGAAGAAAGACTTGCTTTGTGCCAGGTGCCAGGTGCGGAGAGCATGACCACAATCATGTGGCCCCAGCATGCAAGCTTAAGTTGCATAGTAAGGTCAGGATCTGGCTTTTACATGTTTGCACTCTCCCCATCACCGTAGCAGGGGTCATACTAGATATATATGGCTTTGTCATCAAAGTTAGGAATGTATTTAGCACTAAGATCATTTTGTACAAAACTACAAAAACTGTTGTTGTCACGACTGTTGTTGAACAGTGACATCAGACGTACTGATCCCAAGTATGCACATACCTAGCTCATCATAAGCGGGAAAGCGTAAACATGGTTGTTACTAGTATACTCCTAAGTATGCAGAAGGGCTTACCGTGGTGCCAAAGGCGGGCAGCAGCATCATAATCACATGGCCCCAGCACGCAAGCCTCAGCAGGCGCAGCGGGCCCAGCGCCTTACTAAGCCGGCTGTACCCGAACATCTGGAACAGCATCAGGGCGCAGCCACACACCATCAGAATCTGGCCAATCTGCCCGCTGGTCATGCCCAAACCACCATGTTCCAAATCCTCACTACAGAAGATGGGTAGCAGCTCGTCGTACAAGGTTCCAATGCCGCCCATGATGAGATACGTCAGTACTGCACGGCCTGTAGCCACACAACACGACCATGACAACAAGTGCTAGTGCAAGGTACGCTTGCACGGAAGACGTAGCAGTCATCATGTGATATGCTTACACTGCCAAGGATCAAACATGCAAACATGCAGATATTCACGGCAGAAAAGCCTCTGTGATGATACATGATCGAAATTGGAACCAGTTGATTGACTAAGGCAAGGCTGCAGGACATGCCATTAGCATAGCTTATGTGATGGAGCTGCTGTGGCACCAAAGGAGGCAAGGGAAGACTTGTCGTATCAAATGTATTGAGTGTCAGCATTGCATGGCCTCCAATATGGTGCAGACCACTGCAAGACAAATAGACCACATAAAACCAAGCGAGTAATAACCAAATCAGGTAAGTAAGGAACATGTGCGTTGATATTGTGTCAGATGGTTGATTTCATTGAGGTAGGCAGGACATGTGCTGTGCCACTTCGCGCTGCACATGCGATCAGTCAAGATCTGCATTGTTAACCCTGATGAGGACAAAGCTTGCGCAAGGATTCGTCCAAAGGCAGAAGCCTGGAAGGATATGCTTTTTGCTGCTTACAGCCAAGCCATATTCAGGAGCAACACTGAGGTATTCCATGCATCACATGCTGCATTGCACACTGCGGCACATCCTGAAATGCTTATGATGCTACACATTGTAGGGCTTTCACTTGATGCTGTATCCCACCTTAATGGTGGGGCGGGGTGGGCAGGACAGGGTAAGGAAGGGGCAGGACAGGGTAAGGAAGGGGCAGGGTACAGATCTGTGGGCAGTGTATACTATAGTGTATTGCTAGATCACGGTTCTGACAGAAGTCTGGATTGTGATACTGGATGAAGACTAAGCCATCCTGCCCACAGGAAACAGATCAAGACAATTTGTCATACTTCACACCACACAGCATAGCTCTCCTTGAGATTCTCTCATCTTGATTCACTGTTGAGGGCCGCAACACAAATCTACCTCCACAGGCTCTGAAAACAAAGCGTCATGCACCATAAACCAGCATGCATGCCAACTGTGAAACGTCACTTATTGGCAGAGTTTTGCTGCAGGATGATTCAGAAGGGCCATGGTGGCATGCTGGGGTACCTGTGGGGCTCTGTACGGCACCCCAGGCATGCCAGACCCTTTGCTGCAGAGAAGGGGAATCTAAAGCTGGCCTGCTCCAGAAGCGCACTCGCTGTTCTTCTGCCAGGGCTGGAGCACATCCAGAAGGGCTCATGGCAGCAATGGCCTTCTGCCCTAGCGCAGCCCTGACAGCATCCTTGACAGAGGCGGCAGCCCCTGCTCCTGCATGGCATAGCATTCAATTATAACAATAATTATGACAACAACAACAATAACGACAACAATCTCCACATACTACTACTGGGGCTCACGCTTTCTGGCTCATGATGAGCTAAGTGCCTGCAGGGTTTAGCACAAGCACTTGTTGGTCCACAATGCTTCAATCACGATCACAGAATGTCATCTGTGCGGTGCTGAGTCTTTCATTCACATGAACCTCATCCTCAAGGTATGGCGGTTGTTTCTAGCGCTACATCTGTTGCTCTCGTCAAACAAAGAAGATGGAAAGCTGTGCCTGCTGCACCTGCTGTGTTGACAGCAGTTTGAACACAAGTCTGCAAAGGGTAAAGCGGGAATATGTGGTGAGCAGTCTGAGCCTGTGCCAAGTGCAAAAGTTGAAGGTTTGGAGTTGATGACAAGCGGTATGATACAGAACGGACACTAAACCTATGGCGGGTGCAATGCATGCCTGCTGGAATGCCGCTGCATCCTTTGCAAACTGCATTGTAGTTTGCACGCCTGTATGAATGCTACTGCACATTTTGCAAATGATTGAGACTATGAGGGCTGCACCTGGATCAGAAGTGAAACTGCCATTTGCATCCAGCCTCTTCCAGAAGGTTCCCTCTGCCTGGCTGCTGCTTGCCTCTCCGCCTCTTACAGCTGTAATACTCTCATTACGCCCTGTAATGCTGTCATCATCTACATCCTCTGCAAAATGGGCATGGGCCATCTTGTGGTGCCTTCTGTCCGTCTGAGTGTCCATCTGAAGCTGGCTGTCAGCTGCAAGGGCTGTTTCAGATTCTGCAGGGGCTGTTGCAACAGCCCTGCTGCCAGTGCTGTCACCTTGCAGCTTGTGCTGCAGCTTCTCTGCCAACTGCTGACCCTGCACCTGCTGTGGAAGCTGAGCCTCAGAGGCTTGAGGGTGGAGTGGCTGCATGTGATGCTGAGAAGAGGAGGAGTGGTCTCTGTCTTTCAGCTCAGGCAACCTGCAGCAACAGATTGAGCATTCCTGAAGCATAAATTAGCATATATACGTTTGAAAAAGTTGCGATGCTTATTGCAAGCATCAGGTAGGGCAGGTCTTGCATTTCGAAATAAATACTGAACATCCATATAATAAAATGTGAATATGGTGATACTGATGATCATGCTCGGCTTTGCATGACAGGCAGTGAACCATGACATCTTGTATCACATGCCCTCTGCCGCTTGTCTCATGCCAAGGAGCAACACCATCAGCAGCACGACAGACAGTTTTGTCAACACACAACCTGACGGACAGAAAGCCCACCTTGCATAACTGGTGCTGCGTGACAGTGTGTGAACCACAATGTCCTTCAGCTCATGCCACATGTCGTGGACCTCATGCCATGCAACCAAGGGCGACACAATCATGTGAGCCCTAAAGATGCCCGTCTCCTTCTTGTGTGATGAGAAAGACCCGAACACGCTGCGCCTTGGGTGCTCTGAGTCAAATCCGTTCACTGAGGCTGAGCGCGAGACCAGTCCTCGGGATTCTGAAATATGGCCGGTCTCGGCCTGCTTGCGGCGGCGGTAGGCTTTGGTCTCAGGGAGGAAGAAGAAGCCAGCGCAGAAAGCTGCAGGCACAAGCGGGTTGATGGCCAGGGGAATGGCAACCAGGTGAGAAAGAGGGGGGGAGGAAGAGGAGGAAAATAACAAAGAAGACAGCAGTAGCAGAAGATAAAGAGGAAGCACAACTGCAGTGTAGAGAAAGCAATAAGCATGTCAGTGGGTGCAAATGCCACCGCACTGACTGGTCACGCTCAGCTTTACATGTGTGTTCAGGCACTGCATCATCAAGCATTCACACAAGCACAGACAGTGCAGAGTGATTGCAAGGTCAACTTAGCTTGGCTGACTTGCACAAGGCAGCATAAAAATAACAAGGGCCATACATGCGCACCAGCAATGTCACTTGAACAGCACAGGAAACAGAACTGCCTTATAGCAGAGCAAGCACAAGCTCAGCAATGTCCCTATGCAAAGTGCAACAGTGCCTGCCATGTGTACCTACTAGACTCAGGAAAGCAGCAATCATAGTGGGCAAAGCGAAAGGGAAGCGTCCAAACAGCCCAGCCTGGCTGAACATGTCTGGGTACTTGTCTGCTGGCTGACTGCAACCACAAGGCAGCCAGTCGCTTTGGAGCATGCTGAAAGTATGTGTCACAATGAAGCAGTGCAGGGTACGATACGCAGACAAATGTGTGCCATGCCAGTCAAGCAATGATATGATGAGCATGAGTTTGCAGCAGGGATGCAGCATGCTGACTTGGTTCGTCGTGTCCACTACTGTTGGTGCAAGTAAGTGTCAATGCACAGCTCGACTCTGCATGGCAATGCAGCAGCTGGAGAAAGATGAAGCTGCAAAATGTTGATGATCAGATGCAGAAGCTTTGCATGTCTGCACACCTGAGGAAGCCTCCAATGGCAGGTGCAATGACAGAACCTAAGCCATACATGACACAGAAGGTTGCAAAGGCAGCAGGCTGCTGCTCCTTGGTGCAAGACTCCCCTAAGTATGTCTTGCTGATGCCAGCATTGGAGTTCAGCAACCCACTGAGCACCCTGCATTGTCAGCAGGAAGACTGTTTCTCAGCTCTTGCAATGCAGTGATTTGCGCTGCTGAGTCGCGCTGCTGAGTCGCTGCTGAGAGCGCTGCAGTCAGCACAGAAGGGTTTACATGGCAAGTGGACAACAGCACGGACACTGGAAAGGGATTTCAGTACCTGCCAAAGACAGCAGCCTTGTAGCTTGGTGCAAAGCCAAACACCAGGTTGGCTGCACAGGTTCCCAGAGTGCCAGCTAGGAGTGTAGGTCTCCTGCCCAACTTGTCAGCTAAGATGCCCCAGACAATAGCACTGCAAGTCGCAGCGAGATAGTAGCTGGCACCTGCAAACAAAGCGCAGCTATGAAGGCTCTCAAGTCTAACTCTGTCCTGTTGCGAGGGGTTTGTGCAAACAAAAAGTTTACCTAGTATCCCAACGTACAGGCCTACAGTGTCCTCTGACGCCACACCAAAAGCTTCGACCATGAAAGGCAGGAAGGGCCAGATCACGTTCATGGTGAAGCCTTCCACAACGTTCATCATTCCCAATACGGTCAAGACCTGCCTCGAGATCCCACCCTCTGTAATACATACTGGACCCCCTGATGCCATATTTTCAAACCACCGGCCCCTTCCTTAAACAACCTTGCAGATGGTGATTTAGGAGCCGCATTGGATTCCGAAGGAGAATGCCAGTGGTGCCAACCTCCGCGTAACGACCATCACGGCACTCCGCGGAGTACTCGGCGGAGCACTCGGCAGAGTGCTCCGGCACTACCAGTTATGTTCTGATCCCCAACACGGAAAACCCGGGTATGGGGTCGGGATGGCAGCCATAGCCCCCGAGACCTGCCTCAGCAGTCTAGATTACCCTGCCTTGAGAGGTCAGGCGTCAAAGAGCTTCTCCGCCACCCCGAGAATGAAAGTTGTCAACACACACAAAAAAGCAGACAAGATGGAGCGATCAGTTGGCTGTGTAATCTGCGCACGTGCCTTGCTAAGCTAGACAATGTCAGGCACACTAGATAGGCAACGTTGCCTATCTAGTGTGCCATTTTGGCCAGATGTGTGTTAACACACATCTGACCAAAACATTAGCTGTAGTTGCTGCCAAACTTCTTGTTACGCACGCCTAAAATCTGGAGGGCGTGGAAGTCCTGATGCCCATATCAGGAACAACTTCAGGATGTTGATGGCAGCGTTGACATCTCTGTTCCACAACGTATGATGACATACTGTGTTCGTGCACAGTCGTACGCTGCAGCTATGAGAGTCGCGATCCCTTTCACCCCTGTTGTTTGGGTCTGCATGCACAACATAATGTTGAGGCAATCGACAAGTACACTACATTGTCAATAGGACCACGTGTGCATGTCATGACCATCGTTGCATGATGCTCATAATTTTATGCTTCAAAATCATGCAGATTTTAGAGCGTTGAATGCATGAATGGCGTTTTCACCATGTCAACAAATGTGTGCTATGAGTGAAGGCATGCTGAATTACCTGTCGCAAGGTCATCAACTTCAAAAAAGTGGCATGATTCTGCCAACTTGCTTTTGAAGCCTTTAGTTAGGCTGCTGACTCTGCCTTTACTGTTATGGGCAAAATCTGCGTTGCCAAAGGCCGCTGGATTGGAGCTTTCCCAGGCCTTGCAAGCTGGATCTTGCCCGTGTGCCAAGCGCCTGAATGATTTCAGCACCTGAATGGCCTGTGCTGAGGCTGACCACCTTCATCATGTGCTTGCAAAGGCAGTGGAGCTGGCCATTGGGACAGGTGCAGCTGGCTTTGCTTGTGCCTGCTGCCTTCACCTCATACTTGAGAGAGGGGTCATCCTTGCTTGTGAGATAAGCCAGCTGTCCTGTGCTGTCAACAAGATCCACAGAGCTGTCAGGAATTTGCTGAGCTGCTATCACAGCTGACGCCACAATCTGCTTTGAGTGCAGCAGCCAGTCGACTCTTCTGCCTTGTAGCTGAGTCTTCATGGCCAGCTCATCTCCCTTGAGGGCTGAGTGAAACCCCTCACAAGCTCCTGTGGTGTCCTGCTTTGCCTGTGGCACATCATGGAACCCCCTGACCCACTCCTCTGAAAAGGCAGGACAGAAATTAGTCTTCACCCATGTATTGTCACTTGGAAGATTTGTTACATTGTTTGGTCTGCATGCTGCAAGAACTGGAACTGTAGCTTGAAGCACTGCTGGTTTTGTGCATAAACAAAATAAGGTGACAATGCAGACTATTGCTATAAGCAAGCTGACAAAATGCGCCAGATCAGGCTGCTCAGTATGCAAGTAGATGGACAAAAATTACCTGTCTTGTGCGCGCCCAATGCTTCTGAAAGTAAGACACAAAGTCCTGCTGCTCCTGAAACTCATCGCAGAAAGCATGCAAAGCGCTGTTGACTTGCTGGCTGAACTCTTCCCTGCTTTGGCCTGTGCCACGCAGCATGAGCATGACCTTCTCCAAGCTTCTGAACATGACAGAGCAGACAGTGCGGGGGCACTTTCTGATGAGGTTCTTCAGCCACGATCTTTTGACATGCCAGAAGCACAGAAAGAC
>JAABUO010003341.1_pt1 | contig 19107 bp, 26 predicted proteins | sample 5559291 | NCBI WGS metagenome assembly JAABUO01 (sample SAMN10711878, study PRJNA513372) | rock metagenome | isolation source: Antarctica rocks | place: Antarctica: Victoria Land, Finger Mt sud
CGGGCAGGTGAACTCAAGCCTACACCAGCTGCATAGAAAAGAGGGATGTGTGTGTGTGCATGCAGGGGGCAAGGATACCTGCAAGCTGCCAGTGGTGAGAGATCAGCTGACATGCTACACAGCGGCAATGGCACCTTCCGGCACATGGGTCACCTGCTGCACATGCCTGCACACATCTTTGTCAGGCTTGGCAGGTACCCTTGCACTCCTGACTGCCGTTTACGCTGACACCTGTTTCATGTTTGACTTGTGCGGCTTGGACCAACTTCAGCCATACCTATGGTGCATACTGTTGTGCGCCACAACAGAGAAGCAACAAGTTCCTATGTTGGTCTCACTTGACGCTGCATGCACTGAAGGCAAAAGCACTCATGTCTCACAGTTGCATTCCTGTCACGAATGCTAAAAACCCTACAGGCTGTAACTAGTCATGTCAGCAGGTGTGGTAGTAGGCTTCAGTCCTGACACTCATGCTCCTGCTCATATCATTTGGCTATGCCCAGGTACCAAGATGCAGTAGAGGCTGGTCTAAGGGCATTAGCAGTGGATGCACAGGATGTAGCAGACTGCCAGACGACTGTAGCATCTGAACATGACATGGACCTGCTGGTGTACGCCGCCAATATGGCAGGCCAAGTAAGCCTGCACCCCTCCTCCCTAACCCTGCTGTTGACCCCCTGCTCATTTGCCCTTGTAAGAGTAGCTACTTTCCCTTCCTGTTGTTGTGAGGCCTCGTCTTGGTCACTGTAGTTGAATTGGTTAATGTGTGACGCTGATGGGTCTGTGCTGGTGTTGCAGTCACAGCTGGCAATTGAGTGGTCAAAGAAGCTGCAGCAGGCTGCAGAGCTGTACCCCAGGGGCAGCTGGCTGGGTACCCATGACACCCCTAGCTTTGACTGGACAGCCCTCCCTCTCACCTGGTCAGTTCTTTTGTTTCGTGTCTTCCCTGTTGAAGACTTCATCTTGCCCACATGCAGGTCGCCTGCCTTTTGCTCTCCCTCCTTGGTGCCCACACCTGCCCCCAGGCCTGCCTTTGCTGCCTTGCAAGCTTTCCACACCAGCCATGCTCCCTTCAAAACATCATAGCATCGTCCCATTCCTGTTGAAATGCTTTACTACGCCTCATCAGTTGATGCGCTTGATGTCGAGGACTCATTGATTTCCCATGTATGCTTCTGGCTCTTGTTGCATGCCTAACTCACATTGCTCAAGTCTGCTGACTAGCTGACTACCAGGATGTCAATTGCACATGCATGGCATAAGCATGCTACCGTGCTGAAACCTGCTGATTTCAGGACTACACTAGACACATGCTATGAAAACAGACAGCTTGTTGGAAGAAGCACATGCAGAGCTTGCATGCATTTGCAGGGTTTTTCATGGCATGTGGGAGAGTATTTTAGAGAATCTGACCCCGCCACCTGCCAATGCTAGAGGTAAGAACTGTCTCTGCAGATGCCTGACTCTTTCATCCTAAACCCTAAAATCCGGTGCTAGCTACTGTCATCAACTCAGTGGTGCATTGTGTTGGTATGAGCATGATGAGTCTCCTGAAGTGTTGATATCATGCCTCGGTGCAACAGCAATCTCACCTGGCATGCACAACTAACGGTCATGGTGCGTAGATGCACAAGCATTGCATTGCTCCTTTTTCCAATGTGACCTAGACCAGACAAACCAGACAAACGGACTGCAGACTTGTCATGACTCTTACTGGCATGATTTGTGATGCATGCTTCAAAGACAATTGCAGGCATCTGTGCCAAAGGAGGGTATGAGTACGCTGTCAGCGTGTATCACTATGCCATGGCCCTGGCTCACGCAGCTCAGTCTGAGACCTTACAGTACCACCAGGACAACAGCAGATCGGAAGCAGCTTTTGACAGGGCCAGGTGGCATTTGCAGCAGCTGGAGGTATGCTGCAGCACTGCAACTGAAGTCACAAGCGAGTGTGTGCCTCTGCCCTTCCATGGATGTCTGGTTCTGCGTCCCTGTGCTGTGATGTCACACAGCATGCCTCGGCGCCTGTTAAGTTAAGTGTATTAATCTGTATGCTCACTCATGTGATGTCTGCACCAAATGTCTATACACCATGTGCCTGTCATGCTGCAGAGCAAGCACGCATCTGTGGCTACATTTTCACCTTGACATCATCAAGCAAGTGGTCACTGCCAAACTTGTGCTTCCCATACTTATGCCAAACATTGCAGGCTGCCTTTGAGAAGGTGAAGCAGGAGCCTCCCACAGAGCCTGGTGAGGGAGCTGGCCTGTACTCATGCGAGCATCACCAGCTTTCAGCCATTCAGGTGAGTTTGCTGCTGAAGGGTATGCTGTGTGTCACTCTGTTCTTCTTGCTACGCCTTGCCCCCGCCCCCCGCCCCCTAACACAGTCAAGCCCCTGCTGGCTTTGCCCTTCAATCCTCCTCCTTGCCACGTTTAGACCTGTACCATCCGTGCTGAGTTCTTCTCAAAGACATGGCCCTGTTCTACTGCAGAGCTTTGCATTCACAAAAGTGATCACTGCCATCCCACAGCCGGTCCCCAGCTCACTGCGTCGCCCTACCCCACCCAACTTCCTTGACGTGCCAGCTGTTGCTTTAATACTGCATGATCAAATTGGTGATGCCATTGGAGCTGATGACAACGCACGCACTCACCTTTCAATTGTCTGGGACCTTGGTGTCTGGTTGTGTGCATCCATTGTTATTACTTGTGCATTGAACAGTGGCGCATCCAACAGTTGCCTTCTGCCTTCTGCCAGTGCAAGACAAGTTCTGGCTGAGGGCCACATAGCTCAACAGGCACATGCTGCCACCTACTGGGCACAGGCATTTGACGCATAATAGTTTCTGCCATTGCTGACATCTGCCCAATCGCCTTCAGGTGCAAGTGGCTAAGGCAAGGATAGCCCAAGCAGAAGGGCCATATCCAGGCAACCTCCATGCTGCTGAGCACCACCTCAAGGAAGCTGTGCTGGTATGGGTTCCCCTGGAAACCCTTTCAGCAGAAACCTCATTGCAAAGATGATAAGGAACATGTCACCTGTATAGGCACGAATGCTCACATGCATGCATTATTTCAACTTGGACTGATCAGTCCAAGTTGTAAACTCATGAGTTTACAAGAGTTGATGCTGCCGCAATCAACAGCTTCCTAGGACTGCATTTGCCAAGTCTCCCGTCGTGGCTATATGCATGTCTACACAATTGAAAGGTCCCAGAGGCTTTGCTACTTGCTGAGCATGTGTGAGCGTGACACACTTTCAAAGTGAAGGAGTCAAAGATGGCTTTGCATGCTTGTAGTTAGAGGATCAGCTGAGCTATGCAGCGCCACCCAGGCAAGCTCCTACTCTGCGGCATTGCCTGACTCACATTCTGGAGAGGACAGAAACCCCAGCAGAGGCAGAAGTGATCAGCCGGCAAGCCCTCAGTCTATACCCCAACAACCCCTGGGGGCTGTATGCTCTGCTGGAAAGTCTGAAGAAGCAGGATAGGGGTGCTGCTGAAGTGCAGCAGGTGCAGATGCAGCTTAATGAGGCCTGGCAGTGGGCTGATAGACCTATAAATTGCCCGTGTCCCATTTTTGTCATCTGGTGATGTCTTGCTGGGTGATAGACTGTGATGGCCCCTGACAGTAGTGGCACCTTGCACTCCAGTTGTGCAGCTGTGGTGCATGGCTTGGAAATCTGACATGTCACATCTCAGAGACGGTAACATTGCAACATGGTTGATATTGTGCAGACAAGTGCAGTTGTCTATACGCGTCTGCCCGTGACCATGAATCGCATTATGGCATGCTAGCTGACAATGTCTTCAGGATGATTGCCAAAGTCTAGAGATCTAGCTATAGCCAAAATCATACTTGACGGTACTGCTTACTCTGGCTGTTGTGTATAGTAACAGTGACAAGTCACGCTCAACTTCAATGCTTGCTGATGCTTTGCTACATGCATCACACCACAGTGCATGCACCATGGCTTGGTAAGGTCACATCCTAGCATCAACCAAGAATCACAACCTTATGTCCTCTGCTACCCCTTGTTTCAAAATACGGTTCACGGCAAAAGGCCGATCGAGCCGCGCGTATAATTGTTGAGCTCCATCTATCTGTCTGCCTGTCTGAGCAGAACGCATATGCATTGTGGTAGCAACGCGGTGCAATAGACGTCGATGCAATAGACGGTCTCGTACGCCTTGCTGACCTAGATCAGTGCCTGACCTACCTGACTGAAGCGCATATGCTGACACTGCGACATCATGGAGAACATTGCAAAAGCCTCTAACTTGCAGTTGAAGCCCTCGTTGATTCCCAGGGCAGCAGCTGTTGCAAAGCAGCCAAGTCCTAAAGAGAAAACCGAAGGCAAAGGCTCTCTGTATGCCGCCTCTGGCACTGGACTAAGGCTATGTGCACCCAAGACGCCTGCTTCGTTCGTGGTGGACAGCACATCCACACAGGCTGTCGAACGAAGAAAGCTCAAGGTATCATCGTTCCATGCTTGACGTTGTACCTCTGATCACTGCAGTCAAGCTGGATATGCAGAGGAGAGCTTGTCATGTCAATGCAGCTACAAGTATCGAGCCTGTGCAAAGTTTGTGTACTTGTCTCTGCAGCCTTCTGACTTGAAAGTGACCATCAAAGGCAATGTCACAGTCAAGGCAGACATTAAGCAGCTGCAAGATGGCACACTCGAGGTTTGCTATACAGCACCTCTTACTGGAGAATACAGGATCTCTCTGTCTGTGGGGTCTACAGCTGTGCCAGGGAGTCCTTTCCGCATGGCCTGCCAGCAGCCCCGAGCCTGTGAAAGTAACACACAGATCACTGAGAGCTCTGTGAATGGTTTCGCCAATGAAAGATACGCAGTACAGCTAGCATGCCATGATCAGTTTGGCAGCCCTTACATTGGCAAAGCAGACATACATGCAGATGTATTGGACGGTGCAATAATCCTGTTTTCAGCTGACGTCCTAGATCTTGGTGGAGGCAGATATGAGGTCGCATTTATGCCAGAGATCTCTGGCGTGTACAGCCTATCCATAAGCCTTGATGGACACAGAACCTTGAAGGGCTGTCCATTGTCTGTCAGAGTCAGGAATGATGAGACTTGTGCTGTTAATTGCAAGCTGTACGGGCTGGGGCTGACTCAAGGCACTGCTGGACAGCCGATAGAATTCAGCATTCAAGGTGAGGCTGCTGTGGAAAAGCAGCTGCAGCTTGATCTGGAAGCACGCTGTTCAGGTTGTAGAAAAGAAAAGAGTATTTGGCATTGAATGAAACATATGGAAGGGCATGTTCATGCTTGTGCATGCTGTATATAAGACAAGCTTGATTCATGCCCATTCACGTAATGGGTTCAATAGTAGATCATAAAAGTGTCGTACAATGTCTGTTATGAGTTTGAAGCATGCTTGCCATACATGTTGATGTTATACCTTGTTCAAGTCTGTATGAAGCCAGCTGTGACAGTGGTATGCTGCAGCATGACAGCTAAGTGAGTACTGAAAAAAGTTTTGCAGCAGTCTGTCACACAGGTAGCTGCATAACCCACAGTTGATCTTGCAAGGTGAGACTGATGGTGCAGTTTTGTTGTGCAGCATGCGATGCCAAAAACAATGCACGCAGTCTTGGCGGCGATACATTCAGTATCAGCCTGTCTGGCCCTGCCCTGCAGGAGCCTGTAGCTCTTGTCAAAGATAACCTTGACGGGTGAGCCCGCTATCTGCTAGAACTGCGTCCTTGCTTGATGCAGACACCTTACATTGACACCCTGCAGCCCAGACATTCCATGAAGTTTGCCTGCATGCATGTAGAGACTGCCGCCTGCAGATTGGTCCATTCTGCATTTCCAGCTGGTTTTCTTGCTATGTCACCTAGCATGAGCTTGGACACAGACAGGACCTGACACAAATCTAGACTTAGGCAGCGTGTACTATTTGAGAGTCAGAAGCAAGGTGTTCCTGCATGTTTGTGCAGCACATACACAGTCTTATGGAGAACAGAAACGGCAGGGAATTATCTGATGGAGGCACAATTTGAGGGCATTGCCTTGGCAGGATGCCCTGCAAGTTGCCAAGGTTAGAGATCAGCTGACTGCCCCCAACTTTGCAGGAAACGCGTGAAAAGCCATTGCATCTGCAGATCGACTCCCTTGTGTGTACTGTTATCAGCAGCATGCACATGTTGGTCAAGTGCATTGTTATGTGCCTCATGCTGTGCTGAGGTGACTGCTGGTTGGGACTTGTCGCCTGCAATTGTTGACGCTGCTAGCATTCAGAACCTGTTCCTGTCACATGACTGGGCACAGAAAGTTCTCTTGCACATAAGGACACCTCACTTGAACACTGGGAGCAGTGCCCGTTTTGTTCCATGATTTGCAACGCTTGCAATGTCTTGCTGACAGTAGGTGCTGCCACCAAACACAGCTGTTCTTGGTGACCCGGATTGCACTAGATGCACCATCAGGACATACCTCTCATGCCACAGCAGTTTGTAACTGTCCTTGTACCAATACCTAGTCGGCATAGTACACATACCTGCAGTGCCTGCATCTTACACCATGCTTTCATGCCTATGCCATGCTTGCAGTTGGCTCACCTAGAGCCCAGCACATGCACCTGCAGCAGAGAAGCCCTAGCGCACGGAAAATCAGGACAACATCCCTGTGTCAATGCCCAGTCAGCAAGCTACACATGCTTGTACCGGCAGCATCTTGAGACATGCCTGTGCCATGCGTGCAGTTCTTCCTGGTGACTTGGAGCCCAGCAGATGCACCTGCTCTGGTGAGGGCCTAGCCCATGCCACTGCAGGCCAGCTTGCCAGCTTCAGAATCCACACGCTGGATGGCTTTGGTAACACTAGGACACCGGGAGGGGATGCCTTCTGGGTCTCAGCTCAAAACACTGAGGAAGGGTCACAGCTTGAGGCTGTAGCAGGCAGGGTGGAAGATCTGGGGCAGGGCATGTACAGAGCTGCTTACACAGCTACTATAGCAGGCAGCTATGAGGTTGCTGTGACTGCACTGGATGGTGAGACATCCCTGAATGCTTCAGGGCTAGCATTGTGGTATGCTTGGGGACGCTGATGCTGCCTTCAAAAATGCAGGAGTGAAGTTCTGCCTGCATCTTGCAGAGCAGCTGTACTGTGTCCAGCAGGGGCCAGTGTTCAGGGCAGGCCATTCAATAGTCTAGTAAGCCCTGTAGACAATGACGCTGCCAGCGGCTGGTTGTCCACAGCAACAAGAAGTGAACAACTGCAGCGCCCACCTTATCCTTAGGTCTAGTTTCAATGGTGTTGTATTACATGACTGTCAAGTCTGTCCCATCAAAGATCTTGTAGGGATGCTCGGAACAGACTGCTCTGGAGAGACAAGACTTGCCCTGCACTTACGTAGCTCATGAGCCAGAAACCGGAACCATCTTGTTGTTGTTGCTGCTGCTGCTGCTGCTGCTGCTGCTGCTGCTGCTGCTGTTGTTGTTGTTGTTGTTGTTGTTGTTGTTGTTGTTGTTGTTGTTGTTGTTGTTGTTGTTGTTGTTGTTGTTGTTGTTGTATCAGTATTAGTACGAGTATTGGTATTAATAGTATTAATATTAGTGTTAGTATTGGTGTTTGTTATTAGTTTTAGTATCAGTATCAGTATCAGTATTATTGTTGGTATTAGTATTAGTATTATGATTGGTACCCAAGCTTGCATGTCAAATGCTGAGCACCTGCATGGTTGCATACAGGCGCACATGTACAAGGCAGCCCATTTCAGTGTCTAGTCAGCCCTGGAGAGGCCGACGCTGACAGCAGCCGCCTGTATGGGCCAGGCCTACAGGTCATTCAGCTAGGCAAGCCCAGCTCCTTGTTCCTGCAGCTGGTAGACCAGTGGGGCAATGCAGCCACCGCAATGGACCTTGCTTCAGCTGCCATCAAGGTGTCACTGCTGCTGCTGTTGCTGTGTAGGGTCAGGAAAACGTGCTGGCAATCTTGCTGAAATATATGGTGGCAGTCTGCTGCACTGAACCCACGTGATGTGCTGCTGATGCTGATCTGTGTACGTCTGCTGATGCTGAGTCCGTACACGGCTGCTGAAAGTGACTTTTGAACAGAGCAAATTCTCCTCCTCAGGTTGTAGAACAACTCTTCATTTCATGTACAAAGACAAACTCCTGCATACTTTGGCATACATCCAGGAAATGTGTACATTCAATTGCATGCAGCATCTTGACAAAGACAGACTTGCTTTCTCTTTCTCAGGTGACAATAGATGGACCTCAGCCCACCCCAGTGCAGGCAGGTGTCGTCCGTGCAGGTGTGTGTGCCTTCACCTACCATGCCCATGCAGCAGGGACATACACTGTCACTGCCTCCATACATGGCATACATGTCCGTAACAGCCCAGCTGTGGTGGTGGCGTCCATTGCAGAGGCCTGTCCAAGCCAGTGTGAAGTCAAGGGCACTCCCTTGACATTGTCCACGGTGCGACGATTCTTGATGTTCATGGTGTGGAGATATGCATATTCAAGAGTTGCCAGATGGGACATCTTTGCATACATGGAATGCTGCTAGGCTACTGAATGTTAACAACACACCCTGCCAAGATATGCAGGGCCAGGAGTCCCAATCTGACAGTGCCTTGCACCTGTGAAATGCATTGGGCATGTCAGTCAGAATGACTTGCTTGTGCATGACATCTGCTCAATTCTCACTACGCAGCAGCAGATAGCATGCATGTAGTTCTGTCATGCAGCAGCAAGAGCTCATGTTCCTACCATACAAGATCCCCTGTGCATTCATGACGCAGGCAGCTGGGCAGCAGACACAGTTCATGATCATAGCTAGGGATGCACAGGGTACCCAGAAATCTTTAGGAGGCGACACATTTGCAGTCTCCTGGTGCCATACTGCCACTGGTGTCTGCACAACAGGTCAGTGTAGGCATGACAACCTTGCTCTGCATTACAGCTGTGCTGCACAGTATCCTGATCTCTTTCAGCAACATGACAAGTCAGTCTTGGCATGCCAGCTTGCCTGTGCAGCACATACATGTTGCACAGCCCCCTGTTACTTGCTGTGCTCCAGACACAACAGGCCAGTCTAAACATGATGTCCTCTCAGTGTGTGAGGCTGTGTTGCTGCACACCAGCCTCATCTTTATCACACTGCACCCGGCAGTGCTTAGTTGCTATTGGTCCCCAAGGTTGCAAGCATGGGATTGCAACAGCAGCATGCAATCATGTATTGCACAACGGATGTGGTAATGAAACAACAGCTGAAAATCAGTCAAGCAAACAGTCAAGCTACTCTGATCACCACAGCGTACACTACAGGGAGTGCACAGCCCCAGTATCTCTTGATAGGATTGCCTCATGGCCTCGCCTATTCTCTCTATGACATGCACTGCACACACAAGTTGCAGGCCTGACTTCCAATTCCGTAGCTCAGTCTTCTTTGCATTGCAGGCAAAGTCGAGGACCTTGACAGCGGCGAGTACAGAGCCTACTTCACAGCTACTGTGGCTGGCAGTTATGCTGCCTCAGCAATGCTGAAGGGGCAAAACATTGCTGGCAGCCCATTTGCTGCCACCGTGACTGCAGTCGAGGTGCATGCTGGTTGCAGCTATGCTGCTGGCGATGGCGTGACAGCTGCATGCAGTGGACATTTGGTGAGGGCAAGATCCATGCCCTGTCACATGAGAGGGCACACGATCATGCCACCTGACAGGGCTGGCACGCATCAAGGACATTCTGATTGCAAGCATGCAGGCCACTAGCATGCATGAACCCCCCATACTAAACGCATCAGTACCTGTGCCATGCAAGCAGTTACTGGGTATCAAAATGCTTCAACACGTAGTACTATTGACTATTAGCAGTACAGAATTCCTCAAAGCAAGTCATTTGTATGAGGTTTTGGATGCATGCAGGCCAGAATTGTCGTGAAGCCACAGGACAGATTTAGCAATCCGGTCAGCTCATCCTGTGCTGATCCAGCCCAGGCTGGCTTTCAGATTGAGCTGGCAGGCCCAGCAAGTCCTCTGGATGCAAGTTGGGATATGGCTTCGGCTAGTCACGGAGAGCTGGCTGCAACTTATTTGCCCATTCTCACCGGCACCTGCAGCATTGCAGTGAAGTATCAAGGACAGCATGTGCAAGGCTCCCCATACCAGGTCACTTTCACAGGCTCTGCTGACATGATTTGCTGAAGCCATGCCTCTCATTCTGTTACTGTTGTCTTGCTGTGTTGCATTGATCACTGCTGAAAGCCATGCATGTGCAGTGCAGCACCGTACTTGGCAGAGCTGGCCAAATCTGGCATGCTCTTTCTGCTAGCCCTTCTGTCACACATCCAAACGGCCGCTGCAAGCTATGGCCTTGCAGCTGAGTGACCAATTCGCTAGCGTCAGCTGGTCTGTCACTGCCTACAGCATGAAGGTCGCTCTTGTGCCTCTGTAGACAGGACTGCATGTGCACGGTAAGCATGTGGAACAGATCAAAATGCACAAAGGGCTCTAAACTGGACACCCAAGAAGTTCCTGATGTTAACAGTGCATGCGTGCTAATGGTGCACTTGTATGATGCAGGTGGTAATAGAGCCCGACCAGGGTCAGGCGCAGCAGTCCAGCATGACTGGTCTGCAGCCTTACCTGATTGCAGGGGTTCCTCAACAGCTTGCTGTCACTGCCAGAGATGCCCAGGGCAACTTGACTGCTGGCACAGACAGGGTCCAGGTCATGCTGGACAGTACAGCTGAAGGTATGCCAGAGCTGTGACATACAACATAACATGCAACATACAACACAGCATTGCCTCCACAGCTTGACGTACTACCACAGCAACACACAACAAACTTGCTGTGAGAAGAATGCATACTCCTTCAGATCTGCCTAAATGTCATTTGTTGACTCAAGACTGACCCATGTTGGAATAGTGTAGGTCTCACGCCTTTGCTTTCCTTGCCATGTGCCTCTGATATGCATGATGGGCTTCTTATTATTTGTCTGTGAGTATGGCAACTGTCATTCAGCTCACAGCGGGGATGCTGTAGGGTTGCTGGACATGCCGGTCAGTCAGCACAGTCGTGGCCAGTACACAGCTGAGATCTGCTGCAAGCTGGCTGGAATGGCAACTGTAAAGGCAAAGCTGAATGGGAAGACAGTAGGACAGCCCATCACTTTGCCAATCAAAGCCAGCGCAGCCTCCCAGCTGAGACTGGCAGGCAAAGGCAGTCTGCGCTGCACAGCAGGTGCGTGTTTCTCAAATGGCAGTCATTCTGTCTGAAGCCATCGCTGTGAGCTTGAGTATACAGATTTTACCTCCCTCCTGTTTGGTCATCTTTGCCACTACAGCAACGATAACATCACAGCATGACCATCTCTAAATCTGGCTGTGTTCAGAGTGACATTGCTGTGTTGACAGCAAACACATGCACGCCTCAGACTTGCAGACTTGATCTGCACCACACGTCTCCCTGACGACATGCACAGCACATGACATGTGCTGCAGGCAGCAGGACTGAGAGCTTGTTCAGTTGTGTGGACAGCTTTGGTAATGCTGTGAAAGACGGGGGTGCCGCTCTGAGGGGCCAATGCACCTCTTTGGTCTTTGACAAGCAGTCAAAAGCAAGTCTGGAATGTGAAGTGGCACATCAGAGAAACGGCATGTATGCCCTGTCCTATTGCTTGCGCTCAGCTGGGCCTTATGAGGTCAGTCAAGGACCTTCTGCCCGTGTGAACATGCTGTGACAATCATCTTTTTGCGCGTGTCAGCAAACCTTTACATTCAGACAAACATCATAACGTTGCCTTTGTGTCGAATGCTGTCTCAAGCTTGCGGTCACAGCAAGAGTACTGTATGCTGGCATGCTGCATGCTCACATTGCAACATAACATGACATTGACATAGTGCATAGTCACGACCACTGAGCAGAAACGTGCAGTCAGCCTTGGGCAGCCTATCACAGGCAAACACCTGTCACATCACACAGGCATACTCCACACAATCAAACAACTTCTGAACTCTGCAAAAAGCCTTTACCAAATGTAGAGCAAAACTCCCATGGCCGCATGTTGCCACTTTTCTTGTTTTCCCGCTAATGGGCATGGCAAAGTGGTGTGTCTGCCCTGCCAAGGGTGGTGGCATGAATGCAATGCTGATCCTCAGGGGAAGACACACCTTTGATGGCTGAATGTATGAATGCAGGTCAGGGCCTGGCTTGGAGAGCAGAAGGAGTCTGTCGTGACGGTGCAAGGCCAGTGCAGCGCAGCCGCCACCTGTGTCCATCAGTGCCGAATTGAGGCACCCTCAGAGCTGGTGGCAGGTAGTACTCGTTCCCCGAGTCATGTCAATCTGATCGCCACATCTGCAGCAGGTCTCAAACAGGGGTGTGTCAAACAGGGGTTTGTGGCATGTTGGACGGAAGCAGGCTTGAGGCATGCAGCAGATGAGCGGGCTGGGAGGTGCACAAGCTGTATGCTTCAGCCGCCAGGCGTGCTGCAGCTTGGAGAGGCTGACAACACAACACCAAAATGCTTGCTGTGTGAATGAGGCGTGTGCTGTGTGGCTTGCTTGTCTGCGCTGTGATTGTAAGGGTATGGGTTTGCTGGCTGCTCGGGGACTAAACTTGGGATTCTCTGCCGTCATACACCGGACCTAAATACGCCTGCCGTATGGCCTTGAGAATCGGGGTGAGATATACCAGATACCTACCTCGCTAATGCCAGAGCAAAGATTGGCACAGATTCAAGTCCGTCAATCAACCAACACACCTGACCTGTGACAGCATGATGACCTAAAACATCTCCCCAATGCAGAAACGCGTTTTTATTGTCCCCAGGCATTTCTGAGTTTAGATTTCCGCTGTAGAATGGACGTTTCGATATTGAAAAGAGCCTTAACAGAAGCCTGATCAATGAGCACCGGGTGCAAAGATGGCAGGCAAAGCTTCAGGCAGGCAATGCTCAGACAGGCAATGCTCAGACAGGTAATGTGTGTCTGCAGGGCATCGGGGCAAAATCACCATCTGGCAGCATGATCAGTTTGGCAACCAAGTCACAAGAAGGGCAGCACATGGGCAGTTCATCGCCAATGCTCAGGGCCCCGGTGCAATGGAAACTCAGCTTGTGCTGGGTGATGCTGGAAAGGTCACACTACAGTAAGCCTTACTTGAAGCCACCCGTCTCTCCAGCTGCATGTTGACCATGCTGGACAGTCTAAAGCGCCTGCTGATACATGGCCTGCAGCAGCATCTTTGCCTCACTGGTAGGTTGAGTCCCGAGCTGTGGCCACCATCTGCCCACAAGCTGTAGTCATCACATGTGCGGTGAGCAGCACACAGCAGGACAAGTCCCCACAGACATGGAAAGTCGGGTCATGTGTGCTGCTCAACGTTATCTCTGATATCTTGTAGTCTGGGTGTTGTTCAGGCATGCACCAGCCGCTCAGGCGTTCCCAGAGCACCTTGCAGACTCAACTCTGTGTGTGCTGGCAATAGGCTCATGGCATCTGTGGCTGGAGTGTATACTCTGTCAGTAGCAAACTCCCAAGCTGAGGCTGTGAAGGGCAGCCCATTGGAGATCGCGATTATGCCCAATGTCATATCTGCAGCCCATTCCTCTGCTGAGCTGGCGCACAGCAGCATCGTGGCAGGCTCACAGGCAGAGCTGCTTCTAACAGCCAGGGACATGTACGGCAACCAGGTATGGGTTTGCCTGACAGCAACCAGGAAAGCACCAAGCCTGATGCCTATTCATGAGGCAAGATCGATGCTTGGCTTGCTGAGCCTGACGCGCCAGAAAGGCGTTTGCTGCTTACACAACCACCAAACAATGGCACAGTTTTGGCCATGCACATCTGGATTTGCTTTTTCTGCCTGCACGATTCTGCATAACAGGACCCACTCCTAGTATGCTTGCAGATCCAGAGCATGGAAGCTGATGTCTTCAAGGCTTTTATTGAGGGTCCACAGTCCTTGACATTTGGGCATCATCAGTCAAACGAGACATACAGGTACAGCCTTTTGCACCACTCACAATACAATATGGTGCTAAGAGAGGTGCCATCATGTCAAGGCAGAGTGGCATCCTTTGCTTCTTTTGTCACTCATGAGTACGCACAAAGACAAGAGAGCTGCTGAGAGCTGCTGCTGCTGCCGCTGCTGCTGCTACTAGACTTTACCTGCTGTGCTGATGCACCTGCATGAGCAGACACTATGCGCATTCCGCATGCAAATCAGCTGTGTGTATCTTCTCTGACCTACCTGCAACTCCATATGCTGATATTGCATGCAGACAGTGAATCATGACCATTTCATTTTTTGTCTCAAGTTTCTGCATGACTAAACATCATGGTTTGCCATGCACAGTGCCCACATTGAGAGGGCTGGCAGCTATCTTGTCCATGCTCACCTAGGCGGCAGCCAGATTGTTGACTGTCCAAAGCTGCTGCAAGTGCAACCCGGTGCCAGTGCAGCTGACAGGTATAGCGTCATGCTTACATGCAGGACTCCATATAGAACACAGACAGTGCAAGCCTTTGTCATTGCTGTCGCCAGTGCAAGCTTCCAGGCCTGTTTCTCCCTCGGTCTCTTGCCTCCAGGTTCCCTAGACACAGATTAGCGTCAAGCCTGTGCAATCCTGTCACGCTTTCAAGCCAGACATAATGCTGTCCCGCACAATCAACAGACATGCCTTGGACATCATCTGCCTTGCCAGAAACGGTTCAGAATCACGAGAAATGCAATGCTGCTTCCTGTGTAGGTGCCGATTGAAAGGGGCTGGTCAGCAGCTGACAGTGGGTCAGCCAGTCACGCTGACTCTGCACACTGCAGACGCCCACAGCAATGCCAGCTGGGATGGTAGTGACAAGGTCCATGTGGGTCTCTGTGGGCCACCCAGCACTGGTCTGACTGCAGCAGCTGTCAAAGATCTCAGGAGCGGTGCCTATGGCATCAGCTTCACTCCAGACGTTGCAGGACGGTGGACTGTGATGCCGAGGTATCGTGTGCAGAGCCTTGCAAAGCTTGCAACAGCACGCTGTCTTGGCATGGCACAAATGCGTTGGGAGCAAACATGGCAGACCTTGCAATGCTGCACATGACACGCTGTGGATGTAGGCGCAGATACTGTCATGAATGTGCATGTTTGCATCAGAGCCTGCAAAACCACAGCATGATCTTGGCTGAATGTGCATGGTATCACAGTATGCAGGCATACAAGCTTCCTTGCATGGTGCTTTCTTGCTGCCTTTCTCCTGATCACACAGAATGGCTACAGTCAAATTCAGATGATGGCAGATCACAATCCTTACGGGTCATCCACACATTTGCTTGCCTTTGATTGTGGAATGACAAAGGTACTATGCAGGTTGAACGGACAACTGCTACATGAAAAAGGCTTTGAGATGCATGCATTGTATGGCTCTGTGGCAGCTGAAGACTGTGTCTTGAAGCCTATGCAAGCCATCAGCAAGGTCATTGTCAACTCAAGCAGCTGCTTTGAGCTCAGCACAGCAAATGCCGGAACCACAGGCAGGGTGTTTGATGGCACAGAGGACGTGATTGCATTTGTCACAGGTCGGTATGTCAATACGTGTATGCAAGCGGCAGGTTGTTGGACTTGATGGCACTTACAATCTGCAATTTTGTGGTGTTTGGTGTTCATGCCTAGCTCTGTGCTTTGACTAAGGACAGCTTATCATTACGACACTCTGCAGGCTTAGCACCTAACTGTCTGCTGTTGGAGAGTGGCAAGAGTGCAGGCTATGAGCACGGGTATCCTGGAACTTTACGCAGCTTCTAAAAGCCGTCGTTCAAAACTGTCTGTCTGATGCCCTTGATGATGCCCATGCCATGCAAAGCGCACCCAACTCTGGTGATGTTGTCTGCAGGCCCTTCCATGCTGAGGCATGTTGCAAAGTGCTTCCTAGCAGAGGACCGTAGCCACTACAGGATTGAGTCATACTGGGGATGCCAGCTAGGGTCTGTGCAGGTCAGTTTACTATGCAGCCAAGGTCATGTGAGATCAGTCTAAAGCTTTACTTGTCTTTGCTTGTACTGATTGCCAATCGCTTGCACTGGCTGGGGGTAGCTGGAAATGCGTCAAGCTGCTCAAGGCCTCCCAATGCCGTTTTGACTGGATGTCAAGCCTGTAAGCACAAGCTTGCAAGTTTGCTGCTGTTGCCATGTGATTGTGCAGGGTCACTGCTATCAAGCTATGTATGGTAAGAGCAGCGAGCCACCTTGCAAACTGCCATCCCCATGTTCTTGACTCTGATGCTCGTCACCTACCCGGCTGATGCAAGAGCAAAGGCTGGCACAGATTCAAATCAGTCAACCAATTAGTGCTCATCATCTCCAGCTTTGTGACAAGATTCCTTGCGCTACTGCGTGCCTGACTGACAAGTCAGCCTGAAACCATTCCTCATGACTGACAGGTCTCTCAATATGCAAGTCCGTATCCTGATGTTCTCCTTTGGTGCTGTGTGTGCAGCTGCATGTGCACATGGGAGGTAAGGCCGTTCCCAACAGCCCTGTCACTGGGGACCTGCAAGCAGGCCCAGTCTGCCTGGATAGGACTGATGTCCATGGCGCAACAAGCCCTTGCACTGCGGGAGAGGAACAGAGGTTGGTGATCGTGGCTGCAGATGGCGACAGAAACTTGACTGATACAGACGGAGCTGCCAAGTTTATCGTGCAGATCTCCTCAAATTCTCAGTGCTTTGACCGTGAGTCTCAATGTGTTGTTGTGTGATGACCAGTCTGCGTGCAGACATGTGATCAACAGATGCAGACACAGAGACCAGCAAGTGCAATTTCACGCTTGAAGACACTATGGAAATGGCAAGTATTGCTGATGCATTGTCCCTGGGACGCCCCTGATGCTGCTAGAAGTCGCTCAGATAAACCTTACACTTTCATGCATGCAGCATCAGATTCTGCAGTGGGTCCCAAAAGCATTGCCAGGACCTGCCATTGCACAGTACTGACAGAACAACCTGTCATGCCGGACATTGTGCGACTTTTGATCTGCAATGTGCGAGTTCTGACCTGCATTGTGCAACTTCTGATCTGCCTAACAAAGACACATACTCCTAGCTCATTCCATCTTGCCTGCATCCCTTGCAGTCATGACATCTGATCTTGCGCTTCTTTTGTTTTGCTTTATTGCGTTACTACAAAATACCGATGCACGGTGCATGGAATTACCACTAATCAAATAGTCTTGCATTTCTGCAGTGGTGGCCAAAGCGTCCAGCAAGCACACGCACACTGTGTGTTTTACCCTGACAGAAGCTGGACCCTTCACTGTCAATGTGCGCTTGGAGGGTACTCAAGGCTGCAGAGAGTACAAGAACATCTGCAAGCCTGGACCGGTGTCAGTGCCTCACTGCAAGGTCCTCAGCGTAGACAGCTGCCTGACTGCTGGGCAGACTGGTCAGCTCAGGTTGCAAAGGAGAGACATGTGAGCGCAGAATCCTGTCACTGTGTATCCTGCTTGGTGGTTACCCTCAAGATTGATGGGGCTGAAACTCTTACACTTTAGTGGACTGAAGCTCTTACACTTTAGTGGACTGCTTATCAGTGTGCATTCACCTGGCTGCAAAGACAGGACGCCGCCTTCCACTCTATGTCAAAGAAACCATGAAAGCAGACTCTTGTGATGCATTGCACAACTGGCCCGCTGCACTGCAGAGCAGAGGATACCACAAAGCATGGGGCAGCAATCACATCTGAAATCTCTCTGAAATCTGTTCAGCATGCTTGCTTACGGCTGCCCTCAATGATGGCACAAAGGCAGCATGCATGCCTGTGCATACTAGCAAATCACTCCATGCTTTGTATGCCTGCAGGTATGGCAATGAAGCAACAGCACCAGCCGCAGGCCTTGTGCTTGCTGAGTTGCTAAGCACTGCAGGGCAACTGTTGGAGAATGTAAATGCCATCTACAACATGTTGGAAGAGACTGTGATTTATTTTACACCCACACAAGCAGGTACACCCTGTGACAGTGATAGCAGTAACAGCAGGCCGTGTGTAGATCATGTCCGTTCATGCACATCAGTCTATTCACACAAGGCACCGGGCTGATCTGCCATTCCACCAGTGATCCTTTCCCAAGTTCCTGCTTGTGTCACCTGGCCGGTACCTCATTCCATTGCCCCGTAGTCAAAGATGCTATATCTGGCCAGGAGCCAAGATGCTCGCACGGCTGTAACACTGCCGCGTCAGCATGTGTCACATTGTCTTGACAACAAACCCTTTTGAATGCGTTGGACGATGACTAGGGTCTGCTCTTGCCGCTGAGAGTCCAAATGCTACCAGGAGATCGATACCGTTCAGCATGATTGAGACCTCTTACCGGTACGTAGAGACAGACTTGAGACGTCTTATCGGCAATAAAAGACCAACTTGAGTGGTCAAGTGCACATGCAGGTGCAGTGAAGTTGTGGGTGGGCTCCACAACAGAAGAAGCAGTGCCAGGTGCACCATTTCTGATCCAAGTCAAAGCAGCTGAGACAGATCCAAGCAAGTGTCAGGTATGGCAGCTTTGCTATGAAGACATGTGTAGCAACCTTAGGCAGAGCTAAAATGGACCAAAGTTGCACCCTGTCAGGCACTCCATGGATGCGTGTGGGACAACAGTCTTGTGTGTTGTCAAAGCGCAAAGCAAGCCTCTGAATAGGCAAAGCGACGTCCTGGTCTTTGTGTCTGCACCCAGACATGGCCACTAAAGCCAGAGACCCGGGCTGCCGCCTTAGAAGGCTCACGTTATAAACTCTTCTTTTTTTTCCACTAAAGCCAGAAGGCGCTTGTCATGACCTGCTTGCCCTGTAATCTGCAGGCATCCTTCCTCTATGCCTGCAAGGAGTCAGCTGTACTCACAGCTGGCAGCATGTTGTACATCCACCTGAACCCTGTGGATGCTTTCAACAACCCCGCCCAAAACACATTGCCGGTTGTGGCTCAAATCTTAGGCGGCCCTGCACTGCGCCAGCTCAGCGCAGAAGAAGCACAGCAGCAGCTACGAGCAGGCAGCCAGCTGCATGAGTCAGCAGCAGCCAACCCACATGGGCTGGTCTTTGCTGCTGAGGCACAGAGAGCAGGCTCGATGATGGTAGATGTGACGGT
>JAABUO010003344.1_pt1 | contig 19092 bp, 23 predicted proteins | sample 5559291 | NCBI WGS metagenome assembly JAABUO01 (sample SAMN10711878, study PRJNA513372) | rock metagenome | isolation source: Antarctica rocks | place: Antarctica: Victoria Land, Finger Mt sud
CTCAGCTCACACAAGACCGGGACAACGCGTTCGGGCATGCATAATGATGCCAGGCAAGCGACACAAGCACCAGCAGACCAAGAGCTTGCCTTGATGCGCTGCACAGCCTGGTTGATCACACCTCTACTGTACAAGAGCGGACCGCTTGATACTGCAAGCGGCTGAGCACTATCAGCCCAACTGGCACACTGTAAATCTGGAAGAACTTGCAGTCGATATGCAACAGATGCAAAGCCAGGCAGATGCTTATGGGTGTACACAATTTGAGAAGTCTCTTCCTTAGATCAAGTCAAAGGTGGAGAATAGGCAAATTTGAGGAAATGGCATGAGCTCAAAATGTCTATCATGAATGGATCCATCTGGGTTCTGAGAAGAAGATAGTACTACGATGACATGGAGAGCTGTTGAGTGCACTGTCATACGGCATGTATTTGAGGCTCATAGGGAGATATTCTCTGCATGAATCCATGAACATCACTTGACTGCTTCGACCACAGAACATTTCAAGTCCGCCAGTCTGCTTTGTCTTCATGAGGATGCACCGCCGCAGCTATTTTCAGATTTGCCAAATGTCTGCCTCAATATGTTTCTGCTACTACTGCAAGAGAACCTTCGACCTTTAACATTGGTGATGAGTTCAGCCCTTTCAGATAGTGCTGTGTAGCTATGCAGTGTACCTGGCATGAATGATGTAGCCAAGAATTACTTGTTTGCAAGGCAAGAACCAGCTGCAGCAGGGAGAGAGCTAGCATTTGTTGTATTGACATTGACGTCAGGCCATGATGTCAGCTGATGAACATGGACACACTGGCTCCATTGACAACACGATGCACCAAAACGGTTGATCGATAGATTCACATTGAAATGTTGCTGCTCATCCACAAGTCAGACTCTAGCAACACTGCATCCACAGTCGCTTGTACTGTATATACTACATATAGCACTGCTGACAATGGGTGCTTTATGAGGACCCACAGGCACAAAGACTTTGTACTATGTCGCACTGTACCTATTCTCGGAAGCTGCTGGCAGTAGTGAATGAGCTGCCTCAGGCCTGCTGAATGCAACACAGACCCAGACTCAAAGTGCAGAAGGAGCAATTACCGCAGAATCACTGCTGGTTCAGAAGCCCGGCTGACTGCACAGATGACTAAAACTAAACATAGAAGTCGCTTTGCCGACTCTGAGCTCCAGCTTGCTTCAGCTTCTTCATGATGTTGGTGTAGTACTCTTGCAAATATGACTCCAAAGTTGTTATGCTACTAGGGTCCACATCCAACATCTTGTATGTCTCGTCCATTGGTGCGCTGAATGTTTCGCTGCTTGACAAAATATCTGCAAAGGCCTGCAAAACACAGGGGTTAGTGGCAATGGCCCAGGGACAAACCCACTGCTGCCAACAAGCTTTTGCACTAAAGCAAGCATGCTGACGCAGCAGCATCCAGAAAGCACAGCTGCCACTTCACAACATGACATCAGGACGCAACACATGTTATGAACCACAGAGTGTTTCTGGCCTTGCTGTCAGTAGTTGTACCACCTTTCATGACATAATATTTGCATAAATCTAACAGAAGCAAGCGCACGTCTGCGTACCAATGACTAACACAAACATCATTACTTTGTCTGTTCGCAATTTAGAATCAGGGATACCAACAACAAATGCATCATATCTTACCAGCCGGTCAGCAGCATCTCTGGCCCACTGGAAGCTCTTCAGGATGTTTCTCGTTGACTTCAACAACCACACTGGGACACGCGTCACCTACACAGTCAATCCAGCTCACAACAACCTCCAGAGGCATGCAACAGTGTTGCACCATTTTGCCTCTGTTCTGTCATTGAGCTCGAGCCACAATGCAAACAGCATGGCATTACAAGCATAGACAGAACAGATGAAATAGCAGCTGGGCTGACTTACATCTGCTTCTGCATCAGCATACTTCTCACACAAGGCAATGACTTCCTCTACTGTCCACGCTCTGGGTCCTGCCAAGGTCATGGTCTTGCCCTGAGTAGCATCACTCCTGCACAGCACCAGTCAAACACAGGTCAAGTCTCAACTGAGGTTTGATGCTGACAAGGGGCTCCCAGACTGCATGTCTGATGCTGCTGTATGACAAATTGGCCGCAGCAATGTGCAACACAACAGCCATAGCTGTGGCATAGTACATGCAAGCCAGGACAACAATACTCATGTGGATTGCAGTTTGGAGCAAGTGCAAACTAGCATTCACTGTGTCACATGCTTGGAGCATGCTTGTCATGAACAGCCCATTAGCTATCTCTGTGTGCAGTCAATGCACTTCCTTGAAACAAAATTCTGTGACACTGCTCCAGTTGCACCCACGGCCTTATGCCCAGATAGTCCACTTTGCTTAAGGTGCAAGTCACTTTCCTAGCACAGTGTTCAATACAGCAGTATGCAGCTACACTGCGCAGGACCAGCATCAATGCAGTTCTTCCTTGTGGCAAGGCAGGCAGACAATCTGCAGCAGTTGCACACTGCAGCATTGGAAACAGGGTGGCACCTGAGGGCAGCAAGAGCCATCCTGGCAACATCTTGACTATCTAGGTATGCGGTTTTGGTGTCATCGCTGGTTCCCCATACCTGCTTGTCTTCCAATATTGGCACCGCATAGTTGCCAATGATAGCCTGCACATGGCATCTCCAATTAAAAGAAACTCCAATTGCACATCATGACTTTTGACGGCAATGCAGCAAGGTTCGGAACAATGCAACACTTATGAACAGATCGCCAGGGGGGCGAACAAATGCTGCTGCTGTGCTCGACTAGGGCACATATGACTGAGAACAGTGGTTTGGACAGGTGACCACAAACAGGTGACTGAGCAATGCATCATGTCAAGGCTGCTAGCATGCAATGACAGAAAGTGGACCTGCATGAAGCCGCACAAGCGGAAGATGGTGTAGTTGAGACCGCTGTCTGCCAGATACTGCTCGGTGCACGTCTTCATTTGCATCAGAGGCACCTCAGGATGTTTGTCACAGTTGTGAATAGAGAAGAACATGTACCTCTGGATACCCATTGCCTGCAGGGCAGAGCTTGCTGTGATCTTTCAACACATGCAAAGAGCAAGCATTAGCTCTTGCGCCGGACACGTCGAAATTATGTAGCAGGAGATTTCCGGCATGTGTAGCTGTTTCCCGGGTCTGTGACAAAGCTCAGAGAGCTTGGCACAGCATGTGATGCACAAGACATGTCTGAAACAGCTAAGTCATGGCTGGCAGTTGGAGCACACTTGTTCACGTGAACAGCTGTACTCAAACGCACATCTGCATATTTCTAATTTGTGCTTGGTACAGCATCATGCGCATCACTAGGACTGACCACAACACAGCTACCATAGCGATGCAAATCATGCATGATGAAACAGGCAAAAGCATGCTACCTGTGCACACTGTATGAGTGCAACCTTGCCATCCCAGTCAATCTTCTGGGCTGACTCCTCAGGTCGGGCTGTGGCGCAGTCAACTACAGTGTGGATGCCAACAAGCGCAGCAGGGATGGAGGTGGGATCATTCAAATCAACCTGCAACAGCAAATCAGGCTTACAAAATTTGTATGAAGTCTGTTGAACTGAGACAGCAAGGATGGTGTGTACCTGTACAGTGGTGGCTCCCCAGTCTCGCAAGAAATCTGCAGGGGTTTGTCGAGGTCTGACAGTGCAGCGCACATCATACCCAGCATCAAGTGCTTTCCTTACAACCTGCCTCCCAAGGGTGCCTGTGCTGCCTACTACAAGCATGGTGTCCTTTGGCACAGGCGTGCCCTGTGCACCTGCTTGCACTTGCAATAGACATCCTCTGTTCTGCTTGTGAGCTGCAATTACAAGGTTTTGTTCGAGCTGATAGTCAACAGTGCTTCTCAGTGCATTGACTGATCTAGCAACTGACGGGTGAATTGCGTTGGCCCGCACCTTTGTCAGACTTCACAGATGAGAAAGGTTTGCAATTTCCAGCAAAACGTCGGTCAGAGCGCGACTTCGGTGTCTGCACACGCTGTGGGGCCCGGCCCATGGTTTGACTTCTGCATGTACGGTGCTGGCATGGTAGCGCACTTTGCATAAAAGTACCCGCAACTCCTTCCATGCTTTCAAGACCCAGCTAGCAGGCCAAAAGAACCTCAAACAGCTATGTCAAAGGGAGATCTGCCAAGCTCCTGAACGCCTGGCTACGAAATGCTTGCATTCACATTCCGTCTGTGCACAAGCTGTCTGGCGTATTGTTGCATCAGGCCTAGACCCTCGACCTCAGCATTGAATGCTTTCATGCCTACTGCTAGCCGCTGTGGTCATTGGTGACTGCTGCGTCTGATAGCTCCCTTGGACCTGTCTATACCGGCTATAGGGGACTGTGTTGTGCAGGCATGCAACGTGAGTGATCACAACCTCGATATTTTCAGCGTCCGCGCCATCTTTCGTGACAGTACTAACTGCAGACCCAAGCAACTAGTGATTCATGGTATCGGTCATGCGGGTCGTTCGTTCGCTGCCCAACCAGTGCTTGTTGGCTATCGTTGTCAGTGCTGCGCTGCTGCAGCCTTGTCTGTCAGGTGAGTGCCAATTGTGCAAATTTCTTGTGATCACCAATTTACCAATTGTGCGACTCTGTGTCTTTGATTACTGGGGTGGTCTTGCCTGTGCAGACAAGCCTTTCCAGACAGCTGATAAGCTAGCTGCAAAATATGTTGTCGGCATAGAGACAGATGGTGAGCAATCTTTGCATAGCTGTTGATTCACATCTTTTGCATCCTCAGATACGATGTGCAAGCAGGAAACACTGCCGAAAATGAAGACGAGGAGTCTGGCTTTGGCCAGCATGTCAGGATGACAAATAGTACAGGACATGCTTTTGACTGCATGCTACCCCCGCCGTCCAGGGATACATATCTGGACACAGCAGACAACAAGGTGCTCAGGTGCATGACCTGCATACTATGCCACACTTTACGCTGTAATCATTCGGTGGTAGAATCGGGCTGCTCTGCTTGAAATTATGCACCAATAGTCCATGTCGCTGCAGGATAACACACAGCAACAGGAGTTGACATCTGAGCAGGTGCTGAGCACTTTGAGTAAGCCGTGCTTACAAGTCACGTTAGCCCTGATCACTTGAGTGTTGTTGGTCTACCACTCTGTTTTCTGCTTGAAATGTCAAGCACAGGAGCTTTGCCATGCCTGGACAACAACGTGCACCGTCAGCAGGTGCGCGCTGTTTCTACCGTTTGGAAGACTGGTGGACATATGAGCTGTGCTATGAGAAGCATGTCCGCCAGTTCCACAGAGAAAAGGAGGTCTTGAGCTCTGAATACTCGCTAGGAGTTTATGAAGGGGAGCCTGCAGATACAGATTCCATGCAGGCAAGTATGCATTGGATTCATGGATGCACACGCCCTTGGGTTTGCAGGGAAGGTCAAAGCTGTCAAGCCACGTAACAAGGCAGGTTGTGAGGCAAGGGTAGTCCTGTGCAGGGTTCTATAGATGAAGCCAATAGTGGTAAATATGTCAAGCAGTTATACACGCATGGCGACGCCTGTGATCTCACAGGTCACACCCGTCAGACTGAGGTATGCCTCAGCTGACAAGCTTCCACCACCATGCACAATTATGGCCTCCATCATTCACATCTTGTCAGGGCTGACCCACATGCACTGTAGCTGCGACAGACACATGCACCTTGCAGATAGTGATGCCATCATGTCAGCTGGAGACACATATGCATCATGTCACACGTTTCTATGACAAGCTTGTGTTGACTGATATGCTGTTGCAGGTGAGGTACTCTTGTGGCGAAGGAGGCCAGGAAGCCATTCTGTCCATCAAGGTACATTTTCTCATTGTTGTCCTGCCCACGTCCTTAGTGTGTGGGCTTACCAGCCGGGCCCCTTTTGTTTGCTTTCACCCTACCGCTTTGCTTCATCACCGCTGGTCATAGGCCGCAAATCATGATGTAGCACAGAACAACAAGCATGAATGTTTTCTATCTGCCTGCAGTTACCCCTGTGACAGGCTACCACCAAACTTACGCCATGATCAGACTACAACCGGATGTCCCTTGCTGATAATGCTGACCATTGTGCCCATTCTTTTCTGTGCCTGCAGGAGCCTTCCACTTGTCACTATGTGCTCAACATGGCTGTCCCTGGCCTGTGCCAAATGCCTACTTTTCAAAAAGAGGCTGAGCCTGTCACTCAGATTGTATGTAAAGCTATTGCCAGCCCAGCAGCAGCCCAATCCAGCGTAGTATCGGACACTCAAGAGAAGCAGCAGCCACAGCTAGATGCAGAACAAAGTGTGCAAGACATAGCAGACCTGGTCACTGAGATCATTGCAAATGGCACTGAACAGGTATGCTTTGGGTATTGGGTGCAGACTCATGTGTGAGCATGTCACTGCTCACTTACTTTTGTGCTTGTTATTGCTTGGAAATTTGCTGAGGAAGTCTTCAACGGCTTTGTACAAGCTGCAACAACCCTTGACAGCTTGTTGCTGATGTTGGTCTGCTGCTTGCAGGCATGAAGGCTGTCATGATTAATGTAGGCTGCAGCAGTAAGACTGTGGCACAGCTCTTGGCACAACATCTGACACAGCCCAGCTGCTGAATGATGTCCAAACCTATGTGTCCAAACCAATCATGCCTGGATGCGGTTTCGGGCCATTGTAAATGATATCAAGGTCACAAGCTACCATTCATGATGTGGCATGGGTCCCAAGTGGACCCGGGCATGCGTTACAAACTGGTGGGCACCTGCAAACAGCACTGATGCATCTATGTCACTTTAACAAAGCATGAGACGTGCGTGCACACCAGATATGACATCAAGTAAGCCTGCCTTGGCATGCGTTGAACATGCTGCATTGCAATGCATGCAGAAGCTGAGAAGAGTGAACCGAGGCTATAAACCCTCTGCATGTTTACGATTGACAGCAAAGAGGGGCCCCAGCTGCAATGTAACGTCTTCACATCCTCCTCAAGTGTATACTTTCACTGATTCCCTATAATGATGCAACCCCTTTACTTAAAATTACATGGGGATGATTGACTGCCTCGAGTCTGATGGGTTTTTTTGGTTTGGAATGCTTTACTCCGTCGCGGATTTCCCATTTTAAATGCGCGACGGAGCAAAAGCTGCTTACTAAAGGGGCCTGTTTTGAATGCTTTCAGTCACAGGGGCAATATGTATGGAGTCCAGCTGTTACCTGGCTTGGCTTGCGAATCGAAAATTGCTCGCCTGCGCAATGACATCTGCAAAGCTTACATGACAATCGGCAGACCAGAGCAGCTCGTCAAGCTGGCTAGCAGAACAGAACGCAGGAATCTGCAAGATCAGCAGGTTCAAGGCGGCCTTACTGTCCGTCTCAGCGCCTTTGTTCAACGTCTTAGCCCGTATCATGCTTTGGAAATGCAATGCGCTGAGACCAGCGTGAAAATTTTGTTATAGAGGGCAGCCAAGGCTTTGAGGGGTATGAGCCAAGCTGCAACGTCGATCATTTTGGTCAGACACGGCGAGGTAAAGGCTGCACTGATGATTGTATTGCGACGTATACAAGTTTGCTACAGAAAGAATGCGTGAGCATCTCATATGCAAGTATGGCCAGTGCTGACTTCACAAGCATACTCGAACGCTAGACGTTTCAGTCAAGCTGCAGACCGCCTGGAACCTTCAACAGCGGCTTCAGGGACAGTGTCAAGAAAATCCACCTCTCAATGCAACAGGAGAGCAGCAAGCACAAGCTGTGAGTCCAGTCCCTGGTCAGTGTCGCTGGAAAACTTAGCACATTTTGTCGAGCAAACGGCCATTTGGAAATCCCAACAGGTGCCATTGTCAACATCAATAGTCTGATGTTCCCTGCAGCTGGCTGAAAGGCTGTCATCACTTCCAGTGGCAGCCATCTACTCATCTGACTTGCAAAGGACAATGCAGACTGCTCATTATGTTGCAGCAAGGCTGAAACATATGCAGGTCTGGTCAGCTGCTACTGAACTGTGTTCCACGTCATGCATGAGGTCACTAGCTGATGCTCCGTTGCCTGGCAACTTGTGTGTCAGCAGGTAACATCCGAGGTAGACTTGCGAGAGCGGCATTTGGGAGTTTTAGAAGGTCTGACTCGACTTGAGGCAGCACAGCAGCATCCTGCAGACTTTGCCAATCTGTCTGGGTCACCAGATGCAAAACCACAGGCATGTACAAACACCATATGCTATGTGTGCCTGGATCTATGCTGTTGAAATTTATTGACAGCGTGCAGGGTGGTGAAAGCCAGAATGAGGTAGCTCAACGGGTCGTCACAAGGATTGGGCAAATAGCTTCACAGCATCCAGGCAAGACACCACATATGTCCTACAGGCAGTCCTGGGCCATCACTGCCATGTCCAGATCTCCATGATCAATGATAGCAATTGATACTGATGCCGTGTGATGCACAGGTCAGACCATCCTGCTGACCCTACATGGAGGAGTGTTGCATGCTTGCTACCGGCATGCAACTGGCCATATGTTTCACGGAAGAAATGTCAATTGTGCCATCAATGCTGTCAAGGTTGAAGGCAACAAGTGGAGTTTGGTCACCTGGAATGATGCTGATCATCTGCATAAAACTGGATTTATGGCAACTGCTTTTGGTGGTGGTGGTGAAGGAGGCTGATCTGCCTTCAGATGTTTGTTTGCATTTTATATTCAGTCTTCCATGTACTGTGTGCAATAGCCCAAACTTACAAGTAACGTGTTGGCCGTGAAGTCGCTATTTCATGTCATACTATGGTACTATGGCAGGTCTATGAAGCACATATCGTTTACTGCGTTGTAGAAATTTTCAGCATTGACAGTACAATGTATACATCAACAGCAGTTGAGCATTTCAAATCATCACATCAATGACAACATCTGAAACACACAGCATGTGAAAAAGCGGCACATGAATGCCAAATTGGAATCTCATTTTAGAGTAAAAGCACCTGACAAGTATCAAAATCAACTAGCTACAAAGATCTGCACATGAAACTTGCTGCAGGTGCAACACACATGTCTTATGCCTTTGTGCAGCAACCACAGCAAAACAACTTTTGCCAAAATCTTCTCTGCTGCTTGCCTACTGGCATAGGATCGTTGTCTGGCAATATCTCCGTGGACAACTCCTCTGTCGGTGCCAAGGCTGATTTCTGCTGTGAGACAGAGTTATCAACCTTTGCTGCTCCACCACCAGCTTGGACAACAGTAATATTGACAGTTGCGCCACTTGGCCTGACACCATCCATCTTGTCTGCCTCAGAAACAGCTCCTTCCTGCCCTAGCATTGTGGCCTGAGATGCAACGCCATTTCTAACTGCATCTGGCATGGCCATGGTGCTACCCATGTGTGGTGCTTCTAAGCTGTTCAGGGTACCCTGAATGATTGTGCGGTCATCCCGCATATGAGCTGCAGGTGCTGCTGTGCACTGGCTCTGCCCCATTTGCTGCAGTACCTAGAGAGGAGGTGCTAGAGGTCAGCCCTGCAGCATCTGCGCTTACACTCTGAGCATCCTGGGAGCTCTGAGCAGCAGTTGAGTCCTGAGCAGCGCTTGAGCTCTGAGCGGCATTAGAGGTTTGAGTCCACTCAGAGACATGAGTCAAGCGCGGCATCTGAACCTGACTATTTACATCACTGCTGCTCTGCTGGTTGATGCAAGACTGAGCGATAAGACTGCCATGGTCTGTGCCAGCATCACCACTGCAGCTGGTCACAGCCCGAGATGATGCACTCCGTGTAACAGCGCTGTGCTCACTTGCTTGCCAGCCCGGCTCCACAGTGCCTGCACCCGCTACAGCCACTCCCAGAGACTCCAACAGAGCCTTGTCCTGCTTGTTCTTCTCCTTCAAGAAAGCAGGAGTGATAGCCCCGGTGCTGACACGCCTGGCTGGCGGACTCTTGCTGCTGCTTGCTGTGGTACCTGTTGCCCCTGTTGCCTCAGTAAAGCTTCTGAAGTTGGTCTTGACCTCTTCAAGGGAGACCCGCTGTCTCTGTTCCTTGCTTGGCTTACGGGTGGCTGGGACTGCGACCTCAGACAGGCTGATGCCTCGCTGCAGTGCTGTACTCTGCAGCAGATTTGCCAGCTGGCTGAACTTGCTGCGCAGCTGGGAGCTTTGACTGGCAATGGGCTGGACAGGCTGCACTGCCTGCAACGTGGTCTGCCCCTGGTTGTCAATAGCGGCCTGACTGGGAACTTTTGCACCTGCAGCTACACCCAGACACAATGGAAGGTTGTCTTTTGTGATCCCAGGCAGACTAGTTAACTTGTCTTCCCTGTGTCTTGTGAGCAACAGATTGGCAAGACCACCTTGCCCTGTCTTTGGCACGATGATGCAGGAGTTAAGCCACATGTAAAGCGTACAAACACTGGAGCGTGACAGACTCTGCTACGCTGTAGCCATGGATGCAGGCTGCACAAGCCTGGGCAGCATCAAGCAACAGGGCTTTGCAAGGACTCTGCAGGCGTGACAATGGCAAAACGGAGAGAGCAGGCTGGTATACCTTGTGATGGTGCAGCAGGCCTGGTAGTGGTGGCCTTCACAAAGCTTGGGTAGACAGCAGCTGCAGTGCCCTGTCCCCTCAGCAGTGCAGCAGCAGGCCGCTTGACAGGCAGCAATGCATGTTTGCTGGTCTGCACCGGCTTCAGCTTGGCTCTCTGCTGCTGCAATGTGTCCACAGCAGCATCTGCTGTGTGAACTTCACTTGGACTGCCACTCCTGCTGTTGGTGGAACTGGCTGGGGCTGTGACTGGACGCAGATGCAAGTGCTGCTGCTGCCACGGGGCAGCAGTTGGCCTGCCAGGCTTGGACACTTCATCTTGAAGTAGGCTGTCTAGATGGTCGACTTTCTGCTGAACAACCTGAAGCCATACAGGACTGCTGACTGATACAAGCTGTGAGACAACAGTACATGTGCCAGAAACGTCTCTGCAGGTTCAAATTGCAAGCACCTGTTGAGCTGACTGATAACAAAAAGCAGTTGGAAACAAAGCAGAGGCAAACACAAGCAGGTATAGCAACATGTGAAGTATGACGTTGCTCATTAAAATGACAGCCACTTGCAGATACATGATACAGAGATGCATTGCTAGCTTTCAGCACTAACTATGCTGAGCAGGACAGAAGCACGTTGCTTTGGATTAGCAGCTTACCTCGCTGTTTGAAATAGACTGTGTTGAAGTGGTGCTGCCTGCAATATCACCTGCACAATTCCGCTTCAAACTCAGCTGCATGAGTCAGATACATGTGTGCGGTATGCCTGTCACATCAAGCAATACCAAAAGTACGCAATCCTGACTACAATGCACAAAGCATTGTATGTAATACCACAGATAACAATGCATCCCTGCTGCCTGGCCAACAGCAACACAGCTGCTCACCTGCTGCAGCAACCTGCTGAGGCTCATCCCTCAGGTGAAAGCTTGTACATGGCGAGATCAGACTTGTTCGCCTGCCTGCTGCCATAGCCTGATTCCTTGCGCTGACAGCTGTCATTGAAACTTGCACTTGTGTGCCATTGGTATCAGCCAGTTGGTCTGCTGCTGCAGTGCTGGTCCCTGCCACAGGGTTTGGAGTCCATCCTGCCTTTGCCTTCCAACTCAAAGTAGGCTGCAATAGCCTGGATTGCTGAGAGATGGGCGGTGAGCGCCCTGGGCTGTCTGAGGTGGAGCGAGGGCTGATGCGCACCGAGGTTGGCTGATAGCTGACTGAGGTTGATTCAGGTATGGCAGCCAGGTTTGGGATTTCTGAGGTGATGACCATGGGAACAGCTTGTGGCTAGGATAAGAAACCAGTCTGAAGCACCAATGGCAGACAGGGTGCGAATCAAGCCAACCTGCAGGAGACACTTGCGTCGAGCTTCAAAGTTTTGGAACAGCACCTGAAAGTTTCGGGGTGCCTCCTTGTGTGAAGGACAGAATGTGCCGGCGAAAGAAGACACAAAAGCGGAAAGAAGCCAGACGAACCGAAATGTCTGAAGAATTGAAGTCTTCAAGGGCGTCAGCAGGGACCTTCGTTCACAGGATCGCTCCACGCCAGTCACGCTACTCACGCGTCCGGGGTGAGCAGTCACAAATGTCAGCAGTAGGCAGCGTAGCACGGTGTGTTGAGGAGGTCACGGTATCGCTGCGTCGCATCAACAAGATAATCTGACAAGTAATCTGGGGTTTGACTTCATATTCTCAGGTTAGACCGCGGTTCTTCGTGTCCTGGTATAACCGAACGAATGAGTGGATTGCATGAATGAATGAACGAATGGATGGATGGATGAATGAAAGGTTAAGCTGGTATACTGAATGCCTCAGAATGCATGAATGAATGAACGAATGGATGGATGGATGAATGAAAGGTTAAGCTGTCATACTGAATCCCTCAGATTACAGCTAACACACGCTTGTCACTGCAACTCATGGCAAGTCCGGAATTTTGCATATATGCAAGCCATGCTGGCAGGCAGCCATTGCTGCAAGACTGCTGAGTAGCTCCACAAAACCTCATACTGTTGCTGAGATTGCACAGCTGTAAGACACTGTCAACCCCACAAAGGAAGGCCGCAAAACGCTGGCAGCAAAGCGCTTGGCACCCACACCGACCATAACTCCTTGCATGCATACATGTTTACACCTCTACGTGCAACTAAAAGCGTCTTGACACAAACCCTAGACGTTGCATTGTTGCAGTGTATGCATTTGTCAAGACTTGGGTCCTGCGGAGCTGTCTATTTCTATGTGGGCCTTTATTGAAGCGCTTGTGGCGATGACCAGGCCGTTTAAACAATATGAGTCCTGTTGCAGTAGTCTTGAAGCGTTCCTTATAAGACCTGCATTCAACACAATCACGGTCAGCAGAAGTTATCATTCATGATGAAAATCTATGAAGGCCATGGCAAACTGCTACTCAACACATGCTGTGCAAACACAGATGGCAATACGTGACGGCTTACGAGTATGGCTTCAGCTTGCCTCCTGTGAACTTGGGCGTCAGCCTTTTCATACCTCTTGTCTGCATTGCCTGCATCAACAACGCTTCTTCCTTCAGTGCACAGAAACATGCTGGTGAGCACTGAGGCTCCGACTGCAAAAAGCAACAGTTTTACCTGTAAAGCAAACGTGCTTTGATGAGTGTCAAGGGAGATTGGATTTTGCATTTTGCAGGGAACAGACTGGTGATCCCAATCTCTGAGCGACATGATGCTGAAGTATCTGCCGAGCGCCAAGCCAGGGGCTTGCTGAAGCATGCTGGGGTATTGCGAAGTCACCTCACGGTTGACAGCAACTTTACAGAGCTGGCACGACACTTGCAGGAGTCTTTGCATGATTGCCTTACGCAGGCCGCAACCCTGCGTGAACGGTGTGCCTCTGCCGGCTTCGCTGATCAACTCACGCAGCTGCGGCCCACTGTCGGTGAAGTCCATGTAAAAATCGCAGCCTCTGCGACAGAGCTGCTACAGCGGTGACTGCGCCTAGGGCCAAGCTGAACAGAAAGACCGTGCTCGCCAACGAAATGGACCGCACTGCAAATAGTGAACCACAGCAGGGACAACTTATATCGCCTCCCCGTTATATTAGGAATAAAAATGTAACGCTTGCTGTCGTCCGAAACGCCTGCATCGCTTCGCTTCGTTATAGTCGTGCACGTTGTAGTCGTGCTCATGAGCGCGCTTGAGGGCTGGGCGTAAGACATGACCCGACCAACTTGCAGCTGCGGAGGCCTCGGAGCCACCTTCGACAACAGCATGTCCGTCACAAGCAAGATTGCGACGCCTCGAGATCAGACGCAGATCAGCTTTGCGCACGCAAGCAGCTCACTCTGCGTCGCAACAAAACGAGGAAAGGGCAAAGTGTTATCCCGGAGGAGCGCAAGCCCAAGTACAAATCTGCCTGTCCTTCACCTCACTTCCTTTGGTCAGGAGTACGTGGACGAGCTGCTTTCGCTGCCAGCAACACTGACTCCCAACGCTGACTTTGTGGATGGCTTGAATTATAGGGACATCGACCAAGGGGAGTCAGATCACTATCCACATCCTCGATTCGCATCAAGGTTAAAATCTGCATGGGTAGCTTGCAAAGGGCTTGACAAAGTAGCTAGTCTTCACCAGGCCCATGCCTTGATGCGAGCAGGATCACCTGTCAAGCTAATCAGGACTCCACTGGTGGCCAAGCTTTCCCAGTGGACCCTTGACCACCTGGTGAGAGCAGTTTGTTTGTTCAAGACCCATCCACATACCTATACTTGGCCTACCACTGTGTTCTCTGCTAAGGTTTTGCATTTGCAATTAAAGACACCTTACTGTAATGTTTGATACAGAGCAAACATATGGGACAAGAAGCATCATGGGAGATATTGTGCAGCCTGCAGAACCACAACGCATTCATTGAAACAGCTACAGGCAAGAACATCTTTGGCTCATACTACCATGTTCGGGAGCCACAGACCCAAAAGCTGTCAATGACATTTGAGGAGTACGCACAGTGTGCGAAACAATGGACCAGCAAGAAGATCATGTTTAAGGTAATTCACTGCTAGTACCATGTGCAGTTACGAATCGAAGTGGTAATTGTGCTTGGTGTCTGTGACTTTCCCGGCTGGCATGACCATTGCAGCCTCTCAGGTCAGGACATAGTCTGTGTGTCACAAAATTGACAGTTTGACAATTTGACTTTGAAGTCTGGCAAACAGTGCTCTGGCCAATCACATATTTGCTTGCAGAATACAATCATGAAAGCAAATGGGCAGCAACAGATTCCAAGTCCACTGCTACATCTGGCTTCTGACTTGACACAGGAGCTACATGACCACATCAGCTGGGAATGGCTCCAGGCATGTACACATTCTACATGATCAGTGCTTGCTGATCAGTTTGTAGGTCAAGATTGGAAATTTGAAGTGCCCTTTCAGTCTGATGGCAGCATTGCAAGACTCATGAAATGTATGCTCAACTGCAAACTGGTCTCTGCTGAAGCTCCAGGACGGCTAGGCTTACTAGCTTTTTTGGAACACACTCACAGCTGCATCTTCAAAAGATGTTTGTGAGCCCATTGCTCATGTGCGCATTGCAGAGCTGCCTTGTCAACTCTCTGCCGGTCACACTTGTTTCACACAGGTGCCATTTGGCAGCAGTCAGTTCTGTACAGTGAGTTCAATAGTGCTGCGCAGGCACTACAAAAGCTGGCAAGATTTGGAAGTGTGGGCAAAGTCAGCTTGCAATCTGCAGGTTGTGATGCTCTGTGCCCCGCCCAGTACCAGACCCATGAAAGACTGCTGGCACAGGTCACATCTTGCCCTTCAACTACATCTGTCAACAGCGTCGCAGCCGTACAAACTCAGCCCCGTCATGTCTTTCTCCAACCATTCATGGCTGCGATGCTATTGCTTCTGAAATGTGCTTGTGAGCTGTTGTGTATATTGCTGAAAGCAAAATACAGGTGACAGGCACATTGTTGTGTCATAGTACAAGCACTACTACCGAGCACCGCGTAAGGGTGAGGGTACTGGTGGCGTAACAGCACATTGCACATTCTCAGCATCGCTAACACAGGGTGACACCCCTGAAAGCTTGAGACAAATCATTAAAACAAGCATCACATCGTGCCTTGGGTGTGTCATGCCTTGTCAGCTTCACAGAGCCCAAGTGAGTTCTGAGTGCTGAATCATGTGGAAATGAGGGTTTTCACCGGATTGTGATAGTCAGACCAACTGGTTGAGGCATGTGACAGGTGACAGGCAGCCAGCGGCTTCTGCTGATTCCTGCTGAGCATGCGTTCAATGGCATGTACCCCTACCCTGTGCACCACCCCTATGATGGCTACACCATGGTGGACCTGGAAAACCCAGACCTTGCTCAGTGGCCCAAGCATGGCAACGTGAAGGGCCTGTGCTGCATTCTGAAGCCAGGAGATGTGGTGTACTTGCCAGCCTACTGGTGAGGACCCATCAGCCATGTACAAGCTTGTAGCATGCTCTGAAGCTTGCAGCAGCATGAGGAGCATGCAAGATCAGCTGAATCTGCCTGATGCGTTTTGCATACTTCATAGCACTTCATGAGTTCACATTTGCATTTGCAGGGATGGACAACCACGTTGTGCAAGTCAGCCTTTTGGAGTTAAGCCATGCATTGGGTGCCGCTAGTTGTGTTGTATGAGTACATTAGCGCCCTGAAAGACGGTAGTGTCAAAAATGGTAGGAAATCCCCTTTGAAAAGTTCCATACCACTATGCAGGTTTGTCCATGCCCAGCATCTTGAGGAATCTAATATCAGTCTGATGTTTCACATGGGGGCAGGCATGCGAGCACGCCCTCCTGCCTGCGCCCCACTACAGCTTTCCCGCCATCTGGAGGCTAGAGTGGCAGATTTAGAAGGAGTGTCAAATGTGCGTCATTGGCTGCGTCTGATTGGTATGTCCTACCTGCCCAGAGTCACAGGCTCTCTGTGTTTGGTATAATCTGGGCCCGTCCGAGGTCAGACTGGCTGTGCATGTTCTACAACTCTGGCTTTGTGATGTGTTCATCACACGTGACTGATGTCTGTCTGGCAAATACTTATGTTCCTTTTGCCTCCCAAAGAAATGATTGTCAGTCCCTGCATCCCATGTGCCTTGGCTTCAGGCATCAGCTGGTTAATGTCAGGCTGATGCACATCACAATTGGCCAAGGGGGAGACCCATGGGTGCCATGCTGGAGTCAATGCTCAGTGCAGACATCGTGGGTTTGTTTCCTCCAATGTGTCAACGTGTAACATGCTGCATGCTGAGGGCAAGCTACAGTGACACTCGGCAGCTGTACAACATGATCAGTTCCAGAGCTGTGGCTGACCCTCAAAATAGCACATCCATATTGGTTTACATGACTCAACATCGCTACAGGGTGCTTTGTCCAGGCTACTGTGAAGAGGAGGAATGGATAGACTTGGCCACAGTCAAGGGCTACCGCCGCATTGTCATGTGCCAGGAGGTCCGAGATGAGCTGATTCTAAATCTGACCAATGACGCTGTGAATGCTGGTGAGGAGGAAGAAGAAGAAAATAAGATGCAGGATTGGCAGAGGGTGGTGATAGCAATGTGTGAGGGCAGGCTGCTGCCCACCCCCTGGCTCAACAAGGTCATGCTCCGTTCCTCCTCTGCACTTCCACCCACATGTACCATGGCACAAGTGGGGCTGCCTCAAACAGCACAATGAGCCAGAGCATAGTACTGACTGGTCCCAACCTGAACAAAATTCAACAGCCGTGAGGCACATCCGTGGTCAGTGACATAGACACATGCATCCAAGCAACACTCACAGCCTCACTGTGGGAATGTGTGCTTGGCTGAGGAATGGACAGTGACATGGCTGCTGTGAGCTTTCAACAACATGGCCTCCTTTGTTGCACAAAGCATTGCAGATTAACGATCAAATATGCGTAGGTGCACATGCCTCTGCACACCTCCTGGATGTATGTGCTGCTTACCATGACCAGGTGTCCCTGATGCAGCATGCACAGCCAATGAGCAGAAGCCTGTCTGGCTAAGAGAGCCTAGTGTTGCTTAAGATCAATCAGGCACTCTGCAAGCCAGCCTCGAGGACGATAGTGTTGTACAGGAATACACAAGTTGCATGCACTGCAGGACTTCCGAGAGCCCCTCTACTTGACAGACACCGCAGTTCAGCTTGAGGACACACGCTCAGCGGAGGAGCGCAAGTACCCGCAGCTCTTCCGCCACAAGCTCAAAGGTGACCAGTCCTTATACTTGTCCCTGGCAGTTTGTCATTGCAAGGTCTATTCACCTGTGGCAACTGCACAGGTGAGTAGACCTTGCAATGGCGTCCACCTCAGCCTTGACATGCATTGCTGAGATGGACGCCCAGACAGCATGAATCACACTGGACCATTTGGCTTTTATGTGTTCATTGTGTAAAATCTTGTTATGTGCAGCAGTTGTTGGAAGTTTTGCCATTGCAAAAGGAAGTTTTGCCATTGCAAAAGGAAGGTTTTCCAACATCTTTGGGCATTGACCTTTCCATGTGAAGCCAGCAGTTTTGTGTATGCTAAACAGATGTAAACTCAACTTGCGCTGCATTCATTCAACTGACTTATTTTGCATCTGATTCTGGTGGCGTTGCTGTCTGCCACATCGTTTCATGAGACTGAAGTCTAGGTTTGCTGGTTGCAGCGGAAGGGTGGAGTGTACCAGAAAGCAAAAACACCATCCCAATACCTGGCTACAGTACTCAGTCAGCATTGCCTGGTCAAAAGGCGGAGGTTTATCAAGCATAAGCTACATAGACAATCCTGACAGGCTCCAGACCCATGCTGACTGTATCAAACAGCTGCGCATATACACAGCAATTGTAGGCCAGATATTTTGCAGCAAGCTGTTTAGCAGTCTTGTCCATACACTGTTTGGTGTGAGTTTCTTCACCAGGCAGGAGGTATAAGTGTCGTGGAGGGCAGTAGGTGTACTCAAGAGCAAATGTGACTGATGGGGTATCCGACAGATTTGGATCAATTTTACATGCAGTTGAAGCAATAATGATGTTTAAACCGTTACAGTCTGCATGAAGTACAGTGCTGGTCCACCTTCACGCCTGCCTTACAGCTTGCTTTTGCACAAAAGTATTTACAAATTTGTCTCTCTTTTTCCTCACAACTCGATTCATAGCTGCCAATGCTGGGCTCGTATTAATTGCCTCGAAATTACGCCAAACGTGACATTTCAGAAGAGATGTTGGCAGGGTCGAATGCTCTTGGCTAATTGTGAGTTGACCTGCCACCACCACTCTGTCGTTCTTCATGTCACCTGTCACAAGCAGCTCCCCACCCTTTGCTGAGCACTGTCTAGCCCTCATGATGACGGGGCCATCCTTCAGGTATTTAGCCCAATCAGGATCCAGCACGCAGTCTGCATGAGCCAAGCCTGTCGCAGGTCCTCACTCACTCCTGAGGTCAAGACAAGGCTCAAAGAAACATGAAATGGTATGGCTTGCCATCACCTGCCATGCGCAATTGCTGAAGTAATGCAGTGTATTCAATATATTAAATCACAACAATACTCAAGTAATGCAGTAGTATCTGACATTATAGAGA
>JAABUO010003345.1_pt1 | contig 19090 bp, 18 predicted proteins | sample 5559291 | NCBI WGS metagenome assembly JAABUO01 (sample SAMN10711878, study PRJNA513372) | rock metagenome | isolation source: Antarctica rocks | place: Antarctica: Victoria Land, Finger Mt sud
TCATGGGGAAGCTCCTTTTGGCGTTACGAGGTTCTCTACATCCTCATGATGCCAAAGCGGCTTCCCTGCGTGTTTCTTAGCTTGATGCGTATGGGAGCCATCTCCCCAGGTTCCCCCGGAGGGGGCGGAGGGGGCGAACCGGATGTCCCCCGGAGGCGCGCTGGACCGCCGGCCGCAGCCGGGGGGCCAGTTAGCCAGGGGCGGAGGGGGCGAAGAAGGCGACTTTTCATAGACCGTGGTGTCAAGCCAAACGTGGCCTGACCCCTTGGGGCCAGGAGGGTCAGGTTTGGCCCGCGCGCTATTCCGTCCCGCGCGCCGTTTCTTCGACGACGAGGTCGACGACGTCCTCCAGGCGGCCGGCGCGCCGGTAGGCTGCGCGCTGGCGGGTCGCGCTGGCGCCGCCCCGCACGGTGTCGTCCACCAGTGTCGAGACCTCGTCCCAGTCGCCCAACTCCTCCAACGCGGGGCGGACGAAGCGGAGGAGCGCGCCGACGGCGTCGCGCGCGGGGACGGAGCGTTTGGCGGCGACGTCGACGAGGTCGCCCTCCAGTCCGTAGCGGGCGGCCCGCCAGTGCGCCGCTCTCAGGAGTTCGGGCCGCACGGCCTCGACCGGGTCGCCGCGTGACGCCGCCTCATCGCACGTCCGCACCAGCCCCCGCGCGAGCCCCGCGATCATGACCGCCTCGTCGATCGTGGCGCACACGTCGGCGACGCGGATCTCGATCGTCGGACTCTTCTCGGGCAACCGCGCGTCCCAGTAGATATGCGTGGCGTCCTCGACGCTGCCGGTGGCGACGAGGTCGCGCACCAGCCCGTCGTACTCGTCGCGCGAGGCGAAGAACGCCGGCGGACCCGCCATCGGCCACCGGCTCCATACTTCCGTGCGGAAGCTGGCGTATCCCGTATCCACGCCCGCGAAGAACGGCGAACTCGCCGACAGCGCGAGGAGCGGGGCCAACCACGGACGCACCCGGTTGAGCACGGCGAGTGCCGCGTCGCGGTCGTCGTGCCCGATATGGATGTGGTAGCCGCAGATGAGGTGCTCGCGGGCGAGTTGGGCGTAATCGCGCTCCAGCCCCTGGTAGCGGCTTTTCGGCGTGATCTCCTGCTCTTCCCATCGCGCGAAGGGGTGCGTTCCCGCGGCGGCAATGCGGTGGCCGTCGCGCGCGGCCGCCGCGATCATCGCGCGGCGTTCCCGCGCCAACTGCGCCCGGGCCTCGCCGAGAGTGCGGCAGACCGGGGTGGCCGTCTCGATCTGCGAGAGCAATAGTTCGTGTTGCGCCTCGCCCCCCAGCGATTGTTGCGCCGCCGGCAGTACCTCTCGCGCCGCCGGGGCCAACCCGCGCGTCTCCGAGTCGACAATCTGATACTCCTCCTCGACCCCGAGCGTAAGCCCGTCCGTGCGCGCTGTCATCGTCGCGGCGTCCCTTCTATCTATAGGTGAGTTTGAGCAGAATGCGCGCCACCCGCTGCTAAGGAGCGGCTACCCTGGTCTGTCTCATACTGTAGTGGGTGAGACGCTATAGCGGGTGAGACTAGGCCGCGCCAGCGCGGTTAGGGTATCCTGCATTATAAGAATATGACGGAGGAGGGTGGTCGATCGATGGCGAAGCAACGCGTCCTTGGCGGCGAGCCTGACCGTCGTGTCGTGATCGTGGGCGGCGGTTTCGGCGGCATCTACACGGCGCTCGGCCTGGAGCGCGACCTCACGCTGGGCGACCGCACCGAGGTCACGCTGATCAACAACGAAAACTTCTTCCTGTTTACGCCGCTGCTCTGTGAGGTCGCCTCCAGTTCGATCGACACGAGCCATGCCATCAACCCGATCCGCCGTATGTTCAAGCACACGCGCTTCGTCGAGGGTGAGGCGGTGGGCCTCGATACGGAGGGGCGCGCGCTGCGCGTCCTCCTTCCCAACGGCGCCGAGTACACCTACCCCTACGACCACCTCGTCGTGGCGCTGGGCGCGCGTCAGGGTTTCTTCGGCATGCGGGACGTGCGGGAGAACGCGCTTACGTGCAAGACGCTTGGCGACGCCATCCATCTGCGCAATTGGGCCATCCAGATGCTCGAAACAGCCGACACGGAGCAGGACCCCGAGGCGCGCGCGCGCGCGCTGACGTTCGTCGTGGCCGGCGGCGGTTTCACGGGCGTCGAGATCGCGGGCGAGCTCAACGATCTGGTGCGGGGGGCGCTGGAGTCGTACCCCACTATCTCACAGCGCGACGTGCGCGTCCTGCTCGTCGAGGCGAAGTCGCGCCTCTTGCCAGAGTTCAACGAGAGGCTGGCGAGTTTCACCGAAGACAAGTTGCGCGCGCTCGGCGTCGAGGTCGTGCTCGACACGATGGTCAGCGGCGCCAGTCCCGACGAGGTTCTCCTTAAGGGCAAAGATCCGGTCCCCACGCGCACCCTCGTGTGGACGACCGGCGTCGCGCCCAATCCCTTCGTCGCGGCGAGCCCCTTGCCGAAGGACGAGAAGGGCTGGCTGATGGTCGACGCGCACATGCGCGCGCCGGGGTTGTCGGGCGTGTGGGCTCTGGGCGACTGCGCGCGCATCCCCGATATCCTGCGTCCGGGCCATTACCAGCCCTCTCTGGCTCAGCACGCCATCCGCGAGGCGCGCCAACTCGCGCACAACATCACGGCGTCGATCCGCGGTGAGGCGACGACGCCCTTCCGCTACCGATCGCTGGGGCAGATGGCCACGCTCGGCCACTACAACGGCATCGGCACGATCGACCTTGCCCCTCGCGTCTCGATCCCGGTCTCCGGCTTCCTGGCATGGGCGCTATGGCGCGGCTACTACCTGTATCGTCTGCCGCGTCTCGAAAAGCAACTCCGCGTGCTGACCGACTGGATCACGGATATTATCTTTGGCCGCGATATTTCCCAGATTCAGACGTACCACGCCAGCCGCGCCGGCGATCGCGAGGAAAAGGAGATGTCGGCCACGCGCCCGCAATCGTCCAAGACGCTCGCGGCGGTCGGCGAAGGAGGTTCCCATGGCTGATCTCTATCCTATGCTCATACAACCCCGCTACGTCGAGCGCATATGGGGTGGACACGGTCTGGCCGAGCGCCTGGGTAAGCCCGCGCCGCGCGACAAAGTCATTGGCGAGTCGTGGGAAGTCTACGAAGAGGACACGGTGCTGAACGGCTCCTACGCCGGTCGGACGATCCGTGACCTGCGCGCGAGTCTGGGCCGCGACCTGACGGGGCACGTTTCCCCCGACGAGCTGTTCCCCTTACTGACGAAGCTCATCGACGCGCGGGACACCCTCTCGGTCCAGGTCCATCCCGACGACGCTTTCGCGCGGGAGCGCGAGGGCCAACCCTACGGCAAGACCGAGTGCTGGTACGTCGTGGACGCCGCGCCCGGAGCCACGTTGACCTACGGCTTCAACCGCGACAGCGGACCGGACGAGTACACGCGGTTGGTGGCGGAGGGCAAGCTCGACGAGATCTTGCGCCCGCTCCCGGTCGAGCGGGGCGACGTCGTCTACATCCCCGCCGGCACGGTCCACGCGATCGAGGCGGGCATCATCGTCTACGAGCTGCAGCAGACGAGCGACACGACGTATCGTATCTACGACTGGAACCGCGTCGACGCCGCCTCGGGCAAGCCACGCGAGCTGCACGTCGACAAGGCGCGTCAGGTCTTGAATTACCACAAGGAGACGCAAGGGACTATTCGAACGCTGCGCGCCCCCGGCGGCGGCCGCACGATGTTGATCGCCGGGCAGTACTTCTGTGAGGAACTTGTCGAGGCGGGCGCGACGACCGGCGCGGCCGGGTTCGAGACGCGGAACAGCGCGGTCGCGATCTGCGCGCTGGACAAACCGCTCGTCGTCGCCACGAGCGCGGCCGGCGAAGAGGTAACCCTTGCGCCATACTCGTCGCTGCTGATCCCGGCCGCGGCCCATACGTACACGCTGCGTCCGACGACCGCGAGCGGTGAGACGGCGCGCGCCCTCGTGTCCTACGTGCCTGTCTCGAACGAGGCGACGCGCGCCGATCTCATCGGGCGCGGCAGCCCCGCGGCGGAGGTCGACGCCTTTCTCGCCCAATTCGCCCCTGCCCCTGACCTGGGGCGGGACGCCCGACAATAGGGGCCCCCGCGGTTGTGACGCCGTGATAGGGTAGGCGGGATGTTCCGTGGACACACAGAGCGTGAAGATGTTTGCGCGCCGTGCTGACTGACCTTAACCGCCCCCCTTTGTGCTAGAGTAGGGCGAGGGTTGGGCTTGTCGGCAGACCGGGGGTAGTATGAGCGCCGAGCGGGAGTTGACCGTCGAGGAGTTCGAGAGGATCGCCCCTCGTCTCGACGGTCCCAGCGAATTGGTGGACGGGAGGCTGCGCGTTTTGTCGCCGATGGGTCTGTTGCACGGCATCGTCAGTTTGCGCGTCGGATCGGCCCTGGATCGGTATTTAGACGCTCACCCCGCGATGGGCGAGGCCACGGGCGCCGAGACGGGCTTTCGCGTCGACGATCCGCGGCGGCCCATCATGGCGCCGGACGCGGCTTTCATTCGGGCGGAGCGTTTGCCGGCGGCGGCGCCCGGCAAGAATAACCCGTTCGCGCGCTTCTTGCAGGGACCTCCCGACCTGGCTGTCGAGGTGTGGTCCCCCGACGATACGAAGAGGGAGATGCTCGACAAGGCGCGGCGTTGGCTGGCCGTGGGCGCGCGCGAGGTCTGGCTCATCGACCCGCGACAGGAGACAGTCCAGATCCCGCGGCCCGACGGGCAAGCGACGCTGTCCAAAGACGACACTCTGACATCGCCCGATGTATTGCCCGGCTTCTCGCTGCCCCTGGTCGATCTCTTCGCCCGACGGGGACAGGCCCCACGCTCGTGACGCCAGTTGGAGGTTTTGACGGTATCGAAGACCTCGACGCGCGCTTAGAGGAGAGCTACGCCACGCGCCTCTATTAGTCGGCGACGCGGATGGCGTGCTCGGTGACGACGCCGTCGAGGATGCGGTAGGCGCGGACGACGGGGCGGTCGGCCTCCTGGAGCGAGACGAGGACGTAGTAGGCTTCGGGGTAGAAGGCCAGGCGGATGTCGGTGGCCGAGGGGTAGGCCTGGGTGTGGGTATGCGAGTGGTAGATCGCCAGGAGATCCCAATCGTTGTCCCACATCTCGCGCATGGCCGCGAGTTGGTCCTGCGCGTTGGCGGTGTAGCGCAGCACGCTGGGGTTGTCGTTGCGCAGTTCGTAGCGCTTGACGGCGCGCCCCCCCGCGCCCGCGATAAGCCCGCAGCACTCCTGCGGCACGAAGGCGCGGGAGTGGCGGATCATCGCGTCGACGTACGAGCGCGGGAGAGTCAGGACATCGTCCGGGTTCGCCGTGTACCCCGTGTCCCCTGTCTGATCGGTATGACCCGTCCCCGTCGTATGCGGATTTACCACCAGACCGACGCCTCCATGTCCTCGGCTAGTTCGGGCAGGTCGCGCGTCCAGAGTTGGGCGCTAACGTACTTCCAGCCCCCGTCGCACATCAGCACGACGATGTTGCCGCGCTCCATCCCGCGCGCCACACGCAGGGCGACGTGCAGGTTAGCGCCGCTAGAGACCCCCGCGAAGATGCCCTCGCGCTCGGCCAGCAATCGTACGCCCGCGACCGAGTCGCGATTCGAGACGAGGATTTTGCGGTCGAGCAGGCTCGCGTCGAGGATAGGCGGCGTGAAGCCCTCTTCCAGCGAGCGTAGCCCCTGCACCGCCTCGCCCGGAAGCGGCTCGGCCGCCACGATCCGCGCGTCCGGCCGCTGCTCCTTGAGGTAGCGCCCCACGCCGGTAAGCGTCCCGCCGGTCCCCAGGCCGGCGACGAAGACGTCGACGTCGGGGAGGTCGCGCAGGATCTCCGGTCCGGTGGTGCGATAGTGCGCCAGCGGGTTGGCGAGGTTGCCGTACTGATAGGGGTAGTAGTAGTCGCCCGAGGCGGCGAGTTCCTGGGCCACGCGGATCGCGCCATTGGAGCCCTCGGCGCCCGGCGAGTAGACGATCTTGGCCCCGAACAGGGTCAGAAGCTCGGACCGTTCGGGCGTCAGGTTGTCGGGCATCACGACCGTCACGGGGTAGCCCTTGACGCGCCCGATCATGGAGAGCGCGATGCCGGTGTTGCCGCTGGTCGATTCGAGGATCGTCATACCGGGACGCAACGCGCCGCTGGCCTCGGCCTCCTCGATCATGCTACGGGCGATGCGGTCTTTGACTGAACCGGTCGGGTTGTGCCCTTCGAGCTTGGCGAAGAGACGGACCGATCGGCTCGGGCTCAGACGCGGCATTTCCACGAGCGGCGTATTGCCGATGGAGTCGATGATGTTTTTGTAGAGCATAGGAGGAGTCCAATAGGCGGCGGCGCGCCGGCGGTCCGGCTATTTAGTACAGACCTCCGGCCATGGCCGGCAGGATAATCACGGTCGAGGTCGGGCCGACGCGCGTGTCCGCCCCTTGCAGGGTGCGGACATCCTCGTCGTCGATGTAGACGTTGGCGTTGCGGCTGAGGCGGTCCGCGCCGGGCTTGAGCTGGTCGCGCAGACCGGGGTACTCGTCGTACAAATTGTCGAGCAGGCCGCCGAGCGTCTGGCCGTCCGCCTGAACGCTCTTCTGGCCGCCCACCGCCGCGCGCAGCACCGGCGGTATTTGGACTGTAGCCATTGTTCTCTTGTTCTCTCCTGATGGGTCGCCGTAGGTGTGGGTAGGTGGATGACACGACCCACCTACACCTACGACGACCTACTGGCGCCTATTACGCTGGGACGGGGCAGTAGCAATTATTACGCTGGGACGGGGCAAGCGAAGACGATGTCCTCGACCGTCTTGATTGTGGCGTGGTCGCCGCAGGCCGGGCACTCGGGATCGCGGCGCAACTTGAGCTCGCGGAACGAGGTTTCGAGCGCGTCGTAGAGCAGCAGCCGCCCGATGAGAGGGTCGCCGATCCCCAGGATGAGCTTGATCGCCTCGACCGCTTGCAGTGAACCGACGATGCCGGGGAGCACGCCCAGCACGCCGGCCTCGGCGCACGAGGGCGCCAACTCGGAGGGGGGCGGCTCGGGGAAGAGGCAGCGGTAGCACGGGCCCTGGCCGGGGGCGAAGACCGTCGCCTGCCCCTCGAAGCGGAAGATGCTGCCGTGGACGACCGGCTTGCCCAGGATCACGCTGGCGTCGTTGAGGGCGTAGCGCGTCGGGAAGTTGTCGGTCCCATCGACGATGAGGTCGTAGTCCCCGATGAGGTCGAGCGCGTTCTCGGCCGAGAGGCGTTCGCGATGCTCGACGACCTTGACCTCGGGGTTGAGCGCGTTGATCGTCTCGCGCGCCGATTCGGTCTTGTACTGGCCCAGGCGGCCGGTGTTGTGCAGGATCTGGCGCTGCAAGTTCGACGCGTCGACCGTGTCGGCGTCGACGATCCCGATCGTCCCGACCCCGGCCGCGGCCAGGTAGAGCGCGGCGGGCGAGCCGAGGCCGCCGGCCCCGAGCAGGAGGACCTTGGCGTCGAGGAGCTTGAGCTGGCCGGCCTCGCCCACCTCGGGGATGAGCAGGTGGCGGCCGTAGCGGTCGCGTTGGTCGTCGGTCAGCGCCCGTGGGACCGCGTACGGAAGGCCCGCGTTCTTCCAGGCCCCGAAGCCGCCCGCCATCGACCGCACGTCGCTGTAGCCCATGTCCTGTAGCGACTGTGCGGCCAGGGCCGACCGTGTGCCGCCGGCGCAGTAGAGCACGATCGGGCGGTCGCGATCGGCGACGGCGTTCTCGACGCGCAGTTCGAGGAAGCCGCGCGGGATGTGGACGGCGCCCTTGACCGCGCCCTCCTCGTATTCGTCGCGCTCACGCACGTCGATCAGCAAGGGAGGCTGCGCGCTCGCGATCCGCTCGCGCGTCTCGTCGACGCTCACCTCTTTGATATCCCTCTTGACCCGCTGCAAGAGCTGCGGGAACGTTTGCGCCATCACCATTCTCCCTTTTGCGCCCCGCGCCGCCAAAACTACGCGACGCCGATCGACTTTGTGTACGCTATCTAAAGTATAGCATACGGTACGCGCGATCTGTCCCTGTCAGCCGTGACAGGCGACTAGGCCAGGGCCGCGGCCGGCTCCTCGGTGTGGTGAGACGTGTAGCCCCCATCGGCGAGGGTGGCGTAGCCGCGATAGTGGGTGACCTCGACGGAGACGCGCGCGGCGTCCCACCCCAGCTCGGGCGCCACGAGCTCGGCGACGCGCCGGGCCACCCCGACGCCGTGCGCGACGTCGAGCAGGTTGAGGCGCATGCGCCGGGCCAGGATGTCTTCCAGCGTCGTCACCACCTCGTGTCGCGCGCTGTAGACGGCCTCGGCGGGCAGGTACGCGAGCCCCGGAACGATGGGAGCGCCAAGGGACGGGCGCTCCGCGATGATCTCGAGCACGGCCAGAGCGTGCGCGCCGTAGCGGTCGAGCAGGTACCCGACCACGGCCGGCTCGACGCCGTAGTGCGCGGCGAGCGGGCGCGTGTGCCCGCGCATGGCGCGGTAGCCCGGCGTGCCCGTCAGGAGCAGGTTCGCGGTGTTGGCGCGGCGCGGCGCGGCGCCTCCGGTCGCGGCGAGCGCCGCCTCCATGGCGTCGTGCGCCATCACGCGGTAGGTCGTCAGTTTGCCCCCGCCGATGCTGACCAGTCCCGAGGGACTGGTGATGACGACGTGCGTGCGCGAGAGATCCTTCGTGGAGGAGTCCGAGCCGCCGGGAGGGTCCTGTCCGCCGGGGTCCTGTCCGCCCGAGACGCTCTTGTTCCGCGTGCGGATCAGCGGCCGTAACCCCGCGTAGGTGGCGACGATGTCGTCACGGGTCAGGTCCGAGCGCAGGTAGTCGTTGGCGTTCTGGAGGATGAAGTCGATCTCGTCAGATCCCGCCGTCGGGCGATCGAGGTCGCCGTGGTACTCGGAGTCGGTCGTGCCCACGACGACGCGGCCCTGCCACGGCACGGCGAACAGGACGCGGCCGTCGCTCGTCTTTGGCATGATGACCGCGCCCTTGATGGGCAGGCGCTCGTGCGGGACGACGATGTGCGAACCTTTGCTGGGGACGACGTGCGCCGAGACCTCGGCGTCGTCCATGCGCTGCACCTGGTCCATCCAGACACCGGTCGCGTTGATGACCGCCCGCGCCCGCACCTCGAACGGCTCGCCGGGACCGGCGGACCCACCGGCCCGCCCCGGCGCGATGTCGCGGGCGCGCACGCCGGCGACGCGGCCGTTCTCCTTCAACAGGTCGACAACCTCGGTGTACGTGGCGGCGACCGCGCCGCGCTCGACGGCGGTGAGCAGGATCGTCAGCGTGAGCCGCGTGTCGTCGGTCTGGCCGTCGTAGTAACTGAACCCGGCCCTGTCCCAGGGCGCTTTCAAGGGCGCGTCGGACGCGACCTCGGCGCGGTTGAGGCGGCGGTGCAGTCCAAGCGTGCGCCGTCCGGCCAGCAGGTCGTAGAGCCACAGCCCCATGTCTACGAACGCCCGCGCGGCCAGCCCGCCCGCCACGGGGTACAGGAAGGAGAGGCGGCGCACGAGGTAGGGGGCGATTTTGATGAGGGTGTAGCGCTCGTGCAGTCCCTCGCGCACCATCGGGAAGTCGTACTGCTCGAGGTAGCGCACGCCGCCGTGTACAAGCTTCGTCGACCAACTGCTCGTCCCCGACGCGATGTCGCCCTTCTCGATGAGGCCGACGCTAAGGCCGCGGGCCACCGCGTCGAGTGCGATCCCCGCGCCGGTGATCCCCCCCCCGATCACGAGGACGTCGAAAGGGCGGGATTGAAGCGCTTGTAGGTGGTTGTCACGCGTGCGTGTCATGGGTTCTCCTGCGTACATATGTACCCGTGTGCGGGGCGCTTCTTCAGAGCGGGAGAGGGTGTGGATGAGGCGTCTTGTCCTCGGCGCCAAGGCTTACGGCCATAGAGACTCCGTCGACGTGGACACGGCGGTCGCGCCCGCCGCCAGGGTCGCCTCGACGTCCGCCTGCGTTTGGATCAGGCCTCCTCCCAGCGCGGGGACGCCCAATGTGTCGATGTACCCCGGCGGAAGATGCGCGAGGATGGGAGCCGGCAGCAACTCGACGATGTCGGGCCGATTCTTTTGCACGATGTGCTCGACCGTGGCAAGGGCGCCGGAATCGATGAGAAAGGCGCGAAAGGTCACCATTAGCCCCGCCTGACGCGCCAGGCCCATCGTGTGAGCGCGCGTCGTGGCGATCCCCGTCACGCCCAGACGCGCCAGGAACCGCAGGCCCACGGCATCGCTGGCGATCCCTTCGATCATGTCCGCGTGGATCAGCAGCCGGACCCCCAGTTCGCTCGCGTGGACGGCGATCTCGGGCAGCGTCTCCAGCGACGGCGTCAGCAGGATGACGAAGGGCGGCCGGGACGCCAGCGCCCGCGACACGTGGTTGTGGCGTCGTACGGCGGGCACGACGCGCGCGTCGGCGAGAACTCGCCGCAGTTCCGCCGTCCCGGCCTTAACGATAGGCATACCGGTATTTTACGCCCTGTTGCCTGTCGCGGCGGAGGCGTTGTCGATCACGTCCTCACCCTTGGAGGTGACGTCGGGATTGGCGACCGCGCCGCGCGCGACGAGCACGTTGGCGATAGCGTAATCGTAGACGAAGGCCCCCACCGCGCCGCCGATGAGCGGCCCGACGATGGGCACCCAGAAGTAGTAGTTGCCGGCCGAATAGACGGCGCTGCCCCAGCCGGCGAGCGAGGCGAAGAGGCGCGGGCCGAAGTCGCGCGCGGGGTTGATCGCATAGCCGGCGTCGGCCCCGAAGGACAGGCCGATGGCGACGACGATCAGTCCGATGATGAACGGCGCCAGGTTCGAGAGGGGCGACGTGTTGCGGGTGTCGGTGACGGCGAAGATCAGGCCGACGAGCAGCGCCGTCCCCAGGATCTGGTCGAACAGAGCGGTGCCGTTGCCGACCGTGCCCACGATCGTCCCCGCGACACTGCCCGGGAACGTGCCTGGATAGGTGGAGAACACCCCCGCGTCGCCAACGCCGGCCGCCGTGCCGCGCACGATGTGGTGTACTTTTTCGTACGCGTCGAACCCGCCCCGGTAGTCGATGAAGAGCAGGAGCGCCGCGACGAAAGCTCCGGCTATCTGGGCGATGGCGTAGGGGATCACCTTGCTCCAGGCGAAGCCGCGGCGCAAGGCCAGCGCCACGGTCACGGCGGGGTTGAGGTGCGCCCCGCTGACCGCGCCCGCGATGTAGACGCCCAGGGTCACGCCCAGGCCCCAGCTCCACGTGATGTTTTCGTAGGTGCCCTTACCGAAGAGCACGACCATGGCCACGACCCCGTCTCCGAACAAGATCAGCACCATCGTCCCCAAGAACTCGGCCAGCAACTCGCCCGGCAGCCCGGCCAGGGCGCTTGGCCGTCTCATCATTCTCGCCATCTACTCTTTACTCCAGTTTTCGTGAAGGCCCCTGGCTTCAGCCGGGGGATGAAACGAATCGGCTGCGCCGAAGGGCTCTCGAATGGACAAGGGGGCTCGGGAGAGCCCCTGACCCTGATTCCGCTAGCGCCTTACTCATCGCGCGCCCAGTCGCGCGAGCGCTCCACGGCGCGTTTCCAGCCCCTGTATCCCTTCTCGCGGTCCTCGTCTCCGATCTGGGGGTCGAAGACGCGGTCCTCGGCCCACTTGTCGGCGACCTCTTGCTGGCTCGACCAATAGCCCACCTGCAGGCCGGCTAGATAGGCCACGCCGAGGGCCGTCGTCTCGGTCACGGCCGGCCGCACCACGCGCGTCCCCGCGATGTCGGCCTGGAACTGCAGGAAGGCGTTGTTGGCGACCATGCCGCCGTCGACGCGTATCTCTTTGATCGGTAGCCCTGAATCCGTCCGCATCACTTCGAGCACGTCGCGCGACTGGTAGCAGACCGACTCCAGCGTGGCGCGCACGATCTGCGCGCGGCCCGATCCGCGCGTGAGGCCGACGAGGGCGCCGCGCGCGTACTGATCCCAGTAGGGCGCGCCGAGCCCGGCGAAAGCGGGCACGAGGTAGACGCCGCCGGTGTCGGGCACGCTGGACGCCAGGGCCTCGGTCTCGGCGGCCGTCGAGATCATGTGCAATTCGTCGCGCAACCACTGCACGGCGGCGCCGGTGACGAAGATGCTGCCTTCCAGAGCGTAGGTCACCCGGTTATCGAAGCCCCACGCGACGGTGGTCAGCAGGCCGCCCTGCGACGCCTTGGGCTCCTCGCCCGTGTTCATCAGCATGAAGGACCCCGTGCCGTACGTGTTCTTCACCATGCCGGGCTCGAAGCAGGCCTGGCCGAAGGTGGCGGCCTCCTGGTCGCCGGCCACCCCGGCGATCGGGACGCTCGCGCCGAGGACGTCCGGCGTGGTCTCGCCGAAGGCGTAGGCGCTCGGGCAGGTCTCGGGCAGCATACCGCGCGGTATCCCCAACTCCCGCAGGATGTCGTCGTCCCAGTCGAGGGTGCGGATGTTGAAGAGCATCGTGCGGCTGGCGTTGGAGTAGTCGGTCCTGTGGATTTTCCCGCCGCTCAAGCGCCACATCAAGAACGTATCGACCGTGCCGAAGGCCAACTCGCCCTGCTCGGCCCGCTCACGCGCGCCGGGCACGTTCTGGAGGATCCAGGCGATCTTCGTCCCAGAGAAGTACGCGTCGACGACCAGACCGGTCTTCTCGCGGACCATCCCCTCCAGGCCGCGCCCCTTGAGTTCGTCGCACATGGCGGAGGTGCGGCGGTCTTGCCAGACGATGGCGTTGTAGAGGGGGCGCCCCGTCGCGCGGTCCCACACGATCGTCGTCTCGCGTTGATTCGTGATGCCGATGGCCGCGACCTGAGACACCGCGACGTTGGCCGCGTTGAGGACCTGGCGCGTGACCGTCTGCTGTGTGCCCCAGATGTCCTCGGGGTCGTGCTCGACCCAGCCGGGCCGCGGATAGATCTGGCGGAACTCTAGCTGGTGGGTCGCGACCGGCTTGCCGTCGTGGTCGAACAGGATAGCGCGCGAGCTTGTTGTTCCCTGGTCGAGTGAGAGTATATAGGTATCGGCCATATCTCTTCTTGCAACCCCCTGTGACGTTTGCCGCCGCGCGGCGCCCCCGCCGTCGGCGTAAGGGACGACTAGTTCCCGCGCAAGAGACGGAAAAGCCCCCGGAAGGCACACGTATCTAGCGACCTTCCAGGAGCTTCTCCATTTCTCCGCTCTGGTGATTACAACACTAACACCCCTCTCGCGGCGTTGTCAAGCCGGCCAGCGGCGTTTTTTTTCGTCTCGCCCCACGACGTCGCGCGCCCCTGTCGCGCGTGATATGATGGCGCTTAAGGGGCGATCGAAGAGGATAGACGGAGCGTAGCCAGGGAGGACATACGTTATGGGATCACTCGTTCTGGAGCGGGCGCGCGAGCTCTCGTTGCGCGACATCGACCTGCCCGATACTCTTGGCCCGCACGACGTGCGCATCAAGATGCACACGGTCGGCATCTGCGGCAGCGACGTACACTACTACCAGCACGGCGGGATCGGGCCGTTCGTGGTGCGCGCGCCGATGGTCCTCGGGCACGAGGCGTCCGGGACGGTCGTGGAGGTCGGCGACGCCGTGACCACCCTGCGCGCGGACGACCGCGTCTGCATGGAGCCCGGTATCCCCGACCCGAACAGTAGGGCCACGCGCCTGGGTCTGTACAACCTCGATCCCGCCGTCCGCTTCTGGGCCACCCCCCCGGTCCACGGCTGCCTGACCCCCTATGTCGTGCATCCGGCGGCGTTCACCTTCAAGCTCCCGGACAACGTGAGCTTCGCCGAGGGGGCCATGGTCGAGCCCCTGGCGGTGGGGATGCACGCGGCCAACAAGGCGGGGATCAAGCCGGGTGAACTCGCCGTCGTCAGCGGGGCCGGACCGATCGGTATGGTGACGGCGCTGGCCGCGCTGGCCGGCGGGTGCAGCCGGGTCGTTATGACCGACGTGCAACAGCCCAAGCTTGATCTGGCGGCGACGCTGGGGCCGATCGTGCCGGTCAACATCGCCCGGCAGAGTCTTCACGAGGTCGTCGACGACTTGACCGACGGCTGGGGCGCCGACATCGTGTTCGAGGCCAGTGGGAACGAGAGGGCCGCCGCCGGGGCGATCGAGCCCCTGTGCCCGGGCGGCCGCGTCGTCTACATTGGGATGCCGGGGGGGCCGATCCAGTTCGACCTCGTGGCGGCGCAGGCGAAGGAGGCCCGGATCGAGACCGTATTCCGCTACGCGCACGTGTACCCGCGCGCGATCGACCTTATAGCCAGCGGGCGGATCGATGTCAAGCCGCTGCTGACCGACCGGTATGACTTCGAGCGCGGCGTCGAGGCGTTCGACTACGCCACGCACATGCGGCCCGAGTCGGTCAAGGTGCAGATTACCCTGCCGCAATGACAGGGAGGCGCGCTTACCGGAACATGTCCCGCTCGGGCGCGAACAGAAGCTCGCGCGCGCTGCCGTCGCCGGCCTCGTAGGCGAACCCGCGCACGACGGCCATCGGCACGCCGTCGAGCTTGCCCATGACGAGTTCCGCCGCGCCGGCCAGTTCGTCGGCGACGGTAATGACGCTCCCGGCCATCGTGTAGCCTTGCGCGTCGACGCGGCCGCGCTCGTCGCGCAGCGGACGCAGCCCAGCGCAGCCGATCGCGACGTTGGCGACCCCGTCGCGCCAGGCGCGCCCGAAGGTGTCGCTCACGATCACCGCGACCTCCACGCCGGTCCGCGCCCGTAGCGCATCGCGGATAGCGCGGACCGGCGCGTCGGGGTCGGCGGGGAGCGTCAGCACCGTTTCGGTCACCCCAACGTTCGAGCGGTCGATCCCCGCGTTGGCGCAGACGAAGCCGTGGCGCGTCTCGCACAGCAAGACGCCCTTGTCCATGCGCACAATGCGCGCGCTCTCCCGCAGCACGACCTCGACCTGCCGCGGGTCTTTGCGCCACCGGTCGGCGATCGTGCGCGCGAGGGCCGAGGGCTCGACCATGCGCAGGTCGACCGCGCGGCCCTCCGCCTTGGCCACGACTTTATGCGTTACCACCACGATGTCGCCCGCGCCCGCGCTCGACGGGCGGCCGCGTCGAGCGCGGGGAGGTCGTCGCCGTCCCGCACCTCGGGGATACCGCGCAGCGGCAGGACGCTCAGACCGTCAGACATGCGCGACCCCTACCGGCGCGGTCGGGTAGGTCGGGTAGGTCGCGTAAGAGGAGCCAAGGAGCGCGAGGTCGTTCGGGGTATCGAGGTCGCGTGAGATCTCGGGCAGGTACACGACCGCGATCTCCAGGCCGCGCGCCCGCGCGCTCCTGGTGGCGCGCGCGAGTCCGGGCCGAAGGAGGGGGCGAGGACGGAGGGGGGCGCAACAAGAGGGCGATCGTGCCCGCGCCCGCGGCATCGGGCGCGATCGCCACGGACGCGCCGCCCGCCTCACGCAGAAAGCGGGCGATGACGTCGGGCGTGAGCAGCGGCAGGTCGGCCGGCAGGATCAACGCGGCCGTGGCGTCGCGCTCGGTCGCGCGTCGGCAGCCGTGCGCGACGGCCGCGTTGAGTGGATCGCGTCCACCCCCGAGGGGCTCGGGGCAGGCCCACGCGCCGGACTGCGTCGCCGCCGCGCGCAACGCCCGATCCCCGCCGACGACGATCGTGCCCGCCAGCGCGTGGCAGGCGAGCGTGTCGGCCAGCAGCCGCCGCGCCAGCGTCGCGCGCTCGCGCGGGGACAACACCGATGCCAGGCGCGTCTTGGCCGCGTGGGGGGTCTTGACCGGGACGACCGCCCAGACGGTCATAGCGATTCTCGCGAACGCCAGTGTCGCCGCGGCGAGACGCCGTCGGTCCTCGAAAGACGACATGACCGTGGGGGCGACGAGCGCGCGCATGCCGAGCGCCTCGACGGCGGGGGCGAGGGCGCGGTCCTCCTCGTCGAGCACGAAGCCGTGTGCGAGACCCTCGTAGAGACGCGCGACCCCGAGCGCGCTGTGCTCGTGGCCGAAGGCGTCGAGCATCGCGGCGGCCGGGCCACGCAGCGCCTTCCCGCCCACGATCGGCGAGACGGCGACGATCGGGGTGACGACCCCTCGCAAGAGATCGCGCATGCCCGGCACGGCCAGGATCGGACCGATGCTGACGAGGGGGTTGGACGGGCAGAACACGATGAGTTCGGCCTCCGCGACCGCCGCGCGCGCCTCGGGCGTGACGCGCGCGGCCTCGACTCCGGCGAACTCCAGCCCCCCCATGGGGTCCTGGTGGCCGCGCCGCACGAAGTACTCCTGGAAGTCGAGCACCCCGTCGGCGGTCCGCACCAGCGTGGCCACCGGTTCATCGCACATCGGCAGGAGCGCGGCGCGCACGCCGAGCGGCCCGGCCAACTCGCGCATCACCCCCGTGAGGCGCGCCCCAGATCGGAGCAAGTCGGTCGTCCTGATGTGCGTCGCGATGTCCTGGTCGCCGAGTTGGAACCAGGTCGGGAGCCCGTTTGTCGTCCGTATATCATACGCGGCGAGCGGCGATAAGAATGGGGCTAATGGGGCTCGTCGACCGCCTATGAATGTAGCGTAGAGCGGCGCGCGCATCAAATGGAGGAGCGTTACGATTTGGCGGAACCTCTGGAAAAGGCGTTCGTGAACGTCGCGTCCACGCGCGGCGCGCCGGGCAACTGGCCGACGGCGGCGAGGATGCGCGCCGTGTCTCGCCATTGGGCAGGGTCGGCGTAGCCCAGACCATGGGCGCGCGTCGCGGGACCGTGCCAGAAGCCGATGGCGCGGAGGAGGACGGCGTACTGATCGCCGATGTCACGGCCCCGCAGTGTCGTGAGGCCCTGGACGCGCCGCGCCGCGGCGAAAGCGGCCCGCGGGTCGGCGATCGTGTCGGCGAGGCCATGGAGGGTCGCTTGCGCGAACGCGCGTACGAGGGTCGGATCGCGCGAGATCAAGAGGCGCCCGGCCAGGAGTCCCGGCCCGACGAGTCCGGTCACATCGCCCACCTCCAGCGTCGTGACGCGATAGCCGCGCCGCGCCAGGAGCAAGGGTTCGTTGGCGCTGTATCCGACCGCGGCGTCGACCTTGCCCGCGGCCACGCTCTCGGCCTGGGCGTAGCCGATAGGCTCGATCTTGACGTCGCCGGGGCGTAGGCCCGCCGTGCGCAGCGCGGCCAGGAGCCCCACGTACGTCGAGCCGTAGAGTCCGGGCACGCCTATCGTCTTACCGCGCAGGTCGCGCACGGTATGGATGCCCTTGGCGGCGAGGGCGAAAATAGCGACGGGGAGGCGCTGGTACAGCGTCGCGACGTAGGTGATGGGGATGCCTCGCGCGGAGGCCGCGATCGCGTCGGTGCCGTCGGCGTAGGCGAAATCGATGCGGCCCGCGCCGACGAGTTGGAGCAGATTGGGCGAGGAGGCGTAGCTGAAGGTCACGTCGAGTCCGGCGCGCCGATAGTAGCCGCGCTGCGCGGCCACGTAGAAGGGCGCGAATTGGACGTTGGGGACGTAGCCCATGCCGATCGTGACCGCGTGGAGGGCGTGTGGACGCGTGGCCGGGCGCGTGCCGTGCGCGGCGCGGGCGGACGGGGCGCAGAGGGCGGCCAGGAGCGCCGAGAGCAGGAGAGCGGAGATCAGGCGTCGCGCCATTGGAGAGCAATCCTTTCTACCAGGGTGATGAGTCCGAACAGGGCGATGCTGAGGACGGCCAGGGTGATGAGGGCGACGTAGCGCGGCGCGACCTCGAACGTGCTGATGGAGGTGTTGATCATGAAGCCGAGGCCGCTGTTGGCGGAGATGAACTCGCCCACGACCGCGCCGATGATCGAGAGCGTCAGCCCGATCTTGAGCCCGCTCAGGAGCGCGGGCGCGGCCAGCGGGAGCTCGACCATGAGGAGCGTCTGCCGACGCGAGGCTCCGAAGACGCGCGCCACCTCGTGATACTCGCGCTCGACGCCGCGCAGCCCGGTGACGGTCGAGACGAGCAGGGGGAAGAACACGACCGTCGCGCAGACGACGATCTTGAACGATACCCCCTGGCCGAGCAACAGGAAGATAATCGGGGCGATGGCGACCGACGGGATGCCCTGGCTGGCGGCGATGAACGGCGCGGCCAGGATCTCCAGCGGACGGACGTGGGCGATGGCATAGCCGCAGCCGCCGGCGATGACGGCGGCGATGGCGAACCCACCGAGGGCCTCGCCCAGCGTCGTGAGCGTGTTGGCGAGCAACACGCCGCTGGAGATCTCTACCCCGGCGTCCTGCGCGACCTGTAGCGGGCTCGGCAGGGTGAATGCGGGGAACAGACCCGCCAGGCTCACGGCCTCCCACACGGCGTAGATCAGGCATGCGAACAGGAGCAGCGAGAGCAGCGGCAGTCCGACCACCGCCCCCATACCACGTCCCATGCGCCCCGGCGGAGCCTCGGTCATGTCTCGCTCACTCGCCCCGACGCGATCGTCAGAAGCCGGCCACGTATCCCGGCGTACCATGTCTTGCATCATCCTCTCCGTCCGGCGCGCTCCGGACGCGCCCTTGCGCCCAATGCGGCGCACAATAAAAAACCCTCGAGAAGCCTGTTCTCAAGGGTTCGGGGCGACGGATGGGAGAGGGTGAAGGCACGGCGCGTCCCTGCAGAGACGACAACGCCCGATAGACGCATGGAAGCGCCCGTAGAACCTTCTCCCATCCGGACTATACCGTCGGCCCCGGCGTCACACCGGGTCTGCGACCGGCCTCATCTGGAGACCTATCGCTCGCGGGCTCGACCACGTCTCCGTGGTCATACCGCCGGTCGGGAATCGCACCCTGCCCTGAAGGCTTCTATAGTCTATAGGATACGTCGCTTTTGTCCCGACGTCAACTGACGGCGACACAGGAGCAGGATCTGTGACGTGTCGGGGTATAACCGCGCCCGTCGATCCCCAGCGCCTGTGTGTGGCGGGGGTCTGGGGGGAGCCATCTCCCCAGGTTCCCATACGCATCAAGCTAAGAAACACGCAAGGAAGCCGCTTTGGCATCATGAGGATGTAGAGAACCTCGTAACGCCAAAAGGAGCTTCCCCATGACCACCATAGCAGACCTCGCGCAGACGCTGCAGGAGGTGTTGACGACGACGGCGGACGCGCGC
>JAABUO010003346.1_pt1 | contig 19090 bp, 24 predicted proteins | sample 5559291 | NCBI WGS metagenome assembly JAABUO01 (sample SAMN10711878, study PRJNA513372) | rock metagenome | isolation source: Antarctica rocks | place: Antarctica: Victoria Land, Finger Mt sud
TATAAGTAACCTGCCGTTCTTCCTGAAGGAGAAGGTGTCAACTCAGAGCGTGGGCTGTAACAAGCTTACAGACAAGGTGTGACAGACCTTGATCACATTGTAGCTGTGCTTGCTGCCTATGTTGATACTCAAGAACAGATCGCCGGGGAACAGATCAACCTAGCTATTGAGACACACAAACAGAGCAATGAAACAAAGTGTGAGTGCCCTACTGTCCTGCAGATACTGCAATGTATGAGTCTGGGAACGGCCAGCAGCAGCTGCAAGATGGGAATGTCGCGTGAACAGCTGACAAGATAGAGCTGACAACTGCACGGCATGCAGTCACAAGTCTGAAAAGCTACAGGTTCAGCGGAGTTGACAACACGAAGGGATGTGCAATGCAATGCAAGTCCTGGCCTCAGTGGTTTGAGTACGTCTTGTGAGTCATCACTGAGACCTCAGGCAAACTGTGAAAAGATGTTAGCATCCTCGGCCAGGACTTACGTTGCAGAAGCACTGCTGCTGAAAGTCATTGGAAACCAGACCTAGTCTCGCTACTGAGGATGATCCTATGCTTGATGTCATAATCTGTGCACCATTTGTGATGGTTCTATCAAACTGGACTCACTTGGTCCGTCAAAGTGAAAGTCTGCCCTTGTAGACGCAAGAGACAGATGTGCTCATCAAACAGAAGGCAAAAGGAAGATGCTCACCCCGTAAAAAATGGAAAGGCAAAGACTAAGCCTTTCAGCACTGATCAAAGAAAAGCCTGAGCATGAGGTATATAGGCCTACCCTTTGGGGTGGCCTACCCTCTGGGGTGCCCAAAATGCTCACCTCATAGAAAAAGTGGATGTATGACTCTCTCTGGAAGTGCCGTAGAGCCAGGTACTGATCCAGAGGCCCAGACCCCAGTTTCTTGTTGGGGGTGATGATGTGGATGCCCTTCTGCATCCATTGCAGGTACAGCGCCGGAGGCACCTCACTGGCTGTTGCATCAATGATGACTGTGTTGGGGATGTAGCTGTTTGCCAGGTGGTCAGCGAAGCGTGCCATGTCCACGGCTTCTGCTTGCCTGCACACAGACATGGCTGTTCTCAGTGCCCCAGCTATTGATGCACATTTGCAAAGCTGACCAAAGTTTGAGAACCCAGCATGAGCAAGTATGGTGTCAACAAAGTCTCCGGACGCCTGTATAGCGAGTGAGTCGAGTAATGCAGTACTTTGTAGAGGGAAGGATGTGCTGTGAAGCAGATGAATCATCCCTGCCAACTATGATGCCATGTCTACAATATCAGATTGCCCACATAGCAGCTAAGACCAAAAGCAGAGCTGACAGTACTCTCTTGTGTACGCAAATATCACACTTGTACAGCGCTTGCAAGGCAGATGGCTATGCCCCTCTTGCCATAGAGCTAGATGTGCAGAAGCGGCTTACCCACTGTATTGCTCTTCCCACTCTTCCAAGTTGATGCCATGTTCTGACAGCAGCATTTGGCGGGAACCAGTGATGCCCAAAACCCTCACATCCATATTGTACTCTGCACCTAGAGCCTGTATGAGACACCCATCCACTCAACATCAACTCTGCATACAATTGAATACTATGCTGATTGTAGTAGTGCCCGCACATACAAAAGCTGTTTGTAGTCTGTATAGGTCTGGGAGCAGACCAGGGTTGCTCCTTCAAATCAGGTAGCTATCTTAACCTGATGGGTGTGATCTAGTTCCACAACGCATGAGCGCATGCCTGTGGAAAACAGGGCAAAGGAAGTCCAGCTTGCTGTTGCAGTTGCACAACATGCAGTGTTGCCAGATGACGTCAGCAAGTCAACAAGCACGATGAATGAAGGACTAGCAACGGCAACAGATAGCAAGGGCAGAAGGCAGCAAGGGGTAGAAGGCAAACAAGGCAACCGAAAGGCCAAGCCACGAACAAGCACAGCCCTGGCGCACAACACTGTCACCAAACAGCATGGGCTGTCAAAAAGGCAAACTCAAAAGCCATGGCAGGCAAAAAAAGAGGCACAGGCAAAGGAAGAAAGGAGAGCTTGTCAGCTCTTCAGTGCATTCTGCTGGACAGTAACCAGGGCTGCCATCGTCCGTAGACCAAGAAGTGGTGGGGCAGCTGTCAAGTGAACAAAAGCAAGCTCACCTCCTTTTGCTGGTGCAGCTGGCGCGTGATACTGTTACCAGACAGCATCGGCTATCAAAGGCCAACAACAGCCACAGGCAAAGGAAGAAGGGGGAAAAAGGGAAGCTCACCTCTTTTTGCTGTTGCAGCTGTCGCATGAAAGTGCTGCCAATGGCACCAGGACCAACAATGCCCACTGCTAGAGGGAGGGTTGCCAGGTAGAACCTGCTGTGGACTGCCCTCAGGGCCCTCACGCTGTCCTTGCCATCTATCAAGACTGTGATGTTGTACTCACTGCACCCTTGAGCTATGGACCTGCATGTGCCCATACCTTGTTAGCACCTGTTCATTCATTTATCAAGTCAATACGTGTTTCCCCTGGGGTCAGGTATGTACTGTGTGCGCACATTGTGCCTATATGATGCCAGTTCTCCTAGGGTCAGGTACATGCATTGTGCCTAGTTGATGCCAGTTCTCCTAGGGTTCAAATCCTAGGGTCAAATGAATACATAGTACCTACCTAATGCCCATTCTGTCTTGACATCGAAAAGCTGGCATCATGTAATGCAGCGAAAAAATCGGTCTGTACCAATGTTTAGATAGCCAAAATGACTGGCTGTTGCGTGTCACCAAACATAGGTTGAAGGCTTCAGAGCTGTAGGTGTCCGCACTTGCAAAGGTGCATCAGATTGTTGCAGTTACAGATTAGCTCATCATGCGCCTGGCAGTTTGAGATGGCAAGGCAGCTGTTCTGGACAGTGTGCAGCAGGAGACACAGCAGCACTACTTCTTTCCCCTGCTGATCATGACCTGCTTGCACACGCTTCAATATCTTTTGAAATCACTATGAAAAAACGACATCACTGATTCCACTGATTCCAATTGCAGGTGCAGCATTTACACCTAGAAGCAGTGCAAACATCTTTGGACTGTGCAAGACGTTCTGACATCCTGACAGCAGGAATGCAAAGTTGCCAGGCTTTAGACCCATACCTGATGTTGATGTTTGACTTAGCCAGGGCAGAAAACATAGTGGCTGACACACCCTTTCTGCTGGCCATTTGCTGACCAACAGCTGCCAGTATGCAGCAGTTGTCAATGGCCTCTATATGGTGAATGCGCCCAGATCTGATTGCGTCATTGAACCTGCAAGGCATAGGAACACATGAATGCGTCTTCATGAAGCAGAGACAAGCAACTGCATGAAGAGCTAGGGGCTAATAAATCTGTCTGTCTGACTGTCACCACCTGCCCTGCAACTGTACCAGTGGCATTGTGTGTTGATGAAGCATGCCTTGCTGTTGTTTCCAGAGTTGCGAAATGTATAGCGCAAGGCTGTGCCGCATTAGTGTCACATGGTGCTTGACTACTAGGAAGAGAAGGGGGTTCAAGCCTACCAGCCCTTGCTCACATGTTGGGCCCACAGTCAACAGAGTAAAGTCGAGCTGTATTCAAAGCTGGCAGTCTGGCTTAAACCTGTAATGATCAGCTGGAAAACCCTAGGCTTGCACGCAGTGCCAAAGCTTGTCAGCAGCTCTTCTGTTCTAACAGCAGAGCGGCACTGAAAGCCTTGCCGCTGCAGGACATCATCCAGCAAGCTTTGCACAATGAGAACAGCAAGGTACAGGTGCAGTCAGGACACCCAGACTTACTTCTCGTGCAGGCAGTGCAGCGTCCTGTCGGCATCTACTTGCTTGACAGCAAAGCAGATGCTGTGCTCGCTGCTGGCCTGAGAAATCATGATGACGTTCACATTGGCATCTCGTACGGCACTGAAGAGGGTGCTGGCTGTTCCTGGCACCCCTACCATACCTGTTCCCTGCATGCACCATCACCAGCAATCAGGGCTCAGGCTCCGGTACCATTCAGCTTCTTGGTTCATACAGACAGACAGACAGACAGACAGACAAACGGACAGGCAGGCAAGCGGGTGGGCGGCCTGACAAATCTAAGCACAGACTTATGTCAAGGTGAAGATAGACCAGATCAAGTCCTGAGAAGAGTGACAATACAAATTTTGCTGACAGTAAGATAGCCTGCCAGGCAGTTGCCATGTGCTTTGTGGGCTCCAAAAGGGCAGACAGCTTACCTCCACATTGATCAGGGCTACATGGTCAATAGTGGCAAAGCCCTTTACTGTTTGGAAGCCAGCAGTCTGAATGTCCAGTATGACATCACTGATCTGTGTGCCTGCACGCAAACAGCACAGACGTCAACAGGATTGTTAGCCAACCTGGGCCTATCACGCAGACATGACGCAACGCTTTGCCAAGGTTGTATAGTCTGCTAGATGATGATGGTGATGATGTTAGCAATGCCCCGATGCAAAGGCACCAAAAAAACTGCAGCATACGTCATCACTGTCCTCCTATACAGTCCAGCCCGCAACAAGACACCGACATGAATGGCCATGATGCATTGACACTGCCGAGAATGAAGCCTATCTTTGCAATTTTTACACAGTAATGCAAACGCTGTGGTGCATGGCACATAGCAAACGTGGGTTGCACCACAGCCGCTCCCAATCACAGTCAAGCTTAGGGCATGTAACTATGTCTACACTGCCCAGACTCACCTGGTGCTGCCAGGTTGAAGAAGTTCCTGATAGCAATGGGTATGCTGTAGCGCATGGCTGGGAGCGTAGTCCTAGGATGCAGCACATTTGCTCCAAAGTAAGAAAGCTCCCATGCTTCATGGTAGCTGAGGCTGGGCAGGCATACTGCTTCTGGAACCTTCCTAGGATCTGCGCTGTACACCCCATCAACATCTGTCCAGATGGTGATTTGGCTGGCTTGGAACAAGGCACCAATTGTGGTTGCTGAGTAGTCGCTACCATTGCGCTTCAAAGTGGTGACCTGTGGAACAGCATTGCTAGTGTTGCCTTGTTGTTGGCTAGGTCTTACACTGCAAACGCAATGTGATCCTTTCAAGCATTCAGACTGCTTGTCTGATCTGGTGCCGCCCCAAGCAATTTCTTCCTGTAAACACACAAGTACGCCACGCAGCAAATGATGTACATAATACTTGGAGTGCACCTGCCTCTTCATTGCATCCTGAGCTGAGATTTGCAGCCCTTGCAAACAATAGGCAGCATCTCAGGCACGTGACAAACTGCAGCTTGCATGATACAACCATCGTAACCACAAGGTGACGATACACAGCTGGAGTTACCTGTCCTAGGGGGTTCTTGGCAATGAAACCAGTGGCCACAATCACTTCAGGAGCTCCATTCTTGCGTACCCAAGCATCAAGTCTGTCATTAGACAAGTCATACTGGATGTCAACAGAGTTGCCGTCTGATGTTGGAGTGACCACCAGAACTTCCCGAGTGTCCATGAATTGGCAGTCATAGCCAAGGGCCTTGACTGTGGCTGAAAAGAGCAGGGCTGACCAAAGCTCACCATGGCCCACAACAAAATCAGTGAAGGCTTCTGTTGCCATGCCAGCTGCAGCATGCTCAAGCAATTATCTGAGCTGTTCTACATTTCTCAATGTATCTGTAATACATTTCTCATCGTATTCTCAACGTTCGCGCATGCACCAAGTCATTATATTTGATCCTTAGCAATACATAGCAGTGTAGATTTCTCACGTGCGAACAAGCTGCATAAAAACAGCATGCAACAGCACACATATAGGGTTGACGCATCAGGTGAATCAGGCATAAGGATGGAAGAAATGGAATGTTCATGCATGGCTACTACCGCGCAGCTGGTGCAAATGCTGCAAGCTGTGCCATTATCTATTTATCTGTGCAGGTCTCCTTGTTGCAGATCCCTGGACCTAAATCTGGTAGACACTGTGCCAGACACTCTGCCATTCAGAGGACAGGGCCGCAACGCAGCTTACCTATGGAGATGGCACGAAGCATGGCCTTCAGATTAGCGATGTCATCCAGAAGCCTTGACACGAAGGAGTTGAGTGCATGGCCTTCCACCAGAAGTAGCTTGGCAGTCTCAACATGCTTTTCCTGAATGGCTGCAAGGTCCAACAGGAAGCCTTCATCTTGTCTGGAAGCTTTGGCTACCATGTTGAGCAGTACGTCTGTCACTTTGACCAGGGATGTTAGGTGACTTCCCATGGCGCTGACCACCACAACCTTTTGTTCTGCAAGGTCGCTGCATACCAGCTGTGCTGCCTCTCTGATCCTGTCTGCTGATGCTACACAGGTACCACCAAATTTGTGGACCTGCCAGTGTGCACCTCTTGGACATGTTTCCAGGTTTTCCAGTGGTGGGGCGTCAACTGCAATTGCATTGACAGTGGCTCTGCTGACAGAGCTTCTGCTTGTGACCCTGCATCAACACGCTTGTCAGGTTGGGCGCACAAAATTAAGAGCGACCGGCATCGTGCCGTCAGTATAAGGCAGCAGTTGCCAGCGCAGACCTGCAAGAGGTTGTTGCAGCCTCCTGCCTCAGCTCGGCCTTCCGTGAAGGATTCAAGCCCGAGTAGGATCTAACACATGCAGCATGCCTCTGAAGCCTGAAAAGCATAGAGTGCTGGCCCGATGCATTGGTATGACATGTCGCACGACCTTGCACAAAGGTCGTGCCAGCAGCCATGCCTCCACGGCACTGATCACTCAGCAACTGGCTTGCGGACGATGGCGAGTCAACTACGGTACACCCAGACTATCTGAAAGATGCCTGAATAACTTTGCACGGTCGCAATGCGCCTGTGCTCAAGCTTGTCTGTTCTGTGTCTGCTGCACTGTGAGTGAGGGTTAACCGAACGTGTGAACGGTCTGCTACGGTGAGGTTACGGCTTGATCGGTTACGGGCATGACCAGTTCGCTCAACTGCACAGGTGCACATGTGCGTTGGTTCGTTCTGCCGTGGGTTGCATGTGTCTGATACGCACCGTCGAGAGGCACTTCTCGGTCAAAATGCATGAGAGTATTGTGAGGCTGAATTGACAGCATGGGCAAGGACAAAAGCAGCAAAAAGGATCGGAAAGACAAGAAGCGGAAACGGGACAAAGAAGATGAGGAGGATTACAGGAAGTCCAAAGCAGAGAAGCTGGTGAGTCTTCAAGTCAACAAAGTTGTTGCTGTGCCATTCTCTTCCTTGCGCTGGCCTCAGACATCGCTGCATGCAGACAACTATATTGCTCTGGCTCCGTGCTTGTAGTAACGTGTGAAACGATATGATTTGTTTTGCACGTTGCCGAGTTGCATATTCAGCCCCACGCGATCCTGTAGGCCAAAAAGGTCGCCAGTCACCTTAAGAAGCACAGTGGGGGTCATGGGTACACAGATCAGGACAACCCTTTTGGGGACAGCAATGTCACAGAGCGCTTTGTGTGGGGCAAGAAGCTCGAGAAGCAAATCCAGTCAGGAGTGGATGTGAAAGATCTCACTGCCAGAGCTGAGAAAAGGAGACAAGAGGAGCGCCTGGTATGCTGTTTTGTGACTTTTAGTGACAAGCACAGCGTCCATTGTCAAGTCTCACCACACGTATTTCCATTCAGTGCAGCAGCACCACGCATTGCATGATGCCTGTTTTGTTGCATGCCTTGCTGGGGAGGGTAGTACATCTGTTCCTGTCTGAAGCCTGCTTTAACTGCACACATGGAAAGCAGTCCTGATCAATAATATGCATGATGATCTGGCGCCAGCAAGCACCATCAGCTAACACTTCAGGTTGTCGAATTAGCATGGACCCTCAATGCCACGTCTGCATCACAGCTATGGTTCTTCAGGACCTGCATGATGCGTGCTCGCAGTTTGACATGTCATCCCTTGAAGGTCCCAGCCTGCATTTCACGTGAAGAAAGGCAATGATCTTGTTCTGGTGCATCACCGTACAGAATGAGCCTCCGCAATTTTCCAAACTGCCAGGCATTTCCCGTGACCTGCTAGATTGCTTGACCCATAACATTTGTTTGAATGTAAGGGCTCCACATGCGCTTCAGGGGTCATGTGTCTGCTCTAAAGACACACATGTATGCACTTACATTGAAACACCCCTGCTGTCAATGTGAGACACCAATCATTCAATGTGTACTCTCACGTTTGTGTGCAAGAGCTCCAGGATAAATCCAGCGAGCATTGTTCATTTGTGCGCAGGAAGAGATTGAGAAGGTCAAAAAGCGCCGCCTGGACAGAGAAAAGGATCGGGCCGAACAGGAAGAAATGGTCAACATGCTGCAACGAGAACGGGGACAAGCAGAGGCAATAGAACTGGAAAGGAAAGAAGAGGTGTTCCATCTGGAGCAGGCAAAGGCCAGAGCCAAGCAGCGAATCAGGGAAGGCAGGTAAGCCCATAACAGCAATTCATCACGCACAGCTAGTCCAACCAAACAGTCAATCTTTGTTTGCTTACACAAGGAAGGCATTGACAAGTACTCATGTCGTCAAATTTGCACTTGACTGTCACTGAAAGTTTTGTATCACTGGAAGCAGTGACACCATCAGCAATATCTTTCAAGCAATACAGGAGTTGGTTCAGCCTGTAAACAGCTCATAGCCCTTCTACCAGCATGGCAGCTCCCCTTGAAAACAGTGCTGCTGAGAGGCTCGATTTAACACGTCATTGATGTCAACTTTCATCACTGAGTTCTGTTCGTGGTGTTGATGCAGGAGTCAGCCCATTGACGTCCTGACAGCAAATCTGCACCTGGCCGCAGAGTTTGATGTGGGTGCTGAGGAGCCCTACAAGGTGTTTATTGGGCTGAGTCTGCAGGAGGTGCAGGAGCTGCATGCCGCAATATTCAGCATGCAGGTACACTTGGGCTTTCTGGTCAACATGTACTCGGTGCCTAAGCTGTGGTTGTGTCAGACTACAGACCTCCAATGCTGTACTGGTTGACACGCACTCCTTTCCTTTACTGTTGGTGTGTCAGACTACAGGCCTGCAATGCTGTACTGCTGTCTAACCTAAAACCCCTCAGGGCATGCTAGCTGTGCCAACACACAGTGGTTACAATCGCAATGCTGTCATGTGCATGCTTGGCTTCAGATCTTGAACAGTCATGAACACGAGCACAAGAAACTATGACATCCAAAGCGGAATCGCACCTACAAAAGGCGACAAAGCAGCTGTGTGTGAACACAGCCTTGACTCTCGCATGCCTCAGGTTGTGTCATATGTGTTTCAGGAGCTGGACAGCCAGGATCCTGTGCACAAGCAGTTCTGGGACGCCTTGATGGTTATAGCCGAGGTGGAGCTGCAGGAAGCACTGAAGCAGGATGAGCTAGATTGGGCACGACTGAGAGGGGAGCCTGTTCCTGCTAAGTACACAATCAAGGAAGCGGGGTTGCACGAATCTGTTGATTCTGATGTCCAAATGATGCTAGCAGGTAGGTGCTTGTGTGCTGTAGTGACACAGGCGTGTTTGCTCAGGAAGCAGCATTTGTGCAGGGCAGGAGTTGCATGCACTTGCTATGCTAGGACTTCCAGTTGCCTTAAAACATTTGATGGTTTTTATTTGTTCGTTCATTCATTCATTCATTCAGACATTTATTCCGTTTGGCTGTGTTGGAAAGCATGTATGGATGACGTGGTGCACTGAAAGGCGCATGCTAGTACTATACAGACCGTTGAGCAGCAGCACGTAGGGCAATTGATGCAATCTGGCAGAACTGCATCTGCCAGCTTGCTCTGTACGTCAGCTTACCAGGCTCATGGAGTGCCTATGCATTGCAGAGCGCTCATCTAGATTGTGTCTCTATGTATACATTGACATTCAACAAATCAAAAAAGAGAGACAAGACGAGCCCTGCACGGTCCTAGCTCATCATGATCAGACAGCATCATTTTTATCATCAAATCATGAAAGCCTACTCTGCTGTCAAGCTCTGTTTCTCTCAGGACACAATCCCATGCCAGATTGCCATTTCCTCAACCCCTCACACATTCATTCCGCTCATTCCTGGCTGACAAGGGCTTCCCTGGGAAGCAAACCCCTTTTCAGTTCCCTACTGCCGCTGCATTTTGCACCATTCTCAACATGAACCCGCTCCGCATGCGCAGGCAAGACTTATGCCCAGCTGCAACAGACTCAAGACAGCATAGAGGAGCAGCTGCAGTCAGGCGAGGCTGCCGACCCAGAGTTCTCTGCTGCAATCCTGAAACGCCTTCGGATACATAAGGCCAAAGCCAAGTTGCGGGAGATACACAGGGACCTCATGCAGCAGAACTTGGACAGAACGCAGCTTATGCCTGATGATGGTGAAGATGTTCCGCGAGAAATGGGCTGGGATGATGCGAAGCAGGTGTGCAAACAACCCATCGCATTGCCCATGCAGTCGTTTCCTGCCTCTTTTTGTTGTCCAGCAGAGCTGCCTGCTCTGCCTAGATGTGAATAATTGCCATCCAGCAAGTGCTTGTATGGAGTACAGTATGCTGTTTGCTGCATGGTGGTGTAGGTGTGAAGATCAAGGCAGATGGCATGGGTCTGCTGTTGACTCTCCTCGCCAGCTGATTTGCATCCTGTTGATGGTTTTTAGACAGTGCAAATGGTTTTTAGACAGTGCAAATGTATTTGTGGGTTTTGTGAACTCACCTGGAAATGCAGCATGGCTCAGGCGACACTGCAAGTGATACAAGCTTGTGGCAACCATGTCACAGATAAGCCATCATCACAAAAGTTTATGAAGTTGACGCATGCTTGCATGGCATGACCAGCCATGATGTCAGAAGACAAAAAAACCTAAACAAATGTATGTCTGACAAGATGCAGCCTTGGTGACGTCATGGGTCCTGCTCAAACTGCAGGAAGCTGCTGCAGATGCCGACACCCCCTCTTCGCCCCCAGCTGGCGTCGCACACGATGAAGAAGGCCCTGCCACTGCTGGGGCTGGCGTCACCAATGGTGCGCCACCGCTCAATGCGCTTCAGCAGCAGTGGGCACCAGAGCCAGACGAGGAGGAGGAAGAAGAGGAAGAGGAAGAAAACGTCGGTCAGTGGTCACCAGCTCCATTGGATGCTCAGCACATCGGCAACCAAGACGTCGTTCATGAGGATGACGATCAGCGCTTGCTAGACCTGTTGCGCAAGCAGGTGAGCATTAGCTGCGCTGTAATTGTCGAAAGCCAAACCATTCCAGCGGTTGGCTTTATTAGCCTGACATTTCATTGTTTTGTCGTCCCAGCCAGGCTGCTGCCACGCGTGTTGCATAGCCCTGCTCAGAATCAACCTGACAGGGGAGTTGTGGCTTATCACAGTATTTGCTAATGGCATGGTAAGGTAGGCCATGGTATGATTTGGTAGGGTATGGTTTGGTAGGGTAAGGTAGGGTATGGTATGGTATGGTATGGTATGGTATGGTATGGTATGGTATGGTATGGTATGGTATGGTATGGTATGCGACCACAATAACGCCTGACATTACAAGTTGAACTTTGTCCCTTTTCACCTGTACATAGCTTGGTTTTGCTGAGCAATGTACACTGGCAGCAGTAAGCTGGTCATGCCATGGTCACACTGCATGTTTGGCCTGCCGTTTGGTTGCCTTTGGTCAAAATGGCAGAATTGCGCCATACCCCGACTTTAGTACTTTAAGCCGGTTTCGCGTCTTGTGGGCAACTTAATTATTTTTTTCTTGCTTGTCAGAAATGAGGATGGAAGTTAGTCAGCAGCACTCCGTGCGAGCTGTTTGGCCGCCCTCCAAATCAATCGACGGCTCACAACCCGATGCGCATCGCTCAAATACTCAACCGCTTAAGACAAATCCCCAGACCCGGCACCTGTCCCCAAATCTTGCACAAAATTTGGCACGGCAGGCGTGACCAATTATGGTTGCAATTCCACTCGTTTTATCACTGCAAGTCTTAGGATGTTGGCGCGTCAGGAGACACAGCAACTGCTTCTTCTGGTCTCTTCTGCTGTTGTTTATTCTCCTTGTGACTTCATACAGGTGCAGTACCATGAGGCAAACAGGTTCAGGACAGCAGCTTCTGCAGCAGCTGCAGGGGCTGTGCCAGGGCTGAATGAGGCTGACAGGGCCTACCGCCAGATGGTTGCAGACCCAAGCAGCAGCATACATCCCATGCTCAGGTACCTGGCAGCTCTACATCTGTGTCTGACAATGTCCACGGAACAGCTTCACTGCCTTCAGCATGACAACAACAATCCTGTGTTGATACTTGCAGAATCCCTGTGTGCGTGCGTGCATGTGTGTTTTTTCCTGTGTGTATCAGGACAGAGTGTGTGCATCATTGTCTCTCTTGTCACTGCAGCCTTTCGTCAGTTGGTCTGCAAGCAAGCTGTCTGAAACCACAATTGGGCTGACAGAATCTTGTTTTTGCATCATGCAGGTATCTGGCAGATGCAGCGCCCCAGAAGGGAGAGGCAGCAATGCGGTCAGGGGCTCAGGCTCCAGATGATGACCCAACACGCCAGTTCAAGGCGCAGAGCCAGCGGCTGATGGGAGACATGAATGATGCTGGGGATGCTCCCTTTGGAGGAGAAATGCAAGTTGACTCGCAGGTACAAGCAACTGCGTGCTTGCACAATTTGTATACCACCAACACCCTGGTCGCTCTTGCTGCCTCTCCTGACAGCATGCCCTGGAGTGAGTGAAAGACTGAAGTGCGTGGTCACATTTGCATTTGTTGTTCTCACAAAATGATTTGCGTGGCATCAGCTGGATGGCTTTTGTGGTAGCATGGGCTGACTCACAAGTCTGATTTCATAGGTAGTCCTTTGTGGAGGCCCCTGGAGGCCCCTGCCAATTCACAACATAAGTACACACCCTGTCACGCATTCTCTTTATTCCACAAGTGTCGATGTAGGTGTATTGGTGGCATGACAAGTACCGGCCTCGCAAGCCCAAATACTTCAACAGGGTGCACACTGGCTATGAATGGAACAAGTACAACCAGACTCACTATGATCATGACAACCCCCCACCAAAGGTAAGCAGACCAGGATCCTGTCCAAGTTGCAATCTTTTCAGACATCTAGGTAATCTGTTCAGGCTGCTTGTGAATGTTGCAACCTCTCAAGAGTGTGTTCAGGCATCTCGAGAGGTTGCAACATTCACAAGCTGACTGCTCGCATCTCAAAATCTGATCACACAAACTGGGTCTTTGCAATGTTATGCGAGAAATTCGTTTATACAAGTACTCTTTGTGCCAGACGCAAGCACATATGGCAGTTGCTTGTTATGCCTGTTGTGCTCAGATTTGCTGGACCGGCCAAGGTCCAGGCAGCAGTCGGCTCATATATTTTGCTGCGTGACTCAGGTCGTGCAAGGATACAAGTTCAACATCTTTTATCCTGACCTGATTGACAAGCTGGAAGCGCCCACCTACTCCCTGGAGAAAGATCCTGGAGCAGACGAGCACGGCAGCACTTGCATGCTCAGGTGTGTTGTTCACAGCATGCACTCTCACCTCAAAACATGACAAAGTATCAGTTGACATATTGATCTTCAGGGCTGAATTCTTGGCAGCTGTGAGTGTCACTGCTGGTCTGTGGAAGCTCAGTCCACGTCTTTGTAGTCATAGTCATTGTGCTTATTGCTTCCTGGGATGATCCATAAAAATGATTGCTTATGCTTGGAGTCAGTTTGTCAATATCTGGAGCAAAGGCGCGTTGCTCAATATCTGGAGCAAAGGCATGTTGCACTCAGGACAGTCTTGTCTCGTGTGAATGTACACAAGTTGCTCAGCTAACTGTTCAGTCTGTTTTGGCTTTCATTTAGGTTTGTAAGTACTCAGGAGCACTTGCCTTGCAAATGCAGGATCCATGCTGGACCTCCATATGAGGACTGTGCCTTCCGCATCATCAACAAGGAATGGGAGTACAGTCACAAAAAAGGCTTCAAATGCACATTTGAGAGGGGGATCTTGCATTTGTACTTCAACTTCAAGAGGCAGCGGTATCGGCGTTGATTATGGGCTTTTAAAAAGCGAGGTGATGTCTATTTGCGTACGTGTGTCTTCCTTTGGTGTGCTTCTGGTCAAAGTATACCTTGTTGTGCTTGCGTCAACCATGCAGTCTGCACTGATTATACTCTATTGGTAGAAACAAATTGTTTTTGTTGCCACACACTTGAAGTTGTCAAAAACTACTGTTGCTGTTCAAGGGTATCTATTGTGCTTGTCGCCTGGCATATGGCTTGTACAAGCTATCTGAGAGGCGCTTCAATTCCTCCTGTTTACTTCCGCTACCAAGAACGCTGCATTCAAATGGAAGCAGCAGCACAAACATGCCTGCAAAGTAACTCTTGACCAGCTGACTGTTCTTCAGTAACACTGCTTGTAAACAAGCTCATGAAGTTCACCATATTCCAGAAAATGTTATTGGACATACTTTCCTAACATTAGCTTTATAGATTGGATCTCAGATACCCAACCCCAAGGATGCACTGATTTGCAGATCCTAGCGAAATGCCTGGATCATAGAGGTACTGTGATACAGTATGCAGTCATGCAAGGCTGTGTTAGGCTGCGCAATGCATTGGACACGCTTGAGCATTTGCAACTGCTTTGGTACTCATTGAGCACCAGTCCACCTGCAAACAGGAATTGCCACGGTGGACGAAACATCGAGTGTTGACACATACATTCAGGATGTCAATTGGTCCGGCTTGCTGCCCTCATTTGTTGAGCTTGCTTCACAATGGCATTGGAGCTGACATGCTGTTTGTGTCTGCTGCCCTTGGACAAGTCGAATGGCTTCTTATGCAAAGCATTCTTGATGTCATGGCCATCGAAGCCCTGGACAGAAGTCTGACTGTCACCATCATCTTCTCTAGATATCATACCCTCAGATGTCCTCATCTTGACTGTGCTAGCTGCAGGCTTTCTCCCATCCTGCTGCTTTGTGCAAGCCTGCTTTTCCATGCTAGACTGTAGAGCAGCTGTTGCCTGTGATTGCTGCAGCCGCAATGCCTGCAGCTGTGACAGCAGGCGCTTGTTCTCCTTGACCAGCAGTTGGGCATGGTCTGCATGGCAGTTGCGCTGCTGCCGCACAATCACATTCTCCGACAAGGCCTTGTCCCTCTCTGCAGTCAACTGCTCCACCTTGCCCTTCACCGCTTGCAACTCCTGCAAAACATCAAAGCCAACAATCAGCCTGCCTGCTGTACATGCAACATACAGGACAGGATATCTCGTTTCTGAAGATACACATTGATCAGCATTGCTTGCAAAGCAAGAGGACAAGTGAAGTTGTTCATAGCTCACTCCCAAAGCTGCCACCTGATATTGCGCTACACGGGTAACGCCAGCCAGTCACGGCCCATGTTGACTGCGTCAAGCCGCTCCAAGGAACATAAGTCCCTGGATAGGTGGCTGGACCAAGTTGGTAAGATGTATGCAATTCAGACCATGATTACAGCTTGCGCAGATGCTTCTGCGCACCAGTTACAGCGTGAGCCTTGTAAGCACAAGGCATGATTGGCACATGATGCAGCCATACCTGGTGTGGAACCATGGACAATTGTCACAGAATCCGCTACGTAACAAGCATACCTCTATGAAGCGCCTAGCGTCACCCTTGGAGAGGTTCAATGCATTCATAGCAGTCTCCAGCTTAAGCATGCTAGCCCGTTTGGTATGCATGCTTGAACCAATGATTTCACGCAGCTCATCAACTTGTTTCTCAAGCACTTGCAGCTGAGTTTGATGAGCTGCTTTGTTGCTCCCTGCCTTATCCTGATGATCTTGAATAATCTGCCTCAGCTGGCAAACCTCATCTTGCTTTGCCACCTCAAGTTCCTGCGGACCAGACTGTGTTCACCCTGCATCGTGTGCTCTGTTTTGCTACATGTATCATGTGCTGCCTGAAGGACTTCATGGGTCTTGTACTGATGCCGCTGTTGAGCTGAGCACACTGACTGCTAAGCCTTCAGTGCAGTTTGCCACCTCAAGGTGCCTGGCTTACCTGATTCAAGAACTTGCTAGTTTCCAATTGGTTGGTGATATCAGAAAGCAAGTCCTGATAGCGCCTGAGTTCGTCGCCCATCTTAGCGTTGTCCTCAACAAGTTGTTTGTGCTGGAGTTGCAGCTGATCGTAGTTCCGGGACAGCTGCTCGTGCGACGTTTGCAGGCAGGTCAGCTGCAACAGCAGCAGCCGGTTCTTTCAGTACTGCTGGGAACTCAAGTTTGCGATTACTTGTGAGCACGTAAAGCTGTCCCTGACACCGTACTTGGCGACACAACTCAGTGATGACAGCCTTGTGTTGCTCCTGCTGCTGGTCCAAGACCGCCCAGGCGCCGCCAATTTTGACGCCGACGGACGTCATGAGATGAGAACAAACACGCTGCCTGGTCAATGAGCTGTCATCTTGCTGGCATGTTTGTCGAGGCTTGAAAAGAAGTCGGAATTTTGCATCGCTGACTGATGACTAATGATTACTCGAAATCAAGCTTTGACTGATTTCTCTCCGTATGGTCCATCTGCGAGTCTGCTTGTGCAACGCTTTTTAGTGCATGCACATGCTTGTAAAAAGGTGTTCATGTACTTGTCTGAGCTAGCGGTAGTCTGTATCAGAACAATACTTTGAATGATCAAATGTGCGCGCACCACCAAATTCGACTTTCACAGCGCACCGATTGTGTCACAAACTGCCCAAGTGATGCAAATACTTTACAGCTGCAGTGCCAATGTACTTGCGATGTCAACTGCTCAAACTGAAATTCAACCAGTGTATTTGGTGTAATATGGATGCCAATATAGCTGCAGCACAGGCACCCAGACTTTTGATATCACCAGCCAAACAGGCTTGGGCATAATTGCTAGTTGCAAGTCATAATGGGAGAAGGTCACAAACAATTGCAAAGGGTTCACGTTGTCAAGTGTCCCAGCATCTTGAGCCAAACCACAAAGGGTTTGGAAAAACCTCTCAGAGGTCAAGGCTGGCGTGAGTGTGTAAACCACAGTCAGGTCTGTTGCATTATCAGCATTCCAAAAGTTATGTCGCTTTCCTGCAAGCAGACAAGCAGATATCAGTGTGCTCTCATAAGGCTGTCCAGTAGTGTGAGTGACATAGCTCGTTTGAGGGGGTCCGTGGGGGGAAAAGGGAGGGGTATATACTGCTGACTGCAGATGAGATGACAGGGCGTTCACAGTGACCTGCAGGTGAACCGGCACTCAATTGAAATGTCCGCAACATGAAGTCATCATGAGATGTTTAGGGAGGCTTGTCAGTGAAATTGACATAGGATTGATCCACCCTTGCAGCAGACAAGCATGCAACAGATCTGGTTTTGCTGCAGCATGCAACGTAGCATCTTGTACAAGGGTGTCAGAGACTAAAATACATGCATACATTACTGGTGGTGTGCATGTCTATACATAAAACACAATGACTTTGCAGGAACATCAGGCATACCTGCAGGAATGCAGGCTGCCTTGTCACCCGGCCCCAAATACCCCTCCACACCCTCTATTTGATAACTGAAACTGCAGAAGCATTGCAGACACGCTATTCCAACTGAGAATACACCACGATGGGGACATGATGCATGACAGCTTGACAGTGATGTCTTGAGTTTGGTGCTGCGATGCATGACATCGGCATTACGCATGATAGCCCTGAGTGTTGAAGTCAAAGCTGCATGCGCATGTCAACATTTTGTCTTGTTGCTGACTGTCACAGAAATTTGACAAGGCATAGGGCCATTTGAAGCATAACCAGGTCAGAGCAGGACATACCTGCCACTGCGTACTTCAAAGCATTCTTGCTGGTGGTTGTGAACATGCAGGGGTGGTGATCCACTTTTACCTTTTCAAAACCTGCATATGAGAAGGGCAGTACTCTAGTCCTCTGTGAATCTGTCAATGTACATGTGGCACGTCCATTGCAGTGCGCATGTGTTATGCCATATTGCATGCATGTAGTGCATCAGTCATCCTTCATCATGCTAGCCACAAGCACACTCAATGTGACCCACAACATGCCATTGATCAGTTCAGGTTGTGTCGTCCCATATCCTGTACCAACCTGGCGAACCAGCTCGAATGAGCTCTTCTACCCGTAAATATTCCCCTAAGGTGTCCTCTGCACCCTCTAGAATTCTGAACCTGGAGTCATGCATGTTGACTCCATAAAGGGCTTTCATATGCGTGATCCTGGTGCAAAGTGTCATCTTGGACTGGGACGGTTATGTCATGGTCCACAACGACTAGGTGTGAATTTCACCAGCTTCTCAAGCAGGGCCACTGGTGCCAAAGGCACAAAGCCACTGACGTCGCCTGTCGGGCGTGTACCTGGCACTCACACTGCCATGCACACGCGGGTATGACGCTGCATACCTGGATCGATCGCCAGATCTTGAGTTTTCGAACACCCTGCCAAGCCCGGGCTGCTTGCTGGGCGAGCTAAGCGAGCTTGGGGACGATGGGGTAGTGGAGCGCTGAGGGAGGATACCAGCGCCAACGGCAATGACTACACACGCGCAGAGTCGAGCAAGGTTCTTTTGTGTCCACATTTCCTGCGGTCAGACTTCGTGAGGGACCGCGAGACAGCTCAAACGTGTGACTAGATTGCTAATCTGTGCTTTCTAGACAGAGCATACTAGTATTAGCCCAGAGTATACATCATGAGCTCGTGCAACATGCGCTACCCGTACAGCAATTGTGTAACGCTCAACGGTCTCGAGTCAAAAGGCTGTTGACCTAACTTCATAATCCAGAATTCCATAAAGCTACAACACGAAGGAAGTTTTTGGACATTCCAGCGCAGAACTGAAAGTGCACAGGCATGTCAACATTGGACACAGCTGCTCTTTGCCGTAAGCCGTGGGCATCTTCCGCGGGTTTACAGATGCACAATCTATGTTGATGCGTATCAAAGGTTGCCCCCGCCAGTCAGAATACCCGTCGTATAATAGTGATGTGGAGACATAACATATTGACACAGCTTCCCGAGCGATCGACGGCTGATGAGGCAGAATCACAGGAGGATCCTCGACCCTTCGAGCTAAATACCAATACCTCGAGCAGTTTTGTTGAGGTCGGAAAGGACAGGCTTACCGCCAAATACTCTGGGGCAGGGCAGCATGGGACTAACGTGGGAGCAA